>VOFK01003523.1_pt1 | contig 21021 bp, 31 predicted proteins | sample 5384121 | NCBI WGS metagenome assembly VOFK01 (sample SAMN12384730, study PRJNA508395) | human gut metagenome | isolation source: healthy gut J | host: Homo sapiens | reverse complement strand
AAACAGTCCGATCTTTCCTGAAGCTGATGGGGCCACGCCGGGAACTACCGATATTTCACCTACGCTTCGTGGGTGCTGTCTGCCGGTCAGTGCGCTGGTGGCGCTGGTGCCTTTTGTGTACATCTGGAAGATCCTGCGGGATGTGTGAACGCCGCGCCGGGACTATGCGCAGGCGGTGAACATCCCCCATTACGGCTGGATGGCAGTGCTGTTTGCGGTGCTGGCTTACCTCATTTACATTGCGGCACTGATGTGCTCCCATCTGTCGGCGTTCCGGGTGGCGACCAATCTGCGGCTGGAGGTTTCCGAACACCTTGCCACACTGCCGCTGGGCTTTACGGAGACGTTTGGCAGCGGCAGGCTGCGCAAGGTGATCCAGGAGAGCACGGGCGCGGCGGAGACATATCTCGCCCATCAGCTGCCCGACCAAATATAATGCAATGGCAACACCGGTAGGTCTGTTGGTTCTTTTGCTTGTGTTCGACTGGCGGCTGGGTCTGCTGAGTCTCGTTCCGGTGGCACTGGGCTTCGTCATCATGTCCGCCATGACAGGAAGGCGGATGGCAGAAAAAATGCGGCAATACGGTAATGCGTTGGAATCAATGTCTAACGAGGCCGTGGAGTATGTCCGCGGCATCCCGGTGGTCAAGACCTTCCGGGCAATCCGTCTTTTCGTTCAAAAAAGTTCAAAGGCGACCATTGATGAGTACGAAAAGTGGGTCATTGCCTACACCAAAAGAGCTGCGGATGCCGATGATGCTCTATACTGCCGCAATCAACGGTGTGTTTGCTTTTGATTGTAGGTGGGCTTCTGTTCACGACCCACGGTGTGACTTCGGAAGTTCTGCTGAACCTGCTGTTCTACATCATCATTACCCCGGTAATCTCCCTGACCCTGACCCGCATCATGTACATGAGCGAGAACAAGATCGTTGTGGCAGATGCGTTGGCTCGTGTGGACTTCGGTTCTGGATGCGGAACCTGTGCCAGAAAACGATCATCCGCGGCATCCGAAAGATGCCTCCTCTGTGTCCCTGAAGGATGTGCATTTCAGCTATGATGGCAAAACGGATGTTATCAAGGGCGTTTCGCTGAAAATTCAGCCGGGTCAGATGGTGGCTTTCGTTGGCCCCTCCGGCGGCGGAAAATCCACACTGGCAAACCTTGTCTGCCGGTTCTTTGATGTGCAGAGCGGCAGCGTCCGGGTGGGAGAAGCGGATGTGCGGGACATCCCCAAGGAAGAACTTATGGACACAGTGTCCTTCGTGTTCCAGAACAGCCGCCTGCTCAAGGGCAGCATTCTGGATAACGTCCGGCTGGGCAGAGCGCAGGCCACCGAAGCCGAGGTGCTGGCGGCGCTGAAAGCTGCACAGTGCATGGATATCATTGAGAAGTTCCCCGACGGCATACATACCGTTATCGGCTCGAAGGGCGTGTACCTCTCCGGCGGCGAGCAGCAGCGCATTGCCATTGCCCGCGCTATGCTGAAAAACGCGCCGGTGCTGCTGCTTGGACGAAGCCACGGCTTTTGCCGACCCCGACAATGAGGCCAAGGTGCAGGCAGCCTTTTGCTCAGCTTGCCAAGGGCAAAAAACCGTGCTGATGATCGCACACCGCCTGTCCACCGTCGCCAACGCCGACTGCATCTATGTGGTGCAGGATGGGCAAATTGCAGAATCCGGTACAAAGGATGAGCTGTGCGCACGCAGAATGGCTTGTTTGCCCGGATGTGGCAGGAGTATCAGGCGTCGGTGCAGTGGAAGGTTGCAAAGGAGGGGTAAAAGATGATCGGAAGAATTCAACACGCCACAGCCAGCTCCCCGGAGGGCGCAAAAGGGCTTGTAAAGGGCGTTCTGGCCTGTGCGTTCCAAAACATGGCATTCATGCTGCCCACCGGGCTGCTGTATCTTCTGGTAAAAGACCTGCTGGCAGGCTCCACGAGCGGGAGAACTGCCTTTTATCTGGTGGGGTGCGCTGCCTGCTTTGTGCTGATCCTACTGACCACATGGTTCCAGTACAACGGCACCTATTTTACCACTTATAAAGAGAGCGGCACCCGCCGCCTGACCCTTGCGGAGCGGCTGCGGAAGCTGCCCCTGTCCTTTTTCGGCAAGCGGGACCTTGCCGACCTGACCAGCACCATCATGGCGGACTGCGAGGTGTTGGAAAAGGACTGTTCCCACTTCATCCCCGGTCTGTTCGGCTCCCTCATTTCCACGGTGCTCATTGCCCTGAGCCTGTTCGCCTTTGAGTGGCGGATGGCACTGGCGGCTCTGTGGGTCATTCCGGTATCCGCTGCCATCGTGGTGGGCAGCTATCGGGTACAGGATAAGGTGCAGGCCAGGACCATGGCTGCGAAAATGGCCTGTGCGGACGGTATTCAGGAGTACATCGAGACCCTCCGGGACCTGAAAGCCGGCAATGCGGAGCAGCGGTATCTGTCCGGTCTTTCCGACAAAATTCGGGCAGTGGAAAAGCAGTCTATTGTGGCAGAGCTGGAAACAGCGCTGTTTGTGTCCTCCGCCGGCATGGTGCTCAAGCTGGGTATTGCATCGGTGGCGCTCACCGGTTCGGTGCTGCTGGTGCAGGGTGCAGCATCGACGTGCTGACTCTGTTTCTGTTCCTGATGGCGGCATCCCGGATGTACGACCCCATGCAGGGGCGCGTTTGCAGAATCTGGCGGCGGTCATCGCCATGCGCACCAATGTGGGGCGGATGAATGAGATTCTGGATTGCCCCGTGCAGACCGGCAGCGAACAGCTCACAAATCACAACTGCGATATCGTGTTCGACCATGTGGGGTTTGCCTATAACTCTGGCGAAACGGTTCTGCGGGATGTCTCCTTTACCGCAAAGCAGGGCGGAGGTTACGGCGCTGGTGGGTCCCTCCGGCAGCAGCAAGACCACTGTTTCCCGGCTGGCAGCGCGGTTCTGGGATTACCAGAAGGGCAGTATCACCGTGGGCGGCATGGCGGTCTCCCGAATCGACCCGGAAAAGCTCATGAGCCTTTATTCCATCGTCTTTCAGGATGTGACTCTGTTTGACAACACAATCCTGAAAACATCCGTCTGGGGCGCAAGGGTGCCACCGACGAGGAGGTCCTTACGGCGGCAAAGCTGGCAAACTGCGAGGAATTTGCCGAAAAACTGCCCGACAGTTGGAACGCCAACATCGGTGAGAACGGCTGTGAGCTCTCCGGCGGCGAGCGGCAGCGCATTTCCATCGCCCGTGCTTTTCTGAAGGACGCGCCTATCATCCTGCTGGACGAGGCTACCGCCAGCTTGGATGTGGAAAACGAAACAGCCATTCAGGAGGCACTCTCCCGCCTGATCAAAAACAAAACAGTCCTCATCATCGCCCATCGGATGCGTACCGTGGCAGGTGCAGACAAGGTTGTTGTGCTGAAGGATGGCATCGTAGCGGAGCAAGGCAGACCGGATGAGCTTTATGCTCGGAACGGATTGTATGCGCACATGGTTGATTTGCAATCAGCAAGTCAGAATTGGACGATTTAAAGCTATAATAAGAGAAAGCTGTTTCAAAAGGATGCTCTGTCATGGGATAGAACATCCTTTTTGAATACCGTTCAGCCGAAATTTGTACAGGAGTCCATCATAAAAAATGACATTCAGGAAAAATGACATTCTATAAACCTATTGCAATAGGATGAAAAAGTCTGGTATATATTATACGAAACATTGCTTTGAAATGAACACTCACCGTCCATTGATGCATAAAAAGAGAGGTGCTTGCCATGACCGCCGTGATCTATGCCCGCTATTCCATCGGATAACCAGCGCGAAGAATCCATCGAAGGCCAGATTCGTGAATGCACGGCCTATGCGGAAAAGAATGGCATCACTATCGTCAAGCACTACATTGACCGTGCCATCTCTGCCAAAACGGACAACCGCCCGCAGTTCCAGCAGATGATAAAAGACAGCGACAAGAAGCTGTTTGATATTGTGCTGGTCTGGAAACTTGACCGCTTTGCCCGGAATCGCTACGACAGTGCCCGGTATAAGACCCAGCTGAAGAAGAACGGTGTCAAAGCTCATGTCGGCTACGGAGATCATCTCCGAGGGGGCCAGAGGGGGTATCATTCTGGAATCGGTTCTGGAGGGCTATGCAGAATACTACTCTGCCGACCTTGCCGAAAAAGGTTGTCCGTGGACAGACAGAGAACATCCTGAAAGGCCGCTGCAACGGTGGTCGTGGAACGTTTGGATATACGCTGGGATTCCGAGCGGGAAGTTTCACATCGACCCGCTTGCCTCCCCTTTTTGCTGGAATCGTTCAAGAAGTACAATGAAGGTCTCCACCATGAAAGGAAATCCGGGACTGGCTTAACGAAAACGGCATCAAGAACCCGGTGGGCGGTGCGTTTACCTATAACATACCGTAACCGCCGACCATTTACAAAGGCGCGATTTTACGGTTTTCAGCTTTCGGTTTCCTATCGGGTGCTGTTTGATACGGTTGACCGTTCCTTGATAGGACATTACCGTACCATTGCTGAGATTGCCGGGTTTCAGTTCTTCCTCCACCCACAGATCGAGCAGCATACCAACTGTGATGTTTTCAGACTTCGCAACGAATTTCTTTTCCTCATAGTCAGCGATTGCTTTTCTGAGCAGGGCTTCTGTTTCAGACTTGCTTTCTGTTCCCACAAACTCTTTCTGTACTTTTCTGCCGCTTTCATCTTCGATATAGAAGCGTGCGTACCACTTTTTACCTTTTTTTCTTACAGAACCTTTTGCCATAGATAAATTTCTCCTTTCTATCCGTGGCAATCGGAACTGTGACATATGGTGTGCGTAAAGTAATAGTGTCACTTATGCCGATGAATGTCAATCGGCATTTTCACTTGTCAAAGTGCCACGGAATTTTTCTTTTTCAGCAACCCTTTCCTCGGCTGCTGTCACTATCCCGAACAGGTCGCCCATCTTTACAGCGGTGCGTCCCTCATCGTAGATATGTAAAATCCCGTCTAAAAACTGCTTCATATCTTCAATGGGCTGTTCCATTTCTTTGCGGTAAACTCTCTCCGTAATCGCTCCTGACTCAATGGCATAGCTCCTGAGGATTGTTTCAACCCCTCGTCCTCCGCTACACGGTCAACCTCAGACATAGCGTCTGAGAAGTGATAAGTCATAACCGTATAGAGGTCAATCATTTTTCCGAGGAATGTAGTGAGTAATTGTTGGTGCGGCTCTCCTTTCACCGTAGAGGAAACAGTATCAAGATATTTTGATATGTTCCTCCATATCCCTTGCACATAAAGTGCGGTTGTCATATTCCTTATCTTCGGAAAGTCCTGTCAGCCATTCGGGAGTGGTCAGGAGTGCTTCTGCCAGCCCGTTGATAATCATTGTACGCTTCGGGTAGTCTACTCCGTCCGCTTCATATCTCTGAATCGTAGATTTGTTTACGCCGATACGCCTGCCAAGTTCAGGCATTGTTAAGTTTAACTCTGTACGGCGCTCTTTCACTCGTTCACCGACCTGTTTTGCGGTGAATGTAATTTCTTTTTTCAAGGTTTTCACCTCCTATTGCTGATAGTATAACATAGAAAAACCTATTTTGCAACTAGAATTTTAATAATAGACAAAAATATTTCTTAAAAGGTTGCAAAAAAGTTGACAACAGATAGCAGAATAAGTATAATTACAAACACATAGTTGCAAAATGCGTATTTTGAAAGGAGGTTGATAAAATGGGCAACATCAAAATGGGTTTAACCATAGAAGAAGCAGCAGAATGTACGGGTATCGGAAGAAATACAATGCGTAAGTTGGTAGACTGGGGAAAACTCCCCGTCCTAAAGGTCGGCAGAAAAGCGATTATCCGCAAGGATACTTTAGAGCGATTTATGAGCATAAATCAGGGAAGAAACCTGCTGAATGAAAACGATGTCCGCAAAGTAGAATAACCATTCTCTAAGCCCTCGGCGTTTGAGAGCGAAATACACCCCTCGCACAAATCTGTCGATTTGTACTCTGGGTATTTCGCCCCTTGCGGGGGCTATGTATCACAGCTTCGGACAATGCACCGCCGCTATGATACAGAAGAAAACAGCACACTGTTTTCTTCGCTGTCTGTCTGCTTACGCCGCCGAAACAGCGGCAACCGATTTCTCGGTTGCAAAAAGAGTATGCCCGTCACGGGAGAAAGGAGTATATGGCAAGACATTCATTTATACAGATGTCGAAGCTACCCAATGTCAAGGGAAGAATATCCTATATCACAAGCCACGCAAGACAGGAAAATCTTTATGCCACCTACCGTACTGCCGACAATCCCTTTTGGAGTAATCTTGCAAGGGAAAGCCAGCAGGAATTTAAGCGAAGCGGCGCAGAGGGGAAATGTATCGAAGCAAGGGAATTGATTATCGCCCTGCCTGAAATTTATACAAGGTATGAGCCTCAGCAGGTGCTTGAAGATTTTACGGAGGAGTTCCGCAAGAGATATGGTGTGGAGTGCGTGTCAGCCCTCCACCACAACAAACGCAAAACAAACTATCATATCCACCTTATCTTCAGCGAAAGAAAACTGCTTCCTGAACCTGACATCAAGATAGCCACACGCAGCGTGTTCTATGATGAAACAGGCAAAAGGGTACGCACCAAGAAAGAAATCACAGGGGAGGACGGGCAGATACGCAAAGGCTGTACCGTCATTAAAAAGGGCGAGGTTTATGAAAGCCACCTCTTTACCGTAAAAGATGATAAATTCAAAAGCGAGCCTTTTCTTCGGGAGGTAAAGGAGATTTACACCGACCTTACTCGGACTGTTTCCGCCTGAGTTCTGCTTGAATAATCACATCATCCCTCCCATCTCCATGCGGCTGCTCTGGCTGCCGTTCATCACTTCCTCAATGCCGGTATAGCCCTTGTAGGCGACATAGCCCCGGTCGGTGAACATCCCGTCCTCCTCGTTCATGCGCTCCGTGCCGTACTTTTCATAGTCATAAAAAGCATCGAGGTTTTCGTCATAGTCGAAGCGGCCGGACTGCTGGATCATGTACTTGCCGTATTCTTGCGGCGTATGTGCGCCGGGGGCAAAGTCAAAGAGGTCGAGGCTTTCCGCAAGATTTTTGATCTGCGTCGCGGACTTTGGCTCTGCCAGCATGACCACGGCGCCCAGCTTTTCCATATCCGCATTTGACAACCCATCCGTTGCCTCTGCCAGTTCGTTGAGGTCGGAGAGATTTTCGTACTCCATATCCAACAGGACATCCACCTCATTGGGAAGCTGGCTGTCCTCCAGCCGCAGGCGGACATCGGCGGGAATCTGTGATGCCCCCACGAAGGAGGGCGCGGTCGATCTCCTCCTGCATCATGGGGAGGAACAGCCATGTGATGTGCTCCGTGTCCTCCGGCTCGGCTTTGGAGGTCACCGCAACGGTGATGACATTCGGCTCATAGTAATAGCAGGGGAAGACGCGGCCGTCATAGATCGGCTCTAGCTTCATGCCGTTGTCGTAGACTACGCCGTAGGGAGGTGATTTTGCCGCCGCCGTTTTCGATGAGCCGCCGCGCAGTTTCCTCGCCATCCAGTTTGTTCAGCTCATCCGCACTTGCGCTGCCGCCGTGCAGGTTCATGTAGTGGTCACGGCCAACAGCAGCGAGGGCGGAAAAATCGGTGATGACCGTGGCCTGCTGGCAGCAGAAGGTCAGGTTGATGAGATCCTTCAGCTCGAAAAGCTCCAGCTTGTGTGCCATTGCCTGAAACTGTGCGGCCTCGCCGGTGTCGAAGCTGTCCAGCCGCTTGGCGAGGTAGTTCAGCTCCTCCACATTGACCGTGAGCATTTCCACTCGCTTGAGAACGGTGTAGAAGCTGTCGATCTTCTCCACCTTGCAGTCCGCCTTGACCGCGTCACCGATTTCCAACGCCTCCAGCAGCTCCATGCAGTGTGCGTGCTGGTCATGTGGGATGGGGAACGGGATGGTCGCCACGCCGTATTCCGGGTGGTTGGGATTACCGAGAACCGCTTGAATCATCATGTTTCATTCACTCCTTTTTCCAAATTCAAAACCGCATCTCCGTATTTGGCCATCAGCAGTGCGCCGGCGATCAGGTGGAACGCCTCATCTGTGACCAATTCCGGAGACGCAAGGTCCGCAAGAGTAATATTACAGCAACCGACTGCAATGGCCTTCGCCGCCTGGTAGACGCTGTATAACTCCGGCTCGATCCCTCCGAGACGGACGCTTTGAAAGTCAAAACCGTCGTTCCCGCATTTCCAGACCATCCTGCGCCAAAGGCTCTCGTATGCCGTGAGCAGGAAGAGAGCCGCTTTGTTCCGGTCAGACAGACGCCAGCAGCGCTCTCGCCAATGTGTCCATCTTCGCCGGTGGGCATCGGACAGGAAGAATTGAGAGAATTGAGGTTTCTTCTCTCTGAGTTGCTGATGCATCCTTTTCGGAACTGCGGCCCCATAGAGGGGGTGAAGCAGTCCCACATGAACGCATTCAGCTCCAGCACACCTGCCTCGATCCGCTCCTCCAGGCAGGTACATTCACATAGGCGGCACGGATGCTTGCGGGCATAGTTCTGGCAGTATTCGCACGCCACATCTTCGGGCGTGTAACGAAATGGGCTGCGATATATTCCACCACCTCTGGGCTTTTGACCGGGCTGAGACATCATCAACTGCTCCAACGCCTGCAGCGGCGTGTCTCGCATGAAATAGTACGGCATAAGTGAACTCCTCTCTGAAATGAAAAAAGGGCCGGAATCTTATTGCTAAGACTCCGGCCCGTTCCGTTTGATATTACATTGTCTGTTGCTGCGCGACTTGTTCCAAGGCTTCTTCCTGCTGCCGGATTCGCTCGTCCAAATCCGGCACACACTCCTCAATCTGCTGCTGAACACTGCGGATCATTTTTTCCTGCTCTCCCGTGAGTTCAAAGAAATCTCCGTCTACAGAGTCCGCACAGCAGCGATAAATCTCGGTCATCTGCTCTGGGGTGAAAAGCCGTTCCTTTTGAATCAGCCCGGAGCGGATAGCAAAGTCCTGTTTGGCTCCTGCATAGTTCTCCATGAAATAGTGCCCATGACATACTCCTGTGTGCCCATAGGCCCAATCCCATGTGACGAAGTGGACTCCGTGTTTGCTCTGAACTCCAACCAGCACAGTGCCGTTGAAATCCGCCAGCACCTTGTAGCCGTCCTCCAGACCGTCGGCTTTCAAAAAGGGCGCTGTCTCCATCTGCCGCATATACTCCGCTGTGTTTCTGACGATCTCATACACCTGTCCTTGGCGGCGACCCGTTCTGGCTCGTCAATGTCCTCATTGCGGTAGGCAATGCACCACCGCTCTCAGTTACTTCACAAAGCGGCGAACCGTCAAGCAGGATACACAGCCTGTCAGTGTGAACTTCGTCCAACTGGAAACCCTCCTTGGCAAGGACGATTGCCGTTTCTCTGAGGTAACGACCTTTTCTTCTGTGCTGATGCTCATGTAACTCCTCCCGTGCATAAAAAATAAGGCCGGAGCATGATTGCTCCGACCTACAAATGCAGGCGCTGCGACCAGCGCCCTTTTTGAAATGAAAAAGGGCGCCGCTTTCTTAGTCCGTCAAGACCAACAAAACGGCGCCCGAATCTTTGTAATTCTTTTTTAAGAAAAACACCGCTGCCAGCCGGAAAAACGCCGCTGAAAAAGGGCACCGGCTGAACACATCTGCCCGAAAAGGGAAAATGCCCGGTTCGAATCGGGGCAGACGCTCTGAAACAGCGATTTGCATCTATGGTTTGAAAGAAAAAATCCGGGCCTGAAAAAGCCCGGAAACGGTTGATGCGCCTGACTTTTCGCCAGACGCATCTATACCGTTTCGTTAATATGGAGGTGACACCCAGATTTGAACTGGGGAATGAGGGTTTTGCAGACCCTTGCCTTACCACTTGGCTATGTCACCATATAAGAGAAACGGCTTTTCGGGGCCGTTTCTCTGTTTGGAGCGGGCGACGAGGCTCGAACTCGCTACCTCGACCTTGGCAAGGTCGCGCTCTACCAGATGAGCTACGCCCGCATATGGCGCCGGTATTCCAGCACCATGGTGCCTCCGGTCGGAGTCGAACCAACGACACGCGGATTTTCAGTCCGCTGCTCTACCAACTGAGCTACAGAGGCAAATGGCGACCAAGATGGGGCTCGAACCCACGACCTCCAGCGTGACAGGCTGGCGTTCTAACCAACTGAACTACTTGGCCAAATGATGGTGGGAACAACTGGACTCGAACCAGTGACCCCCTGCTTGTAAGGCAGGTGCTCTAACCAGCTGAGCTATGCTCCCGTCCTTGCCGCACGCATTAGTACCGCGGCGACAAGAGAGATTATACTAAATATTAGCCAGACTGTCAACACCAAATTTCAATTTTTTTACTATTTTTTTCGGGCGTCCGCGGCCAGCTGCTCCAGCTGCTGGCGGTCGAAGTCATACACCGCGTCGCAGAACTGGCACGTCATATGGCAGGAGCCCTGGTCCCCGCAGGATGCCCTCCAGTTCGTCGGCCCCCCAGGGACAGCAGCGCCCGCTCCACCCGCTCGGCTGCAATAGCACTTGTAGCTACCGGGCATGGTCCAGCAGAATTTTCAGCTCAAAATCGGACATCACCGTCCGCAGCAGGTGCTCCGGGTCCGGATCCCGGTCCAGGATGGCGGACACCGGCCCGGCGGCCATGATGCCGCCCTCCACCTTGGCGATGGTGTCCTCCCCGGCCCCGGGCATCAGCTGGATGAGATAGCCCCCGGCGGCCTTGACGCTGTGATCCCGGTCCACCAGCACCCCCAGGGCGCAGGCGGTGGGAATCTGCTCCGACTCCACGAAATAACCGGCAATATCCTCGGCGATCTCGCCGCCCATCAGGTCCACGGTGCCCACATAGGGCTCCTTCATGTGCAGGTCCTTGATGACGGTGATGGTGCCCTCGCCGCCCACGGCGCCGCCTACGTCCAGCTTGCCGTCGTCCCGCAGGGGCAGGTCCACCTGAGGATTGGCCACATAGCCCCGGACGTTGCCCTGGGCGTCGGACACCGCCAGCACCGTGCCCAGAGGGCCGCCGCCCTTGATCTGCAGGGTCAGGCTGGCCCCCTGGCCCTTCAGGGCGTTGCCCATCATGGACGCGCCGGCCAGAGCCCGGCCCAGGGCCGCCGTGGCCACCGGGCTGGCGTGATGGATCTGCCGTGCCCGCTCGGTAAGCTCCCGGCTGCAGATGGCCGCAGCCTGCACCAGGCCGTCGGCGGAAATCGCTCTTACAATATAATCGCTCATGCTTACAAAACCTCTTTTATTTGCGAATGCAGGTGAAATACACCCGATCCTCACCGGGTACGGGGCGGCGCAGCTTCCCGTCGCCCCAGGTGCGCACGTCGGCAAAGCCCGCCTCCTCCAGCCACCGGGTCAGCTGCTCCACGGAGTAGCCCCGCTGGCGGTGCAGCTCGAAGCTGCGGTCCCAGGACCCGTCCTCCGCCAGGGTGAACAAGTCCATATAATAGGTACACAGCCCCCGGCGATACTCGGTGCGCCACACGCAGTAGGTGTCCTCTGTCTCGTCCAGGAACACCTGTCCGTCCAGGGCGGCCAGCCGCTCCGGCAGCCGCACGTCGAAGGCCAGCAGGCCCCCCCGGGGCTGATGAACAGGTGCAGCCGCTGAAAGGTCCGCTGCACGTCCCGGGGATTTGTCAGATAGTTCAGGCTGTCCAGGCAGCAGATGGCGGCGTCCACGGTGCCGTACAGGTCCAGCCGGGGCATGGACTGGTGCAGGAACAGGGGCGGGACCTCCGCCGGGGCGCTTTTCTCCCGGGCGGCGGCCAGCATCTCCTGGGACCCGTCCACAGCGATGAGCTCATAGCCCCGCCCGGCCAGCAGCCAGGTCATGGACCCGGTGCCGCAGGCCAGGTCCAGCACCGTGTGCACCGGGATGCGGCTGCGGCGGAACAGCTTTTCCAGAAAGTCCGCCCGCTTTTCATACCCCACGTCCCAGGTCAGCTCGTCATAGGCCCCGGCCAGCTGCTGGTAGCTGCTCATTTGTCCTCCTGCTCCTTCATGCGCTCCAGCACGTTCTCGTACCCTCCCGCGCCGTTGAGCAGGGACCGGTTCACCCGGCTGATGGTGGCGCTGGAGGCGCCGGTTTTCTCCAGAATATCGCTGTAGAGCATCCCATCGTTGAGCAGGGTGGCCACCTCATAGCGCTGCTCCATGGAACGCAGCTCGGAAATGGTGCACAGGTCCTGGAAGAAGCTGTAGCACTCCTCCTCATTTTTCAGGGTCAGGATCGCCCGGTACAGCAGGTCGCTTTTTTCCTTCTGGGCAATCTTGGATTTCGCCGCTCTTACCATAATTGTTTTTCCTCCGTTTCCAAAAAACGTAGTATTTGTTTTCCTCGGGTAGTCATTTTACCATTTTAACCTATAAAAGTAAACCGTTTATGCCAAATTTTTTTGCAAATTTTACGGTTTGTTCACACTCTCCCCCTGCCGCCGTCCGGCAACGCTCCCGGGAGCGTTACCGGGCACTTTTTGCGTTTTAGCGTCCTAAATCCTACCAACCTACCATGCTGACGGTAACGGTTTTTGCGTGCTATTTCGTCCCGTCTTAAAAATTTCAACATATTGTCGACCCTTTTCGCGATAAATTCCGGTAAAATCGTCCGTTTTCGATTTTCCACACGGGAATCTTTACGCCATCGGGGGAAATCTTTATGAACTATTTATGAATGCGGACTATTCGTTGTCACCATTTTCACGAAATTTGTGCTATACTCACTGCGTAAACCAGAGCTGTCCGGGAGCTCTGAAAATCACAAAACGACTATAAAGGAGTGTGTGTTTGTGGCAACATTTATCATCGGTCTTGTGATCCTGTTCGGCGGCGCTGCGCTGTACGGACGCTTCTGCGAGAAAGTTTTCGGGCCTGACGACCGTCAGACCCCGGCCTACGCCAAACAGGACGGCGTGGACTATATCCCCATGAAGGGCTGGAGAAACAGCCTGATCAACCTGCTGAACATCGCCGGTACCGGCCCCATCCTGGGGCCCATCCAGGGCATTCTGTTCGGGCCCATCGCATTTATCACCATCCCCATCGGCAACGTCATCGGCGGCGCCATGCACGACTATTTCTCCGGCATGATCTGCCTGCGCGACGGCGGCACCCAGATGCCCCAGATGATCAAGCGCTATTCCAATAAGGGCATTTTCAACGTATACAACGTGTTCTGCTGTCTGCTTCTGCTGCTGGTGGGCGCTGTGTTCGTTTATACCCCCGGCGACATTGCCGCCACCTCCGTGTTCGGCTTCGACGGCAAGCCTACCTCCGTCTCCACCTGGATCATTTACGGCGTGATCTTCCTGTATTACCTGGTCGCTACCGTGTTCCCCATCGACGCCATCATCGGCCGCATTTATCCCATCTTCGGCGCCATCCTGCTGTTCTCCGCCGTGGGTGTGTTCATCGGCATCTTCGTCAAGGGCTATCCCCTGCTGAACGTGTGGGACGACTGGTCCTCTCCCATCCTGCAGCTCACCGGGGCTGACGGCGCGGTTAAGAGCTTCACCTATGCAGACTACTTCAAGGGCGGCCACTTCCTGCCGATCTTCTTCGTTACCGTGGCCTGCGGCATTCTGTCCGGCTTCCACTCCACCCAGACGGCTATCATCTCCCGCACGGTGAAGAACGAGCGTCAGGGCCGCATGACCTTCTACAACATGATGATCCTGGAGGGCTTCATCGCTATGGTGTGGGCCGCCGGCGCTATGGGCGTGTACAATCTGGCTCTGCAGGAGCCCAACGCCTCCCTGGCCACCGGTACCATCGGCGTGGTCTGCAAGGACATCCTGGGCCCCGTGGGCGGCGTCATCGCCCTGATCGGCGTCATCGTTCTGCCCATCACCTCCGGCGATACCGCTCTGCGCGCTCTGCGTCTGTCCCTGGCGGAGACCTTCCACCTGGACCAGTCCACCAACGGCAAGCGTATGCGTCTGGCCATCCCTGTGTTTGTCCTGGCTGCCGGCATCATCGTGTTCGCCAAGTTCAACAAGGACGGCTTCAACATTCTGTGGCGTTACTTCGCATGGTCCAACCAGACCCTGTCTCTGTTCGCCTTCCTGTGCATCACGGTGTGGATGTTTGAAAACGGCAAGGGTAAGTTCGCGTGGATGCCGCTGATTCCCGGCGCGTTCTACGCCTTCATCTGCTCCACCTACATCGCCAATGCGCACATCGGCTTCAACATTCCCTGGACCGCCTCCTACATCATCGGCGTGGTGTTCGCCATCGCCTATGTGGTGGCTCTGTGCCTGTATGGCAGAAAGCGCGGCGCGGCTGTGAAGCTGAAAATGAACAAGTAACTCTTTTTCTCCTGACAGCATATAGGCGTAAATCCCCCGGCAGGTGCCGGGGGATTTACGCTTTTTGTCCGGTGTTTTTTTAACGGTTTTTCGACGGGATTCTCATTTCAGGGATTGAGTCGGGCGGTTCGATATGTTATACTGGACTTACTTTTTCAGGAGGCAAGCCATATGACACTCAACGAATTGAAAATCGGCCAGTCCGGGGTCATCACCGCCGTAGGCGGCGACGGCCCTCTGCGCTGCCGTTTGCTGGACATGGGGCTGATCCCCCGCACCGCCGTGAAGCTGATGAAGGTGGCCCCCATGGGGGACCCCATCGAGATCCGGGTCCGGGGCTATGAGCTGACCCTGCGGGTGGAGGACGCCATGAAGATCCAGGTAAAGGAGGCGGCGGTATGATTTTCGCCCTGGTCGGCAATCAGAATTGCGGCAAAACCACGCTGTTCAACGCCCTCACCGGCTCCAATCAGCACGTGGGCAACTTCCCCCGGCGTCACCGTGGACCAGAAAACCGGCGAAATACAGGGGCGAAAAGGGGCTGCTCCGTGGTGGACCTGCCGGGTATTTACTCTCTGCGGCCCTATACCAGGAGAGGAGATCGTCTCCCCGGGACCAAGACATCATCTCAACCAGAAACCCGACGGCATCATCAACATCGTGGATGCGTCCAATATTGAGCGCAATCTTTACCTGACCATGCAGCTTATGGAGCTGAACATTCCGCTGGTGCTGGCCCCTGAATATGATGGACGAGGTTCGCGCCAACGGCGGCACTGTGATGGTGAACGAGCTCGAGGAGCTGCTCGGCGTGCCGGTGGTGCCGATTTCCGCCGCCAAGAACGAGGGCATTGACGAGTTGGTGGAGCACGCCCTGCACGTTGCCCGCCACCGCGAGGTCCCCGGCCGCATCGATTTCTGCGATGCGGGCGATGGCAAGGGCGGTGCGGTGCACCGCTGCATCCACGCTGTCACCCACCTGATTGAGGACCACGCCGCCCGCGCCGGGCTGCCTGTGCGGTTTGCCGCCACCAAGCTGGTGGAGGGCGACGCGCTGATCGAACAGGCGCTGAATCTGGACGATAACGAGAGGGAGTTGCTGGGGCACACCATCGCCGAGCTGGAAAGCGAGACCGGCCTTGACCGCGAAGCCGCCCTTGCCGATATGCGGTTCAACTTTATTGAGCGCCTGTGCGACAAAACCGTGGTGCGTCCCGGCGAAAGCCGCGAGCATAAACGCAGTGTGGCCATCGATCGGGTGCTAACCGGAAAATATACTGCCCTGCCGTGCTTTATCGGCATTATGGCGCTGGTGTTCTGGCTGACCTTCGGCGTTATCGGCGCGGGACTGTCCGATTTGCTGACCCTCGGCATTGACGCGCTGACCGGCGTGGTGGATAACGCGCTGACCGCCTACGGTATCAACCCGGTGGTGCACAGCCTTGTCATTGACGGCGTGTTTGCGGGCGTTGGCAGCGTGCTGAGCTTTCTGCCCATCATCGTGACGCTGTTCTTCTTCCTCTCGATTCTTGAGGACACCGGCTATATGGCCCGCGTGGCCTTCGTCATGGACCAGCTGTTGCGCCGCGTCGGGCTTTCGGGCCGCAGCTTCGTGCCGATGCTCATCGGCTTCGGCTGCTCGGTGCCCGCCATTATGGCTACGCGCACCCCTGTCCAGTGACCGCGACCGCAAGATGACGATTCTGCTCACGCCATTTATGAGCTGCTCGGCCAAGCTGCCCATCTACGCGCTGTTCACCACGGCCTTCTTCCCGCGGCAGTACCGCGCTCTCGTGATGATTGGCCTCTATCTGACAGGCATTGTCTGCGGCATTCTGTACGCATTGCTGTTGAAATTCACAAAGTACAAGGGTGAGCCTGTGCCGTTTGTCATGGAGCTGCCCAACTACCGGTTCCCCTCGGCGCGCAGCGTCGGCCAGCTGATTTGGGAGAAGGCCCGGGACTTTTTGCAGAAGGCCTTCACCATTATTTTTGTTGCCACCGTGCTTATCTGGTTCCTGCAAACTTTTGATGCCCGCTTGAACGTGGCCGCCACCCCGGACGCCAGCCTGCTGGCCGCCATCGGCAGCTTTATTGCGCCGGTGTTTGCGCCGCTGGGCTTCGGCGACTGGCGCGCCGCGACCGCGCTGATTACCGGCTTTACCGCCAAGGAGAGCGTTGTCTCGACCCTGACGGTGCTGCTGGGCGGCGATACGGCCGCGCTTTCCACGATGTTCACGCCCTTCACGGCGATTGTGTTCCTGGTTTTCACGCTGCTGTACACCCCCTGCGTGGCAGCCGTGGCCGCCGCCAAGCGGGAGCTGGGCAGCGCCCGCGCCGCCGCCGGTGTGGTTCTGATGCAATGCGGTATTGCATGGCTGGTGGCTTTTGTGGTACACTGTGTAGGTGGAATCTTCGGGCTGGTATAAGCGGGGCGGGCTTTCCTCCTGCGTGCCGCCGGAATACAAAGAGGTGGCCTTATGGCAAGTATTATCGTTGTTGTGATTATTTTTGTGCTGCTGGCGCTGGCCATTATGTTCATCTGCCAGAACGGCGGCTGGCAGGGCGGCTGCGGCGGCAACTGCGCCAGCTGCCACAGCAAATGCGCCGACGCCGAAAAGAAAAAGAAATAATCTGTGCGGTCCCTTTGCGGGGCCGCTTTTTTGTAGCCTGCCGCCCTTGCACAATACAGAGAAAACCGCTATACTATAGATAATTATATTTTGGGGAGGCATCGGCTGTGAGCAGTGAGCCCATCCGTGTGTTGCAGGTTATGCCCGCTATGGACGCCGGCGGCATGGAAACCTTTGTCATGAACATCTACCGCACCATCGACCGCGAGAGGGTGCAGTTTGACTTTCTCTATCATTACGATAAACCGTGTTTTTTTGACGATGAAATCCGGGAGCTGGGCGGGCGTATCTATAAGCTGACCGTCCGGCAGGACAACAATCTGCCCCACTATCTACACGAGCTGCACGCCCTGTTTGCCGCCCACCCCGAATGGCGCATCCTGCATGGGCATTACAGCGGCTTCGGAATGTTCTATAACCCCGTGGCCCGGAAGGCCGGGATTCCTGTGCGGTGCGGCCACAGCCACAACACCGCGTATGAACCGAATCTGGTGGGCCGCCTTGACCGGGTCATGAGCAGCTTTTTCAGCGCAGGCCTGACCGACCGCTTTGCCTGCAGCGAGAAGGCCGGGCAGATGCTTTACGGCAAAGCGCCCTTCACAGTCATTCCCAACGGTATTGATACCGCACGGTTTGCCGCCCGCGACCCGCAGCGCCGTGCCCTGCTGCGCGCCGAGCTGGGTGTGGCCGACCAGGAAATTTTGTTCGGCCACGTGGGCCGCTTCACCGCACAAAAAAACCACCCCGGCCTTTTCAAAATTTTTGCCGCGGTGCACGCTCGTCTGCCCAAGGCAAAGCTGGTGCTGCTGGGCGGCGGCGAACCCGCCTATATAGAAAAAATGCAGCAGCTTGCCGGTCAACTGGGGATTGCCGACCGTGTGATTTTTGCCGGTGTGCGCAGCAATATGCAGAGCTTTTATGACGCAATGGACGCTTTTTTGCTGCCCAGCCTGTTTGAGGGGCTGCCGGTGGTGCTGGTCGAGGCCCAGACCGCGGGTCTGCCCTGCTTTGTCTCTGACGCCGTGGACCCCGGCGCAGCGTTCACCGACAGGGTGCGCTTTCTGCCGGTGAATGACCCGGAGGCGTGGGCTGCCGCGATTGCCGCTGCCTCGCTGCGGCGCGACCCGCAGGCGCGTGAGAAGGCTGTCAGGGCCGGGTATGACATCCACACCAGCGCCGGGATTCTGCAGGAGTTTTACCTGCGCCGCTATGCCGAGGTAACGAAATGAAGCCCTGTGAGATTGCTGTCATTGTGCCGGTGCACAACGCGGAGGCCTTCCTGACCGCCTGCACGGACGCGATTGCGGCGCAGAAATTTGACACCTTCCGGTGCATTTTGGTGGATGATGGCTCCACGGACGGCTCTGCCGCCCTGTGTGACGCCATTGCTGCGGGCGACCAGCGGTTTGTAGCCCTGCACCAGCCCAACTGCGGCGTAAGCACGGCGCGCACGGCGGGCCTGCGCAAGGCACAGGAGCTGGGTGCGCAGTGGTACGCCTTCTGCGATGCAGACGATTTGTACCATCCGGATTTTCTGGGCACACTGTATACGGCGGTACAGAACAGCGGTCTGCCGCTGGCCTGCTGCCGGTATGACACCTTTACCGATACCATCCCGGCCAATGCGCCCGCGCCCGCAGGGGCAGAGTTGTTGCGTGGCATGGCCCATTTGGATGCCCTGCTGCACAACCAGGCGATAGACTACGGCCTGTGGAACAAGCTCTATTCTGCTGAGCTGTTGACCGCCGAAATGCTCAATAACGGCCTTGCTTACAACGAGGATTTGCTGGCCAACTGGCGGGCCTTTCTGGCCGCGCCGGGGTGTGCCTTCTGCGATTTTGCAGGGTACCACTACCGCCAGCACGCGGCCAGCGCCAGCCACCGCACCCTGCCGCCGCAAAGCCTGGATGACCAGCGCCGCGCCGCGGTCGAAATCCGCGCCACCGCACCCGCGCCGCTGCAACAGAGCGCCAACGCGTTCTACTATGAAAAGCTCGTCTATCTGGCCAGTATGATTCTGCGCCGCGCGCCAACGCCGAGGACACCGCGTGCAGCTGTATGAGCTGCGGGTGGCCATCAAAGCGGGCGAGCATGACCCCGCGCTTGGCCGCAACCCGCTGTTGCCCCGCAGCATACGGCTTTCGGCGTTTACGACGCTGCACACGCCGCGGCTCTGGCAGTGGGCGTGCCGAAAATTCTTGAAGGACCGACAATAAATGCGAATTTTACTTGTATTGGACCGGGTGGAGAACCCCGCCAGTGCCAACGCGCTGCTGGGCTTCCGGCTGGCAGAGCAGCTGCTGGCCCGCGACCACACCGTACATATTCTGACCCTGTGGGACGGCCTGCATATCCGCCCGCCCCGCCGCAGGGCGCGGTGCAGCATCTGCTGGCCTTTGCCGATGAACGTCTGATGAATGAGGCGCTGGAAAACGGCCGCAAGGGCGGCACACCGGTGCCCCTGCGCCTGGTGCGGCTTGCCGCCCATCCCGCCGCAGCAGTGGCAGCCTTTCGCCAGCTGGTGCTGAAGGCCCCGCGTCGCACGGTGGATACAAAGCGCGAAATCGAACGGTTGGATGCGGAGTTTCACTTTGAAGCCGTCTGCGCCGTCTGCGCGCCCTACCGCGCCGCCTTTGCGCTGGAAGGGGCGGCCATCAGCGGCAAAAAGCTGCTGTGGCAGCTTGACCCCTACGCTTCCGCCCGCGGCTACACCGCCCCGGGCGGCTTTGCGCGGGAGGGACAGCTGCTCGATGCAATGGACGCGAGCTTCATCACCCCGCAGGCAGAGCCCGACTATGCAGACGGTGCTCCCGCTTGCTGCCTGGCGGCAGAAGGTGCATGTGCTGGGCTTTCCCACCCTGCTGCCGCGGGAGTCTTTCCACACAGAGCATGACGATATACAGTGTGTTTTTTGCGGAAGCCTTTACCCCGAGTTGCGTGAGCCCGGCTTTGCGCTGGCGCTGTTCAGCGCCCTGAACGACCCCGATGTAACCCTGACGATGGCGGGCGGTGGCTGGGAACGCTTTACCGAAGCCGCCGACACCGCAGCCGCCACACTGAGCAAGCGTCTTGTGCGCCCCGGTTTGCTTCCCCTTGAGGAAGCCGCCGCGCTGGAAAACCGCGCTGATGTGCTGGTGAGCCTTGGCAACGCTTATGACAACCAGATGCCCAGCAAGCTGTTCGGCTACTTTTGCCACCGGCAAGCCGATACTGCATCTGGCAACGTGCGACACCGACCCCACACTGCCGTATTCTTGCCTCGCTACCCGCTGGCACTGGTGCTGTACGCGAAGGATGGCGTAACCCCCCGGCGTGACCGCCCGGCTGAACCGCTGGCTGCATGAAGGTCAGGGCCGTCAGCTTCTTTTGCCGAGACAGCGCAGCTCTTACCCCGAGTTTACGCCGGAAAAGGTGGCCGAAGAATTTTTGAGGTGGATATGATGCAGATTCTCTGGCTGGTAAAGGCAATGCCGCCGCGGCGGCCGCCTGCGGTCTGGCAGAAGCCGGTGATGTAAGCGGCAGCTGGCTGACCGGGCAGTTGCCGCTCTGCGCCGCTTCCCGGAGCTGAAGCTCACGGTGCTCTGCGTGGGCAAGACCGAAGCGCAGGGCGAGGCGGACGGTGCAATGCTACCGCATTGTGCCGGATGCCTCCGCCTTTTGTGCCCGCTTTTTGGCGGAAAAGCCCGCGCTGGTGCACGTCTGGCACCGAGTATGACGAGGCCACCGTTATGGCGGACGCCGCCCAGGCGCAGGGGCTCTTCTATGTTTCAGCTCTTCAGCATACATGGGGACTGCGCCGCCCACCTGTGTGATGGTGTTGAGGCTCCGCCGTTCCTGCGCGCTGTGGCACGCCGTGGACAGGGTTATTCCCGGCGAATTGCTGGACACTATGCAAAGTCAATTTCAACACGCTGGCGTTCAAGGGAAGCCGCCGCACTGCTGGCAGGGGCTCATATGACGGGCCGCACGGCGTTCGACTGCGACGCCTTTCGCACCGCCCTTTGCCCCGCAGCAATACGTAACTGAACGGA
>VOFK01001053.1_pt1 | contig 21087 bp, 31 predicted proteins | sample 5384121 | NCBI WGS metagenome assembly VOFK01 (sample SAMN12384730, study PRJNA508395) | human gut metagenome | isolation source: healthy gut J | host: Homo sapiens | reverse complement strand
GAAACTTGTTATAAGGAACAATACGTACAGTTCAAGAATTATCAGCTATTGTTCAAGAACCTGCATATCAATGGTTATTTTGAATAAATGATTTTGCAAAAGTAGAAAAAAGTAGGCAAAAAAAGATAGAAGAATAAAACAAGAAAAAAAATCGACATTTATGAGAGAAATATATCATCGGGCCAAAGATAAAGTCCGAAAGAAAAAGCGAATTTGAGAAGAAGAGGAGGAGGTTCTAAACAAACCTCCTCTTTAATAATTATGGATACTTATTTCTCTTTCAGCAGATCGCGAATCTCAGTCAGCAAACACTTAACTTCCTTGGTAGGAGCAGGCGGTGCAGGAGGAGCAGCCGGAGCTGCCTCTGCCGCTTTGTAGTCAGCTTCGTGATGAGACGTATAAATAAAAATATAGCAAAAGCTATAATCAGAAAGTCAAAAAGTTGCCTGCAGAAATTGTCCGTAATCCAGAGAAACGGCAGGAGCAATCTCTTTACCATCAGCCCGACTTCAGCCGCTTTCATACCCATTTCAAATCCGTAAGTTCACACCACCAACCAGTAAACCAATCCGGAGGCATAATAACATTCGCCACCAATGACGATTACGATTTTTTCCAAACGCGCCGCCAATAACTACACCGACAGCCATGTCTATGACGTTTCCTTTCATGGCAAACGCCTTTTAAAGTCCTGTAAAAATGTTCTTTCCCATCTTTTTCAATATTTAATGTGAATTTAATATGCGAATATAAAAAACATTTTCGTAATTTTGCACCGCATTTGAAAATAAAACAAATGCGGAGACCGAGAGATATTTGAACAAATATTATAAAACCCTTGAAAGTTTAAACAAAATGATTAAAGTAGGTATTAATGGATTCGGACGTATCGGACGTTTCGTTTTCCGCGCTGCAATGAAAAGAAACGATATTCAAATCGTAGGTATCAATGACCTTTGCCCGGTTGACTACTTGGCTTACATGCTGAAGTATGACACTATGCACGGTCAATTCGACGGTACTATCGAAGCAGATGTTGAAAACAGCAAATTGATCGTTAACGGTCAGGCTATCCGCATCACTGCTGAAAGAAACCCGGCTGACTTGAAATGGGATGCTGTAGGTGCTGAATACGTTGTTGAATCTACAGGTTTGTTCTTGAGCAAAGACAAAAGCTCAGGCTCATATCGAAGCTGGTGCAAAAATATGTTGTAATGTCAGCTCCTTCTAAAAGATGATACTCCGATGTTCGTTTGCGGTGTAAACGAAAACATACGTGAAAGGTACTCAGTTCGTTTCTAACGCTTCTTGTACTACTAACTGTCTGGCTCCTATCGCTAAAGTATTGAATGACAAATTCGGTATCATGACGGTTTGATGACTACTGTTCACTCTACAACTGCTACTCAGAAAAAAAGTTGACGGTCCTTCAATGAAAGACTGGCGTGGTGGTCATGCCGCTTCCGGCAACATCATCCCCTCTTCAACAGGTGCTGCTAAGGCTGTAGGTAAAGTTATCCCGGCTTTGAACGGCAAACTGACTGGTATGTCTATGCGTGTTCCGACTTTTGGACGTATCTGTAGTTGACTTGACTGTTAACTTGGCTAAACCGGCTACTTACGCTGAAATCTGCGCTGCTATGAAAGAGGCTTGAAGGCGAATTGAAAGGTATCCTGGGTTACACTGAAGATGCAGTTGTTTCTTCTGACTTCTTGGGTGACACTCGTACTTCTATCTTCGATGCTAAAGCTGGTATCGCTTTGACTGATACTTTCGTGAAAGTTGTATCTTGGTATGACAACGAAATCGGTTACTCTAACAAAGTTCTTGACTTGATCGCTCACATGGCATCAGTTAACGCTTAATTAGAAGTCTAAACATATAGGAAACCGCTGCGGGAAACCGTAGCGGTTTTTTTGTCTTCATTTTATATATTGTTAAAAAGCAAGGTATTATCCGTGGTATAACCTACAATTTTAGTAGTTTTGTACTTCTATGAAGAGAATTATGAAGAGATTATTAATAACATTGATACTAGTTTACACCATGAACAATATACTGAACGCTCAGAATCCTTTCTTCGGTCAGTATCAGACACCGCATGGTACTGTACCCCTTTGACCGGATCAAGACAGAGCATTATGAGCCTGCCATCCTCGAAGGAATCAAACAGCAGAACGCGGAGCTTGATGCTATCATACAAAAAATCCGGAGAAAGCGACTTTTACAAATACAATAGAAGCCTACGAACAATCGGGAAGGCTGCTGGACAGAGTGACTGCCGTATTCGGCAATATGCTTAGTGCTGAAACCAATGACGACCTACAGGCATTGGCTCAGAAAATCATGCCGTTACTTACAGCGAGCACAGCAACAATATCACACTGAATGAGAAATTGTTTGCCCGCGTGAAAGAAGTGTACGCCCAAAAGAATCCTTGCAACTGACTCAGGAACAGACCCGTCTGCTGGACGATATATACGACAGTTTTGTGCGCCACGGTGCCAACCTCGAAGGGAAGCACGCGAACAATACCGACAGCTGACCAATGAACTGAGCAAACTGACACTCGACTTCAGCGAAAAACAACCTGAAAGAGACAAACAGGTATCAGATGCTTCTGACGAATAAAGACCACATTGCCGGACTGCCGGACATCATAGTAGAAGCCGCCGCCGAAACAGCCAAAAAGCGAAGATAAAGAAGGATGGGCTTTCACCCCTGCACGCTCCAAGCTATGTGCCTTTCATGACTTATGCCGACAACCGCGAGTTGCGCCGCAAGCTCTACATGGCATATAATACCAAATGTACACGATAACGAATTCAACAACATCGAAATCGTAAAGAAGCTGGTAAACACACGCATGAAAATAGCCCAGCTGCTGGGATACAAGGATTATGCGGAATATACCCTCAAAAAAGCGAATGGCTGAAAACAGCGACGCTGTATACAAACTGCTCAACCAGCTACTGGAAGCCTACACTCCCACCGCACAGAAAGAATACCTTGAAGTGCAGGAACTGGCGCGTCAGGAGCAAGTAACGACTTTTTGTTGTCATGCCTTGGGACTGGAGTTACTATTCCAACAAACTGAAAAACAAGAAATTCAATATCAACGAAGAAATGCTCCGTCCTTACTTTGAACTGGAACAGGTAAAAGAAAGGAGTATTCGGACTGGCAGAAAAACTTTTACGGAATCACATTCCGGAGAAATACGGAAATACCGGTTTACCACAAAGATGTTGAAGCCTACGAAGTATTCGACAAAGGACGGTAAGTTTCTGTCCGTATTGTACACCGACTTCCATCCCCGTCCCGGAAAACGCGCCGGAGCCTGGATGACCAGCTACAGGAACAATGGATAGATCCCGTAACCGGTGAAGACAGCCGACCGCATATATCTGTAGTGATGAACTTCACCAAGCCAACCGAAAGCAAACCTGCTTTGCTGACGTTCAACGAAGTGGAGACATTCCTGCATGAGTTCGGACACAGCCTGCATGGTATGTTCGCCAACTCAACCTATCAGAGTCTGAGCGGAACAAACGTATATTGGGACTTTGTAGAACTTCCTTCGCAAATCATGGAAAACTTTGCCATCGAGAAAGAATCTCTCAATACCTTTGCCCGTCATTATGAAACCGGAGAAGTGCTTCCGGACGAACTGATACAGAGACGGTGGATGCTTCGAACTTCAATGCAGCCTATGCCTGCCTAGACAAGTAAGCTTCGGCCTGCTCGGATATGGCATGGTACACCCGCAACACTCCTTTCGAAGGCGATGTAAAAAGCCTACGAACAGGGTAAGCCTGGAAAAAGGCACAGGTATTACCGATAGTACAGGAAGCGTGTATGAGCACTCAATTCTCCCATATCTTCGCCGGAGGATATTCCGCCGGATATTAAGCAACAAATGGGCAGAAGTGCTGGATGCGGATGCTTTCTCACTGTTCAAACAGAAAGGTATCTTCAACCGGGAAGTGGCAGACTCATTCCGCAACAACATCCTGTCTAAAGGAGGAACCGAACATCCAATGGTACTTTACAAAGCGTTTCCGCGTGACAGGAGCCTACCATTGACGCATTGCTGATCCGCTGAAACGGCATAAAAGAAATAAAATAAAAAAGAGAATTGGACATGAAGAAGAGATTGATACTTAAAGTATTAGGGATTGCTGTTATTTGCTCTATGTTTTCGGATGTAATGATACGGATGATGTAGCCGGCATCTTCACCGGTAAGACATGGAAACTGACTTATCATCACCAAAAGCAAACGGTCATGGATGGTATAACTTTCCTGATATATAGCAGACGAAAGCAACGTCATGGAATATATAAACGGAAAGAAAACTTTTGCTGGTTTTTCAGGCTGTGTAGAAGACGATATAATACAAGGTACTATTCACAGGCAGCGGTGCAATCAACACAACGGAACCTGGAGTGCGAACGGTAAAAAAATCAGGAGTTTGGAATGAAAGTGGAAAAAAGGGAACTCCTATCGACAGCAAAGACCGTATCGCCGAAAAGATCCTGGAAGGAATGAGAAAAGCAAATTCTTACAAAGGATCGGACAGCCGGAACCTGTATCTTTATTATCAGACTGATAAAGAAGACCTCTGCCTGGTATTCGCTCCAAACTAAGATTAGAACTGAAACAAGATGGACACGGAAAAGAAACAATTGAACTGGACAAACGTTACATACGTATGGCAAGCATATGGGCGGAAAACTCTTATTGCCAGCGTCGTAAGGTAGGGAGCTTTGATTGTAAAGGACAAAATGATCATCTCCGACGGATACAACGGTACTCCTTCGGGCTTCGAAAACGTATGCGAGGATGAGAACAACCTGACAAAGCCCTATGTCCTTCATGCGGAAGCAAACGCTATCACCAAGATAGCACGCTCGAACAACAGCAGCGACGGCGCTACAATGTACGTCACCGCCTCACCTTTGCATCGAATGTGCCAAATTAATCATACAGGCAGGAATCAAACGAGTAGTCTACTCCGAACATTACCGCCTGGAAGATGGAATAGAACTATTGAAACGGGCAGGAATCGAAGTCATCTATACAGAACTGAACGAAGATTCTTCTCCAAACAAATAATAAGACGAACGTTTTTAAAAAGGAATAGACATGAGTACAAGAAACTCTTCACGTTTTTACACCTATCATCATAGCTATCAGCGTGGTAGCCGGTATTCTTATCGGTACGTTTTATGCCAAGCACTTCGCCGGCAACCGTCTGGGAATCATCAACGGTTCTTCCAACAAGCTGAATGCGCTGTTGAGAATCGTAGACGATCAATATGTAGACACTGTAAACATGACCGACCTCGTGGAAAAGCTATGCCGCAGATTCTGGCAGAACTGGACCCACACTCTACTTACATTCCCGCACAGAATCTTGAAGAGGTTAATTCCGAACTGGAAGGCAGTTTCAGTGGAATCGGTATCCAGTTTACAATACAGAATGATACGATTCATGTGAATGCCGTTATTCAGGGGAGGTCCATCCGAGAAAGTGGGACTCATGGCAGGTGACCGGATTGTCAACGTAGACGACAGTCTGTTTGTCGGCAAGAAGCTGAACAACGAACTGGCCATGCGCACGCTGAAGGGTCCTAAAGGATCGCAGGTCAAACTGGGTGTCAAGCGCGTTGGAGAACCTAAATTACTGGACTTCACCATCACCCGCGGAGACATTCCTCAGAACACTGTGGATGCCGCGTATATGCTGAACGATGATATCGGTTATGTAAAGGTCAGCAAGTTCGGACGTACCAGCCATGTAGAATTGCTGAATGCTCTGGCTCAACTCAACCATAAGAAATGCAAAGGACTGATTATCGACCTTCGCGGCAATACAGGAGGATATATGGAAGCTGCTATCCGCATGGTGAATGAATTCCTGCCCGAAGGCAAACTGATTGTATATACACAAGGACGTAAATATCCGCGTTCGGAAGAATTTGCCAACGGTACGGGTAGCTGCCAGAAAATGCCATTGGTCGTATTGATTGACGAAGGCTCTGCTTCCGCCAGCGAAATCTTTTACCGGAGCAATTCAGGACAACGACCGAGGTACAGTGGTAGGACGCCGTTCTTTCGGAAAGGGATTGGTACAACAACCGATCGACTTCAGCGACGGCTCTGCAATCCGTCTGACGATCGCCCGCTACTATACCCTTCGGGACGCTGTATCCAACGTCCTTACGAAAGTGGTAAAGACAGGAATTATGAACTGGACTTATACAACCGCTACGAACATGGTGAGTTCTTCTCACGCGACAGCATCAAACAAAACGAGAACGAACGTTATCTCACCAGCCTGGGACGTACTGTTTATGGCGGTGGTGGCATCATGCCGGACGTATTTGTACCACAGGATACCACCGGAGTCACTTCTTATCTGTCATCCGTAATCAACCGCGGACTGACTCTTCAGTTTACTTTCCAGTACACGGACAACAACCGGAAGAAACTGAGCCAGTACGAAACGGAAGAAGAGTTACTGAACTACCTCCGTCACCAAGGTCTGGTATAGCAGTTTATCCCGCTTCGCCGATACCAAAGGTGTAAAAGAGAAGAAACATTCTGATCCAGAAATCATACAAACGTCTGGAAGCGAATATCTATGGCAACATCATCTATAATATGCTGGGACTGGAAGCTTATCTGAAATACTTTAATAAATCGGATGCTACCGTACAGCAAGGTATAGAGCTGCTCGAAAAAGGTGAAGCTTTCCCCGAAAGCCCCTGTCGAGACAGAAGAGGAAGTGACGAAAGAAAAGAAAGATGGAAAGAAAAAAAAGAACTGCGCAAGCTTATGGCATCACTGAAGATCCAACACGAATCTTCGACTTTGCAGAAGCTGCAATCAGCTAAAATACTTGCCGCCCTCGAAGCCCATCCGGCTTTCAGGGCGGCAACTACTGTATTGCTCTCTACCATTCGCTCAAAGATGAAGTAGACACACATGCATTTATCCGGAAATGGAGCAATGAGAAACGAATATTGCTCCCGGTAGTTGTCGGCGATGATTTGGAATTACGCCTCTATACCGGTCCCGAAGATATGGGCAACCGGCACTACGGTATTGAAGAGCCCGTTGGAGAAACATTCACAGACTATGCCAGCATAAACTTTATCGCTGTTCCCGGTGTTGCTTTCGATCGGAAAGGAAACCGGCTGGGACGAGGAAAGGCGATTATGACCGACTGCTTCCACGTATTCCCACAGCTTACAAAGCAGGTATCTGCTTTCCTTTTCAAGTAGTAGAAGAAGTTCCGGCAGAAACATTCGATATCTGCATGGACATAATTATAACAAGTAATGAGGACGAATTATCACACCCACACCACCCGCTGCCTTCATGCGACAGGGAGTGACGAAGAATTTGTTTTAAGCGCCATCAAAGGCGGTTATCAGGAACTTGGTTTCTCTGACCACACTCCGTGGAAATACCACACCGATTATGTGTCCGACATCCGGATGACTCCCGAACAGCTACCGGGCTATGTAGAAAGCCTACGCTGGCTGCAAGGAAAAAAATACAAAGACCAGATCAGCATCAAAATCCGGACTGGAATGCGAATACTTTCCGGAATATATTCCCTGGCTAAAAGGAATCATCAAAGAGTACCAGCTGGATTATATCATCTTCGGAAACCACCATTTCCATACAGATGAGAAGTTCCCTTATTTTGGACGAAACACCCATACGGTAGATATGCTCGAACTTTATGAAGAAAAGTGCAATTGAAGGAATGGAGAGCGGGCTATTTGCTTATCTGGCACACCCCGATCTGTTCATGCGCTCCTATCCTCATTCGACCGCCATTGCAAACTGATCAGCAGGCATATCTGCCGGACAGCTGCCCGCCTGAATCTGCCTCTGGAATATAATATCGGCTACGAAGATTACAATGATAAACATGGGCTGATAACCATTCCCCCACCCTGCTTTCTGGGAAATAGCGGCACACGAAGGCTGTACTGCCATTATCGGAGTGGATGCTCATAGCAACCAATATCTGGAAACTCCGTTCTATTATGACCGGGCAAACGAAACACTCCGGAAACTGGGAATGAAAGTGACAGACAGGATTCCTTTCCTCAACGAAAATAATGTTTGTAATAACCGTAGCCCCTACCCTCTGATTCAGAGTACGCACCAACAACTCCCGCCCCATCATCAGTTCCTGACGAAGGGCAGCAGAGGTGAGATGTACATACAGCGTCTGGTTACGAATATAAAAGATTACTGGTATAGCTTGCCGCCGGCCCCCAACACCTGCGGCCAGGCATCCAGCAACCGCTGCTCGTTCAGAGGGAGACTCCAGACTCTCCTGACGCAGGTATTGCTGAATTAGTTTTCCTATCTGTTCGGCATCGTTCCGCTTCATTGTCCAGCCCCCATTTCATTGATGACACCCTGATCTACGCGGAATATTTTATAATCACTGCCTACCTTTTGCAGAATACGATCCAAATGCTCCCGGTTAGTGTCCGTTATAAATATCTGACCAAAGCTGTCACCGGCTACCAACTTGACAATCTGTTCTACCCGCGAAGCGTCCAGCTTATCAAAGATATCATCCAGCAGCAGCAAAGGAATGGTTCTTCCCCGTACGCTTCAGGAAATCAAATTGTGCCAGTTTCAATGCCACCAGATAAGTTTTATTCTGTCCCTGCGAACCTTCCTTCTTGATCGGGAAGTCGCCCAACAGCATATTCAGCTCGTCTTTATGAATCCCCCGCAAAGAGAATCCCATGATCTTATCCCGCTCACGGCTTTGCTTCAGCACTTCCAGCAAAGAAGCATCCCGTGCATGCGAATCATAGGATAATCCTACCTGTTCTTTATCTTGGTAAATAAAGGAATAGAACGACTGGAAAATAGGTGTAAACTCTTCGATGAATGCTTCCCTTTACGAAAAACAATTTCGCCCGCCTGTGCCATCATCTCCTCCCCAGACCAGAAACAACTCTTCCTCTATCGGAGATTCACTTTTCAATAAGGTATTGCGCTGTGCCAATGCCTTATTATAGCGTATCAATGCTTCCAGGTATTCCCTTATCATATTGAGAGATCACAACATCCATAAAGCGGCGACGTTCGTCACTTCCTCCAGCTATCAGCTCGAATCGGCAGGCGAAACCATCACCAAAGGAAGAAAACCAATATGATCGGACAAACGGCTGTATTCTTTCTTATTACGTTTAAATTGTTTTTTGGAACGGCGCTTCATCCGCAATAAATCTCCTCCGGTGTACCATCTTCCGCTTCATAAAAGCCTTGAATGACAAAGAAATCCTGCTCGTGCCGAATGTTCTGCGAATCAATCGGATTGCCCGAGCTTTGCAGAAAGACAAATACACTGCATCCAGCAAATTCGTCTTTCCCATTCCGTTCTGTCCGAAGAAGCAGTTCAGTTTGGCGGAGAATCCGATCTCCACTTGCTCCAGATTCTTATAGTTTAATATGGATATCCGTTTCAGTATCATTGTATACGCGTTAATTTGTTCACAAAAGTAGCAAGTTTTTCGAGGTTTTCGAGCGTAAAACAAAAAAAAGATGCCTCTAAATTTCGTTTGTAGATATAAAAAACTACTTTTTTGCGAGTCGAATTATCAAACGATGAATAATAACAAAAAGAATCATATAAAAAAATGGCAGAACAAAAAGAATCAGAATGAACATCTGAACGTAGAAGATGCACTGACACAATCGGAAGCATTTCTTGTTAAGTACAAAACGCAATCATCGGCGGTGTTGTAGCCGTGATTATCATCGTAGCAGGTTTTATCATGTACAAGAACCTCTATGCTGAACCACGTGAAGAAAAGGCACAGGCTGCTCTTTTCAAAGGACAGGAATACTTTTGAACAAGATGCTTATGAACAAGCACTGAACGGTGATAGTATTGGTTATGTAGGTTTCCTCAAAGTAGCTGATGAATATAGCGGCACTAAGGCTGCTAATCTGGCAAAAAGCTTATGCAGGAATTTTGCTACGCACAACTAGGTAAATATGACGAAGCTGTGAAGATGCTTGATTGGTTTCAACGGGAAACGACCAGATGGTAGCTCCTGCAATCCTCGGTGCAACAGGTAACTGCTACGCACAACTGGGTCAGCTGGACAAAAAGCCGCTTCTACCCTGATATCTGCAGCAGACAAAGCTGACAACAACTCATTAAGCCCTATCTTCCTGATGCAAGCCGGAGAAATTCTGGTAAAACAAGGAAAATATGACGATGCCGTTAATGCCTATACCAAGATCAAGGATAAATACTTCCAGTCTTATCAGGCTATGGACATCGACAAATACATCGAACAGGCTAAACTGATGAAGAAGTAATATTCCTTATTATATACATAATAGAAGATTAGGCACGGATTACACGGATTTCACGGTTTTTAGTACGTCACGTACTAATGCAATTATGCGAAGCTACCGTGAAATCCATGTAATCCGTGCCTTTTATAAATCCTACATTTATAACCCCTTTAATTACTACAATTATGGCAACAGCATACCATAACTTATCCGAATACGATTTCAATTCTGTTCCAAACGCTGAAAACATGAAATTCGGCATCGTTGTATCCGAATGGAATTTCAATATCACCGGAGCTTTGCTGAACGGCGCAGTCAATACATTAAAAAACACGGAGTAAAAGATGAAAATATTCTGGTAAAAAAAACTGTACCGGGAAGTTTCGAACTGACCTTCGGCGCCAATCAAATGATGGAAAATTGCGATGTGGATGCAATTATTGCAATTGGTTGCGTCATTAAAGGAGATACTCCACATTTTGATTATGTCTGTATGGGAGCGACTCAAGGAATTACCGAATTAAACGCAACTGGCGACATACCAGTCATTTACGGATTAATTACCACTAATACGATGGAACAAGCAGAAGATCGCGCCGGTGGTAAACTGGGTAACAAAGGAGACGAATGTGCAATTTCTGCAATAAAAATGATCGATTTTGTTTGGAGTTTAAATAAATAGTCGTATCTTTTGCACCGCAATTGAGAAACAAACCTTCTCAAAAGCAAAAAAAGGGCAAATACCAGAGTGGCCAAATGGGGCAGACTGTAAATCTGCTGTCTTTCGACTTCGGTGGTTCGAATCCATCTTTGCCCACAAAAATTGCGGAAGTAGCTCAGTTGATAGAGCATTAGCCTTCCAAGCTGAGGGTCGCGGGTTTGAGCCCCGTCTTCCCTGCTCTTCAAATAGAATCTGAGAAATTAGATTCTATTTTTTTTGTATTACTTTAAACCTCTAAGAACATGAAAGATTCTCCAACGCGGTCACGCGTACTGCAATTGGCACACCCCCCTATCCCAATTGTCCGCATCGGAATTATAGGATTGGGGAATCGAGGGTTAGTCACCCTGCAGCGATATATCTGCAAATAGAAGAAACGACCGTCAAAGCCCTCAGTGAAATCAGGGAAGGCAATCTGCACAAGGCCCAACTCATACTAAAAGAAGCAAAGCAACCCGAAGCCACAGGATATACCGGACCGGAAGGCTGGCGAAAGATGTGCGAATGCAGTGATCTGGATTTAATATTCATCTGTACAGACTGGCTCACTCATGCCCAAATGGCATCTTATGCAATGGAATGCGGCAAACATGTAGCCATAGAAGTCCCGGCTGCCATGAACATAGCTGAATGCTGGCAACTGGTAGATACCGCAGAAAAGACAAGACGTCACTGTATCATGCTGGAAAATTGCTGCTATGATCCCTTTGCTCTGACTACGCTCGAAATGGCACGCCAAGGTGTGCTCGGAGAAATTATGCATGTAGAAGGTGCATATATTCACGATCTCCGCTCTATGTATTTTGCCGAAGAGAGCGAAGGCGGCTACCACAATCACTGGGGAAAGAGATATAGTATCGAGCATACAGGCAATCCCTACCCGACTCATGGTCTGGGACCTGCTTTGCCAGATTCTCGATATTCACCGTAGCGACAGAATGGAATATCTCGTATCCATGTCTACCCATCAGGCTGGCATGAGCGAGTATGCCCGGAAGAGATTTGGCGAAGATTCACCGGAAGCCCGGCAGAAATATAAACTAGGAGATGTCAACACCACCCTTATCCATACAGCCAAAGGAAAACGATCATGCTTCAGTATAATATATCCACTCCCCGACCTTACAGCCGTTTGCAAACAGTATGCGGTACACTCGGCTTCGCACAAAAAATATCCGGTACCTTGCATCACACTGATTCCCACGGAGACGCCCGCTGGAAGGAGAAGCATTGAGGAAATACTGACCCGCTATAAACATCCCTTTAGCGCCACCATCGGTGAGGAAGCGCATCGCAAAGGATTACCCAACGAAATGAACTACGTTATGGATTACCGGCTAATATACTGCCTGCGCAACGGATTGCCTCTTGACATGGATGTGTACGATGCAGCCGAATGGTCGTGCATCACCGAATTAAGCGAAAAATCGGCATTAAACGGCAGTATACCTGTAGAAATACCAGACTTTACCAGAGGCATCTGGAAAGAACATACACATTAGCATTTATTTACCCCCCAAAACCATAAAAAACACATGAGAACATTTTTATCACTAAAAACATGCTTGTTGGCTGTACTTTTTACTTTGCACAAATAGTATTTCGGCAAGCAAGATTATTTCCGTATCCGATTTTGGCTTGAAACCCGACAGCCGCATCAACTCGGTTCCATTTATACAAAAGGCAATCGAGGCTTGCAGACAACATCCCGGCTCCACCCTCGTCTTTCCGAAAGGAAGATATGACTTCTGGGCACAGCATGCCATTGAAAAAGACTATCATGAAACGAATACCTACGACATTAATCCGAAAATTCTAGCTGTGCTACTGGAACAAATCAATGATCTGACGATTGACGGCAATGGCTCTGAATTCATCATGCACGGTCGGATGCAGCCATTCACGCTGGATCACTGCCGGAATATTACTCTAAAGAACTTTTCCGTTGACTGGGAAATACCATTAACTGCACAAGGGATTGTCACTCAGTCTGCTCCCCGATTATCTTGAAATTGAGATTTACTCCCGTCAATATCCTTATATCATAGAAAACAAACGCCTGACTTTTTGTCGGTGAAGGATGGAAAAAGCAGTCTTTGGGGCTATCATGCAGTTTGATCCCAACACTCATCTTGTCCTGCCGAACACAGGCGACAATTTAGGATGGCGTTCATACGATGCCATGGAAGTAAAACCCGGACTACTGCGTTTATCCGATCCTAAAAGAGAAGCAGAAAAAAATTCTTCCCTGTACCAGGCACGATCCTTGTGTTACGACATAGCACCCGTGACCATGCCGGTATTTTTTTATCTATCACAGCATGGATACTAAACTGGAAAATCTGAAGTTATTCCACACCTGCGGACTGGGCATCTTATCACAATACAGTAAGAATATATCATTTAATGATGTACATGTCATTCCGAATGCTTCTAAAAAGCGCGTATTGAGCGGACATGACGATGGTTTCCACTTTATGGGATGCAGTGGACTTCTCAAGATCGAGAACTGTAGCTGGGCCGGATTGATGGATGATCCGATCAACATTCACGGAACATGTTCCCGGATTATGGAAGTTCTTTCTCCTACCCGTATCAAATGCAAGTTTATGCAGGATATGAGCGAAGGTATGGAATGGGGCCGTCCGGACGAAACAATCGGATTTATAGAACATAAAACCATGCGTACCGTAGCTACCGGCAAAATGAATAAGTTTGAAACACTGAATAAAGCTGAATTCATCATCGAGCTATCAGCGCCACTTCCAGCCGGAGTGGAAGCGGGATATGTAATAGAGAATCTGACCTGTACACCCGATGCGGAAATACGTAACTGTCATTTTGGAAGTTGCCGGGCACGTGGTTTGCTCGTATCTACGCCTGGTAAGGTTATCATTGAGAACAATGTATTCGAATCCAGCGGTTCTGCCATTCTGATTGCCGGAGATGCAAATGCATGGTATGAATCGGGAGCGGTCAAAGATGTGCTGATACGCAACAATGATTTTCGCTTTATCCTTGCAATTCTTCACTCTATCAGTTCTGTGAAGCAGTGATTAGCATTGATCCTGAGATACCGACACCCGAGCAAAAATATCCATATCATCGTAATATACGCATTGTGGATAACACCTTCCATCTTTTTGACTATCCGATTCTCTTTGCACGCTCGGTAGACGGACTCACTTTCTCTTCCAATATACTTATACGCGATACTACTTACCAGCCTTATCACTATCGCAAGGAGGGTATCACACTGGAAGCATGCAGATCAGTGGTTATTTCGAACAATAAAATCGAAGGAGATGTATTAGGACGTACCGTTAAAATTGAAAAGATGAGACCTTCAGATGTAAAAATCAGCAAGAACCCTTTCTTCAAACTAAAAAAATAAGATATACAAAAGTCTGCAAGCAGCTAAACGTATTCGTATTCATACCTGAATATGGATACGTTTAAGCATTATCCCATAAATACAACGAATAAAGGCAGGTTCTCTTTTTTATAAATTTCAATGCTAAAGTTATCTGCCGTTCTATCGCTTTTTCACTGACCGCACAACGTTCTGCGATTTCCCCGGTTAGACAAATGCTCTTCACGGCTCATTCTAAAAAATCTGCTGCCGCCTGGCCGGAAGCTGCGAAATCAATTTATCAATATAGTTCTTCAAATCAGCAGCATCCAGTTCCTCTTCTATATCATATGAATTCTCAATTTCCTTTTAAAACCGTCATCTTAAAATTCATTTCATTAAAATACCTGCGCGAATAATTGAATATGATATTGCGGGTAATCATAAAAAAGAAATCCATCAAAATTTTTTGTAACATCCAAAAATTCTCTTGACTCCCAGAGTTTCACGAAAAACATCCTGCACTACTTCTGAAATCGCGGAAGACGAAGTAATATAAAGTCGCGCAAAATTATAGACCTTCAACCAATAAAGGTCATACAGCAAAGAGAATGCAGATGCATCCCCTACTTTTACCTTTTCTAAAATTATCGTCTCCTTCATTTGTTTTCAATTGTGTTACAAAAAATAAGGAAATAACCATTAGTCACAACATTTTTTCTTGATTTTTTATTCAGAATAAAGTTATCTTTTTTTCCATTAAACAGATTCTCTAAAAAAGAACCTTATTATTTTTATATACCAAGTTCTGATAGAACTTTTATCTTTTTTCCTATCTATACATCTTGCTTTTTACTTTCTCCCATATCTGTTCTTTTTATTTTTAAATCTATCGTTTTATTTCCAGATTCATTCCATTGTATTTTCAATTCTTTATCCACTGATTCCAGCTCAGCATAGCCTCTTCGCTGCTTTTTTAGTTAGCCGCCCCGACAGCAAACCTTTAATCAAATTCATTTTTTATATCTTTATCCATGCTATTTCACTTTACTATTATTCTATTTATAATTACTCGTATATTATAAATACACTTGAGTCAGGTCTATCCCCACATCTCTTCCACAAAAAAAATAGAAAAATGCATATTCATATCATAATCATCTTATAACAAGAGCATTATAAATAGAAAATAAAAGAAAATATTTTCCAACGAACTGTTTTTTTTTTATCTTAGTTCTATCAGAACTAAGATGGTACTTTTTGCCGTAGCTTCACTTGCTCCTTTTTTACTAACAATAGGAGGACTTTGGGTGAATTCGGTCAGGAACAATATCGAGGACGAATTCATAAAGGTAATAGCCCAGCAGAACCAAATGTACATTTTGCCGGATAGCACAAAGTATGGATGGAACCGGGAAGTTCCATTAAGTATGCAAAAAAGCATTTAATCAGAAAAGAGAAGTCTGGCTGGAAGGCAACTCATTTTTTTGAGGTATACAAACAGGAAGGCAGTTTCTTCCAAGTGCATATCAACAAAGCGTTTATAGAAGTAAAGGGAACCTGTTTCCAGATCCAACAAACGAATGCCGAAAGAAACGAAATCACACTGTTTCATGGTAAAATAGAATTCAATGTAGAATCTACAGGAGAGAAAAATTGTCATGTCTCCGGCACAAAAAGGTAATGTACAATCCAAACAATGCACAAACGCAAGTCGAAAATATAATGAATATCAACTGGAAAGACGGAAGATATAATTTCAAAGATACCCCATTGCCCCAGCTCATTTCTATTGTAAATCAAATATACCAGTCAAACATTATTTTAGTAGGAAAGTTTACCGAACAATCTTCATTCACAGGAAGCATCCGCTATGACGAGAGTTTGAACGATGTAATCGAAAAACTCTGTTTCAGCCTCAACCTTACATATAAAAATCAGAATAATGAGATAGTAATATATAATTAACCATATTTCTAATAATTAACCCAATATTTAACCTCACAACAAGTTAAATCATGAAAAAAAAATCACAGTTGTTATTGGAGGGGCGGTATCTAAAAAGCATATCGCACTCACTTTGCTCTTCTACCCCTTATCAGCTCTTGGAGCCCAGGGACACATATCCATTAAGGGGCAATCAATCACTATTATGCAAGCTATCCAGCTGATAGAAAAAAACAGTGACTATACGTTTTTCTACAATGCTGCAGACTTGGAAAACAAGCAACGGAAAGATATTAATTGTAACGGTTCCATTGACGAAATCCTGAACGAAGTTTTCAAAGATAGCGGTATTAGCTACATTGTGAAAAAAACAAAGAGGTTATCCTCAATGTACAAAAAACGAATAGTACCCAGCAAAAGAAAAAACGTACTGTGACGGGTACTATTTTAGATGCAGTAGACGACAGCCCCATCATCGGAGCTAACATCACCATTGAAGGCGATAAAAACACCGGTACAATCTCGGACATTGACGGAAATTTCAGCCTTGCCATACCTGACAACAAGACGATTCTTGTGGTTACTTATATCGGATACAAAACCCGCGAAGTTCCTGTAGAAGATCTCGGAAATATCAAGATTGTACTGGAAGGGAGACGATCACACTTTGAATGAAGTGGTCGTAGTCGGTTCCGGTACTCAAAAGAAAGTCAGTGTGACGGGAGCCATCACAAGTATCAAAGGTGCCAGCCTTAAACTGCCCTCATCCACTCTGTCCAACTCATTTGCCGGAAAGTTGGCGGGTGTCATCGCAAAAACAAATTCCGGAGAACCTGGTTCGGGTGCCGAATTTTATATTCGTGGTATCGGAACTTTCGGCGGACGGGCAACTCCTCTGATTCTTCTGGATGACGTAGAAATATCATCCAGTGACTTAAATTATGTACCGGCAGAGAACATTGAAAGCTTTTCTATCCTTAAAAGATGCATCTGCTACCGCTATTTATGGTTCACGTGGTGCGAACGGTGTAATGATCGTTACAACCAAAGGTGGAGAATATAACAGTAAAACATCCATCAACGTTACAGCAGAAAATTCTTTCAACTATCTGGATAAGTTCCCAGAATTTGTGGACGGAGCGACTTATATGGACATGTACAATAAAGCCGCACTAGCCAGAAACCCTTCTGCTTCGCCCAAATATATAGCGCTACGGACATGGAACGCACTGCTTCCGGAGTGAATCGTTATCTTTATCCCGATGTAAACTGGCAAGACGTATTATTCAAAAAATATGAGTATGCGCCAACGTGCCAACGTCAACATTTCAGGTGGTGGTTCTAAAAAAGTGAAATATTATATGAGTTTGGATGTCAGCCATGATTCACGCTTGCTGAACACGGAGAAAGCATATTCGTGGAACAACAATATTAATATAATGAACTATACGTTCCAGAATAACATTGCTTACAAACTGACTCCGACGACAACGATCAAAATGAACATGAACGCTCAGATTCGCCAGAAGAAAAGCCCGAATGTATCAAGTGAAGATCTGTTCAAACAGATTCTGACGACTACGCCCATAGAGTTTCCTGTTACCTATCCAAGTCAGGATGATCGTATCATGTACGGTAATAACATCATTTCAGGGAATACATTATATACGAACCCTTATGCAAAAATGATGACTACTTTTTGCCGAAACAAACGAAAATACACTTAACACAGTTATCAAGATAGACCAGGATCTGGATTTTATCACTAAAGGACTTAAAGTGAACGCTTTTGTAAATTTCAAAACGTGGTCAAGTTCTTCTTTTTAACCGCAGCATCGCTCCTTATTACTACCGCGTAAAAAGTGGAAGCTACGACGAAACCGACCTGGCAAATACAGACTATGAACTGGAATTACTGAATTCGGATGGTAGCGATTACATCAGTCAGTCGGCTATTGGAAAGTCATCCGACCAGACATTCGAATTGCAGTTCAATTTAAATTATGCCCGCCAGTTCGGGTTACATAATGTAGGTGCCATGTTGCTCTACAAACAACGTGAATACAGAAGTGATGTATTGCTAACCGCAACCAGGGACTTTCCGGACGTCTGACTTATGATTACGGACAACGTTACCTGATTGAATTTAACTTCGGCTACAACGGTACAGAACGTCTGGCCAAAAGAAGACCGTTTCGGATTCTTCCCTGCCCAAACGTATCTCTGGGATGGGTGATAAGCAATGAAGCTTTCTTCGAACCAATGAAAAATGTAGTGGACAATCTGAAAATCAGAGGTTCTTACGGTCTTGTGGGTAGTGACGACCTGGCGACAGCCGGAGGAAGTTATTACTTGTATATAGATAAGATTACAAATAACGATCTGTCATATCTGAAATGGACTTCCGGACAAAATATGGACTACCAATTGGGAGGTCCTCAGATGGCATATTATGCAATGTCCGGTCTGGGATGGGAAAAGGTAAAGAAGCTCGATATCGGTGTTGATTTCACGCTGTTCCGCAATTGGACATTTACATTCGACTATTTCTACGACAAGCGTTACGACATCTTTATGAACCGTGAAGCATGGCCGCAGTCTTTGGCATACCATATAGCCAAACCCTGGAGTAACATTGGAAAAATGGATAATAAGGGAGTGGAATTCAGCATTAATTATGCCAACAACTTCTCTAAAGATTTGTCAGTCAGCCTGCAGGCAAACTTCACATACAACAAAAACAAAATGGTCTATGTAGACGAACCGGAATATCCGACTATATGGAAGTCAGAAACCGGAAAGCCTTATTCACGCATTACCGGCTACATCGCAGAAGGTTTGTTTAAATCGCAGGAAGAAATAGACAACAGTCCCGCACAGAACCTGGGGTCTACACCTAAAAGTCGGAGATATTAAATATCGTGACCTCAACGGTGACGGAATCATTGACTCGGATGACCAGACGATGATCTCCAAATATGGAAGTACTCCCCGCTTGCAATATGGGTTTGGCGGAACACTCAACTACAAAAAAGTTTGATTTGGGTATCTTCTTCAGTGGCTCTGCCTTGCGCTCTATCATGACAAACGGCATTGATCCTTTCCAAGAAGGAATTGCCGTCGGCAACAGAAATGTATTGAAATATATAGCCGACAATTATTGGTCGGAAGAAAAGCAGAACTGGGATGCAACCTATCCTCGCTTGGGACTACTTGGCAACAGACGTTGCCAACAATACGGTAAACAGCAGCTACTGGCTAAGAAACGGCTCCTTCCTCCGCCTAAAGAATGTAGAGATAGGATACAAAATACCTTACGGACGCATTTTCGTCAGTGCAGCCAATCTATTCACATTCAGCCCGTTCGACCTTTGGGACCCGGAACTTTCATCCTGGAACAGTTATCCTATGCAAAAGACTGTCAATGTGGGAATTCAACTTCAGTTCTAATTTATTATGATAAAAAATATGAAACTAACACGCATTTTTCAACATATAAGTATAGCAGTTATGATAACTGCATTTAGCTTAACTTCCTGTGATTATCTGGACGTTGTTCCACCTGAACAACCCAATATCGACGATGTCAAGGCCCCCCACCAGAGCTTTTTGGGCTTCCTTTATTCCTGTTACGGGAGGCGTCGGTACAGATTTACCTTCCGCCTATCTGGGAGAAATAAATTCTACGACAGACGAATACGTACTTCCGTATTCATGGAACACAGATGGCTACTGGGGCGCATATGCTTTCAATACCGCATCATCTACTAACCAAAACTGGCTATGGTCAACTACCTATCAATATATAGGTCAATGCTACCTCTTTTTACAAAAAGCTGGAAAATGCAGGAAGCGACATTGCATCCGATGCCGAAAAAAAAGAACTATGGAGAGCTGAATGCCAGTTTCTGGTAGCTTATTATCACTTTGTGACCTTAAGAAGATATGGCCCCATTCCAATCACGGACTCGTATATTCCGATGGATACCCCAACGTCAGAGTACAATGGACGTTTCCACTTTGACTATTGTGTAGACTGGATTGCGAATCAGCTGGATGAAGCAGCTAAAAAGTGCTTCCAGCCAACCGTACTGTTACTAATGAATGGGGACGTGCTACCTCTACTATAGCGAAAGCCGTAAAAGCCCGCTTGCTACTTTATGCCGCATCTCCTTTATGGAACGGAAGCTTTCCTTTATCCTAACTGGCAGAATGAGAATTTCGAAACTCCGGGTTACGGCAAAGCACTGGTTAGCAATACTTATGATAAAAGTAAATGGGAAGAGCACTGGCAGCATGTCAGGAAGCACTGACATTGGCTACCACTTCCGGCGACCGTGAACTGTACGATGACGATGAATATTATTCAAGACAATCATTGAGCTTGCCTTTCGTTCCCGGAGTAGCGGACGTAGATGATAATAAAGAATTTCTGAAAAACGTAATGAAGATGCGCTATGCAGTAAGTACACGCGAATCTGAAGGAAACAAAGAAATTATCTGGGGATTATCAAACCAGTTTGATTTTTATTCCCGTTATCCACTTCGCATTCTGAAGAAATCTGATGGTACGGAGTTACAGTACAATCAAATTACCGGAAAAGATGTTTCTCAATGGTTCTGGTCAACAGAGTTTCTTCCACGAACATCAAGTTAGATATGGTCGTGATGACTTGTTTCATTGAATAACTTTGACGGGTGTACATGGC
>VOFK01003774.1_pt1 | contig 21102 bp, 31 predicted proteins | sample 5384121 | NCBI WGS metagenome assembly VOFK01 (sample SAMN12384730, study PRJNA508395) | human gut metagenome | isolation source: healthy gut J | host: Homo sapiens | reverse complement strand
CGGCAAGTGGCACTCCGAGCAGACCAGCCGGCTCAACACCTTCGGGCTCGAGCTCGGGCGGCGGGACGGAGTTCCTCGCGCCGTGTGACGCTTCCCTTGCGGATACATCGCGACCGGACCGCCGCGAGGACATCAGGCCAAGAGCGCCATGGGACTTCATGCGCCACAAGGCGGCGCTGTCGGTCGGCGCAGCCTATGCATGTCGCTCGTGCTGACCGGATCGGTCTATGACCGCAACGGCGAGTACACCTGGTATCCCGTCATGGGCGACTCGTCGCAGAGCGAACAGCGTTCGTTCGAACCCTACTTCCTGCTCGACGGACGCCTCCAGTGGGAGAAGGGGTGGTGCCGCCTCTACGTCGATGCGACGAACATCACCGACTCGCGCTACTGCGACATGGGCGGCATCCCGCTGCCCGGTTTCTGGTTGCATCGCGGGCGTCACGCTGACCTTCGGGCGCTGACGCCTCCCCGATCCCTCCCATTTCCGGCTGCAACCCTTCGGGTCCGATCTCTCGCGCTGTGGTTCGACCTTTCGTTTCGGCCCTCCGAAACTTTCTGTTTTTGCCGTTCTGCGCGTTTTTCTCTTACTGATCGTAGTTTTTGTCACGAAAAAACGGTATATTTGAAGCAAAGAATTTCTAAACGCACACGATATGGAGAAACGAATCGTCGAATGCGTTCCCAACTTCAGCGAGGGACGCGACAAGGCCGTGATCGCATCGATCACGGCGGCCATCGTACAGTCCGGTGGCGTGAAGCTGCTGGATGTGGATCCGGGCGAAAGCGACCAACCGCACGGTCGTGACCTTCGTCGGCTCACCCGAGCGGTCGTCGAGGTGGCCTTCGCCAGTCCGGCGCTGCCGAATTGATCGACATGCGCCGCCACAAGGGGGCGCATCCCCGCATGGGGGCCACCGACGTGCTGCCGCTGATACCGATTGTGGGCGTCACGCTTGCGGAGTGCGCCGAACTGGCCCGCACGCTGGCCCGCCGCATCGCCGACGAACTGCGCATCCCGACCTACTGCTACGAGGCCTCGGCCCTGCGACCCGAGCGGCGCAACCTGGCTGCCCGCCGAGCCACGCGAGTACGAGGCGCTGCCCGAAGCTCGCCCCACCGACACGGCTCCCGATTTCGAGGGGCCGTCCCTTCGACGAGGGGAGTGGCCCGCACGGGCTACGACCGTCGGTGCGCGCGATTTCCTGATCGCCGTCAATTTCAACCTCAATACCACCTCCACGCGCCGCGCCCAACGCCATCGCCTTCGACGTGCGCGAGAAGGGGCCGGCCGGTCCGCGAGGGCAACCCGATCACCGGAAAGATCGTGAAGGACGCCGAGGGCAACCTCGGTGATGCGTCCCGGAACGCTCAGGCCACGAAGGCCATCGGCTGGTACATCGAGGAGTACGGCATCGCCTGGTCTCGATGAACATCACCGACATCTCGGTCACGCCGCTGCACGTGGCCTTCGACGAGGTGTGCCGCAAGGCCGATGCCCGCGGCGTCCGGCGTCACCGGCACCGAGATCGGGGGGCGCGTTCCCAAGCGGGCGCTGCTCGAGGCGGGCCGCTATTTCCTGCGCAAGCAGCACCGCTCGACGGGTATCGCCGAGGAGGAGATCATCCGCCTGGCCGTGAAGTCGATGGGACTCGACGACCTGAAAGCCCTTCGACCCGAAGGAGAAGGTGATCGAGTACCTGCTTGAAGCGGAGGTTCCGAAGAAGCGGCTTATCGACATGACCTGCAAGGCGTTCGCCGAAGAGACGGCGAGCGAATCTCCCGCTCCGGGCGGCGGTTCGATCTCGGCCTACATGGGGGCGCTCGGCGCCGCCCTCGGAACGATGGTCGCCAACCTCTCGTCGCACAAGGCCGGCTGGGACGACCGCTGGGAGGAGTTCTCCGACTGGGCCGACCGCGGCCAGGCGGTGCTCGCGGAGCTGCTGCACCTGGTGGACGAGGACACGGCGGCGTTCAACCGCATCATGGCGGTTTTCGCCATGCCCAAATCGACCGACGAGGAGAAGGCCGCCCGCAGCGCCGCCCTGCAGGAGGCCACGCTCTACGCCACGGAGGTTCCCCTGCGGACGATGAAGGCTGCCGTGCGGGTCTTCCCGCTGGTGCGCGCGATGGCCGAGACGGGCAATCCCAATTCGGTATCGGATGCCGGAGTAGGGGCCCTCGCAGCCCGCAGTGCCGTACTCGGGGCCTGCCTGAACGTGAAGATCAATGCCGCGGGCCTGAAGGACCGCGAGCGGGCCGGGGCGCTGGTCGCCGAGGCCGAATCCATTGCGGCCGACGCTGTTCGTCTGGAGACGGAGGTGCTGGCCATCGTAGAAGAAAAGATAAAATAGCCGACCATGACACTCGCCGAATTCCAAGCCGACATCCGCGCAGGCATCCCCGACCGGCTGCCCGCCGCGAAACCCTATGACAAACAGATCAACCACGCACCCAAGCGCAAGGATATCCTCACGCCCGCCGAGAAGGAGCTGGCCCTGCGCAACGCCCTGCGCTACTTCCCGGCCAAGCACCATGCGGTGCTGGCCCGCGAGTTTGCCGCCGAGCTGCGCAAGTACGGACGCATCTACATGTACCGCCTGCGCCCCGACTACGAGATGTATGCCCGCCCGATCGACGAATACCCGGCCCGCTGCCGGCAGGCGGCGGCCATCATGATGATGATCCAGAACAACCTGGACAAGGCCGTGGCGCAGCATCCCCACGAACTGATCACCTACGGCGGCAACGGGGCCGTATTCCAGAACTGGGCCCAGTACCGCCTGACGATGAAGTACCTCTCGGAGATGACCGACCGCCAGACGCTGGTCATGTACTCGGGCCATCCGCTGGGTCTCTTCCCGTCGCATCCCGACGCCCCGCGCGTCGTCGTGGTCACCAACGGCATGGTGATCCCCAACTACTCGAAGCCCGACGACTGGGAGCGGATGAACGCCCTCGGGGTGTCGCAGTACGGACAGATGACCGCCGGCTCGTACATGTATATCGGGCCGCAGGGCATCGTCCACGGCACGACGATCACGGTGATGAACGCCGCGCGCAAGCGTTTCACGGCCGACCGCCGCGACGCCCGCGGCATGCTTTTTCGTCTCGTCGGGCCTTGTCCGGCGGCGTGTCGGGCGCCCAGTCCAAGGCGGGCAATATCTCGGGTGTGGTGAGCGTCATCGCCGAAATCAACCCCAAGGCGGCGCAGAAACGCTACGAGCAGGGATGGGTCGATGAACTGCATGAATCACTGGATGAGCTGATCGAGCGTATCCGCAAGGCCGTCAGCGCAAAAGAGGTCGTGTCGATGGCCTATGTGGGCAACGTCGTGGACCTCTGGGAGCGCCTCGCCGCCGAGGAGATCCCCGTAGACCTGGGTTCCGACCAGACCTCGCTGCACAACCCCTGGGCCGGAGGCTACTATCCCGTCGGGCTGAGCTACGAAGCCTCAAACAAGATGATGGCCGAGGAGCCGACGCGCTTCCGTGAGTGCGTGCAGGAATCGCTTCGCCGTCAGGTCGATGCCATCAACAAGCTCACCTCGCGCGGCATGTACTTCTTCGACTACGGCAACGCCTTCCTGCTCGAGGCCTCGCGTGCCGGGGCCGCCGTGATGGGCGAGGGCGGACGCTTCCGTTATCCCTCCTATGTGCAGGACATCATGGGGCCGATGTTCTTCGACTACGGCTTCGGCCCGTTCCGCTGGGTCTGCACCTCGGGCAAACCCGAGGATTTGAGACGACCGACCGGCTGGCAGCCGAGGTGCTGGAGGAGATCCGCCGCACGGCGCCCGCCGACATCGCCGGACAGCTCGACGACAACATCCACTGGATCCGCGAGGCGGGCCGCAACCACCTGGTCGTCGGTTCGCAGGCGCGCATCCTCTATGCCGACTGCGAGGGCCGCACACAGATCGCGCAGGCCTTCAACCGGGCAATCGCCGACGGCCGCATCTCGGCACCCGTCGTGCTGGGCCGCGACCACCACGACGTCTCGGGCACCGACTCGCCCTACCGCGAAACCTCGAACATCTACGACGGCTCGAACCTGACGGCCGACATGGCCGTGCAGAACGTCATCGGCGACGCCTTCCGCGGCGCGACGTGGGTCTCGATCCACAACGGCGGCGGCGTCGGCTGGGGCGAGGTGATCAACGGCGGCTTCGGCATGGTGATCGACGGCTCGGAGGATGCCGACCGTCGCATCCGCGAGATGCTGTTCTGGGACGTGAACAACGGCATCGCCCGCCGCAGCTGGGCCCGCAACGAAGGGGCCGTGGCGGCCATCCGCCGCGAGATGGAGCGCACCCCCGGACTGGAGGTTACGCTGCCCAACTCCGCCGACGACGACATCATCCGCAATGCATTGAACGATAATGAATAACAACTGCTACCCGATATGGAACATCATCTGATCTCCGCGGAGCGCCTGACCATCGCCCGCGTGCGCGAAATCCTCGAACGCCGCCTTCCGCTGGCTCTGAGCGACGACGCCCGGCGGCGGATCGTCCGCTGCCGCGAATACCTCGACCGCAAGATGGAGCACCCCGAGCGGCCGATCTACGGCATCACGACGGGCTTCGGCTCGCTGTGCGACATTTCGGTCGGCCGCGACGAACTCTCCCGGCTGCAGCGCAACCTCGTGATGTCGCACGCCTGCGGTACCGGCGAGCGCGTGCCTTCGGAGATCGTGCGGCTGATCCTGCTGCTCAAGATCCAGTCGCTCTCCTACGGTTACTCGGGCGTACAGCTTCGGACCGTCGAGCGGCTCGTCGAGTTCTTCAACCGCGACATCCTGCCGGTCATCTACCAGCTGGGATCGCTCGGCGCATCGGGCGACCTGGCGCCGCTGGCCCACATGAGCCTGCCGCTGCTGGGACTGGGCGAGGTCGAGGTCGGCGGGGTAGTGCGCCCCGCGGCCGACCTGCTCCGCGAACTGGGCTGGGAACCCCTCGAACTCCAGTCGAAGGAGGGTCTGGCGCTGCTCAACGGCACGCAGTTCATGAGCGCCTACGGCGTCTGGTCGCTCATCGCCGCACAGCGGCTGAGCGAGTGGGCCGACCGCATCGGGGCCCTGTCGCTCGACGCCTTCGACGGTCGTATCGAGCCTCTTCTGCTGGCGACGAGGTGCACCTGATCCGCGCCCACAAGGGGCAGCTCACGACGGCCCGCGCCTTCCGCCGCCTGCTCGAGGGCAGCGAGCTGATCGCCCGGCCGAAGCAGCACGTGCAGGATCCCTACTCGTTCCGCTGCATCCCGCAGGTCCACGGCGCCTCGAAGGACACCATCGACTATGTCGGTCAGGTGCTCGAAACCGAGATCAACTCCCCGACGGACAACCCGACGGTCTTCCCCGAGGAGGACATGGTCGTCTCGGCGGGCAATTTCCACGGACAGCCGATCGCTCTGGCGATGGATTTCCTGGCGATCGCCCTGGCCGAGCTGGGCAACATCTCCGAGCGTCGCACCTACAAACTGATCTCCGGGGGCGCGCGAACTGCCCAAATTCCTCGTGGCGAACCCCGGGCTGAACAGCGGCTTCATGATCCCGCAGTACACCGCAGCGTCGATCGTGAGCCAGTCCAAGGGGCTGTGCATGCCCGCGTCGGTCGATTCGATCCCCTCGTCGCAGGGGCAGGAGGACCATGTGAGCATGGGTTCCAACGCCGCGACGAAACTGCGCCGCGTGGTGCTCAACACCGAGCGGGTGCTGGCCATCGAGCTCTTCAACGCGGCCCAGGCCCTCGAGTTCCGCCGCCCGGCCCGCACGTCGCCCGAGTTGGAGCAGCTGGTGGCCGACTACCGCCGCCGCGTGCCGTTCATCGACAACGACGAGGTGATGTTTCCCCACATCGCCGCGTCGGTGGAATTCCTGCGTGAGCGATGAAACTGCTGGTCAAAAACATCGGACGGATCGTCGGTATCGAGACGGAGGGCCGCCTGCGTCGCTGCGGCGCAGAGATGGACCGTCTCGACACGCTCGACGACGCATGGCTGCTGACCGACGGAGAGCGCATTGCGGCGTTCGGCCGCATGACGGAGCTCGGCGAGACGGACGCCGACCGCATCGTCGACGCCGGGGGCGGGATGCTTTTCCGTCGTTCTGCGATTCGCATACGCCCACCTGGTCTATGCCGGGAGCCGCGAGCAGGAGTTTCTGGACAAGATCAACGGCCTTTCGTATGAGGAGATCGCGCGTCGGCGGCGGGGGCATCCTCAATTCCGCCGACCTGCTGCACCGCACTTCCGAAGAGGAGCTCTACCGCCAGGCGATGGGGCGTATCCGCGAGATCGCCGCCATGGGGACGGGCTGCCGTGGAGATCAAGAGCGGCTACGGGCTCTACGGCCGACGAGCTGAAGATGCTGCGCGTCATCCGGCGCATCCGCGAGACGGCGCCGCTGGCCGTGCGCGCCACGTTCCTCGGGGCGCATGCCGTGCCGCGCGCCTACGTCGGACGGCAGGAGGAGTATGTCGACCTGGTCTGCAACGAAATGCTGCCTGCGGTGGCGGCCGAAGGGCTGGCCGATTTCGTCGACGTGTTCTGCGACGAAGGGTTCTTCACCGTGGAGCAGACGGCACGCATCATGAAGGCCGGGCGCAAGCTGGGCATGCGCGCCAAGATCCACGCCAACGAACTCGCCGTCTCGGGCGGCGTGCAGGTGGGCGTGGAGTACGACGCCCTGTCGGTCGACCACCTCGAACGCATGGGCGGGCCCGAGATCGGCGCCCTGCACGGCACGGTGACCTCGCCGACGCTGCTGCCGGGCGCGGCATTCTTCCTCGGGATGAGCTATCCGCCGGCCCGCGCGATGATCGACGCCGGGCTGGGCGTGGCGCTGGCTTCGGACTACAATCCCGGTTCGTCGCCCTCGGGCAACATGCGCATGGTCGTCTCGCTGGCATGCATCCGTATGCGGATGACCCCTGCCGAGGCCATCAATGCCGCGACGCTCAACGGGGCCTACGCCATGGGGCTTAGCCGTGACTACGGCTCCGTCACGGTCGGCAAGGTCGCCAATTTTTTCCTCACGGTGCCGATGCCTTCGGTGGCGTTCATGCCCTATGCCTATACGACGCCGCTCATCAGCCGCATATTCCTGCGCGGCGAGGAGGTCGTGGCGTAATATTTGACGGGAGAGCCGTATGAGATTGTTGGTTTTGATCATTGGCCTGGCGCTTGCCGGGGCCGTAAAAGCACAGGATATGAAGCCGTTGACACCGGAAGAAAGACGTGTGATCGTCGACAAGGGTACCGAAGCGCCTTTTTCGGGCCGTTATTACAAGCATCGCGGAGAGGGGGTTTACCGTTGCCGCCAGTGCGGTGCGCCGTTGTACCGTTCGCAGGACAAGTTCGACGCCGGGTGCGGCTGGCCGAGTTTCGACGACGAAATCCCCGGTGCCGTGAGGCGCACGACGGATGCCGACGGCCGGCGTACCGAAATCACCTGTGCCCGCTGCGGCGGACACCTGGGGCATGTCTTTACGGGCGAAGGCTTTACGCCCAAAAATACGCGCCACTGCGTCAACTCCGTCTCGCTCGTGTTCGAACCCGAAGGGAAGCTTCCGCCAGGGGCCGAAACGGCTGTAAAACCCGCGGCTTCCTCCCCGGAATCCGAAGGCCGGGCTGTCTCGCAGCCCGAAAAGCAGGCTACCAGCAGCCCGAACCCAATTCGGGAGTCCCGGCGCTCAGGCGTCCGGGGCTGACTCGACGTCGGCCGCCGCCCGGCCGGGGACGGGATGCCGCCCGCAGGGCAGGCCGCGGAGCGTGGCGCGACGGCGATCTTTGCCGGAGGTTGTTTCTGGGGCGTGGAATATATGCTTTCGAAAGTGCCCGGAGTCCTGAAGGTCGAGTCGGGCTAGCATCGGCGGCACGACCGAAAATCCCACCTATGAAGAGGTATGCAGCCACCGTACGGGACATGCCGAAGCCGTACGTGTGGTATTCGATCCTGCAAAGGTGTCCTACGAGACGCTGGCACGCCTGTTCTTCGAAATCCACGACCCGACCCAGGAAAACGGGCAGGGCCCCGACCTCGGCGACCAGTACCGTTCCGAGATATTCTACACCTCGCCCGCCCAGCAGGCGACGGCCGAAGAGCTCATCGCCGAGTTGCGGCGCAAAGGCTACGACGTCGTGACGCAAGTCACCCCTGCGGGCCGTTTCTGGCCCGCCGAGGATTACCACCAGCGATACTACGAACGCAAGGGTACGCAGCCCTACTGCCACGCCTATACCAAGCGGTTTTGAGTAGGGGGCGGGTGCCGCCGCCGCGTTGCACCCGGCCTTTCATGCCCGGACATGCTGTTGTGGCGTTTCCGCCTCTGTCCTGTCCCGGACATGCCGCCGCATAGCACCCGCCGCCGTCCGTAAGGGCATTTCCGATTCCGATACGATTGTAAGACACCCGCCTCGCAGCGGGGTGTCTTGCCGTCCGGGCGAATCCCGGCCTGGGCGATACGGGGCCTCGGCGCCGAAGGGTTTTTGAAAATCCGCTGCGGCGAAACGCTCCCGGCCGAGGATAGATTGTCTTCCGTCCGTGGTCAGATTGCCTTTCGGCCGTGGACGGTCGCTGTGTTTTAGGCTGTTGCCGCGTGCATCAGCCTATTCTTCGGTGAAAGTTTCCCCGATCTCGCCCCGCATGATGTGGGGCAGATTTTCGCGGATTTTCCCGATGGGCCAGTCCCACCATCGCATCTCCTGCAACCTGGCTACGGTGTCCGCGTCGAAACGCCTGCGGATCACCCTGGCCGGCACGCCGCCGACGATGGTGTAGGGCGGGACATCCCTGGTGACGACCGCCCGTGCCGCGATCACCGCGCCGTCGCCGATCCTCACACCGGCCATGATAACCGCTTCGTACCCGATCCATACGTCGTTCCCGATTACGATGTCGCCTTTGTTGTCCCACGCCGCGGCGACATCCTTCCTGTCCAGTCCCACTCCTCGAAAAAGAGCGGAAACGTATAGTTGGCCAGCGAACCCAGCGTGTGGTTGGCACTGTTGAACAGGAACCGTGCGCCGCACGCTATCGAACAGAACCTGCCGATGACCAGCCGGTCGCCGTTGACGGGGTAGTGGTACAGGACGTTGTTCTTTTCGAATTGCGTCGGGTCGTTTCACGAAAATCGTTGTAGATCGTGTAGTCCCCGACCTCGATCATCGGATTGCCGATGACCGTGTTCAGGTAGACCGTCTGCCGGTCGTTCGTGCGGGATAGGTCTTGCTATTCATGGCTGGTCGTTTCAGTCTGCTTTTACGGTGATGATTTGTTTCCAGTCGGTCGTATATTCCTGCGAGAGGTGCTGGCGGTTCATTTTCAGCGGGGCGAACCCCTGTGCCGCCACCACGACCCTGTTGCGGCCGTAGGTGCGGTTGGTCGCATCCATGGCGTCCATCAGCCGGGCGTGCCTGGCACGATCCACGGGGTCGAACAGGTCGGTTTGCAGCCCCGTGCGCGACGAAATGTCCGAAAGCGTAATCCCGGCTTTCTTGTAGCCGTAGCCTTTGCGGAATATGCGTTGCAGGGCCTTTGCCGCCAGCGGCACCAGCTCCAGCGTGTTGTCGGTCGGCACCACGGGGCGCACGGTCTGGCTTTCGAAATACTGGGGCAGCTCCTCGCGGTGGCGGTTAGTGAGGATGTAGACCGTCACCTCGCCGCAGAGGCTTTGCTGGCGGCGCAGTTTCTCGGCGGCCATCGAGGCGAACGCCGCCACCGAGGTGTGTATCTCCTCGTATTGGGTCAGCTCGTGCGCGAAGCTGCGCGAGACGGTGATCTGCTGTTTGGCCGGCGGGGCGCTCTCGAAGTCGATGCACGCCTCGCCCTGAAGCTCTTTCCATGTGCGCAGCCCCGTGACCCCATGCGGCCGCGTATCCATGCCTCGGGACGCTGCACGAAGTCCCATGCCGTACGTACGCTGGCTGCCTGCAACATGCGCCGGTGCTTGCGCCCGATGCCCCAGACATCCTCTATCGGGAATTTGCGCAGTACCTTTTCGATGTCCTGCGGACGGTACATCAGGCAGGCGCCCTGCAACTTGGGGTACTCCTTGCAGAGTTTCGACGCGATCTTGGCCAGCGTTTTTGTCGGGGCGATGCCGATGCTCACGGGGATGCCCGTATTGCGGCGTACCGTGCGGCTGATGTGCCGTCCCAACTCCTCCAGCCGTCCGGTTTCGATGCCCCGCAAGTCGAGGAACGCCTCGTCGATGGGTATACCTCGGCGGCGGGAACCATGCGGCGGAGCGTCCAGATCACGCGCCGCGACATGTCGCCGTAGAGGTTGAAATTACTCGAAAAGACGGCGATGCCGTGCCGTTTTTCGAGGTCGCGGATCTGGAAATAGGGGTGTCCCATGCGGATGCCGAGCGCCTTGGCCTCGTTCGAGCGCGCGATCACGCAGCCGTCGTTGTTCGACAGCAGCACGACCACGGGCCGCCCCTCCAGTTCGGGGCGGAAGACCCGCTCGCACGAGGCGAAGAAATTATTGCAGTCGCAAAGTCCGTACATCGTTTTTTCATGTTGCATGTCGTCCGTCGCCCTCTCCCTGGACGTTGCCGCTCCCTCGCTGGGATATTGCTAGGGGTGAGGTAGTTGCGGCGTTTCGGCGGCCCGCTTCAGACCTTTTTGATGGCGTACGTCACCACGCCCCATACCGTGAAATCGCTCTCCTGGCCGATCTCGATCGGTTTGTAGCGCTTGTTCGCGGGCACGAGGACGATCTTGCCCTGTCCCATCCGCAGGCGTTTGAGGGTGAATTCCCCGTCGAGGAAACATACGGCGACACAGCCGTCGTAGGCCTCCAGCGACTTGTCCACGACCAGCAGGTCGCCGTCGGCGATGCCGTCGTCCTGCATGCTGTCGCCCGCGACCCGAGCGAAGAATGTCGCACCCGGATTGCGGACCAGCTCCCCGGTTCAGGTCGAGGGCGGGTCGAGGTGGTCGTCGGCCGGCGAGGGAAAACCCGCCGAGACGCCGCTCGTCGCCACGGGAAGTTCCGTGCGGGTCGAGGTGTCGGGGCGGACGAGCCGGAGCCGTATTTCTTCCTGGTTGTCCATCTTGTTATCCATAGTCGCTGCAAAATTGCAAAAAATTTCGTGTAAACCGGCAATATTTCCTACATTTGCCTCCTGAAATCCCGGTTTTATGGAACGTGCCAAAGGTATTCTCTACGCGGCCCTGTCGTCGTCGACCTTCGGGCTGGCGCCGCTCTTCACACTGTTACTGCTCGGCCTGGGCTACTCTTCGTTCGAGGTGCTGTCCTACCGTTGGGGTGTCGCGTCGCTGTTTCTCGGTGCCCTGGCGCTGCTCGCCGGGCGCAGTTTCCGCCTCATGGCCGGAATTGCCGGACGGTATTCTTCCTGAGCCTTTTTCCGCGCCGCCACGTCGCTGAGCCTGGTCATCGCCTACCAGCATATCGCCAGCGGCGTCGCGTCGACCATTCATTTCATGTATCCGCTGGCCGTCGCCCTGGCCATGATGTGCTTCTTCCGCGAAAAAAGGCTCGTATGGGTCTTTGCGGCCATCGGCATGTCCATCGTCGGCGCCGTGCTCCTTTCGCTGGGCAACGTCGATTTCACCCGGGGAATACCACGCTGGGCATGGTCTCGGCCGCCGTTTCGGTCGTCTCTTACGGCGGCTACATCGTGGGCGTGCGCAAGAGCCGCGCCGTGGAGATCGACTCCACGGTGCTGACCTGTTACGTGATGGGGCTGGGGGCTTTGTATTTCATTGCCGGCGGCCTCGTTACGGGCGGTATCCGCATCGAGACGGACGGCACGGCGTGGCTCTGCATCCTCGGGGTGGCGCTTCCGGCCACGGCCGTGTCGAACATGACGCTGGTGCAGGCCATCAAACGCATCGGGCCGACGCTGACCTCGGTTTTCGGGGCCTTGGAGCCGCTTACGGCCGTGGTCATCGGCGTCGCGGTCTTCGGCGAACCCTTTACGGTGCAGGGCGCTGCGGGCATCCTGCTGATCGTCGCAGCCGTCACGATCGTCATCCTGCACAGCGGCCGCCGGAAAGCCTGACCAGGCCGCACTGCGGCGTGCTGCCGCCCGGGGAGCGCAGCTTCCGGATAAAGGGCGCGCATCCGGCCGCGGGGGACGGCTTCCCGGATATGGATAACGTACTCCCGGACAAAATAGAACCGACGGAAAACCCGTTTTACCGATATGATCATCAGTGCCAGCCGCCGGACGGATATTCCGGCTTTCTATGCGCCGTGGTTTTTCAACCGCCTGCAGGAGGGTTACCTCCTTGTACCCAATCCCTTCGACCCGAGGACGCTCAGCCGCATCAGCCTCGGGCGCGACGTCGTGGACTGCATCGTATTCTGGACGAAGAACCCGGCGCCGATGCTGCCGCGGCTCGGGGAGTTGTCGGTTACAACTATTATTTCCAGTATACGCTCAATCCCTACGGTGCCGACCTGGAAAAGCACCTGCCGCCGCTCGAAAAGCGGATCGAGACCTTCAAACGCCTCTCCGGATAAGGTAGGGCGCGACAGGGGTGGTGTGGCGCTATGACCCGATCTCACCAATGCGGCCTGCGACGTGGATTTCCACTGCGAGGCCTTCGCCCGGATCGCCCATGCCCTGCGGGATCATATACGACGACCTGCATGCTGGGCTTCATCGACCATTACCGCCATGTCCGCGGCGTTCTCGGGGCGCTCGGCATCGGGCCCTTGCAGCGGGACGAAATCCAGCGGATGGCCGTGTCGTTCCGCCGGACAGTGGCGTCGACGCCTATCGCATTGAAGACCTGCACCGCAAAGGTCGACCTTCGGCACCTGGGCATCCCGGCCGGCATGTGCATCGACCGCGGGCTGGTCGAACGCATTGCGGGCTATCCGATCGCGGCGAAGAAGGATGCGAACCAGCGCCATATCTGCAATTGCGTCGAGAGCATCGACATCGGCACCTATGAAAGCTGTCTGAACGGCTGTGTCTATTGCTATGCCATCCGGGGCAATTACGGTACGGCGGAGTATAACCGCCGCAGGCACGATCCCCGCTCGCCGCTGATGATCGGGCATCTTTGCGACGACGATGTGGTGAAAGAGCGGCCGGTAAAAAGCCTCCGCAGCACGCAGCATACGCTGTTTTTTAACAGGACGGCGTCTCTTCGGGGGCGTGTTTCTTCGATATTTTCCCCGGATAGCTCCCGGTATGTGCAGTTCATTATTTCATAGCGTTTTTTACTTCATGCGTCCTGCGGTCTTCCTGCACCAGATAGGCGCGTTTTTTGCCCACGCCTCGATCGTGAAATCGCATGCCGGCCCTTCCAATTACAGCACGTGCGAGTCCATCAGGTTCCAGAAAATGAAGCGCAGCTTGTTGGCATAGCTTCCGTTTGCAAACGACATTTGTGCGCCTGTTTCGTCCTTAAAATAGACGCTGTTGAAATTTTCTCTTGCCCGTCCCATAGCAGTTGTGTTTAGTCGGTGCAAAGGTCGGAAGGTATAATGACAAGTTTTGACACCGTTGTGTTTTTTTTGAATGCACGATGCCGGAATGGAGTTCTCGAACTATCGTTTCAGCACCTTTCGCAGCCTGTCGAGCCCCTCGGCCAGCAATTTCCGCGGGCAGGCGATGTTCAGGCGGATGAAATCCCGGCCGGCCTCGCCGTATATCGACCCGGGGTTTATGCGCAGTTTCGCCTCTTCGAGCAGCTTCGTCTCCAGCTCGTCGGACGTAAGCCCCGATGCCCGGCAGTCGACCCACACCAGATATGTCCCCCTCCAGCGGCAGCACCGGGTACTGCGGCAGGTTGCGGTCGAAATACTCCCGCAGGAAGCGGTAGTTGCCATGCAGGTATTCGTTGAGCGCATCGAGCCATTCGGCGCCTTCGTCGTAGGCTGCGATCAGCGCTTCGATGGCCAGGGGGCCGATCTCCCCGGTTTCGTTGATCTGGAGCGAGTGCCCGATCCTTGCCCTCAGGGCCGCATCCGCCGCAAAGATGTTGGCGACCTGCAACCCCGCGAGGTTGAATGCTTTGCTCGGCGAGGTGCAGGTCACCGAACGGCGTTCGAACTCCTCGCAGAGCGAGGCAAACGGCGTATAGCGGAATCCCGGCATCACCAGCTCGCAGTGTATCTCGTCGGCTACGACCACGACGTCGTGGCGCAGGCACAGCTCCCCGATGCGGTGCAGCTCCGCGGGCGTCCAGACCCGTCCGGCAGGGTTGTGCGGGTTGCATAGCAGCATCAGCTTCACGGCCGGGTCGGCGGCTTTACGCTCCAGGTCGTCGAAGTCGATCGTGTAGGTGTTGTCGCGGTATACCAGCGGGCTTTCGGCCGCCTGGCATCCGCTGTTGTGGATCGAGGTGAAGAAATGGTTGTAGACCGGCGTCTGGATCAGGACTTTGTCGCCCGGTTGCGTCAGGGCCTTGATGACGGCCGACAGGGCGGGGATGACGCCTGTCGTATGGAGCACCCATTCCGGCCGTATCTGCCAGCCGTGGCGGCGGCGGAACCACCCCCGTAATCGCGTCGTAGTAGGCTTTCGGAGCCGTCGCATACCCGAAAATGTCGTGTTGCACCCGCCGCTTCAAGGCGGCTGCGACAGCGGGTGCCGTACGGAAGTCCATGTCGGCCACCCACATGGGCAGCACCTCGGGGATCGGTATCCATATCCCATTTGATCGCGTTCGTCCCGCGGCGCGGGACTATTTCATCGAAATCGTATTTCATGCGGAATTGTATTTGCTCGTTTATAAATACGTCGGAGCCTCCCCGAAAGTTTCATTCCGGGTTCCGGTTTTGCACGGCAGGCAGGCTGCCTCCTCACGTTCCGGCAGCATACCCTTATGCTCGCCGATGTACCCTTATCTGCCTTGCCCCATCCGTACCGCCATGCGAACGAAAAACGAGGCAGTCGTAAACTGCCTCGTTTTTCGTTTCTTGCCTCCGGGGATTTTCCCTTCGGTTTGCTGGCGGTGCGTAGGGGACTCGAACCCCTGACCCCGTGCGTGACAGGCACGTATTCTAACCAGCTGAACTAACGCACCGTTTTGGTATTGCGAGTGCAAAGATACTATATTTTCTAAAACCTGCAAATAATTCCGTGATATTTTTTTTGCCGTTTGCCTGCCGTGTCCGGCTGTGCCGCCGCCGGATACGTGCCTCCCGGCAGGTGTGCTGTTCCCTGCCCCCTCCCGGCCTGTCCGGTGCTTCCCCGCCTCCCGCCGGGGATGTGGATGGATTCTCCGGAGCCGGCGGATGTTTTTCCTTTCCGGGGTCGCCGGGCGGATTCTCCGGAGCATCCTATTGTTTCCCTTTCCCGGAACCGTAGGGTAGGTGTCCTTGGGGACTTTCTTTCCGGCGTGAGCCCTCCCTTTGTTCCGGCAGGCGTACCCCCTCCCTTATGCTCGTCGACGTACCCTTATCTGCCTTGCCTTTCCCCGTCCGCACCGCCATGCGATGCGGGGAAAAAACGAGGCAGTCGTAAACTGCCTCGTTTCCTGTTCCTGCCTCCGGGGATTTCCCCTTCGGTTTGCTGGCGGTGCGTAGGGGACTCGAACCCCTGACCCCGTGCGTGACAGGCACGTATTCTAACCAGCTGAACTAACGCACCGTTTGGGTTATTGCGAGTGCAAAAAGATAGTGTAATTTTTCAAAACGGCAAACGCTTTTACGGCTTTTTGAAGAAAGAAAATTGCACGCTTCCGTAACTCCTTAATTGCCAGAACTCCTCGCAGGCCGAGAAATCCATTTTTTTCGAGTGTTCGAAGATGAAAATCCCCTCCGGGCGCAGCAGGTTGCCCTCCAACACCAGTTTCACCACCTGTTCGCTGCCCTCCAGGTCGTAGGGGGCGTCCGAAAAAATCACGTCGAACTGCTTGGTGCAGCTCTTCAGGTAGAGGAACGCATTGGCCTTCACGGGATAGAGGTTGCCGATGCCGAGCTGTGCCGCCGTCTGCCGGATAAAGTTGTAATGCACCGGGTTGATCTCCACCGATGTGACGCTCCGTGCTCCGCGCGAGGCGAATTCGTAGCTGATCGACCCCGTCCCGGCGAAAGAGGTCGAGCACGTCGCACTCCTCGAAATCCACCAGGTTGCCCAGTACGTTGAACAGGTTCTCTTTGGCGAAATCGGTCGTCGGGCGTGCCCGCAGGTTGCGCGGCGGGTTGATGGCCCGCCCCTTGTATTTTCCGCTGACTATTCGCATACGATCCGTTTGAAATAACCTTTCAGCAACTTGCCGCACGCCTTGGCGTCGTCGCCGGAAATCCTGAGTTCGCAGCTTTTGAGCGCGAACTCCTTTCGAGCCGTTCCGTGAAGTAGCATACGTCCGCCGTGTCCGGTGCGGGGATCACCCCGCGAAGCGGAGGCTGCCGTCGTACACCTTAATATATAGGAGCCCCGCCGTGCGGTATGCCCATACGGTCGGTGTTCCGGCCTGCACCTCCCGGAGCAGCGGGGTGGTGTAGCGGATGCGGTCTCCCAGCTTCTCCTCCACCTGCCGCAACGCCTCCCGGTGCGCAGCCATTACGGCGACGATGCCCTGCACGGGGAGGCTGCATACGGCGCGCTCTTCCGCGGCGGGGCCATGCCGTTTGCCGCGAGCAGCGTTCCTGCGTCCCCGGTGCCGAGCACCTCCTCCCGGGACGAGCATCGTCCGCGGCGTCACCGCCTCGACCTCCGCGACACCCTCCGCCGCCGGGTTCTCCAGTCCGAGCAACGAAAAAAGAATGTCCATCCAACGATTGCTGAATGGACACTCTTAGCCGTCTTGCGGCCGATTAGTCTTCCCAGTTACCTGCTTCATTGTTACCAGCTTCCATTGAACCGAACTTGACGCCGGGGTAGCGGTTGAAGTTGTTCACCTCGTCGTCGATCAGGTTGATGATCTCCTGGCGGTAAGCCACCGTGTCGAGGAACATCTTGTAGGGTGCGCGGCACTCCACGATCGGCACGACGATACCCGAAGCCGTAGCATAACCGGCCTCCATGATGAACTCGGACTGGTTGTCCGTTCCGGGGATGAATCGCAACAGCTTGACATCCTCGCGCGAGAGCTTCTTGGGCGAGAAGATGGTGTCGATCACGGCGATCTTGAACTTCTCGACGTTCTTCTTGCCGGTCTTCTTCAGCATGGCCATACCTACCGAGTCGTCCTCATCGACGAGCTTGCGCTCCATCTCGAGCGTATCGGTGAGGATGAACGCCTCGAGCGAATCGAACGTGCTGGTGAAGCGCTGGTACTTCGACTTGAATGCACGCTGGGCGGTACGGATGTCCTTAATGCGGTCGATGACCTGAGCCCGCTTCGTTTTCAACTCCTGCTCGAAGTTGAGCGGCGTCGAGATCTGCACATAGATAACGTAGACCAATGCGATGATGACTACGCCGAGGATGATTTGAGCGATTCTTTTCATTTTATAAATAAATATTTGTTATTAATTTTGTGCACTCAAATGAAACACGCATGTCCAGCACACGTATTGCGACCCAAATTTACGGTAAAATTTGTTTCGAAACAACTCCCGGGCAAAAAAAAATCATAGAAAAGTTGTCGGAATACCTTGCTGATGACGATTTTTCGCGGATTTTCGTGCTGAACGGCTATGCGGGAACGGGAAAAACGACACTCATCGCGGCGCTTGTAGGGGCACTCAAGGAGTCGGGGATCCGCCCCGTACTGCTCGCCCCGACGGGACGGGCCGCCAAGGTGCTGGCCCGCAACGCCCGGGAACGGGCGCTCACGATCCACAAGCGGATCTACCGCCAGCGCACGAATGCCGACTACGAATCGCAGTACTCGCTCAACCACAATCCCGAACAGGGGGCCGTGTTCATCGTCGATGAAGCCTCGATGCTCTCCGAGCGCGCCTCCGAGGGGGCGCATTTCGGCAGCGGATCGCTGCTGGGCGACCTGGTGCAGTATGTCCGCAACGGACGGCTGCTGCCTGATCCTCGTGGGCGACAGCGCACAGCTGCCGCCCGTGGGCTCGGACTTCAGCCCGGCCCTCGACCCGGCGACGATGGACCGCTACGGCGAGGTGGTCTACGGAACGCTCGACGAGGTCGTGCGCCAGGAGTCCGAATCGGGCATCCTGTTCAACGCCACGCTCGTCCGGTGCATGCTCGAGAGAACGGCATCTGCGCCGTTCCGCGTTTCCGCATGGACTTCCCGGACATCGAAGCGGTCGAGGGCGGCGAGTTTCTCGAAGCTCGAGGGAGTGCTACGCCCGCTACGGCCGCGACGAAACCATCGTCATCACCCGTTCGAACAAGCGTGCCAACCGTTTCAACGAGGGCATCCGCCGCAACGTGCTCTATGCCGAGGAGGAGATCGAGAGCGGCGACATGCTGATGGTCGTCAAGAACAACTACTACTATCCCGAACGGACGGAGAACTGCCCGATGAACTTCATCGCCAACGGCGACATCGCCCGTCTGAAACGGCTGCGGCGCTTCGAGGAGTTCTACGGCTTCCGCTTCGCCGACGCCGTACTTTCGTTCCCGGACTACGACGACTCGGAGATCGAGTGCAAGATTCTGTTGGATACGATCGCCTCGGAGTCGCCGTCGCTCACGCGCGAGGAATCGACGCGCCTGTTCTACGAGGTCGAAAAGGACTACACCGACATCCGGGAGCCGGATCAAGCGTTTCAAGGAGATCCGCGAAAATCCCCATTTCAACGCCGTACAGGTGAAGTTCTCCTACGCCGTGACGTGCCACAAGGCCCAGGGCGGACAGTGGTGCGCGGTCTTCGTGGACCGCTGCCTGTTCGGCGACGAACCGATGTCGCGCGACATGCTGCGCTGGCTCTACACGGCCCTTACGCGGGCCACCGACAAACTGTATCTGGTAAATTTCGACTCCCGATTCTATGAATAGCGAACGCCATCCGCTCGACCCGTTCCTTCCGTCCGGAGCCCGACTGCTGATGCTCGGCAGCTTCCCGCCGCAGCGCAAACGCTGGTCGATGGAGTTCTTCTACCCGAACCTCCAGAACGACATGTGGCGCGTGGTAGGCTACCTGGCCACAGGCGACAAGCAGCACTTCCTGACCCCGGACCGGAAGCATTTCGACCGCGAACGCATCGAGGCCTTCTGCCGCGAGCGGGGGATTGCCCTTTTCGACACGGCCGTTGAAGTCATCAGACTGAAAGACAACGCCTCGGACAATTTTCTTCAAGTAGTGGAGGAGGTCGATTTCGCCTCGCTGCTGACGCAGCTGCCCGACTGCCGGGCCGTGGTCACCACGGGGCAGAAGGCCACCGAGACGCTGCGGCGCCTGACCGGATGCGACGAACCGGCCGTCGGCACAAGCGTGGCAATGTCCTTTGCAGGACGCGACCTCCGGCTCTGGCGCATGCCCTCCACCTCGCGGGCCTTCCCGCGTCCGGTGGAAGTGGAAAGCGGAGTTCTACCGCCGGGTTTTCACCCAGTACGGCATCCTCGGATAGACAGTTCCGAGTCCCGAATCTCCCCCAAAAAAAATCGGCCTCCGCCTTTGCACGGGAGCCGAAAAACCCGTATCTTTGCTTGCATACAATATTTTATAGGCTACTGTGGCACCCGAAAACAAACCAGAGAAAAAAGATAGACAAAAATACGTCGAGACTCCCCTGATGAAGCAATATATTTACTCGATCAAGGCGGTGCATCCCGACGCCATCCTGCTCTTCCGCGTGGGGGACTTCTACGAGACGTTCGGCGACGATGCGATCAAGGCCAGCGGCATCCTGGGCATCACGCTCACACGCCGGGCCAACGGCGCGGCGACCGACGTCGAGTTGGCCGGGTTCCCCTACCACGCCATCGACACCTACCTCCCGAAACTGGTGCGGGCCGGCGAGCGTGTGGCCATCTGCGAGCAGCTCGAGGACCCGAAGCTGGTCAAGGGTCTGGTCAAGCGCGGGGTGATCGAGCTGGTTACGCCGGGCATCGTGCTGGGCGACAACATCCTGGCCAACAAGGAGAACAACTACATCGCCTCGGTCTACTTCGGCCGGCGGACAACGGGGGTGGCCTTTCTCGACATCTCGACCGGCGAATTCTACGTCGCCGAGGGCGACGACGCCTACGTGGACAAGCTGATCTCGAACCTCGCACCGAAGGAGGTGATCTACCAGCGCGGCTATGAGGACCGTTTCTCGGCCGCCTTCGGATCGAGCTCTACACCTACCGGCTCGACGAGTGGGTATTCTCCGAGGAGGTGAACCGCGAGAAGCTCTGCCGGCAGTTCGGCACCCCCTCGCTCAAGGGCTTCGGCGTGGACCACCTTACGAGCGGCATCTCGGCCGCCGGGGCGATCCTCTACTACCTCGAGTTCACCGAGCACCGCGAGACGGGACACATCACCTCGATCGCGCGGATCGACCAGGACGACTACGTGTGGATCGACAAGTTCACGATCCGCAACCTGGAGCTCTTCTCCTCGAACGGCGCCCGCGAGAAGTGCAGCTTCGCCGACGTGATCGACCGCACGCTGACCCCGATGGGCGGGCGGCTGCTCAAGCGGTGGATCGCCATGCCGATCAAGGAGCCGGCGCGGATCAACGAGCGGCTCACGACGTCGTGGAGCACCTCACGCGGAGGCCGACCTTTTGCCGACGCCGTCCGCGAAAGCCGTCTCGATGGTCGGCGACCTGAGCGCATCGCGCGCGCATCGCCGCCAGCGCGTCACACCCCGCGAGCTGGTGCAGCCACGTATTGCCATTCTCCTCACGCTGGAGGATAGTGGGCCTTTACCAGATCGCCTCGTACCATTCACAGACCGATTGAAATTTTTCGTACACCTTAAGTCTTTCAACGTGAGGGTGTGAACCCTGCTCAAAGCCGGTCAAAGCGACCCTTATGGATGGGGACTTCATCTAACATCGTGAACATCATTTTGAAAACGAGGGTGAGTATTTAGGGCATGTACCACTACTCCCTAAGACCCGCAAGCACTTTACAAGCAAAGCCACTACAAGTTTCTGAGATCGAAATGGACGATCTGAGAACACCCATGAAGCCATTATCGACCAGCAGACCTTTGATTTTGGCGCAAAAAATCCGGCAATGTACGAAAAGTTATCCAAACGGCTGGGGCTAGCGGCTCCCCTCACAGGATTGCCTCAATGGCAAGAGATTTTGA
>VOFK01002728.1_pt1 | contig 21104 bp, 30 predicted proteins | sample 5384121 | NCBI WGS metagenome assembly VOFK01 (sample SAMN12384730, study PRJNA508395) | human gut metagenome | isolation source: healthy gut J | host: Homo sapiens | reverse complement strand
TTGAAGTTACGTATTGTTTCCAGCAATAACCTTTGTTTGCCGTGACATCCATGTGATTAGTGTTCGTGTATTTAATCGTAACCATTTCCAAACGACTAGCGTGAATGCCGTAAAGCCTCGTCTTTACCAAGCCCATGCAGAGGGTAAACAATTGGAGGAAACCGAGGCCGCCTTCCATATGGCTTTTCAGATGAAGAAGAATTTCGTGAAACGGGCGACTCAGGCGGATTATATCCGTCAGATGTTGGATGCCGGGGAGGGGCCCGTGATTATTTGCGGTGATTTTAATGATACACCGGCCTCTTATACGTACCGTACCGTGAAAGGTGATTTAACGGATGGGTTCCGTGACTGCGGCTCTGGTTTCGGGTACACCTTTCGTCAATTAAAGCGTATATTTCGAATTGATTACATAATTTATTCTCCTGATTTTAAGGGTGTAACTTATGATTCTCCTAATTTAGACTACAGTGACCATAAGCCGTCGTATGGTTAGGATATGTTAATTAACACACCCAAAAGGATAGTTTTTTAGAACCTTTTTCAACTCATGCTGTTTTAATAGTGACTTATATATAAGCACAAATAATAGTATAAACTGTTTTTAAACGTTAAAATGAGATGAAAAAAGATTTTTCCTTTTTTTCTGTTAGTTCTTCTGCTGGCTTCTTGCCAAAAGGACCCGACATGTCGAAATTGGACAATGATTTTCTGGTGTTCACGAATCATGATAAGGACGCGAAATTCGAATCGTTCACTACGTTCTACATTCCGGATAGTGTATTGGTTATCGGCACAAGCGAGAAACCTCAGTTCTGGACAGCCAATGAAGCAGACGATATTATCACTACGTTGGTGAATAATATGGAAAGCCGCGGTTTCAAACGCACGCTAGACAAAGATAACGCCGACTTAGGTCTGCAAGTTTCTTACGTACAAAGTACTCAATATTTCGCTGACTACAACGATGGCTACAACTACCCGTACTGGTGGTGGAACTATCCGGGATATTGGAGTCCGGGTTACTGGGGACGGGTTGGGGAAATTGGTATTACCCGTATCCTGTAGTGTATAGCTATAGTGTAGGTTCCTTGTTGACTGAGTTAGTGGATTTGGATGCTCCTGCCGCTTCTAAGGCAGACGCTAAACTTCCGGTTCTTTGGACGCTTACATGAGTGGCTTGTTGTCTGGTTCTGATAAATTCGACACTCAGCTGTTCGTGCTATCGAGCAAGCATTTGTACAATCTCCGTACGTAAAGAAATAATAATCCGAATGATTAAAAGTTTGAGGTTCTATGAAAAAGATAAATAAATTAATCGCTTTACTCATCGTTTTGTATGGAGATGCCTGCTCTGGCTGGCGCCCAGGTTTTGAAAAACGCGTATTTTAATGTAGACTGGCAGATCAACTCTCCGTTCGGTCAAGACTTCTCAAAAGAAGACTAGCGGTTGGGAGTGCTCACGCTGAGGTGGTTACTATGTGATTCCTAATTTCGCTATGGTGCGTTCATCTCTTATCATACAAATAATGAGTATGTGGACGCCAGACGATTCCGGTAAACTCAACATCCGTAATCACTTCCGATCAACAGCATTCTATCTTCCAGTTGCCTTTTGGTGCGGCTTTCCGTTATAACTTCGCTCCGGAAGGACAATTCCAACCGTATGTTGGCGCTCAGTTAGAGTGCTAGCTATAGTGAGATGTCTACCTACATGAACGTGTTGAAGGTTTACGATCGTAACTGGGGATTCTATGTAGCTCCCGAGATCGGTATGACCGTGTACTTCACACCTCAGAAACAGATCGGCGTACATATGGCCGCTTTTATTATAACTACGCTACCAACAACAAGGGTGATGTCCTCCCCGAGCTATCATATCGATGGTTTGAATAACTGGGGTATCCGCTTAGGTCTAGCGTTCTGATGACAACGTTTGTTCTTTTAAGTGTTTTATGTAGTTTAGGGGAAACGGAGGGCAGTGAATGTCTTCCGTTTCTTGCTTTTATAAGATCTGTAGTTTCACCCCGAATGAAAGGCTTAAATAATCTTTTGGCTTCAAGTAGCTGATTGCCGATAGCGTTTATTATATACAAATCGCAAGTGCTAACTCATAGAAGAAGCTGATGGATTTATGCCAGCTACTATTTGGATTCAGTTTGAGCGTGATCCGCTCCCGATAAAGATATGGTTACGGATGCGGGTGGAGAACCAATAATATCCCGGGGGATACTTATTCGGTTGCTTGGCCCAGAAATCCCGGTCAAATAGGAAATTTACGTAGATACCGCAACAAAGAGGCTCGAAAGATACTTTTCTCCCAGATCGATATTCCAAGGAAAATAGTTTTTGTTTCAAGGTGAAAGTCACGTTTGCGTGATCATTTGCGTTGCGGGGGACGATACCCAGCAACATATCCGTTTCCCAATGATTCCGGTAATAATTCCAACCGGTACCCACGGATAGCATCGCCATGGAACCTGCGAATTGTACTTTTGTATAGCGGGGGATGACCCGTTGCCATGCGTTCTCGTACCGTTGCACTCGTTTTCGTGTATTTATCCTCTTGCGCATGGAGTGTAAGGGAAAAGACACAAGTTAAGAGGAGAAGCTTAAAAATTGACCACTTCATATATATAATCGTCAGGGGTTAAGGTAAAAAGAAGATAACTTCGTTTGGCGATATTGGCGCAACCGTAGTAGATAATGCCATCCTCAAACAAATCAGCTGCCGATACGCAATGATTATGTGCATGCAAGCAGAACATTAAAGATGGTAATGTCTTGATATAAAAGTTGGAACACGTCTTTTCACGTTATTGTCGAACTGTTCGTTCCCGGGAGGGGCGTGCATGACTACGATCGTGCGTTTATTACGGGTACTATCCGCTATCTCATTCTTTAGAAATTAAAATCGGGTACCGGATGGGAATAATCATACTCGATAGCGTTCGTATTGAGGCATACGAATTTCACGTCGCTCTCACGACAAACGAGAACTTCTCATTCCCAATGATTTTACGACATACTTGGTCGCCATTACCGATCACGTCGTGATTACCGATCAACCCTACGTAAGGCACTTTTTTAGTTTGACAAGATATCATCGTTCCACTCCTCGAATTCCTTCTTTAAGCCGAACTCCGTATAATCTCCTCCATGGATAATGAAATCGATGCTATCTAATTGATTAACGTACTTGACGAAATCTTCCGTCTCATTATAACTCCGCTGGGTATCGCCCATAAAAATAAAACGGATCGTGTCCTTCCCTTCGCAGACTTTCTCGATACGCTCGATATTGGTCGGTTGATCTCCCGGGAAGTATCGGAATCCAGACGACCGTCATACGGATGATAGTCGATTAAGTCGCAAGCCGTGAGGAGTGTAGCGCGGCAGAAAGCCATATGTATTTTTTAAACATAGCATCCTAACTTTTTATATGCAAAGTTAGGGATGCTATCAGTACCAAAAAAGGTCATTTCTGAGCTTATACTGGTCTAAAAATGTATATTCTATAAAGCGAATACTTGCTTTATTTCCGTGAAGTCGGATAATACGATATCGGCAGTCTCATTTCCTTTATAAGCGCTCCAACTCAATACTTTTTAGCCAGATTGTCTGGCATCCGATCCGGGTGGCGGGGACGATATCCTTATCATAGGAATCACCTACGACAACAACAAATCGTCGGCGGGAAATCCCAGTTTATCCACTCCTAATCGGAAGATCGCCGGGTCCGGCTTACGGATACCTACGACCGCCGATTCCACGATAGCGCCGAATAAATGATCCAAACCGAAATCTTTCAACACGGATTCTATGTTCCCCATAAAAAGTTCGATACCAATACCAATGGGTAACGTTCCGCTAATTGCTCCAGAATGGGGCGGGCGCTATCGATTGCCTTCCGGGCGTATTCGTAACACCAATCCGCTAATTGTTCCGGTAACTCCGGGGTAACCGCCTCGGCGGATAAATGCCCATTCTTCAGCCATTGGATTTGTAAATCGCTTTTCAAGCGCAGCATATCCAGAAACGTATGATGAGGCTTCACGATCGGATTCTTTCCAAGCGTTCTTTTTCTCCATGTACATAAGCATCACGGAAGACCGCTTTGGATACGGGGAACCTTCAAGGCCTCATACGCCATCCAGATCACCTCAGCCCAGTGCATGCCGTTACTGTCTATCGTTCCGCCGTAATCAAAGAGGATTCCTTTTACTTTGTCTAATTTGAACATAATCGAATGGGATAAAACGTTATAATTGTTTGCTGAAATCTTCACAAATATGCTCATGCTTTTTTGATCATATAGAGCAACATCGAGTTTAATACGGTCAGCTCGAATACGAAATACAGCCAAGGCATGTCGATGAAAAGGCTGACAAACAAAGCGATCACCCGGGTATTGAATGATAGCATATTTGTATATTTCATCAACGGCAGACTCTTTGTTCGAAAAGCCTTACGGAACCATTCCGGCGCTTGTCCGTTGTATTTCACGGATGATGTTCATCATGTGTTGGAATTTAGGTGTCCATGCTTCTTGACCTACCGTATAATTAATGTAGAAGGTCTCGAACAATTTATAGATAAAGTCATGTTTCCAACTCATCTTCTTATAATTCTCCTTCAATTGGGGAGAGTGGGAGAGCTCGCTAGCCGATTTACCTTTCAAGAACAACAAGTGAATATTGCGATAATAATCCGCCATGGCCGCTTGCTTGCTATGGAAGAACCCGTCGTAGCCGCCAATAGCCAGATCCATATTCCCCCATTCCGGCGTGAGGCGTAAGCAGATAGCTGCGTAGATAGCGATAAACCAGAAATCGCCGGCGGCACCGTCCAAGATACGTCCCAAGGCACTTTTCTGTCCGGTCATACGGGGCATCAATTGTCCGTCTGCGCTATCATATGAGTTTGCCCAGATTAACAGTAACATGCCGATCACGTTGATAGCGAGGCTCTGAAAATAGAAACAGATACCTGCCGTTATGCCGATAAAGATGCTGGCGATCGTGATGCTATTGGGCGATACTCCCAATTTATTAAAGAACAAAGCCCATTGGTAACCAATGGGACGATAGAAATGAATATCGATAAACTCCTCGGTGTGCAGAGATTTTAAGGTTGACTCCAGACTGGGAGTAGACTTAGTCTTACTCATGATTGATTTTGTTAAAAAACGATTTTAGATGTGTTCTCGCATAAGATCCCAGATGCGACGTGCGATGTTTGGCGCCGCTTCTTCCCCGGCAAGGGGCGAAACTGGGCCAATCGTTGAAATCGATAATTCGCATGACACCATCCTCGGAGACGATACAATCTCCCCGTATATATGCACGTTCAATACCTCCGCAGCCTTGTGACAGAGCAGACGAAGCTGCGCTTCGTCGAAGGGGATCCCATTCGCTGTTCCATTGATAGCCTCTAAACCAAATTTACTATGATGCATGTTTGACGGATAGAACCAATAAAAGAAATCGGTTCCGGCCACCCCATAAAATTTCACCAAGTCGCCTACCAGATGCTCATTGATTACCGCCGACGGGATACCACGGATAGCGTATTCCTTCAATATGCTTTTCGCCTCTTCCGGGTTTCTTACGTTAGGTGACGTCTTCCCCCGGTGGATGGCGTGGAAATCTCCCCGTTTGATCCAGCAATTAAAGAAACCGGCTTTCTCAAGGGCTTCTGTCGGATCCTCATCTGTCCGTAAGATTAAACTTTCCGGATGGGAGATATGATTGGATAATAGGAGGCGGGTCATTTTCTCACGGGTACAATTCTCGATCCCGTAACCCGAGTTCACCACGAAATAATTTTTTATCCTCTAGTTCTTGCAGCTTATGGATGGACTTCCAGTCTCTTACCATATTAAAGATACCCTTTTCCTTCGGGTCTTGTAGCAGCAGATCCGATTCGATATATTCGTTTACATCGCATCCCAATTTTCGTAAATGCTGGGCTGTCAAGGCGAAGATCGCCGCGTCGTTGCCGATATGATTGGGGAGAATTGATTTCCTCTGCGGATACCTGCTAAAGTTAATTTACTCATTGTTAGACAGTATTCTTTATGACTTTAAAAATGATTCGGCTTTCCAAAAATGTCATCGGCGTGATCCACGTCGATGATCTTGCTGAAAGGATAGGGCCTTTAGCCTCAACCCCCTCGGCGATGAGCTGCCGTTGATAATTGCGCATTCTCGACATTCCCTGCGAGATGGCGTTGTTCAATACACCCAGAGCCGGACGCCTCAAGCAATAGATACCTCCCGATATGTAACGGCAATCACCGTCTGCCTGATCTAGGAAATTCCGGATGTAAAGTTCGTTGTCTGTTTCTACATATAAGGGTTTCTCGTCGTCAATAAATCAGTGACGGCCATCAATCCGTCCAGTTTATCCTCTTGGATGAACTGTTGGATATAGCCGCTGAACTCTTCTTCCTTGAAGATCGTGTCTACAGTAGTTAAACAAATCTTATCACCATCCAGATAATGACTCAGCTCGTAGAAGCTGTGCATAGAGCTGGGGGTGGATTTTACCAACAGGTAAAAGGGGTATAGGTAGTCGCAGGGCCTTCAGGGTAATCCTGTACCTCGGTCATCTCCTCGTTTACGATGATACTGATAGAGGTAGCGTTATTTTTCAAAAAAACGTCTATCAACCGGTCTATCAGAGCGACACCGTTGAGTCTAACCAGAGGCTTTGGCCACTTAACACCTTCTTGCGCCAAGCGGGAGCCTTCGCCGGCGGCAATGATCGCGTAATCCATAACTTTTATTAGTTCAAATAATAATTTCGCAAAGTTACGAGATTTCTGAGATAGTTTTAGGCTATATCGTTGATATAATTGGTCAAAATTTCTATAAATTAGGACTATTTGACTAGAACAACAAAAGACGTTATAAAGAGCTTGAATGTTTTTTTGAAAATAATTATCGTTTTATAGTTGCTAATTCAAATAGAATGCTTTCCTTTGTGCCATGAACAAAAAGATAGTTTGTATAGCTCTTTTATCTTTTAGCATTTATTCATCAGCGATGATAATACTTTCTTTTAGAGATTGACTTCACCAACCATCCTTGTTTTATTATTAATTTTTATTTTTTTATATCATTTTCGTATGAATATTTACATTGGAAACCTGAATTATCGGGTAAGAGAATCAGACTTACAACAGATTCTGGAAGAGTATGGTGTTGTAGACTCAGTTAAAATCATTGTTGACCGTGACACAAAACGTTCTAAGGGCTTCGCTTTCGCTGAGATGCCTAACGCTGCAGAGGCTCAAAAAGCTATCGAGGAGTTGAACCAAGCTGAGTACGAAGGTCGTCAGATGGTTGTTAAAGAAGCTATCCCTAGACGTTAAATTTTAGAAGAAAGAGATTTTTTTAAAATAAGACGAAAAAAGCGGGGAAACGAGGTGAAAACTTCCGTTTCCCCGCTTTCTTTTTTCAGTGTATTTTGTTTATGTTCGCGAGAAATTTTAAGAGTGATGAAGAATATAGGTGTTAGGAGTTTCATTGTGGGTCTTTGCTTGATGGGATTGGGGAGTTGGTCTCCCTCGCTGAAGGCGCAGATCGCGGATCGTGTCTATAAGACGGATTATCATATCGACCCGGAGAAGGCCCGGAGTTGTCCGTAGAGTTGGATAATATTAGCTTCTTCAAGGATAACGAGTATACGGGTAAATTTTACCAAAGGGTATTCGTTGCCGGGGCTTTGGGTACAAGGCAAAGCGGTTTATTATCCCTTGCGGAATATCAAGTTGGAGGCGGGTGTCCATATGTTGATCTATCATAGGGCGAATAAATATCCGAGCATGGCTTATCAGGATATCGCTTATTGGAAGGGAGACCAATACCAAAAAGGGGTACATGTGTTGCCCTATTTCCGGGCGCAGATGGCCCTCTCGGATCATGTGAACATCGTGCTGGGAAATATTTACGGCGCTTCCAACCATAATTTGATAGAGCCTCTTTATAATCCGGAGTTGAATTTGACCTGCGATCCCGAGGCGGGCTTGCAGTTGTTGTATGACTCGAAGGCTTTCGACTTGGATGTGGGTGAACTGGCAGAGCTTTATTTTCCGGAGGATGTGCATCAAGAGGCGTTTACCGTCGGGATCTCTTCGCGGCTAAAGTACAACGACCCGGCTTCCCGTTTCCATTTCTATACGCCGGTGCAAGGATTGGTGCAGCATAGGGGAGGCGAGATCGACACGATCTTCAACAATTCTGTGCAAACCTTGATGAATGGCGCGATCGGTGTCGGAGGTGTATGGAATACCGGACATCGTATTTTCAAGAACTTGAACGTGGAACTGGATGCTACCGGTTATTATCAGCAAGCGGGAGAGATATGGCCTTTTGACAGCGGATATGGCTTGTATGCCCGTGCTTCTGCCGATATCTATGATTTCCGGGTGAAAACGTCGTATTGGACCTGCAAGGATTTCATCTCTATGTTTGGTAGCCCGTTTTTCGGGGCGGCCTCGATGATTGATGAGGGGGGTTACGTTCGACCGTCCGCAAATGATCTATCTGGGGGTGGAATATTCCCGGCAACTAACGAAGGGTTTCTCGATAGGGGTAGATGTGGACGTTTTTTTCATCATCTCCGGAGATATGAATGATGCGGATGGAGTAAAAACAACCGATGGGAAGCGCCACGAGTTTTACGGCAGGGGTTTACATGCGTATCAATCCGTCTTTCTTGATTAAAAATTCTGATCATTACCTTCATACATAAAACACAGTAGTATTCGATTGTGAATACTACTGTGTTTTTTCTATGAATACTATTGTGTTCAGCCGTGAATACAATAGTGTTTTTTATTCAATTACTAAATCAATCTTTTTCAGTGTCTTATCGTCCGAGGAACCTCCATATAGATTTGGTATTTACCCGGGCGAACCTCCATGGTCTGCGTATTGTCATTGAAGGATTGGAAAGCTTTCGGTTCCAATTGGATGCTAACCGGTTGTTCGCTGCCAGCCTTCACGTTCACACGTTTGAATGCTTTCATCGCTTTTAGCGGTCCGGCAGGATCGTTCGGGTTCTTGATGTAGATCTGAGCGACCTCGTCACCATCCATCTTGCCTGTAGCTTGGCGATATCGAAGGAGAGGGTAACCGATTCGTTGGAAGCGATCTTATCCTTTGACAACTTAGCGTTCTTATAATCGAATGTTGTATAGCTCAAGCCATAACCGAACGGATAAAGCGGAGTCTGCGTCATGTAACGATAGGTACGGCCTTTCATGCTGTAATCTTGGAAGTCCGGAAGCTGGTCTACGGATTTATAGAACGTGATCGGCAAGCGTCCGGCCGGGTTATAGTCTCCGAATAAAACGTCGGCCACGGCTGTTCCACCTTCTTGTCCGCCATACCAAGCGTTCAAGATAGCGTTTACATGATCGTTCTCCCAGTTCAATGCCAATGCGCTACCCGTACATACCACGTATACTACAGGCTTTCCGGTGGCTACCGGCTTTGACCATTTCCTTCTGTACGGCTGGGATCTCGATATTTTCGTGCGGTCGCCTTTCCGAAACCTTCAGCGTCTACCGGCATTTCCTCACCTTCCAGACGTGGAGAGATACCACCTACGAATACGATGACATCAGCGTCTTTTAACCTTGCTGGCCGTAGCTTGGAAATCTACGGGTGTGCGTACGCCACCGTAAAGTTCAGGTCAAGCGCTACCCGTGCGTTGCATATATTCGATCTTTATGGGATATTTTCACCTTTCTTAGCGTTTAGCGTATAGAGTTTTTCCGCTCCATATTCGTTTTCCCATACCTCGGCGACTTTAGCCGTATCGATATACAGGCGGAATGCGTCGTTTCCGGATAGTTTGAACTCGACAGGACCATCTATCGGAGACTCGAATTCACCCGTAAAGCGAGCCGTGAAATTCGTCAAGTTCACGTTCGGGGCGAATTGGGTGTTACCTCCAGTGGTATAATGAAGCTCTTTCGCTAATCCCTTGTAGGCGGGGGTACCCTCGAACTCGGTATTGTTGAAGAATTCGGAGGCGAAACCCTGTCCCGCCGTGGAAGATACGTGGCTACCTAGGTCTGTCACGACAAAATCGGCGGTATGGTTGCAACCCAGCTCGTAGATAACCTCTGCGTTCGGGACTTTATTGCGGATACCTTCCACGATCGTAACGGTCTTGCTAGGGAAGCCGTTGTAGTTGGCCCATAGCATGGTAGAGTCCGCCGCGTTCGGTCCGACTACGGCGATCTTCTTGATATTCTTGTCCAGAGGAAGCATATTATTCTTGTTCTTCAACAAAACGATACTTTTTACGTGCCATATCCAGTGCCTTGGCGATATGCTCCGGGCTCTCGACTACGCTGTAAGGTATCTTAGAATAAGGAACCTCGCTCGTCCGGATCGAACATAGCTAGCTCGAAGCGGCCTTTCAGTAGGCGGCGTAAGATACGTCCAGATCTTTCTCCGAGATCTTACCGTCGGCCAAGGCTTTGTTTAGCGCACGGTAGCTACCGCCACATTCTAGGTCGGTACCGTTCAATACGGCGTCGGCGGATGCGCTCTCAGCGTCCGGGTGCGTCTCATGACGAGGCGTATTCTTGCTCTTTCCTCCAGAAATCATCGATAGCTCCGCAGTCGGAGAGATGATATTGTCGTATCCCCAACTGTTACGCAAGATATCGATCAATAATTTGTCGCTGCTACAGCAAGGTTTGCCCTCGAAACGGTTGTAGGCGCACATTACCTCTTGTACATCGCCTTCCTTAACTAATGCCTCGAAAGCCGGAAGATACGTCTCGTACAAGTCACGAGGGGTAGCTTCTGCGTTGAATTCGTGGCGGTTCCATTCCGGGCCGCTGTGTACGGCGTAATGCTCGGCGCAAGCGTGTGTCTTATAATAATTTCAGGATCATCGCCTTTGCAATCCGCGGGTTACGGCCACCCATCTTCTCGGTCAAGTAAGGGTCCTCGCCATAGGTTTCCATACCCCGTCCCCAGCGAGGGTCACGGAAGATATTGATATTTGGGGTCCAGAAAGTAAGACCTTTGTAACGGTCGTACTCCTTGTCTTTCTGGTATTGGTGGTATTTGGCACGGGCCTCGTCGCTGACCATCGTGAAGGTCTCGTGAACGGCGTTATCGTCGAAGGTAGCCGCCATGGCGACGCTTGCGGGGAATACGGTCGCACGTCCGGCACGAGCCACGCCGTGAAGAGCCTCGTTCCACCAGTCGTAAGTCGGGACTCCCAAACGCTCGATGGCGGGGGGTTACGTTCATCATTTGGCCGATTTTCTCCTCCGGTGTCAGCCGGGATAGTAAGTCGTCGATACGTTCCTCCAAGGGAAGATCCGATTCCGGAAAGGGTAATCTTGTTGTTTTTCACTACAAGAGGCGGTGAGTAGGAGGGTGATCATCGCTACTGTCAGTTGTTTCATTTTCATGTTATTAAATTTTTAGATATTGTTTATCTTACATTATTACTTATTGTAAACTATTTTAAGATAGATCGTTATCTTTTGATATTGATGATGCAAAAACTACGATTTTAGAAGCATTTTTTCAAACAGGAATACTTAAAAATAGGTTACTTTCGTGGTTATTCATTTAAAAAGCCCTACTTTTTGCCGTAACAGATTAAAAACACGAAAGAATGATGAAGAAGTATCTATTTTTGTTACTAATAGGGGCCGCTAGCCTGACGGCCTGCGGAGACGATGACGATCCCGTTGTTCCGGAATTGAATAAGCTAACGAAAGTTTCTTGTTATAAAGACGGATCTTCAAGCCCGCTTTTTACCGCTGATATCAATTATACAAGCGATGGCAAGATCTCAAATATAAATTTGGGAGTGGATAAGTTATTGTTCATTTATTCGATGGTAAATTCTCTGTCACAGGCATTCATTCCGGTGAGGTTATAGAGGAATATACGTTAAGCGGAAATGTAATTACAAGTAAGAAGATCTCTCAAGAGAATCCATACGCCAGCAACGAGATCTATGTAAGCGATGAATATTCCCTATCGTTATTCAGGCTCGAATTGGGTGTTGACTTCTTGGAATGCCCGTTGGCCGAAAGAGTTTGGGACGGGATACGAGGAGAGAAGTTATCCGAGTACGAGAAATATACATGGGAGAACGGCAACGTGGTTCTATATGCCCAGTCATTGGATAGCCGGGAGATGAGGTACAGTATAGCGTGGCGGGAGGCTCTAAGAACTTCCCTCTGCGAGTGATCGGTTCTTTCTCGCCGGTTGGCTTTGAGTCTGTAACTCCTCTGAACTTGTTATATGGTATCCAGAACCGGAATCTTCCGATCCGTGCCTACACCTATACGATCCCTAACCAGAGCGAGGTGAAAGCTGAGTACAAATACACCTATTCCACCGTGGGAGATTATATAACGGGTATGACTATCGATGAGAATGACGGAGGAACCGCAAAGCTCTTATAAGTATACTTTCGAGTATAATTTCGCCGTGAAATAAGGAACCATGCCTTGTTTGGTTTAATTAACATACGCATATGCAGCATTTCCGCCCTAAAACGCATTTCTAATTTTATAGAATTAAAAAGGTTGATTAGTTTAATTGATAAACTTAGAAAGGAAGTATTATGAACGGATTCTTTAATTTTAGGAAATTAGTTGTAGGTGTAATGGCGGCTACTTGTTTTATGGGATTTCAATCTTGCTTGGACGATGATGATGATTATCCTTACAGTAAAGTGTTGCCGAATGCGTTGGTGACGGTTAAGCCGGTCGATGATGGTTCATATTTTCTTCAATTGGATGATAGCACGACCTTGTTGCCTGTCAATATGACCTCTTCCCTTCGGGCAGAAGGAGGTGAGAGCGTTGGTGAATTTTGACGAGACGAACGAGTCTAGCGAATTTACAGCAAGGCCGTAAATATTAATTGGATCGACAGTATCCTTACAAAACCAATCGCTCCGGATTTGGGGGTGACTAGCAACGATTCGATCTATGGCTCGACCCTGTGGAGATCGTGAACGATTGGTACCATCGCCGAGGACGGATATCTGACACCTCCGTTTCAGGACGATCTGGGGAGACCGCAATAAGGCTCATTTTGTAAACCTACTGACAGGCAAGCGACCCGGAGAATCCTTATGAGGTAGAGTTCCGCCATAATGCTTATGGCGATGTATATGGCGCATATGCGATGGACTGGTCGCTTTTAAATTGGATAGCCTTCCGGATACGAATGGTAAGACGGTTAAGTTGAAATTAAAATGGAAGTCATTCGATGGCGATAAGTCTGTGGAATTCAATTATTGTTCACGCAAGTCTACCCGGCAAAAAAGCATCCATAGCTGCCGAGAAGCGCCTTAAATTTGAAATAAATAGGTCGGTTTGATCGTTTAAATAGATGGGGATTTGGCAGGGAGTGAATCTCCCTTGCTTTTTGAAAGTTCTTTCCTAGTGATAGGGAAGGACTTTTTTATGGATAGAAACAAAAAGGACTCTTTTTAGAGTCCTTTTTTTTATTCGTGGGCAGTGATGGATTCGAACCACCGAAGGCGAAAGCCAGCTGAGTTACAGTCAGCCCCATTTGGCCACTCTGGTAACTGCCCATTCCAATATATTTTCTTGAGCCTCTTGTCGGATTTCGAACCAACGACCCCGAGATTACAAATCACGTGCTCTGGCCAACTGAGCTAAAGAGGCATCTGTTATTCGTTTGCGGGTGCAAAGGTAGTAATAATATCTTACGATGCAATAGCTGGAGGTATTTTTTTTTCAAAAGGGAATGAAAAAGCCGTCCGGGAAAACTCCCCGGCGGCTCTTCTACACGTAACTTACATCAAATTAAATCAATATCTCTTACCAACGGTTTCCCAGTCGATAATCCCCACAATGCGTTCAAAAATGATCGCACGGCGGTTCTGGGTAATCCAGATAGTAAGAATGTTCCCATACATCGAATCCCATGATCGGAGTCAATCCCTTAACGACCGGTTACTACCGTTGGGGTTCTTTGGTAATTGAAAGTTTGCCGTCTTTATCTTTAGCCAACCATACCCATCCTGAGCCGAACAAGCCTGTACCCGGCAACCACGAACTTTTCTGGAAGTTCTCGAACGATCCCCACGTAGACTTGATAGCCTCGGCTAGCTTACCCCTGTAGGCTCTGCCACCTCCGTTCGGGGGAGAATTGGGTAAAATATAGATTGTGATTCAATACTTGGCCGGCATTGTTGAAAAATGGCTCCGTCAGACTCACGAACGATCTGCTCCAGCGGAGCGTTCCTCGAATGTGCCCTCAATCAGCTTATTAAGGGTATTTACATAGTTCAATAAATGTTTTCCGTAATGGAAATCAATTGTTTGTTTGCTGATAACTGGTTCTTAAACCGTCGTTTGCGTACGGTAACTGGATTAACTCGAATTTTCATAACTTCTTCTCTTTTTATCTGTTATTTGACTATTTGTGATCATTAATAATAAACTTAAACATAATGTAGCATTGTCTTCTAGTTTTTTATTGTTGATTTACTATATAAACAGAGCTGAGGGATGAAAGTTCTGGGTTCGGTGATGATTTTAGTGAAAATATGTTTTTCTGGGCTAAAGTTTTATAGGGAAAACTATGCGTTATATATCGCGAAAAGTTTCTATTTTTGTGCGCTCTTAAGCTTTTAGTTAATTAGTAAAACATATTTGTAGATGGTAAAGAAAGTTGGGAATTTAAATTCCAAACACCTTTTTTATTACAAAAGGCGAAGTGGCGAATCAGACTTGGAGAAACACGCTGGTTCTTACCACTATGGCGCTTTATGACGCCGGTATCTCTGATTTTAATATCATGACGTATTTCGTCAGTGATACCCGCTACGGCACATCTGGCAACCATGGATGAACTAGACCTTCCTCCATTTGGTTCGGAAATGAAAACGATCATGGCTGTATCCCATGGATATCAGGATGAGTTCGTGTCTGCTGGTGTGGTTTACGCATGGATGTATAAGGATGAGAACTTTTGATGAGAAGGTTGGTGGCCTTGTGTGTGAGGTCAGCGGACGTTACCGTATCGAGGAGCTTGAGTCTCGTCTGATCCGTGTTATCAACGATCTTCATCAGAAGACGTATGGGAAGTACTATCTTGGAGAGCTTAACTTTATCACCGAGGGAATTACGATCGAGAAACGCTATGGAACGGCGTTGGCCGCCCTTTGCTTGCGTGGATTTCCTTCAACCGGAGGTCGAGGAATAAGTCGTGTTGAGTATTTTTGTGATATTTATAGAGCCGGTTCCTTTCAAGAGCCGGCTTTTTTGTTAACTTTTGAGCAACAAAAACATATAAATATGTTTTCGTGATATGAAAAAGATAATTAATCCGTGGAAGAGCTGGACGGTTATATGTGTTTTTCGGTTGCGCTCCGAACAATCCGCTGGGGCTGCATATGGAGTTTTTTGAGGATGGTGACGATATCGTGGCGTTCTGGAAGCCTCTTCAAGGTACTACCAAGCGATGGCTGCGTACGTTGCACGGAGGTATACAGACTACGCTGATGGATGAGTTGGCCGGCTGGGTGGTCTTGCGGAAGTTGCAGACCTCCGGGGTGACTTCACGCCTCGACGCCAAGTTTATGAAGAGTATCTCTACGAACGAGCCCCAGCTGACGATACGGGGACGGATGACAGACCGGAAACGGAACGCCATCTTCATAGAGACCGAGATCTATAACTCGGCGAATGAGTTGTGTACCCGTGCCGAGATGGTTTATTTTTATCACCCCCGCAAGAACGTGCGATGGAGGAGTTTGGTTTTTGCGGGTGTAAGACTGAGGATGAACATTAGTATAAATAAAAGGAAAAAGTTAGGTTATTATGAAGTATGTTGGGGCTCACGTGAGTGCGGTCGGTGGGGTTGAAATGCCCCCGTTAATGCCCATGAGATCGGTGCGAAGGCTTTGCCCTTTTCACCCGGAATCAGAGGCAATGGAAGTCGCAGCCGTTGAAGGCGGACAGTATCCATTTATTTAAGGAGCGGTGTGAAGCGTACGGTTACGATCCGGGATGTATCTTGCCGCACGATAGCTATTTGATCAATCTGGGGAACCCGGACGCCGAGGGATTGAAGAAATCCCGTGACGCTTTTTCTGGACGAGATGACACGCTGCGAGCAACTGGGACTGAAAATGCTGAATTTCCATCCCGGAAGCCATTTGGGGAAGATGGAGGTGGATACCTGCCTGTCTCGCATCGCCGAGTCGATCAATATCACGTTGGCTCAGACGAGTGGCGTATGTGCCGTGATAGAGAATACGGCGGGGCAAGGCTCGAACTTGGGATATACCTTCGAGCAGATCGCCTATATTATAAACGAGGTAGAGGATAAGAGCCGGGTGGGGTATGCCTCGATACGGCGCACACGCTTGCCGCCGGTTACGATATAAAGACACCGGAGGATTTGCCGAGACATTCCGTCATTTCGACGAGGTGGTCGGCTTTTCTTATTTAAAGGGGTATGCACTTGAACGATTCTAAAGGAGCTGGGATCACGTGTGGACCCGGCACGAGGTATCGGTAAAGGCTTGATGGGCCTTGATACCTTCCGCATGATCATGGCGGACCCCCGTTTCGACAATATGCCCTTAATCCTAGAGACCCCGGACGAGGCGCTTTGGCCGGAGGAGATACAGCTTCTATATAAACAATTAAAATCTTGATCATATGTTCATTTTAATGCCTGTCATTTTTGTCTTAGGAATCCTCGCTATTGCCTTGGAGGATAAGATCAAAATAAATAAAGCGGCCATAGCGTTGTTCATGGCTATCTCTATGTGGATGATATTGATGTTCGATGCCTACAATATTTTCGTCGAACGCTCTAGTACGATCTTTCAAGAGTTCTTGACCCAGAACCCGGGATGGCCAGCTTGCCCCCCGCATGAGCAATTTATTAATTTTATATCGAACCGTGCGATTGTTTATCATTTAGGAAACGTCTCTGAGACGCTTTTCTTCGTGATGTGTTCCATGTTGATCGTGGATATCGTGGATAAGCATGGTGGTTTTAGGGCCGTGACCGGTATATCCGTACGCCGAATAAACGTAAGCTGTTGTTGGTATATAAGTTTCGCTACTTTTTTCTTCTCCGCCTTGTTGGATAACTTGGCAGCCGCTATCGTGATCATGGCGGTGTTGCGTAAGCTGGTACCGGATCGTACGGATCGTTTGAAATATGCCTGTATGGTGATTATAGCGGCGAACGCCGGTGGCTCATGGTCGCCGATTGGTGATGTGACGACCATCTTTGCTTTGGGTCGGAAAGAATATCTCGGCGATGCACCAGATCTCTCACGTATTTATCCCCGCTTTGGTTAATATGTTGGTGCCGTTGACGATCGCCCATTTCTGGTTGTTCAAAAAGGATCCACCTTGCGTGTGTTGAGCGAGGAGGAGCAAGGCGACGAGTACATACCAGAGATACCGAACCGCTCACGTCGGATGATCTTTGTGATCGGCGTGCTTTCCTGGCGTGGCGTTGGTGCCTGTCTTCCAGATGGTGACGAACTTGCCGCCGTTCTTGGGCGTCTTGCTGGGATTGGTGATCCTTTGGTTCTATACGGATTTGATGTATAGCAAGCTGCATATGCATGAGTCCCAGACACCCGTATTTCCCAATTGTTGCCGCATATCGATTTGGCTACGATCTTCTTATTCTTGGGGATCTTGATGGCCGTGGGAGCATTGGAGACTTCCGGGCAGCTAGGGATCATGTCCGCTTTCTTGGATAAGCATGTGCATGAGCCGTATCTGATCAGCTTCGTGATCGGTGCGTTGTCCTCCTGCGTGGATAACGTAGCCTTGGTAGCTGCTACGATGGGTATGTACCCGATCGTGGAGCAGGCGGTCGACTTATCGCCTTATGCCCAGTTCTTCGTATCGGACGGTGGTTTCTGGACCTTCTTGGCTTATTGCGCCGTGACGGGTGGTAGCATCTTGATCATCGGATCGGCTACGGGCGTTACGGTAATGGGATTGGAGAAGATCGATTTTATGTATTATACGAAACGGTTCTCTATCTTGGCGTTGATCGGCTATTGTTGCGGCGCCGGTGTATATATGCTTTTTATTTGCTTAAAACTTTATTTATATGAAGAAGAGTTGGATTTTATTAACCGCTTGCGCCGCCCTGTTATCCGGGGTGGAGGCTATCGCCTGTACCGGTTTGCTGGTGGGCAAGAAGGCTTCGACAGACGGTTCGGTAATGATTAGTTATGCGGCGGACTCGCATTCCCCTGTATGGGGAGATGTATCGTTGGCCCGCCGCTACATGGCCGAAGGGCGCCATGTTGGAAGTGAAGGAATGGGATACAGGGGGAAACCGCTGGGCAAGATCGCCCAAGTGGAGAAGACCTATTCCGTAGTGGGTAACATGAACGAGCATCAGGTGGCTATCACGGAGAGTACGTTCGGCGGACGCCATGAATTGGTGGATACGACGGGTATCATGGATTACGGTAGCTTGATCTACATCGCTTTGCAACGTTCCAAGTCGGCCCGTGAGGCGATCAAGGTCATGACGGACTTAGTAAAGCGAATATGGCTATTACAGCAGTGGCGAGACGTTCTCTATCGCCGATAAGAACGAGGCTTGGGTGATGGAGATGATCGGTAAGGGACCGGGTAACAAAGGTGCCGTTTGGGTAGCGATCCGCATCCCGGACGATTGTATCTCGGCGCATGCTAACCAGTCCCGTATCCAGCAGATACCGTTTGACGATAAGGAGAATTGCATGTACTGCCGGATGTGGTTTCTTTCGCCCGTGAGAAAGGATATTTCAAGGGAAAGGACGCTGATTTCAGTTTCGCCAAGGCTTATTGCCCGTATGATTTCAGCGCCTTGCGTGGATGCGAGGCTCGTGTATGGTCTTTTTTCTTCCGTAAATATGATACCACGATGGATCAGTATATGGATTTTATCAAGGGTGATCCTTCCAAGGAGCCGATGCCTCTGTATGTGAAGCCGAATCGTAAGCTTTCCGTTCAAGACGTACAGAATGGCATGCGCGACCATTACGAGGGAACGGATCTGGATATGACGAAAGATGCCGGTGCCGGCCTCGTATAAGGTTCCTCCGCTGGCGGCCGATGACGTTCGAGGTAGACGGGCAGGAATATACGAATGAACGTGCCATAGCGACGCAACAAACGGGCTTCGTGATTGTTCCACAAATGCGTAACTGGTTGCCAGACGCTATCGGTGGTATCTTGTGGTTTGCCGTGGACGACGCTGATATGGCGGTCTTCACTCCTGTATATGCGTCGGTAACGGATGTTCCGGAGTGCTATCGGGGGGAAACGGCGATTTGCTGAACTTCTCTTGGACTTCCGCTTTCTGGATTCATAACTGGGTGGCTAATATGGCTTACCACAAATATAGCTTCATGATTCAGGATATCCGTAAGGTACAGCAGGAGTTGGAGAATGGTTATCAAGAGACCGTACCGGCTATCGATAAGGCGGCTCAGGAGTTGTATGCCAAGACCCGGCGGAGGCTGTCAAGTTCTTAACGTGGTATAGCACGACTAATTCAGACTCCGCTACCGCCCGCTGGAAGCAATTGGGTGAGTATTTGCTGGTAAAATACATCGATGGAAACGTGAAGAAAGAGGTGAACGGACAAAGTTCAAGCGTAATCCGTACGGCCAGCCTGCGTCTCCCGATTTTCCCGGATATGACGAGGACTATTACCGTAGCATCGTGAAGAGTGCCGGCGATCGACTGAAAGTAAAATAAATACCAATAATAATCTAATGTTGAACTAAACGAAAGAAAGCGTATGAAAAAGTTTGTAATGATGCTGATGTTAGCAGTCTTTAGTCTGGGGAGCTTATGCGCAGACGCAGCAAGGACAATCTGCCGTGGGATTTAACATCGGTTATGGATTCGATTCGAAGAATGCCACGTTAGGAGTTGATTACCGCTATTGTATCACGGATGCGGTACGTTTGAGCCCCTCTCTTACTTATTTCGTAAAGAATGATAATCACAGCACTTGGGCGATCGACTTGAATGCTCATTATGTAGTGAAGTTAAGTGAGATGTTCGGTTTTTTATCCATTAGCGGGGCTTAGTCTGTCCTTTTGGAATTGGGATGCGGGCCATGGCCTTTCTCATAACGAGACTCGTCTGGGAGCCAATATCGGTTTAGGCGGTGAGGTTTATGCTACCGACAATCTTTCGATAGGATTGGAGGTGAAGTATAATATCATCAAGGATTTCGATCAGGCCATGCTGGGTGTTCGCGTAGGATATAGTTTCTGATCCCAATATAGTCACAGCCCCACGGCAGTACTGCCGTGGGGGTTACACCAGTACTGCTTCCGGCTCTCGCCGATACTGGTGTAGCCCATTGACGGTACAGGCGTTTCCTTTATTCCTTCATTCCTTCACTGGCTCCTACACACACACGCACGTATACGCATACGCGTATTATTAACGTACGCATACATGTGTGTGGGTGTGTGTAAAGGGATAGGTGAAGGAATGAAGGAAATAATCATTTCCTTTTTCTCGATTGCTTACCATCTCAAATAATCCTCGAACGTGACTTTCTCGAAATTGGGGATTACCTCATATACTTTATCTCTTAAAAGATTCCGCCGGATTCGTCGTACTTAACCCGATGACACGCATCCCTGCGTCCTTCCCGGACTGTATGCCGTTGAAAGAATCCTCGAATACGATACAATCCTCGGGAGATACGTTCAAGTCTTTCGCCGCCAATAGATAACACATCGGATCGGGCTTACCTTGCGTGATGCGGTCGGCGGTCACTAGGGTATCGAATAGATTGTCCAGATGTAGAAGCCCGAAAGCCCGTTTCACCTTCGCGTTATCCGAGCTGGTAACCAAGCTATCTGTCCACGCCGTGCTCCTTCAGCATACGGATGAACTCGATGGAGCCGGGCATGGGGAGGCAAGGCATCGTCTTCTCATACTCTGTAGATTCTTTGGTCACCATTTGGCGGAACTCCTCCGTATATCCGGAAAAATACTTCTCCAGAATATACGGTAGGGTCGTACCCCAGCAATAAAGTAACCGAACGAAGTACAATGA
>VOFK01001371.1_pt1 | contig 21128 bp, 24 predicted proteins | sample 5384121 | NCBI WGS metagenome assembly VOFK01 (sample SAMN12384730, study PRJNA508395) | human gut metagenome | isolation source: healthy gut J | host: Homo sapiens | reverse complement strand
CAGTATTGCTTCGTTCAGGATTTGCTTGTTTATCAGCCACGATAAAGAAACGGTGAAAACTCCAAAATGAAGGATTTGTGTTATTTATAAATTTGTATCGGAAGTTCTGCGCTTTCAATGCCCCGCGCATTGAAAGCCAATGATTCCGACTCGTTTTCCGGGATAAATATGGATCAAGGAGCTAAAAGCCACGTTTTTGAGTCGTGAAGCGGGCATAATCGGGCTTAATCCCTCTGTCAGGAGGAAATAGCATCTATCTTCCCTAAAAGTACAGTAGCAGCGCCACCTATTGCTTTTGCTACGTTATAAATCATGGCGTCAATACGAGGCTCCGCTTTTTGTCTCCTTCTTCTATGGATTTGATAATCACAGGTACATCGGTAGTACCAAGTGGTCACAGTCCCGCACGTCCGGAAATACGCTTCTTCAATTCATCTTTGGTGAACTGTCCGCTAAAACAAAGGTCGATGAGTTGACCGGCAGGCAGTGTACCTGCACGTTCCGGCGAAAGGGCCTTCGCCGTCCAACGCATTGTTTGCATCAATAGCCGTCCATGGCGGTGAACTGCAATAGAAATACCACCTCCCAAATGGCAGATAATCAGATCCAGCTCTTCGTATTGTGTTCCCTTGCTCTCTGGCAAAACGGCGTGCTATGGCTTTTTTGATTCAAGGCATGCCAAATTGTGATTTTCGGCATGAGCGGCGAGCCTGTGATGCGTGCTACCTCTTCCAGTTCATCCACTACTCCGGGATCGGCGATATAGGCGGGACAATGGGGTAAGGGAACGAAGCGAGTTCTTCTGCAATCAGTCCGCCAAGTTACAGGCATGGGTTCGCATGGCGTGTAGCGTATCACGTTTCATTGCTTCGTTTGACCTCATACACTCCTCCGGGTATAGGCTTCACCAATCCGCCGCGTCCGATGACGGCATCGAACTCGAAGGGTATCCCGTTTGCTTCCAGCTCCTGAAGGACCAGGTTCTTCCGAAATTCAAACTGGTCTATCACCTGCGGATAAACGGATAATTCTTCCACCGAATGTTTGATATTGCGAACCAGTAACGGAGTTTCATTCTCGTAGACTGCTATTTTCGTTGATGTGGAGCCGGGGTTGATAACTAGAATTTTCATCAATATTGATTTTTGAATTATGAATTATTGGGGACTTGATTTATTTGTTTTCTGCATTCACAGTCTCCTGATACTTGCAGGCATGCCATTGCCATGCTGTAATATTTGGACAAGCCGGAATCACTACGAGACGGAAGTACCACTGGGCAGATCGGTCCTTGCAATAAACCCGCCATTTCTGCCTGTGCAAACAGGGACACAGATTTGTAGAATGCATTACCCGATTCTATATTGGGGAATATCAGCACATCCGCTTGTCCGTTGATAGGAGATACAATACCTTTAATATCGCCGCTTTGCCTGCTCGCAGGCGGTACGTACATCCAGCGGGCCGTCAATAATTACATTTCCGAACTCTCCGGCTTCGGCAAGTTCCACGATATTTACATAATCCAGTGAGTGGGGGGAAACTTGGCGCTTACTTTTTCCGTACAGTGGATTAAGGCGATACGTGGTTGTTCAATACCGAAGTGGCGGCACGTGCATATAGCATACCAGATCATTTCTATACGTTGTTGCAAAGTGGGACGCGGAATAACGGCAGCATCCGAGAAGAAAAGCAATTTGTGATACGTTGGAATTTCCATTACCGCCAGATGCGTAAGAATTTTCCCTTTCGGAAGCAATCCTTTTTCTTTATCAAGTATAGCGTGCAACAGGTTGTCCGTATTAATAATTCCTTTCATCAGAATATCTGCTCCTCCCTCACGGACAATGCGTACCGCTTCGCGTGCTGCCTCGTCCGAATCTTCTATATGGATGATTTTTATGTATTCGGGATATTGTTTGAGTGTAGGATATTTTTCCAGAATAGCCGAATCTCCGATCATCAGAAACTCCGCAATTCCTTCTTCCAAAGCACGGGTGATAGCATATTCCGTATTGGGATCGTTGGCGCAGACTACGGCAATCCGTTTTCTATGATTTAGTTTTTTTGAGATGAGCCGTCAATTGGGCAAAACTTTGAATAGGTTCCATAACGTTAGATTTTTAGCAAATATCAGAAAAAGGATTGAAAAAATAGCGATTGCAATCCGAAAAATTACATCCATTATGTAACATTTTGCTATATTTTATTTGTTTTGGTCGATAGATATGCATGGAATCGTTTTTTCCTGTATTTTTGCAAATGAATCCCCCAATGAAATAAAAAAGACATGAAACAGTTTAAAAATCTATTTTTTGTTAGCTTAATCCTCCTTTGTTGGCTGTTCGTTTCGTGCAAGACGACGAAGGTTCCTGAAGGTTGGTCCTTGGTCTGGAAAGAAAACTTTAATCAAAAAAATTTTGATTCAAAGGTATGGAGTAAGATTCCACGAGGAAAGTCGGATTGGAATAATTACATGACTGACTTTGATTCTTGTTATGCAATGCGTGAAGGCAAACTGGTGTTGAGAGGTATCGTCAATCAGGTTCAGCCCAATGACACGGCTCCTTATTTGACGGGCGGTGTTTATACAAAAAAGGCAAGAAAGCTTTTTATAAACGGACGTATTGAAATTTGTGCCAAGTTGAATGCTGCGAAAGGGGCATGGCCGGCTATCTGGATGTTACCTGAAAAAGCGGCATGGCCGTCCGGTGGCGAAATTGATATTATGGAACGTTTGAATAACGATTCAATTGCTTATCAGACTGTTCATTCTCATTATACCTACACATTGGGCATCACAGAAAATCCAAAGTCTCATTCCACGGGACCTATTTATCCTGATCGGTACAATGTTTACGCAGTAGAAATGTATCCGGACAGCCTTTCATTTTATATCAATGATATGCATACGTTTACCTATCCTCGCATACAAACAAAAGAAGAAGGGCAATACCCTTTTAATCAGCCTTTTTACCTGACTGATTGATATGCAATTGGGAGGCTCGTGGGTCGGAGCGGTCGGTCCTGAAGATCTTCCGGTAGAAATGGAAGTGGACTGGGTACATTTTTATCAACGGAAGTCAAAAAAAATAAGAACATATATGAATATTCAATTTCCTCCTTTTTTTTGCAGAAAGGTGATAAAGTAGTTATCGTATCGCCCTCCAGTAAGATAGACAAACAATTCCCTGAAAGGTGCCAAGAAACGGATTGAATCATGGGGGTGAAAGTTGTTATGGGAAAGCACGCCGGAGGTTCATCCGGGCGATATGCCGGCACGATCAGCCAACGTCTGAAAGATTTGCAGGATGCAATGGATGATCCGAAAGGTGAAAAAGCTATCCTTAGTAGTCGTGGAGGATATGGAGCTTGTACATCTGATAGATAAGATTGATTTTTACGGCATTTCGTGAATATCCGAAATGGTTGTTGGGCTTCAGTGATATTACTGCATTGCACAATCTGTTTCAGAAAAACGGATATGCTTCGTTGCATTCGTTAATGGCACGTCATCTTGCGGTAGAGCCGGAGGATGATCCGTGTACAAACTATTTGAAAGATATCCTGTTCGGAAACTTGCCTTCTTATACTTGTGAGAAACATAAGTTGAATAAGCAGGGCAGTACGCAGGGGGTTCTTCGTGGGGGGAATATGGCGGTAGCTTACGGTTTGCGCGGTACTCCTTATGATATTCCGGCAGAAGGAACTGTGCTGTTTATCGAAGATGTCAGCGAACGACCTCATGCCATTGAACGCATGATGTATAATCTAAAATTGGGCGGTGTACTTGAAAAATTATCTGGACTGATTGTCGGACAGTTTACGGAATATGAAGAAGATTGTTCGCTGGGCAAAGAGTTGTATGCTGCTCTGGCGGATTTGGTAAAAGAGTATGATTACCCCGTTTGCTTTAATTTTCCTGTAGGGCATGTTACTCATAATTTGCCGCTTATAAACGGAGCAAAAGTAGAGTTTACGGTTGGAAAGAAAAATGTAGAATTAAAGTTTATTTGTTAATAATCTATTTCATCTGAACAATGCTGTGATGAAAATGACTAATTTTGAGACTTTAATAGAAAAGAGGATGATGAAAAAGAAAATTATGATAGTATTGGTAAGTGCCTTTTTGTTATTATCAGCATTCTCCTGCGGAGGTGGCAATAAGGCAAATAGTACAAGTGAACAAAACGAAAAGATAGTTGTGAATGTACCACAGTTTGATGCAGATAGTGCTTATCTGTATGTAAAGAATCAAGTAGATTTTGGTCCTCGTGTTCCTAATACAAAGGGGCATGTAGCTTGTGGAAATTATCTGGCTAAGCAATTAAAAGATTTCGGTGCGCAGGTGACCGATCAGTATGCCGATCTGATTGCTTATAACGGTACTTTGTTGAAAGCGCGAAATATTATCGGTTCTTATAAGCCGGAAAGTAAAAAAGAATCGCTTTATTTGCCCACTGGGATACACGTCCGTGGGCCGATAACGATCCTGACGAAAAGAATCACAAGACTCCGATTCTGGGAGCGAATGATGGTGCAAGCGGAGTAGGAGCTTCTGTTGGAAATAGCCCGTTTGGTCAATCAACGGCAGCCGGAACTTGGTATTGACATTATTTTTCTTGATGCCGAAGATTATGGTACACATGACCAGAATAATGAAGAATCATGGTGTCTGGGTGCACAATACTGGGCGCGTAACCCTCATGTACAGGGATATAATGCTCGTTTTGGTATCCTGCTTGATATGGTAGGTGGCGAAAATACGGTTTTCCTGAAAGAATCATATTCTGAGAGATTTGCGCCGGATATAAATAAAAAAGGTGTGGAAAGCAGCCAAGAAATTGGGATATGGCAAAATGTTCATTGATGAAGACGGAGGAGGGGTGACGGATGACCATTTGTTTATCAACCGCCTGGCACGTATTAAAACGATCGATATTATTGCTTCCGATCCGGAAGGTGGTTTTACCCCGACTTGGCATACTATCAATGATACTATGGATCATATCGACAAGAATACCCTGAAGGCTGTCGGACAGACGGTATTGGAAGTAATCTACAATGAAAAATAATCTCCTTGTTATTTAGAGTATTTAGAAATTTGTAAATAGCAATTATATATATGTCAATTAATGAATTACAAGACGAAGTGATTGCAGAGTTCAGTGACTTCGATGACTGGATGGATCGGTATCAACTACTTATTGATTTTGGGAAATGAGCAGGAACCGCTTGAAGAAAAATATAAGACCGAACAGAATCTGATCGAAGGCTGCCAGAGCAGAGTATGGCTTCAAGCGGACGAGGTAGACGGTAAGATTGTTTTTAATGCGGAAAGTGATGCTTTGATTGTAAAAGGAATTATTGCCTTGCTGATAAAAAGTCCTTTCAGGACATACACCTGATGAAATTCTGAATGCTGATCTTTATTTTATAGATAAGATAGGGCTGAGAGAACATCTGTCTCCTACACGTAGCAATGGGTTGTTGTCCATTGTCAAACAAATACGAATGTATGCATTGGCATTCAAAGCAAAAGAGGGGAAGTGAGAACTTCCCTTTTTATGATATGCTTGTTGATCTTGTGGAAATTTTATAAAATTATAGATTTTATTCAGGAAAGCTTGTACATAGGTTTATGGAAGTTTTTTGCTAGTTTTTCTGTTGTTTTATTTAGAAAAAAAGTAAGGAATCTGTCTATTTGACCAATGTTTAAAAATATATAATATAATAAGTTTCGTTTGATACTTTGCTTTTTTATTTATTTTTTTGCAAAAAAGTGAATAAAACGCGAGCTTATGAAAAATTATGTGAAAAGAGTAATCCTGTTCTGGTTTTTGTATGGTTTTCTATATGTTAGTACAAAGCTCAAGTGAGGGAAAACCGAATAACCGGACACGTATATGATTCTCAGAACTTGCCTTTGGCTGGTGTAAACATTAAAGTAAAAAATACTCCTTATGGGACAGTCTCCAATGAAAAAGGAGAGTTTGTGCTAGCAGGTAAATGGGAGCAAGGTGTATCAATTGAATTTTCGTTTATTGGTATGCGGCGTAAAACTATCACTTATAAAGGTCAGACTAAGCTTTGGAAGTAACTTTGGCGGACGACACTAATAATATGGATGAGGTTGTTGTGACTGCTAAAGCCAATATTAACGAGATAGATATTCGTGCTCGTTCCGGTGTAGTGCAAGAAGTCGATATGCGGCGTATTAATAGTAAGCCGATGATTGATATGGGCTTGGCTTTGCAGGGATCTGTACCGGTGCTGATTGTAACAAATACAGGAGAACTGGGTTCTGCTCCTGAGATACGCATCAGGGGAAATTCCTCTTTACGAAGGGAAACACAACCAATGAGCCACTGTATGTAATGGATGGAAAGGTCATAAGCTCGGAAACTTTTTATAATCTGAACCCTCAAGATATTAAAGAAATCAAGGTACTTAAAGATGCGGCTGCTTGTGCTTTATATGGTATAAAAGCTGCTAATGGGGTACTGGAAATAACTTCCCAGCGTGGAATTAGCGGACAAACAATGGTTACCTATACTTTGGATATGGGTATAACTACTCGTGGCCGTCGGGGAATTTCTATGATGAATTCTGTAGAAAAGCTGGAACTGGAACGTCGTTTGCAAAATGTAGAAACTCCCGGTTACCGATATAGTGCAGATTATTATAATAAATATCATGCTGATTGATCCGAATTTGCCACAACTGATAGCGGCAGGACAACAAAAAAACTGGATGAATTGAAGAATATTAATACCGACTGGTTCCATGAACTTATCCGGAATAGTCTTTATCAGAAACATAATGTCAGTATTCGTGGAGGAAGTGAAGAGACAACCTATTATGTTTCTGCTAACTATACTCAACAGGGAGGGCGTTTGCCGGGTAATGATAAACGGCGTATGAGTTTGCGCATGAATATGGACCAGAAATTGGGACATATCGGTTATGCATTGCTAAGTGTAAATGGGGGATATGCTAAGACAAATACACCGAATGGTACAACCTCGGACCCTACTCAACTGGTTTATGAACTGAATCCTTATGAAACAAAAAAGATAGTGGCGAATTAGTTTCTTATCCGGGACGTACCTACAATGATTTGGTGAATCAGTACAGTCAGGAAGATGCGGCAAAGACAGCCGGTATTAGTGGCAGTTTGATTTTGAACCCATTACCTGGACTGGATGTGGCGGCAGTGGCCGGCCTGGATTTTTTGCTGGACGAGACAGAACAATTTACTCCTTCTACTGCATATTCGGAAATGACAACGGGAGTTCCTGAGATTCAACGTGGTATTTATTCAAAATCAAAGAATACGACAACCAATGTTTCTACTAATGTTCGTGTGACTTATAATAATGTATATGCAGGGAAACATAATCTGACGTTAGGTGCTAATATAGATTATTACCTGACGCAGTTGGATAATGTTTCTATTACCGGTTATGGGGTTGGAACTATAAAATCTGCGGCTGCTATCAATCAATCTATTCAAGGAACGCGTAAAGCTGAAGTGGGGGCGTTGAAAGATAAAAATGCCCAGTTGGGATTTGGTGCTGTTGTCGGGTATACTTTTGATAATATTTATGACCTTTATGGTACTTATAAGACTGACGCTTCCTCTATTTTGCCTTCCGACAAACGCTGGAACAGTGCTTGGGCAGTGGGGATTGGTTGGACTCCTAGTTATTATGAATTTCTGTCGGATAACCCCGTTTTAACCCGTCTGAACCTAAAAGCTTCTTATGGATATACTGCCAATTTGAATGGCGTCTCTGTCTCTTCAACAGTAGCCACTTTTGCTTATTCTACTAACAGTTATGAAGACCAGCGTCCACTTGACTTAATGGGGCTTTATAATAAAGATCTGAAATCCGGAACAGACTAAGTCTATTGATGCAGGAATTAATATAGGTCTGTTTGATCGTATCACTTTAGAGGCGAGTTGGTACAACCGTCGTACAGAACAAGCGTTGTTGGATGTTCCGATTCCGTCTTCTACTGGATATACTACATTGAAACGTAATATAGGAATACTTGAGAATAGAGGTTTCGAATTTGGAGTGAATATGAAAGTGTTGGATACAAACGATTGGTTGCTTAGTTTGCGGGGGAATATAGCTTATAACCGTAACAAAGTTATTGATCTTTATTATGCTGATAGAATATATACCTCTGAAGAAGCATTGCTTCCTGATTATGAGGTGGGTAAGTCGTATGATATGATTTACGGACCTTCTTCTCTGGGGATTAATCCTTTGACTGGTTATCCTGTTTTTCTGGTGAAAGGTAATAAGGAAAAACAAGCAAGTGAAGCATTGACTGCTGAAGATGAGGTAGCATTGGGTCATTCTACGCCTCCATATAGCGGAAGTTTTGGACTATCGCTTTCTTATAAATCATTCGATTTGGATATGGATTTCTATTATGTACACGGTGGTATCCACCAATTTAACTATTCGTATGTGCGTGATAAAGATGATTCAAATAAAAATGCTGTTGCTGGACAAACAGATAAAATGTGGTTTAAACCGGGAGATGAAGGTAAAGTTTATCCGACTCCTTTTTACACATCTGCTGTAGCAGAAGACAATTTAAGCCAATACCCGAACTCGTAGACAGTAGGTAAGAGTGATTATTTGAAGCTCTCTATGGTTTCTCTTCGTTACCGAGTGCCACCTCATTTCTTAAGAAAGACATTACCGTTTGTAAAGTATGCGACGCTTGCTTTTCAGGGTTCTAATTTGTTTACGTGGACCTCATATAAGGAATCGGATCCGGAAAGTGGTACATTGGCGGGTAGTATGCAGCCTATTTATACATTCAATATGAGTCTGACTTTTTAAAGAATAATGATTATGATAAAGAAATTCATCTATATATTTACTGCCATATCAGGAATTTTAGCGGGAGTATCGTCTTGTTCACTTGATATTCCTCCTGCTGACCAGTATTCGGATCCTGATGCTATTACTAATGTTTCCACGGCCCGTTCGCTCCTGACATCTGCTTATTTACTATATCCGCACTATGAATATGAACTTTCTATCTTAGGTGATGACTTTTGTCAAACGTCTATTACAGGAAAGGATATGAGTCAGAAGAATCTTTATTTGTGGCAGGATAACTCTATAACTTCTTTTGCGGAGACTATCTGGCTGGAATATTATAATACAATTGCTTCTTGCAATACTTTGCTTGAACGGGTGGATAATATCGTATTGGAGAATGCTTCGGAGGAGAGTGCAAAAGCAGCTATAATAAGTGAGTGCAAAGCATTGAAGGCTCTTTGTTATTTCAATTTGCTAAGGTTGTTTGCACCAGCTTTTATGACAAAGATCCGCAAGCTGATGGCATTGTTTTGAAAGAACGTTTGGGACTTGAATTTCCAAAACGTTCTTCTATTGAAGATTGTGTATCTGCTATCCGTACATTGTTGACAGAGGCGGCCGATACGGAGAATGCTCCGGAAAAAAAATGGGTGGTTATCTCAAACAGCGGTTTATTATTTGCTTGCTGAACTGGAATTATATGCAGGACAATATGGACAGGCTGCGATTTATGCAGAGAAAATATTATTTATGGAGCAGGCAACAGATGATATGTTTACTGTTGCGGGATATAAACGTTTGTGGGAAACTGCTTCTTGCAAGGGGCGTATCTTTGCGTTTTATACAGCAAAGAGTTATTATGCGGACATTCAGTTTAATGAAACAAGTGGTGATTATTTCGCTTTGAATCCTCAGATTGTTTATGGGGAGGAAGATATACGGAAGACATACAATGTTTATCCTTTTGAAATGGAAGGAGAACAAAGGAATTTGCTAGGTAAATATAATAAAGTAAATAAGGATTCAGAAAAGTATACAATATATAAATATAATGCGTTATGCCGGAGCTTTATTTCATAGCTACCGAGGCTTATAGTCGGATGGTGGGTAAAAGAAGATGTCGCAATTCGGAAATTGAATGAATATTTGGCAGCTTGTCAAGCCACGACTCTTGATGAGGGACTGACAGGTAATGCACTGCTGCAGGCTATTCATCTGGAAAAAATGAAAGAATTTGCGGGTGAAGGTATACTGTATTTTGATTTGAAACGTTTACATTCTGGAAGCCTTTCCCGGTTAGCGAAATGGGGGAAGCAGTGAAGATGTAAAAATTGAGAGTAGCGATTATCGCTGGTGTTTTCCTATTCCTCGTTCTGAATATAAATATAATGAGAATATGACTCAAAATGAGGGGTGGCCTCTGAATAGATAATTTTTCTATCTTAAAAACAAAGAAGATTATGAAATACAAATATTATTCTTTATTCATATTTTTGATTTGTCTGTCCTGGATTGTTATAGCTTGTAGTAACAACATTGATTATACTTATAAGGGACGCAATTATATACAAATGAGTACTTCCGATGATCCTGCACTTTCGGAAAGTGATGAACGTGCAATTACTGTTGATGTACTTCTGGCTACTTCCGTAGAAAATGATGCTGTAATTAATTTCGAATTGTTGGATAATGCAGATGATATTTTGCGCTTGGAAAATGGGGCAGTACAAATAAAGGCGGGAGAGAAGACGGCGCGTTTCAAGGTACTTTCCAATCGTCAGAGTTTGCTGAATAACCAAAGGATGATAACTTTAAAGGTAAAGGATTATACAGACGAACGTATGCAACCATGGAATGAATTGAAACTGACTGTAAGGCCAAATCCAACCTTGCCGGACTTGACCGAACAACAGATTGAGTTTGTTCATGGCTATATGGAGAAGTACAGGCTTAATCTTAATCGCTTTATGGGTGAAAGTAAGCTGTCGCGTAGAGGTGACTTTCCCAGCAGATGAGGTTGGAGTATTTAGTGATACGGAGACTCGCTCCTTTGAAGGAAAGAGTATGATAACATTGAGTGAGAATGCTACTGCAGATCGTCCGATACTTAAGATGATTGATAATCAATGGGAATAACTTCATTTTTTGTGGGAAATATACAGAAAAAAACGGTGGAGAATGAATTTTGGATTTTTGAAGGAAGTAAATATGTCTCTATGATGGAGGCGATTGGCTATGACATGAGTAAGGAAGTATTTAGTGTAGTTCTTGATAATTTGGAATTATTGCCGGATGAAGGTACTTTTTTTTTCATTCGTAGGCCCGACTTTAAATCTTTGGGATGAAGAAATAGAATCATTGCCTTTTGAATATTCTTTTTTACCGCTTGGGAGCGTTGGAAGAAAATGGCTGACGAAGGTGGTACGATTTTTAGTTCAGGAGGGAGATAATATGGTGGAAGCGAGTGTTAGTGATTTGATAGAGGAAGGAATAACTTTAAATCCAGTTTGTTTAGTGTATTCGTCTATTGATGAAGACAATTGGGAGAATGAACCTTCAGACTGGATTGAACCGAAAAGGAATGTTTAATGAGAAAACCTTTAGTTTTCAATTCCCTTGGGATCATGTTAATTCGTTAGGGGTATACTCAGATTCGCGTGACTTATACATTAAATGAATAAATATAATATATAAAACGACCATTCATGTTTAAGCAGACAAAGTTTAAAGTTTTTTCTATTCTTGGCAGTTCTATTAGGAGGACTTCCCGTGAATATGCTTGCACAACAGAAAGCTTTCTCATTTGGAGCCAAAAAAAAAAAGTAAATTTACCTCCTAATACAGTTGAAGGGACCTTGGCTAATGGGTTACATTATTTAATCCTTCCTAACGAGGCGCCGATTCACACAACAGAATTCCGGTTAGTGATGCGTATCGGTTCTGTTCAAGAGTCGGAAGAGCAAAAAGGAGCCGCCCATTTTCTGGAGCATATGTCGTTTGCCGGTAGTAAACATTTTCCTGGCAGGGGAATGGTAGACTATCTGGAAACTTTGGGCATGAAGTTTGGACGTGATATAAATGCGGTAACCGGATATGATCGTACGATCTTTATGTTGACAGTGCCTATGGATAAAACTGACCATAAAGTTAGTAGTAAAACTTTATTGATTTTGAAAGATTGGCTGAGCGGAATCACTTTCGAAGAAGAGCGGACGAAGAAGGAACGGGGCGTTATTTTGGAAGAATTGCGCGGATATGACTTGGGGGATGATTTTTATGCATTAAAAATCGGAAAGAACCATTTCACGGAGCGTATGCCGTTGGGAAGTTCCGAGGATATTCGTAGTATTGACCGTAAGACGTTGATTGAATTCTATAAAAAATGGTATTCTCCGCAGATGGCTACCGTAGTTGTGGTTGGTAATGTAGATCCGGAATCTATTGAAAAACAAATCAAGGAAATGTTTTCATCTATTCCTCGTAAAAGAAGTCAAAAAGGCTATCGTACTTATCCATTGACTTATGACCCGGGAGTTGAGTTATATGAAATTGGGGATGATCTGGAGCGTAGTTCAGAGTTGGAGCTGATGATTCCTCATCCTTGTGTGATTGGTAATACAATCGGCAGTATTTATCAGAAGGAACTCGGATCTTTATTGATACGTGCTATCAGTAACCGGTTGAAATACCAGAATATCCGGTGCAATGTTTCTGATGCATGGTTTCTTTCTGATAAGAATCATTTTGTTTTTGCTTTTTCCGGGGTAGATAAGGCAAATCTCTTGCAACAAGTATCCGAACTGTCTAATGAAATGGAGTCTATTCAGAAAAACGGCTTTAAGCAGGAAGAAGTGGAGGATGCTATTAATGAGCATCTGAGGCGTTTGAAAGTAGATAACTCAACTCAATTATCTTCTAAATGGTGTGATGATTTTGTTGATTATGTGATATCCGACGACCGTTATATTCAGTCAGATAGTGAAATGAAACAGTTGGCGGACAAGATACGGGCGACTGATAGCGCTACTTTGCAACAACTTTTGCGTGAGTGGCTTTCATACAAAGATCAAACCTTATTGGTGGCTTATCGTAATAATGCAGGTAAACAAAATTCTCTTAAAAAAGAAGAAGTTGTTCAGGCATGGGATGAAGGTATTAAGAACCCGTTGAAAGATTTTACGTATGTACGTAAAGATGTGAAAGAAGAAAGAGTAGTGACACCTGCTTGCCTGGTTGAGAGTTATCCTTTTAAGGCCTCAGATATAGTTAGTGAGAAGAAATACGCAGACCTTAACATAACAGAAGTAATTCTGAAAAATGACTTACGTATTCTTCTCCGTCCGACAAATGATGAAAGTCAATCCATTTTTGTGACAGCTTTTGGAAGAGGAGGGACAGCAGATTTATCAGATAAAGATTATCCTTTATATGAAGGGACAGGAGGTTATATGGAAATGGGAGGGGTAGCTTGTATTCCTTATGATACTCTATCTTCTTTTGATGCAACAGGAAGAAATATCTATGAATATTGCTATCAGTAATTATTGGCATGATATTATGGGAATGTCTCCTGCTGCCAAAGCACGAGAACTCTTTAATTTGATGTACGAGAAGATGTGTCGTCCGGAGCTTTGCTATGAGGATTTTGATGAGATTCGTAAAGATGAAATGGAGCGTTTCGGGAAGGAAAGTGTATTGGAACAAATGATGAAACGTGCTTCTGATCGTATGTTGACAAACCGCCTGGATTCTCTAATGGGAAATACGGTACCTCGTCCGGCTCTAACAAAAATGGATCTGGAAAGATTGGATCTGGATAAGATTGCAGATTATTATTGTTCATTATACAGCAATCCGTCGCAAATGACATTCGTAGTAACAGGAAAGTTTGATACGGATAGCATCAAAGAATTGTTAACTGCGACGTTCGGACGTATGCCGAAAGTAAATACAGTGTCTTATCCCAACAAAGCGTTTAAGCTCCCCTAAGAAAACTTACATAGAAGAATTTCCGAATGATAATGATACGCAGACTATCTTTGATTATGTTTTCTGTGGAAATTATCAGCCTTCCTTGAAAAATAGCCTTTTACACTGAAATTGATGCGTGATATCTTGCAAAACCGCTTGTTAAGTGTTTTTGCGTGAAGGAGAGAATATAGTCTATTCTCCATACGCTTCTTTATTTTATAATGGGCTGCCACAACAAGTCTTTTAATTTTTGATTTGTCGGCCTCTGTTGATTTCGTAAATACGAAGAAGGTGGAGGAGAGCATAAAAAGCAGATTATAAATGAGCTTTCGTACAAGTAAAGTGAGCGAAGAGGAATTGGAAACTTTGAAAAAGTCTTTTTGGGTTACAAAACGAAAAGTGCTTTCGGATGAGGCTTCTGCCGAATGGCGTACTAATCTTGTGAATTTGCTGAAGAATGGTGAGTCTGTCGCTGATTTTGAGCGATATGAACAATGTCTCGATAGCATATCCACTGTGGATATTCAGAAAGCATTTAAGCATTTTACGAATCCCGATAAATTTGTATTGTTATATATTGGAAAACATCAAAAATATGAATAATTTATTTTTTCTCAAGATTTTGTGGGTTATTGCTTTTGTGTTCTATAGGAGTAGCGGCCTTTGCTCAGAAAAGATACAAGAGAGCATATACATTGTTTAATGCCGAAGGCAAGGAGATAGGCTATGATGAGCTTATTGAAGCGTTGGCACAACCGGATGTCGTGTTTATAGGCGAGATTCATAATTGTTGTATTACTCATTGGCTGGAATATGAAATAACCCGTTCGCTATATGCTATTCATAAGGAAAAACTGATGTTGGGAGCTGAAATGCTTGAGGCGGATAATCAGCTGATTTTGGATGAATACATGAGTCGCGCGATTTCTTATGACAGATTTGAGGCAGAAGCCCGGTTGTGGGATAATTATAGTACGGATTATGCTCCATTTGTCTTTTTCGCAAAAGAGAATAAAATTCCATTTATTGCAACTAACGTACCACGACGCTATGCTAATGTTGTAAAAAAGATAATGGCTTACAGTATTTGGATTCATTATCTAATGAAGCAAAGCGATACTTGCCGCCTCTTCCTATTCAGTTTACCTACAAGGAAGAAGAAGGTGGTGCTTTTGCATTAATGCAGATGATGGGTAAGAGTAAAGGCAATCAGGAATATTTGGCACAGGCGCAAGCTATCAAAGATGCAACAATGGGCTGGTTTATAGCTCATAATATAAAGGATAAATTCCTGCATTTTAACGGGAACTACCATTCTGATTTTAAAAGGAGGAATAATTCCTTATCTGCTTCAATATCGTCCGGGGACAACGATTAAAACTGTCTGTTCAGTCCGTCAGGAAAGTATAGACCAATTAGATGAAGAAAATAAAGGAAGAGCAGACTTTTATATTTGTGTTCCTGAAGATATGACCTCTACTTATTAGAGGTCATGCGTTGCATATATGGAATGACTCCTGCCAGTATGACAATTGCACCGATAAGAATAATAAGATACGGTGTACCGCTAATCAGGTCATCCATATTCTCCGCTTCGGGATATTTGATACTGAGATATACTGATAAGGAGTTATTTAATATATGCATGAATATACAAGGTATCAGACTACCCGTTTTATAATAAGTCCATGCCAACAGGATACCGATCAGAAATGCCGGAAGTATCTGTGCGGGATTTATATGAAAGACACCGAATAGAAGTGCCGAAATAAGAATTGCTTTGGTCGGATTATATTGTTGGAGCAAAGCTTTGGTGATTGCTCCCCGGAACAATAATTCTTCAAGTACAGGGCCTACGATTGCTATTGCAAGAATCCCTCCCCAGCCGGATTGGAGGATATCGAAAGATTGCTCCATGATATTAGGTATCCAATCCAGCAAACTCATTAATGAAGAAACAACAAATCCACTGGTAAGGATTGCCACTGCACTACCTAAAAGATAAGGAGCGGACACAAGTGACCAGGTCTCTTTCTTTGTGCTGATGTAGCCGGCCTTCCACAGATAGATACCCATCATTATCTGACCGGCCAATTGCGCCGGAATTATAATTGTTTGCGTCAGAACAGCCTTATCCAAATTTCCTGTGGTTACTAACAAATAGATAGTACAAGGAATCATAATCAGGACAGGGGCAACAATTTGCGCAATGACAAGGTCTATTAATACAAGTTTGATAGCCGTCTTCATATTTTACTTTTTTATTTAGTAGCGAAGAAGCTGCATATAAACATAGCTAACATAGAAATTGCTATTACCACCAGAGAAATACTCATAAATGACTTTTTGCATAAGAATCTATTTTAAGTTGTTATTCGGTTGATGTATTATTTTCTTAGTTCTTCCTGTTGGTTACTTCTTGCTTTGCTGGCAAGAAGAATCGCTTCGGTTTCTTCTGCATCTTTGTGGAGTTGGACTATTAGCTCGTCAATGCTGGAGAACTTCAGTTCGGGGCGTGTCCGTTTTACAAAAGTAAGCCGGATGAATTTATCATATATATTCGAGTGGAAGTGAAGGATATTCACTTCAATTGTTCGATTCGGACCATTGTCAATCGTCGGGCGGACACCTATATTTAGCATTCCCATGTATGTTTTCCCGTCAAACGTTACCCATACGGCATATACGCCATCGGCAGGAATAAGTTTATCCGGATCATCTACGCTTAAATTGGCAGTCGGAAAGCCGATCTTTCTGCCTACTTGGTAACCGCCTACAAACAGTCCCGTCCAAAAAAATATTCATATTTCAGGCAACGGGCTGCGATTTCCACTTCTCCTTCATGTAACAGTTTACGAATCAAAGACGAACTTACCGGAATGTTTCGGGTAGTTCCTATTTCTATGTCACTGGTATATGCCTGTGCACGAATTACCTCTATACCAATTTCTTTCCCGTAGCATACATAGTCCTCGAATCCTTCGCTGCGATTATGTCCGAAACGGTGGTCATAACCGATAACCAGACATTTCACCTGATAACGCTCTTTTTTAGCAGTCGGTTCATAAATTCGCGGGCGGTTAACTGCGAAATGTCCGGGGTGAAATCGAGCATCAGGCAATAGTCTACACCAATGTCAGCAAGCAGACTAATTTTCTCTTTCGGAGTAGTCAGGAGTTCCGGCCGATAGGCTGCATTCATTACCTTACGGGGATGAACAGGGAAAGTGACCAATGCAGAACGCAGACCTTTGGCTGCGGCTATCTCTTTCACTTGTTGAATCAGATAGCGATGTCCTGCATGCACTCCGTCAAAGAAGCCTATGGTAGCTACACAGGGTTCTGGTTTTATAGCCGATATGTCACGTATAATCTGCATATCTATTAAATTATTTACTGTTGAAAAGATGACTCCAGTCTTCGCCGGCTTTTTTTTGCCGTATAAGTAGAATTCCTAAGTTCTGTGCCGCTTTGCAGTTGATTTCGGAATCATCAATAAAAAGAGTCTCCTCCGGTTCGATGCCGGCATCATCCAATATTGCTTTAAAAATTTCCGGTTCGGGTTTGGCCATTTTCATTTCAAAAGAGAGATATGTTTTTTCAAAATAGTCCTCTACTTTGAAAGTACGGTAGGGGAATAGATTCTTACAAGTCCATTTCCAATGAATCTCGTTTGTATTACTCAACAAATAGACTACATATTTTTTCGCGTAACTTCAGCAATAAATCAAGTTTGTGTGTTGGTATATCTACCAGAAAACTATTCCAGGCGGCATCAATTTGTTTGTCACTAACTACTTTACCTATCATTTCGCGAACGCCATTACGAAATTCTGCGGGAGTAATCAAGCCTTTCTCCTGCTGCATCAGGATTCCGTCCTGATTTGAGATGTCCAATAGTTCCTCCACGTTACGGAGCCCTAATTTCTGGAAGTTCTCGATACAACGTTGACGGTCGAGATTGATAAGTACACCGCCTAAATCAATAAGAAGGTTTTTAATTCCTTTACTTTTCATTTCTTTTTTTTTTGTGAATAATACGCTGAACAAGGCGAACAAGTTCTCCAACCCATAACACCATGGACGAAACGCCTATAATTAGAAGCCATGTCTGCCAGTCGAGTGGTTCCGTGCGGAATACAGCACCACCGAACTGTACAATAAGGGAATTGTCCGACAAGAATGGCAAGCACAATTAATTCCATGCCATACGATTTGGAAAGTCCTTTGAATGCCGAGTCGGTAGGTGCCGAACACGTGCATTAAACAGGTTCCAGAATTGTAACATGACAAAGAAGGTGAAAAGAAAATAGTGAGGTTGTGTACATCCATACCTTTTTTGCACTGTGGTCGAAATAATAAATCATTCCGAGCAGTACGATGAGGAAGATAGAACCTACCCCTTATGTTAGACCTCATTGCTTTGCTGATAATGAAATCAGTACTGCGACAGCTTTTTCGAGCATAACAGTTTCGCTGGGCGGGCAGAAGCCAGGGCCAGCCTTTGCGAAAGTATCCATAATCAGTTTACCCACAACATCTGCGTCACAGTCAACGGAAGTTCCGTGTGCCGATAACGGAACCCAATAGAACGATAAGTAATGCAGAAGTTGTCGTTAACTGGAAAACGATGAAACGCTGGATATTCTTATAAAGCGAACGTCCCCCATGACGGCGGTTCCGATACTGTTGAACGAATCGTAAAGCAATGTAATATCACTGGCCTCTTTGGCTGCAGAAGTTCCTGTACTCATTGATGAAGCAAAACCTGCATGGTTCAGAGCAGAGCGCATCATTTGTTCCGTCTCCGGTTACGGCTGCTACGCTCCCTTTTGCTGGAGCAACTGCCACAAGGCGTTGCTTTGTGCGTAGGACGGGCACGCGACATACTTTTCAAATCCAGTACCCAAGCAGGGTAAGCACCTTTCAGTCACTCCAATTCAGCAAAAGCTTAACACCAGTGATTACCGATTCCAAGCCTGCGTGTCAAAAGTAGTTTTCCGGCCCAAAAGGAGCACTCCATCTGACGAGAGCAATCTCCGGGAGCTGCAGTCCCTCGGAGGCGTCGCCGGTCACAATCTCTGATACTTCGATACATCTCGCCGACGCACATTTGGCTACGGCGGCAGGAACATCCTGAACTTGAATCGGGCTCAGGAGATAGCAAACCACTCCCAGAAGTTCCAGAAGCGTCTGCCGAAGCAAGTTCCACAACAATCATTCGTTCCTATTCTCGCTACGATTTTTGAGGCGAAGCCCGGTGGCGCATCGCCATATCTCTGGCTCAATTCGGTAGTTGTGCTTTCTCTACTGTTGAACGGTATTCCACGGCATCCACCCGTCTTCCGTCCAAAGACAACTTCTTTACATTTGCCCAGAACAATTTCGGAGCACCCTTTTATATAGAGTATTTCTTTCCGAATTAATGGTTGATTCTACAAGCGTAGCCATGAACTTGCAGCTCCGTAGAAGGTGGAGCCGGTCGAGAACACGGCGTTCTCACGGAGGTTTCCGGAGGTAATTTCTTCCCCTGACTATTGAGCCATAATATTAAAAGGCCACTTCCGTCGGATTTCTATACCCTTTCGGCTTTTCCCCGGTTTCTTTGTTTCTCAAGGGAAGGCGGTCAATTAGCGCTGATTCCCCTCTGCAATCCAATGCAATGATATCATCATCGGACAGGTTACTGCCGTTTTTGATTCCATAGAAGTTTGGTTCGTGTACTTGCATCGAGATTTTGCGTCAGCGTACCGGTTTTATCCGTACGGAGATGACAGTGATAGCACCCGGTAAGCGTGCATTTTTCGAACCGGATTGTTGGTAGAAAGTATACGGCGCATATTTATAGACTAAGAGTTACACACTCATCGGTAATCCTTCGGGAACAGCAACAACAATCAAAGCGTAACAGCCATCATAAAAGTATTTAAGTGTCCGTTCAAATACCGGAAGCCATTCGTGCCAGCCGTTTAATGCACTGAAAATCAAAAATATAGCAATACCATCTTTTACGAAGAAGATAAGGGGGAAAACCAGGCGGCAACAGTAAACCAATTTTTTTCCGATTAGATTACACTTGGTCAACTGTATATTTGGAGTCGGTTCAAAGGGTTTCTTCCGTACTTTGGCGGGCCACTTTTCCTATTTCCGTTGCATCTCTACGCAGAACGGCGCATTGTGCCATGACCGTCGATCACCGTAGTGCCACGCATCACCTCAAATTAGAGGCGTAAGTCGCTTCTTCTGTCAAAAATCTGTTTCATAATCGTCTTATTGACAACAGGTTTCCGGTCAGCCGGATCGTTTACTTGGGCAAAGAGATAGCTTCCACCACCTCCGTCAGCCGGATTTCTTTCTCCGGTTTCAAAATCACGATGTCGCTCTACAACTATATCTGCGCGAACTTCCGTACGCGGCCGTTACGAATCACTTTAACTAGTGCTTCCTCATTATCTATCCAGTGTCGAATTCTTTTGTTGGCAATCATATTCAAAAAGAAACGATACCTCGTAGCCAGCAAGATAGCGGCTATGATACCGATCGTTTCGGCGTACCATTTCGATACGGAAATAATCAAATTGAAAAGATTTGGCTGCAACCAGCAGTACGCGCAATGACCGGGTCCCCAAATTTTCAAGACAAAGTTTTGCCAAAGACGCTCTGGGGGTGCTAACAGGTTTATACCATTCTTTTCCCTTGCTTTGTAGGACCACCGTCCGTAAGGCCTAAATGATTGTAATCATCTTTATTTGTGTACCCTCATGCAGATACATGCGTTTAGTTTGACCGCAAATACAACATATAATTGTGGGATAAAATGTTTAATTAAAACTTTTATGAAGTAGAATTTCTTACTGAGGTTTTGCCGCATGGAAAGATAAGGGGAGGGTAAACCAGAAGGTAGAACCTTTCCTCCTTCAATGGAATCCGCCCGATCTGGCCGCTCAATTTGCCTGGCCAATCGTTTAGGAATCGAAAGTCCCAGTCCCAAACTTTTTGCTTTATTCAGTTTCACAAAAACGCCCGAATACATTCGGACAGTTTTTCTGCCGGTATGCCCGTACCCGTGTCTTCTACGTAGAAATATAGTTCAGTATCTTTAGCTTCATAAATCGATACGGATATTTTCCCGGTAATTTAATAGCGTTGCCTTAATGAAATTGAATGACCTTGTGCCACCCGATTGCGGTCGGTCTGTGCAAGGCAGGAAAGAAAGTGAAGCGTTTGTTATTATTCACTTTCTTTCCTCTCCTGGCATCATTAACTCTCAGCTAGTTAAATACGTAACTGAACGAAGTACAATCGA
>VOFK01000578.1_pt1 | contig 21129 bp, 23 predicted proteins | sample 5384121 | NCBI WGS metagenome assembly VOFK01 (sample SAMN12384730, study PRJNA508395) | human gut metagenome | isolation source: healthy gut J | host: Homo sapiens | reverse complement strand
AACCGTCCGATTTTTGTTTCCCGTCAATCGACCGCCGTATGGTCGCCCAGCTTCCCGCAGTTCACGCCCGATATGTCCGGCAATGCCACGGGGAGAAATTTCAGAGATTGAACCCCACCCGCCATGCGTGTATATGCACGTCTTGAGCGGTTCGGTACGGAAAGGTAGAACAGATAGCCGTTGCGGAGCAGGATGCCCACGAACACCGAGCCGACCTCGATGTCGGCGATCTCGTCAAAACGTATCTTCCGTCATTGTATAATACTGCCGTGCCATCCGCATCGGGAATGACGAACAGATCGTCTTCCATAACAATCCCGTGCAACTCGATTAGCGACCCCAGGCATTCACTCGCCGATACCCGGTCGTAATCACCCTTTACCTCATTTGTCGATTTCGTTTCCATATCGCTTTTTCTTTAGGTTCAGACAAATACCATACGAAAAAGGCGTGAGAATACGTTAAATACCGGCATTGAGGTACAGCCAAGCACCCATCCACTCGATAGATAATTTCTCCCCACGCCGCTATCGCATACGCTTGACGCATATAGACACGACGATAAAGAAGAGAACTACCCATTATTTTGCGAGCGGATTAAAATTTGGCTGTTTTCAATGCCCCACCATAATGTGTTCCTTCCGTATGTAAATCGCCCGGCGGCGCCGGGAGGATTCGATTGCAAATTATAACGATTTCATTCGGGTATCGGCGACAACACGTGCGATTTTTAACAACCTTCCTGCCAAAGAACTACCCGCCGTACTACAATTTCGGCCCCCGGGCGGGTTTGCGGGGCGCGACCTTCGGCTGCGCCTTCTTCTCCCTGGGCGGTTCGACGATCCGCAGTTTGAGTTTCTCCGTCTTACGGTCGTAACGCACCTCGCAGCAGTCAATCTCACCCGCAACCGACGTCCACACGTTGTTCACACGCACCGCGCCGCCCGAGTAGAGGGTCTTGTATTGTTCGTATTCGAGCGGCTGCCGCATTTCGCGCGTCCACCTGACGGTGGAACGAATAGATATTACGTCCCTTCGCTATTTCGTCGGGAACGTAAACCCGCAACTCTGGATGGGCGGCCTCGGCATAGAGGCACAGATCCGCCGTGCGAAGCTCCCTCGGAATCCACTGGATCATCCTCGGGTCGCCCCGCACGGCCGTATCGGCCACGAGCGGCGTGATGGCCCTCTGGGGAATGTCGTACAGCACCCCCGCATCCTTGCGAACGGCCTCCAACGCCACCTCCTCCGTTACAAGCCGGCGGTTCAGGTGCAGGACACTCATCAACCGGTGTATCTTCTGCGGGTCGTCCTGCTCGCGGAACACCTGCAAGACCAGGGCGGGGTCGCTCAACGCGCTGATAACCGAGAAATCGGTTTTGTCCTTCCCGTAGGTACGCTCGAAAGCCTCCCGGCTCATCTCCGGCGTCCGGGCTTCGCGGGGGACGCCTTTCAGGTTTTGCGGGTTCTCCCGCACTAGGCTCATGTATAGATCCGGGCTTTTCATGCTCTCGGGCAGGTGGGCGATGGCATAGGGACTGCGCCGTATGGCCTCCATGCACAACTCCGGCGTTTTCCACTTCTCGGGGACATATTGCAGGTAGCTCCCGTCGTGCCCGACGGCCCGGCGGCACATCTCCTCGTTCTTGGCGTGATCGGGAAGGTTGTAGAACAGCTCCGGCTCCAGGGCGAAAATTTCCCGGGCCACCCTCGGCGTGAGGAACCAGGGGTTCATGTTCTCCAAAAAATCGAAGGTCTTATCGTAATTCGTGCAATAGAACCCCAAAACTTTCAGGTGTATCTCCTCGAAGGGGATATAGCGGAGGACACGCAGGTCGTCGGTACGGGCCAACGCCCGGTTGCAGACCTCCGGCGTGAGCTGTTCGGGGTTGAAAAAAGCGGATGGCCAGGGGATCGCGCTCCAGCGCCATCCCGCACAGACGGTCGGTTTTCAGATGCTTCGGAACGTACTCCAGCGCCAGGTAGTTCGAGGACACGGCGGCCTCGCAGACCCGTTCCGTGCGTAATTCCTCCGGCACTTCATGGAGCAGGATGCCGTCCCCGCTGACGGCACGCAGGCAGACTGCCTCCGTGCGCAGTTCCACCGGCACGAGCGAAAGGCAGGACGCGTCCATCCCCACGCCGTGAAGGGCCAGTTCCCCGGTCATGACCTCCGGGGCAATGGAGGCGAAAATCTCGAACTTGTCCACGAACGACATCCCGAATTTTTTCAGCCCTTCCAGGCATATATCGGGATACGGAATGTAAGGGAGTATCTTGTAATCGGCACTGTCCACCGCTTTCAACGCCGCACGGCATATTTGCGGCGTCCTCAATTCCCCGGGAACGGCCGCCAGCACCAGGCCGTTGCGCTTCACGGCCGCCATGCACAGTTCGGGGGTCTTCAACCCCTCCGGAACGTAATACAGCGCGTAGCTGTTGCTATCGACGGCGGCACGGCACATTTTCGGTGTCTTCAGACGGTCAGGGACGAATTTCAGTGTTTCGCCCCGGTGGCCGGCCGCGGCAAGACAAAGTTCCGGCGTTTTCATCGCTTCGGGAACGAACTCGATGTTGAAAGCCGATTTCTTGATGGCGAAACGGCAGACCTCCGCCGTTTTCCGATCCTCGGGCAGCGTCTCGAAAAGGTTCTCACGCCACGGGTTCTCGTACACCCCCGTATCGAGATAGGCTATATCTATTCTCTCTTGCTCTGTCATGGTTTTCAGTATTTATGGAAAGCGCCCGGGTGACGGGCGCTTCTCTTGGTTAGACATATTCCGTTATCGTTCCGTTTCCTCCGTCCCGTTCTCGCTCTGGAACGTGAAGGAGGTCTTCACGACCTGACCCGTGTTGTCCTCGACATAGACGTCGATGGCCTGCTGGTCATCGCTGCGCGATGTGTAATAGAGGCGGAACACCTCACGGTCGAGCGGATAGCGGTCGTTGGGCAGGAACACCGTACCGTCGTCCATCCTCAACTCACCGCGCCCGTCGGGCTGGAAATAGCGGATCGTGTAACGCGCGCCGTCATATCTCCCCTCCCGCACGAGCGTGCAGCGGATTTCAGCGGTTTCACCAACGGAGATTCGCTTCTGAACGGGCATCGTTTCCAGAGAGAACGTGTACGCCTGCTGTATATCCAGCCCGTTGTCGCAGGATGCGCATAAAAGACCCAGGGCGGCGATCCAGACCGCCAGGGCCAATATCTTTTTCATCTTTTTCATGTCGCTTGCAAGTTTAATGGATTATGAATTTCACGCCCAGGCCGAACTGCGCGTGGAAATGTCCCGTTGTAGTGCCCCATAGGATACGCTCACGCCCCGTCAGCGAGAGGATAATCCTGTCGGTCAGGTACGCATCGATCTCCAGCGTGACGGCCCCGCCATAGAGGAAACGGTCGCGGTGGCGGAGCGTAGAGCCGTCATAGAGCCGCCTCTCGCCCCGGTTCACACTCTCGTAACCGGCCAGCGCCGAGCCGCCGAGGTAGAAGAAAAAAGTCCTGGACGGGTCGGCGAGGAACTTGTAATAGTAACCGCCCTCGGCAGTGAACTGCGCCACCGGGATACGTTCCGACTTGTAGGGGTAATAACGGTTCAGGAACTCCGCGCCGAACACCCACTTGTCGGCATTCTTCGCGTAGCGGCTCATGGCCAGCCCGAACCAGTAGCCCGTTTCGCTGCGGCTGTCCCGGTATAGAAGCCGTCGGTCATGCCTCCCCCGTATTTCCAGCCCGCGCATGGCGGGCAGGGGCACGCTGGGCGTGCGCCCCGTCCGAAAGGAGGAGGCATAACCCCAGCGTGAGAATGAATATCGCCCGTTTCATATCACTTTACCTTTAACTCGTTGATAACACGTGCGCGCACCAGGTCGGCATTCTCCACCGTGAAAGTCTGGTGTCGCCCGCCCCCTGCTGCTCGTGCAGTTCCACGACCAGCTGCTTGTCGTCGGCCAGCGTGAACTTCGGGAGCGTGAAGACCATGCGCTCGGTACGCTTGCCGCCGATGACCTGCACGTTGTTGTACGCACGCACGGGCCATACGACCTGCTCCTGGATGGCCGTGCGTTTGGCCACCTTCTTGTCCGTAATCTTGAACGTCAGGTAGTCCACGTTGAAAGGCACGTTGGAGGAGTTTTTCAGTTGGAGGTGGAAATAAAGCAGGTCGTTATGCACGTAGATACCTTTGAGGAGGTATTGTACCCCGAAACGCTTGCAACCGATATGCTTGATCTCGCGGCGGTCATTCTTGTAAATGGACTGCATGATCAGTTTGACCAGCAGCGGAGATTCGCATCCCAACTCCTGCAAATAGATGTCCAGCGCGTTATTGGGGCGGTTTACCGCCTCCCCGCCATGCAGGAAGTCCGCCATCTCGACCGACAGTTTCACCGGCTCGTCGGCATACTTGACATTGAAGCTGTAATAGGCCCCGTCCTCGGTAATGACCGAAAGGTTGCTCTCGCGCGAGAAATCACGCAGGGCCGCCTTTACACGCAGCACGTTTTCCGTGCCGTCGGCTTTCGCCGCCAGAAGATCCGAAGACCCCAGATCGACGTAACGGATGGCCGAGGGGAAAATCACATGAACGGTCTTGCTGAACGTCACCTCCAGCGCGTAGGGCGGGATAACCCGGTTGAAAGTCAGCGGACGGGTAAGACCGTCGTACAAATCGCCCGTGGAGGGCTTTTCCTGCGCGTGGGCAGCGAACATGCACCCGATAAAAGCGAGTGCCAGAAGAATCTTTTTCATACTCGATAAATTTTTGATTGTTGATAAAAATGGATTTTTTCAGTGGTGTACGGAAGTACGTCGTTTGTACCCTTATTGAAGGGGCGGGAGCAACAGGACGCTGTAACCGGCCTTGAGCGTGACCTTGACCGAGCGCATCTTCTTGCTCACGTATTGCGACACGCCCTGGATGGCGCTGCGCCCCAGGTCGGAGAGCAGTTGCGAACCGGCATCGTCCGTGATCGTGATACTGCTGCCCATGCCCGCACCCATATTGGCGGCGATCTCCTTCACGGCATTGAGTTCTTCCGACCCCGGCACGGGAATACCCTCGTTGCCGTTCGTGTCATAGACCGACAGATCGACCGGAACGACCGCCCCGCCGTGCTGGACAGCGCTGACCTTGACCGTCAGCCGTTCGCCGTTGATCCTCGCCGCCCCCGTTACGGGCGTACCCGAGGGGATGAGCAGCTCTCCCGCCATCATCGGTTCCAGCAGCCGGAAAGTAACCTCCCCGCCATCGGTGAGCGTCACGGTTTGCTGCACGGCGGCGCGGATACTGTTGCGCTCGGGCTCGCGAAGGTCGCTCCCCACCGTGTTGAAACCCCAGTTCCGGGGCTTGACGAACTCACGGGCGAAGACCGAATCGGGCAGCGGGGCGGCGAGCAGCGACACGATGTTACGGCGCACCTGGCGCACGGGCTGCACGGAAGCCTTGCCGGAAACGGAGGCTTTCTGACGCGGGGCTTCAGGGGCTTGACCGCCATTCATGTAGCGGGCGGCGATCTCGTAGGACTTCTCCAGCAGCGCCACCTGCTCCTCCTGGGCCGTTTTCTGCGCCTGCTGTTCTTCCAGGCGGCGTTCCAGTTCCTCGATGCGGGCCTGCATCTCGCGCTCTTCCCCCGTTTCACCGGCGGTCTCCTCGTAGAAACTGCCTAACTGGCGGTTGATGTCGGCATAGGCGGCACGGGAAGTCCGGAAAGCTCCCCGACGAACCGCCGGCAGAGCCGGAAGACTTATCCGGCACGGCAGCGGGCATGACAGGCTCTTCCTCCTCGTCCTCCATCCCGAACGCGAAATCCTGCAAGGAGCGCATCTTTTCCCGCTCCCTGCGCCGCATCTCCTCCTGCACGTAGGCATCACGCTTGTCCGAGAGGATACCCTCCGATTCCGGGGTCGGCAGCTCCGTGTTGAAACCCGCCGAAGGCTCCTCCCCCGTTCTTTTTTTTCGCCGGGGGAGAAGATCAGCCACATGCACCCGGCAAAGGCCAGGAAAAAAGCGGGAAGACCACCATCTTCTTCCGCATCTGTATCTGCCGGGGCGTGAGTTCCTTTTTCCCCGCCTCCGGCTGTTTATTCTGTTTTTCGTTCGTCGTCATAATTGAAATCTTTTAGATGTTTTACACTGTCGGCCTCCTGCCGTTGTCTTAATTCCAGTTCCAGCCGCTCGATATGCCGTATCTGCATCCGTTCCCCGGCTCCCTTGCCGAAGCGGTAGATGGAAGACACGGTAAAGTAGAGCGACAAGACGGAAAAAAGAACAAGAGCAGCGTGAGGATCACGATAATCCGCTTATCGGGCGAGAGTGCCCCGCAAGCGCGGCGCAGGTGGTCTTCGACCCACTCCCCGAAAGCCTTTATTCTCTTCTTTGCCATAACCTTATCTTTTTAATGTACGTAAATCGCGGTTCTCCAGAATCTCGAATTTCTCCATGATGAAACCCTGCGGGTTATTGTCCGAACGCCCCGAGTTGATCAGCTCGCAGCGCGTGACCAGCGAACGCTCGGTGATGTTGCTCTCGCGGACAATCATTTGCCGGGCATAGGTCATGGCCCGGTAGGGATAGGCGTTGAAGTCGCACACCACGGAGTCCACCTCGATACGCTGGCTGATGTTCCCCGACACCACACGGTTGTAGTAACCTTTCTCCTGCATGTCCTGGTAATAGGCGAAGGCGCTCTTATCGACCAGGAACAGCGCGCGGTTGATGTTGCTCTCGATGGCCGCACGGTCGGGCGAGAGGGTGAAGAACAACTCGTGAAAACGCCGGATATGTTCGCGCGCCTCCACGGGGCGGTTCTGGCTCAAATCCTGCGAGAGCGCCAGCATCAGCGACTTGCCCCCGTCCAGGACGTAGATCTTCTCGCGCTGCTTTTCGGCGAAACGGAAGCTCGCGACCACGCTGAACACGGATACCAGCGCGCACAGGCAGAGGAACACGATACCGAAAAGCCGAATCTGCCTGAAACTTGTTTCGATGTTTTTTAATGACTTGAATTCCATTGTCCAAATTGTTATGAATGATTACTGTTACCTTGTGTTGCCAGGTTGCGCCCGTTGGGGGCACTGCCCGAAGCCTGGCCACCGCCCCCGTTACCGGAGGAGGAACCGCCACCGCCGCGACGCCCGAACGTGCGGCCGATCATGTTGCCGGCGATACCGCCCGCGACACCCGTGGCGAATGCCCCGGCCTTGTTGATACCGCCCATAGCCCCGCCGGCTCCGCCCGACTGGATCACCCACTCGGCAACGGTGGGGATCGTGAAATAGCCTATGATACCTATAATCAAAAAGATAATATAGACACCGCTGCCGCTGTCGGGAATGTAGTTGGGGTCTTGCAGGGCCAGGACGTCCGCCTGGAGCATCAACGTCTGGATCTTGGCCAGCACCGCGGAGAACAGGTCGGCGATGGGAAGCCAAAGGTACACGCTGATATAGCGGGAAATCCAACTCGCGAGCGTCGAGTGGAAGCCGTCGTAAATGGAGAGGGCGAACGACAAGGGCCCCAGAATCGACAGCACGACTAAAAAGAATGTCCGCAGCGTGTCGATGGTAAGCCCCGCGGCGTTGAACAACAACTCGAAGAAGTCCCGGACAAGTTGCCGGAAACCGGCCTTGATGTCGTACCACGTGCGTTCGGCCCACATGCTGATAATCTCGCCCAAGTCCGTGATACCCATATCCGCAAGCCGTTGTTCATACACCTCGTCGTCCACTAACCAAGCCTTGCCCTCGCGCCTGTGGGCCTCGGCTTCCAAATCGTCCTTCTGTTGCTGGTATGCCTGCAAATCCAATGTCTGCCCCTCCAGTATGGCGTGCGTGCCCTGCACCACGGGCGACATCACGGCGTTGATCGTCCCCAGAACCACGGTGGGAAAGAACATCACGCACAAGCCGATGGCGAAAGGCCGCAGGAGCGGGAACACGTCGATAGGCTCCGCATTGGCCAGTGCCTTCCATACCCGGTAAGCCACGTAAAAGAGCGCACCCAGGCCGGCGATACCTTTCGCCACCCCGATCATGTCGCCGCATAGCGGCATCATCTCCTGATACAGGTTCCGGAGAACCTGGTGTAAATTGTCGAAATCCATGACTGCCTCCGTTTTCAGGTTACCAATATCTGTCGTTCGGGTTCCCGTAAAGTGCCAGCACCCGGTGCGCGTCGCCCTTTTCGCGGCTGCGGATGAAGGACACGGAGATGGTCTTGCGCGTGTAATAGCGCGTGAGGTTGCGGTACTCCAGCATCTTCGTGTAAACCTGATCCACCACGTCCATCCGCTCCTTGTCCGAGAGCGAGAGGCCGTTGCCGCCGGTTATGACCGTCTTGAGTTCCGCCACCAGCGCGCCGCCCTCCTCCAGCAACCGGGCGTAACCCGCCGAGATCGCCGCCAGCTCGTCCACCGTGAAGTTCGGGTCTGAAACCATACGGTTGAATCCCGAGGTGTAGATTTCCGTGATCTCGCTGACCATTTCGAGCGTCGAGCTTCACCTTCCGGGCATCCTTGATGATGTTATGCACCGATTTGAGGGCGTCGTAGTAAGCCTTGCTCTGGTTATAAATCTTGATACTCCCTTTGCAGCGACTTGACCATGTTGGTCGCCGTGGTCGAGCTTTGAACCGCGCTCTTGATGTTCTGAACGAGGTTCGACGGGTCGATGACCGTCCACTGCGCTTTTGCCTGGTACGTGAAGCAAAGAAGCCCCACGAACAGCGTTAAAATCAATCGTTTCATCCTTTTCATTATTTAATTCGTGAATACTTGGGCGGTCATTCCGACGCCCGGTAATAATCCCCGTAGGCGGAGAGCTGGAGCACCTCGCGCCCCGCATCGTAGGCCAGGGCGACATACCCGTAGAGGTCGAAGTAACGGATACCTCCCCAATACTTCCTCACGGGACGGGAGAAGCGTGTCCCGTCCTTGTAGGACACCTCCACGTAAAAACCGCCGCCCCGGCGTCCCGGGTTGCGGTAGATGCGAACCCGGGGAGAACCCGAGCGGCTTTCCCACTCGCCCGCCACCTCGTACAGCGCGAAGTCCAAACGCGCCGCCGTGGGGTCTGATCCGATACACTTGCGATACATGGCCTGCCCTCCCTTTAACGTTTGCCCTCGGCGAGCTGCCTGATCGCCAGTTCTATATCACCGCCCAGCTCGCCGGCAAGCCGCTGTACCTCCACTTTCTCCGTTTCCTCGGTCGTGTAGGCCAGGTACTCCGGGACGCTGACCTCCGTGGCATAGACCGCCGACTGAACGCCGCCCAGACCGATCCAGACCTCCTTGTATTTACGGGAAGGGTCGTTGGACTGGTTGATCGAGAGAATCTGCGCCTTCTCCTTGTCGGTCAGCCCCAACAAGGACTGAATCGCGTCGAAACGGTTCATGAACTTGCGCTGGTCGAGCAGGATCTTGCAGTCCGAGTTGTTGATGATCGCCTCCTTGACCACCGGGCTGGAAATGATGTCCTCGACCTCCTGCGTCACAACGATGGCCTCACCGTAGTATTTGCGGACGGTTTTATACATATAACGCAGATATTCAGCCATATTAGCCGTAGAGAGCGCCTTCCAGGCCTCCTCGACGATGAGCTGTTTGCGTACCCCCTTGAGCCGTCTCATCTTGTTTATGAAAGCCTCCATGATGATGATGGTGACCACGGGAAAAAGCTCCTTGTTTTCCTTGATGGAATCCACCTCGAAGACCACGAAGCGCTTCGAGAGCAGGTCGATGTTGGCCCGGGAATTCAGAAGGAAGTCGTAGCGTCCGCCCTTGTAATACTGCCGCAGGGTGATGAGCATGTTGTCGATGTTGAAATCCTCGCGGCTGACCCGGATCTCCCGCTCCTCCAGCTCGCGGCGGTAGTCGTCCCGCAGGTACTCGTAGAAACTGTCGAAACACGGCACGATATTCCGGTCGGCGCGGATACGCTCGATATAGGCGTTCACGGCACTGCCCAGCTCGCCGCTCTCGGTCTTCGTGATCTTGTCGTCCTCGGTTTTCCAGAGTGTCAGCAGCAGCGTCTTGATGCTGTCCTTCTTCTCCACGTCGAAATAGTAGTGTAGGCTCGGCACTCGACGCCTTGTCGTATTGCTACGACAGGTTTTCGAGAGCCTGCCCCCGAACCGTACGTACACCTCTCGATGTATACGGCTCTCCGTTGATAAATGCACTTTATTTTTCATGTTCTTGTATCTTTGCGTTGCAACTTGGACATACAGCGAGAGTTTTTCGGTTTCTGTTTAGCATTATTCTGTTCCATTCGTACTCCTTTGATAGAGTTTTGAGTGTACGGACGTGGTGCATAACAGTAGGACTTTCTACTCCGCAGAGTTCACAACGATTAGTTTTGAGCCTCCCACCAATGTTGGAGGTGGCACAATTACGGTAAATGGTTGTGTGTCGCAATTTGTGTTTGCGTTTGTTGTTTGGCGTTTAAATCCATCATCATACAGTATTCGGTACTGTTGTCGCCCTTTATCATCCTTGTATGGGATTATAAACTGCTTGTTTGTCTCGTACTTTTTCTTCAACTTGCTTATTGTACTTCTTAGCTTTTGAGCAAGTGTTAGATACATACTGTACTCCATGATGTAACCAAACTTAGAACATGTGGCAGATACATTATTAGCAATACTGTAATAGTTATAGAACCCACGTATTTCCCAATTGAATTGGGCTAATATATCGTGTGGTTGCATAGCTGTTAAATGTGACCGGGATTTTGGCTTCCAGATTTCTTTGCCGTTTGCTTGCTCGAAACTTATGGCATCGTACTCTTTTTAGCTTCTTCTTTACGGTCTCTATTGGCAGCGTAAGCACAACTCTACCATTAAAATCACGCTGGAGAACTCCTTTACGATTTCGTTTCATCGCATAGGATTTCCTCACAGAGAGTTCATACCCAAGAAATTTTGCAGTGTCTTGTGCATGGGTTATCAACGTTTTCTGCTGAGAGTTCAAGATTAAGAACATCGCTCATGTATTTCGTGATGTCAGCTTTAATCTTTTCGCAATCTACTTTAGAACCAATAACTCCAATGATGAAGTCATCTGCATATCTTACATACTTCATTCTTCTGTAATTTTCGTCCATATCATGACTACATGGTATATTACGCATCTCTATTTGTAATTTCTTTGCTTTTTCTGTTAGCTCTGCCTTTACACAAGGGTCAGTTTCTACTTTAAATTTCTTTCTTAGATTTACCGCTTGGGTATTCTTTTGAAAGTAGACTGCATTACGTCTTTTTTTTTTCTCACCTTTATTGAACCTTTCAATATACTCGTTTATGTACTTATCGAACTTGTCGAGATAGATGTTAGCCAATATTGGGCTAATAATTCCACCTTGAGGTGTTCCTGAGTATGTGCGGTTATATTTCCAATTATCAACATATCCTGCATTGAGAAACTTTCTCACCAACCTTAGGAAACGTTCATCTGATATTCGTTCTCGAAGAGTATCTATCAGTATGTTGTGGTTTATATTATCAAAGAAACCTTTAATGTCTCCTTCTATAAACCAACGTGTTCCTGTGAACTGATGTTGAATATGTGTTAATGCAGTATGGCAACTTTTTGTATGGTCTGAAGCCGTGTGAGGTGCTTTCAAAATGCCCCTCATAAATAGCTTCTAATATCATACGTGCTACCTCTTGCACTAACTTATCCTCAAAAGATGGTGGTATTCCCAATGGACGGTTTCCGCCATTCTTTTTGGGAATATATACCCTCTTTGCAGGTTTGGGTTGATAAGTCTCATTTTTAAGACTTTCAATAATATGTTCTATTCTCTGAATGCTCATTTGGTCTATTGTTTTGCCATCTGCGCCTGATGTCATGTTACCTTGCTTGGCGTATATACGCTGATAAGCAACATAAAACATATCTTCATTGAATAGGATACGATACAGTCTTTCGTACTTATAGTCCGAAACTTTGCTGTGTAAACATAAAGTGTTTAATACTTTCTCTGGATTTCTCATACGTCTCTCACGTTTTCCTTTGATTTATATTAAAATTATCAACTGCTTCCCTTCGCCATGTACAAGGCTTTCCCCTGCTCGGACTACTATGGAAGCTCCGTTGCCATGCCGAATATTCAAGAGCAAACTCTATAGCCTTACGGCGTTTCGGTTTAGGCAATCCCCATTTAGTTAGCGTAATAACTATTAGCGTGATAGACTGTCGGATGCGACGTTCGCTCTTTTCTCCGTTTATTACGGTTGTGCTGTAATTAGTTCTTGCCTCTTCTCCCGAACGACTGAGAAAGGTATCACAGTATGGCGTATATAATTGTCTTTCGCCATCGCTTCTTCATTTGCCACTGAGCTATCGTTCAACCAATCAGGCTTCATCCTCGTGTCTATCGTTCCCCCTCGCAATTCAGTCGCAACATGACAATTTGTTGACTTATCGCTTTTCCAACATGCTGCACTCCCCTCGGGTTTCCCTTTAGGACAAGTTGGCTGGGAGTAGGTTTCCTTTTCATTTTGTTACATTTATGAAATTTGAACTCTAACCTAATCTCTTGCTAAAGAGATATTTACTACGCTTCCATTATGGGCGCACCGTCGGTGTAGAACGGGTTGAAACTGATGGGATGTTCCTCGGTATAGGTAAAATACACGCCGTCCTCACCTTTGGTCTTACGCCGGATCAGCTCGCAAAGACCCTGGTAGCTGTTACCGGTATCCACCAGCACGACATGCGTGCCCTGCTCCCAGTATTGGCGGACTAAATGATTCATAAAGAATGACTTGCCTGACCCCGAGCCGCCTAACACGAATTTATTCCTGTTTGTAATGATCCCTTTTTTCATCGGTTCGTCCGAGATGTCCAGGTGCAGGGGCCTGCCGCTTACGCGGTCGCACAGCTTGATGCCGAAAGGGCTGGACGAGGATTTATAGTTGGTTTCCTCCGTGAAGAAACAGACTGCGGGCTCGATGAACGTGTAGAACGATTCCTCGGCGGGGAAATCCCCCGCGTTGCCCGGCATACCCGCCCAGTAGAGCGTGGCGGCGTCCACGGTGTTGTGGCGCGGGCGGCACTCCATCAGAGCGAGCTGGCTGCCCACATCATTGCGGATATGCCGGAGCTCCTGCACGTCGTCCGACCAGGCCAGCACGTTGAAATGGGCCCGGACGGATTGAAGACCGAACGAGTGCGCCTCGTTGAGATACTGGTCGATCCACTCCTTGTTTATCTGGTTCCCGCGGGAGTAGCGGGAAAGGGACTGCATGTTACGCGCACGTTTCTCGAACATACGCAGGTTTTCGTCGCTGTCTTCCAGGAACACGTACTGGTTGTAAAGGTGGTCGCAGGAAAGCAGAAGCCCCACGGGGGCCGCGAACGACAGCAGGCAGTCCGAACGGTCGGTGGAAAGACGCTCGTAACGGGTGTCCGTACCCACGCGCCCCGGCAGGTCTTCCGTGTCCGAGAGCGTGTGCAGGCACACCCGTTTGTTGCCCACGCGCAGAACCTCGGCCCCCAGCTCGATGTCCTGAAGAGAAGTCGTCTCCGAGAGCGAGAGGGAAAAGTACCGCTCCAGCAGGCCCGGACAATCCGCCGTACCCGTGATCTCGTCCCCCGTGAGGCGGACAAGGGTCAGGAAACCCGAATCGTTCAGAATACGCTCGAACTGTTCCGCCGCCTCCAGGAATTTTGTCGCCGATTCCCGGTTTACCTCTTTGGGAATGATGTTGCCCCGGCAGAGGGTCGAGAAGTCTGAACGCATGTGCATACGCTCCCTCGTCGTTTTCGTCAGGTAGAGGAAGCAGGCGTGGGTCAGAAACGGACGCTCGTTGAAATGCCGCTCGTAACTGCGGGAGAGGAAACTCATGTCCCCCTCGCCCGTGGCCGGGCGGTAACGCTCGCGGATGAAGTCGGGTAGGTCAGGGACATTACTGCCCCTTTCCCCCCTAAGAACCGTACGTGAGAGTTTCCCCTCATACGGCTCAAGCAACTCAATGCTTTTATTTCTACATAAAAAGCCGGCTCATAATCCTCTGTTTTTAACTGGTAATAACTTCTGCGGCAACCGTCATGAAGAAGAAAACTATCCATTCGGTTATTTGTCAGCGTGTTTTACGACACTCCAAGAGTGTTCGTTGTCTATCGGCTCACCACAGTAGGGACAGCAGCAGCGTTGTTGTCTCTTCCAGAGATGCAGCAGTGATTTATACCCGTTGAGCGATTGGAGCATTTTGTAGGTTTCCCTGTGTTCAAAATATTCCTTCCACTGCGGGTCGTATGGGTTTGCATCCCCTTTGATTTTTACAAACCGCTTTATTTTGGTGTCGTACAGTCGTTTCAGCACGATTATACTTTCGGGTTTTCTCTTGTTGGGAGTGACCGCGAAAGTCCATTTACGGTTGTTAATCTTGTGGAAATACTTGTCAGCAACCCAATACTTCCCCTTTTTCGGGTGTCGGCGTTGTGCCCACTGCCATAACTTTTCGAAGATCAGTTTGTCAGCTTTCCTGAAAGTCTTGGATGATACGGAGTAGCGATAGTAATTCGCCCAACCCGTTATGATCGGGTTCAGTAGTCTTATCAGGGATTCCTGTTTTGCTCCCTTATGAGCTTCGATGGTTTCCCGGATTTTGACCATAAACCTTTTCAGACTCTCTTTTGACGGTTTTATCAGAAGTTTTCCGTTATACTTGCGAATGTTGTATCCGAGAAAATCGAATCCTTTGCCGATGTGAGTTATCTTCGTTTTTTCTTCTGACAGGGTAAGCCCCCTTGCATGGAGAAACTCACGAACAATAGGCAAGATCTCGTTTTGCAACAATTCCTTCGATGCTCCGGTGATTACAAAATCATCGGCGTACCGTATAAGGTGTACCTTGTAGCTGGTATAGACGCCCTTTTTACAGTGTGTCTTAAACCGTCTTTTCAGTACCGCCTCCAATCCGTCAAGGGTCATATTGGCAAGGGTCGGCGATATGATACCGCCTTGCGGCGTGCCTTCAACCGTCGGGAATAGCTCGGAGTTGTAAACAAAACCACTGTTCAGCCATTTGCGGAGCATCACTTTATCCATCGGGATATTATTCAGCAGCCATTCGTGGCTTATGTGGTCGAAACAGCCTTTGATGTCCCCTTCAAGTATCCATTCGGGCGATACGTCTTTTGCGAGTACACAGAAGCATTGTTCCCTTGCATCGAACGTGCTTCGTTCCTTGCGGAACCCGTAGGAGTTGTTGTCGGCTGTCGTTTCAGCTACCGGCTCCAATGCCATCAGATACAGCGCCTGCATAGCCCTGTCTTTCATGGTAGGAATACCCAACGGCCGTTGTTTGCCGTTCTTTTTGCTGATATAGACCCGTTTCAACGGTTGGGGATTGTATCCCCTGCGTTTCAGTTCGCTGATTGCCTGAAACTTCGCTTTTGGGGTTTTCCATAATACACGGTCAACCCCTGCTGTCTTTTTTACCTTTGTTAGAGGTCACCCGCTTTACGGCCAATGCTTTGGCGTAAAACGAATGCGTTAGCATCCACTGTAAAGACTTTCACTTTACCGTATCTGCCTTCTTTTTTGAGCCTTTACAATACGTGCTTGTAGCTTTTTAACCGCAATTTCGCACCGGAGCCAGTCTATGCTGTCCCAAGCGTTCGATTTTCGGTCAGTCGATGCACACGAAATTTCTAATTCGTTCATTTGCGTTTCAACTTTAAAAAGTTCTAAAAGTTTCTTGTAAAGAGTCACCATGCGGAAGTCTGCCCGCTTTCGCGTAGGGTAACGTTGAAACCCCTATCCGCCCCATTACAGGACGGCATTCGCTTTTTCCGCATTCCTGTGCCTGCATCCCGTTCGGCCTTCCTTACGGTCGGCTTACCTGTTTTCGTAGGAGAGATACAGGTTTTCCATGTTCCGTGTAAGTGACAAAGAGAATGGGTTAGAATCTGTCATTCCGCCGGCAGCAGTGTGGTTCGTGTAACCCCAGACTGGAGAGGGTTATCCTCGCTGCACCCGTTTCCGGGCTTGAGCCTGTCAGTATCGTTTGGCTCATTCAAACTAACGACGTTTAGCGACAGTTCACATGTGTTATTCATACCATTCAAGCCAAGCTCCCGCGCCGTCTGATACTGACGACGATTGTTTTCCCCTCACGGTTCAAACTGCCCCTTTCGGGCGGGCTACCTTGTCTGGGCAGCTTAATACAATTAAGGTGCATCTGCCCATAGGCTACTGCTGACGAAACAGCAGGTTTAATCTTTGTTTTATGTCATACTCGATGACTTAAATTATTTGTTAAACAATCACTTACACGACATCATGTCGCACCCAGTCCTGCTTGTGTACCACGCTGTATTCGGGCAAGACCTTCAGGGCCTTGCACCAGGCGGCGTGGATCGCCTCGTACTCGGCGGACGTGACGGTGAACAGCTCCGGGAGTTCGACCCGATAGGCGACCGTTATGTCCGCGTCCTTGCTGATGATACAACCGCCTTCCACGGCCAGGAGCGGGAACTTGCTTTCCAGCGTGGTGGCTTTCAAGATGTTTCTCATACGCGGCCCCCCTTTCTTTTCAGCAACCGGCGCAGGGACTTGCGGTTGAGCAGGTAGCGGGGATGCCGGCGCGCGGCGAGCAGCTTCATCAGCCCGTGTTCCCCGTAACGGGTGTTCAGGCGGAAGGTAAGCCAGACCAGCACCGAAGCCGCCGCAACGCCGAAAGCGATACATACCCACTGATCGACCCCTGCCATGTAGAGGATGACGAACACCACGAAGACGGCCAGCAGGCCGCCCGCGAAGATGAAGAGGTACTGCGCCTTCAGGCCCCGGAACTCCACGCTCTTGCCGATTCCCTTGTTGATTCCATATTCCATAATTATTTGCATGACAGGTTGGACTACAAGAAGAAAGAGCGTAGGATCGTCGCGGCGACAATCAGGAAAATACACGCGCCGAACCAGCTCGCGGCGGTCTTCGACGTGTCGGGGTCGCCGCTCGAAAACTTGTTATAGACCTTGATCCCCCCGATAAGGCCGACCACAGCCCCAATCGCGTAGATGAGCTTCGTTCCGGGATCGAAGTAGCTGGTTACCATGTTGGTAGCCTCCGTAATGCCGGCGATGCCGTTGCCCTGCGCGAAAGCGGAGGAGATGGCGGCAAAGAGAAATGCCGCCGGAAGAAGAATCTTGTTCTTTCTCATAACTCGATAATGTTTGAATTGTGGCGCGGGGATGGATAGGCCCCGCACCGGGTTAAACTTCTTGATTCGGATTTTTTCAGTGGTTCGAGGATAGCCTCACGTGCTACCCGTAGTCTTTTTCTTTCATCGTGATGTCATTATGGGGTTAAACAAACTCACGGACGTCGAAACCCGTGGGAACCGAACCCTGCGGAGATGGGCTTTCCGCAGACCTCTCGGACATACGCCGGTGAAAAGCCGAGAGGTAGGTGTCGATCAGGGATTTTACCCTGTCGTTCCCGTCGGGGCAGCCCGAAACGATGACCTCGAACATGTCGGTCTGTTTCAGGCCCAGGAGGACACGTCCCGTTTCCTCCCTTTGCTCGTCTGTTGAAGGTGGATCGTGTACCACGTGGCGGTAGGCTTCGCCCATCTGTTCAAAACTAACCCCCTGGGCAAGCGAGCGGCCCAAAAGGGGCAGCCTCTTCCGGTGTCGTCTTCATCCTCGTCATAATCCGGCTCCTCCGCGTCCGCATCCGGGAAAGATTCATCGTACAGCGGAAAGTCGATTTCCAGAGGTTCGTTAGGCTCCCCCCTCGGGAGCGACACCGAACACTTCATCCAGGTCTTCCGGCGGAATCTGCCGGGGGGTGTTCAGGGTACATTCGTGGGCACAAATATATCGGCTTTTTCCGTAACTTTTCAGTTTCAGATTCTACGGCAGCTTGTGGCCGGGAGTGGCGCGGGTCGAGGACAAAGCGGCTCCTGCCGATGATCTCCTGCCGGCAGGGAGTGTCTTCGGCAACGATCCCGTCTGCCGGTTCGTTGCGTTCCATCCGCCACAGGCGGAAAAACGCCCACAAGGCATCCCCCACGGCAAAGAGGGGCAGCAGCCACAACGCCCCGTTCATCGCTCCTCCGCTTTGGGTTGCCGGGAGGCCACGGCCTCACGCTCCTCGAAAAGCCGCTCGATGGTTTCCCGGTTATCGTCCAGGTGCGCCTTGAGAACCTTTGTCCACGTAGGCCGTGATCGTCACGTCGCCACGACCGATGACACGGGTGATCTCGCGGATACGCTCGTGATACGACGGACGTATCTTCACGTGCTTGTTACCGGCGAAAGGCAGCCGCAGCAGGCAGATGTAACGGGCCAGGTACTCGGCCTCGGGGGTGGGGACAGTCCCCACGGCGACCTCCCCCGAAGGGCCGTCGGGGACGATAAGGGTTTTCATCCTGCGCCGGTAGCGGCACACGCGGAAGATGAAGGGCACGGCGACGCAAAGGACGGCCGCCAGGATAACAGATAAAATAATTGCTTTGTCTGACATGATGGATTGTTTTTAATGGTTGTAAATATTGGGTTCATAACTAAAAAATATCGGAGTTCCGTTTCTTGTAGAGTTCCGAAATTTCCTCCTGATAGGTCGCGAAATGCTGCTCCAGCACATTGTCCAGGTAGCTATACAGCGAGAGTTCGTTCTTACCGATAACCTGCACTATCCGGGTTATACGCTCGTGAAACTCCTTGCGGATATACACCGTTTTGCCGCTTCGGGTATTGGAGGGGGCGTTCCGGATAAAAAGACGCTCGTAATCCTGGCCTTTCCCTCTTCGGCGGCGTCCCTCCTCTTTCGTAGCCGGCGAGGCGGCGGCCTCGCCGGACGGTTCCGATAGAGCCGATGCCTCCTCCTCTTTTTCCGGCGTGTAAGGATGTAATGGCCGGTTTCGGCTTTTGGCCTGGCTGATGATGAAGGAAGCGTCCAAACCGTCGTCATGTTCTTTTCCGCTCATGAGATCCTACTTTAACAGTTCGATCAATTCATCCACGAGTTTATCCAGGTTGCTGCCCCGGATCAAAGAACGGTCTACCGGGAAGAGCGTGGAGCGGAAGACAGAGCGACGGCTGGCGTTCTGCTCACGACGAAAACGCTTGGTGTCAGGCAGGAAGGTCTTCAGAACAGGAAGACCCAGCTCTTTCATTACCGCCTCGTAAACCTGATATAACTCTGTCTTTTCACGTCCGTCCACCATGTTCCATAGCATATACAGCCCTTTCATCCGGGACTTCTCGCGGCCCATGATATGCTCCTTTACCACAACCGCGTAATTCAGGGTGCTTTCCATGACAACCCGGTCGGCACTGATCGGGGCGACGAGATAATCCATTCCGGCCAGGGAATGAATCAGATCCTCGTTATTGATCGTACCGGGAAGGTCGAAGAACACATAATCGAAATCACCTTGCGGCAGGAGGTAGTCGGCATCGGCCAACGCCTCTTTCGTGTTGCTTTCCACGACGGGATAGGCTTTCTTTTGAAGCCGGGTGAATTGTTCGTAAGCTAACCTCTTGTAATGTTCGTCTTCGAGGGCAAGCTTTCAGGTCACGTTCCCGCATCTCCACGATGGAGTGTTGGGGATAATCGCAGTCGATGACCGCGACATTGAAACCCTTTTACATAGTGCAGGTAAGAGGCTGCCAGCACCGTGAGGGTGGTTGTGCCCGCTCCGCCTTTCTGGGTGGAGAAGGCCACGAATTTCGTTTTCTCTTTCATTGTTCCATGCGTTTTTAGTTATACAATCGGGTAATCGTTCATCTCTTCACGTATCCGGACAAGTGACGGCATGAGATTTTATGCTGGTATGCCGGCACGCATATATGCTGGTGCGCTGGCAGGCTGTTACGCCGGTATGCCGGTGCATGGGCGCGTGTCCGATTTTATACTCATGCGCAACCGCATTTGCTTATCCGGACAAAGACCCGCTTTTTCCTCTGCACACGATGTTTTCTGCATCCGTCCACACGTGTGCGGACAGGGGATGTGTCATTGCCCGTATCCGTTCTCACGTGCAAAAGTAAACCCTTAAAAAACACGGGTTGTATGCTCTTTTTCCGCTATGGCCGCGTGTGGCGTCAAAGTGGACGCAAGTGGCGTAATCGCTTATGGCACAAGTGATTGAATAGGTCGGTATCTTTGCCTCGTGAACGATCCCGACGCTAATGAAGCCGTCCTTGCCCCGTTTTACGGCGGCTCTTTCAATGTTCTGTCCGCGAGCGGGCAGAAGGTATTTTGGCAAATGGTAAGCTGTGTTTTCTGCTGCACGATTCTCGTTTTGCAGCAGAAAACAGCTTGCCCGGGGGAGAAAGCACCTCCGGAGTCGGTGCTTTTCAGAAGGGCGGCAGGCCGCGAAGGGATCGGAATTTTCAGGAACCGGTGGGGCTCCGGCCTCCTTAAAATTTCGATGCGATGGAAAAAGAACAGAAAGCCCCGAGGGGCAAAGGGGGACGACCCGCGAAAAACGACCCGGCCGTTTACCGCTTTCGGTAAACTTTTTTTTCAGCCGTGGAACATGCCCGTTTCCTCGACCTTTACGAGCAGTCCGGGCTATTGTCCAAAGCCGCTTTTATCAAAAGCGAGGTGTTCAACGAGGCGTTCCGGGTGGTAAAGACCGACCGGGGAACGCTCGAATACGTGGCGAAGTTTTCGACCGCTTTCCACGCCCAATTCCGTGCCGTGGGAACGAATTACAACCAGGTGGTGAAGGAGCCTGCACGCGCATTTTTCCGAGAAGAAAACACTCGCGCTGCTCTATAAACTGGAGAGAGCGACACGTGAACTGGCGGCCGTCGGGCAGCAGGTCGTGTCGCTCTCCGAAGAGTTCAAACAGCGATGGTAGCCAATATCACCACCGGAAAAAGACGTGTACGGCGCGCTGGCGTACAACCAGGAGCAAGTCGATCGGGGCGACGGGAAGGTGCTGCTGACCCACATCGTGAGGGAGCCGGCGGATGGGCGCTTCAACGTGGCCGCGACGGCAGAAGACCTCCTGCGCTGGATGCCCTCGCACTACCGGACGGAAAACCTGTCGTCGCACGTAAAATGCCTCCAACCTGGTTCCTGAAGACCGCCTTCGACGACGGGCAATTATGGTATAGTTGGCCTATATTGAGCGGTATGGCTGGGAGGACAACCTATATC
>VOFK01000727.1_pt1 | contig 21137 bp, 22 predicted proteins | sample 5384121 | NCBI WGS metagenome assembly VOFK01 (sample SAMN12384730, study PRJNA508395) | human gut metagenome | isolation source: healthy gut J | host: Homo sapiens | reverse complement strand
TGCCACTTCCTTGAACATATTCATCAGCTCCGGCAGGTTGAAGAATTTTGCAAATCTTGTCTTTGCCCGGTAGCCGGTTCCCTCGGGAACGAGTTTGTCAAGATGATTTTTGTAAGTTTTCTAAATTCAAATATTTATCCGCTGAAAAATCTCCTAACATCTCGTGTCTGCATATCTCTTGAAACACCGTATTCAAAGGCTTCTTCGCACTTTCCGATTGCTTCACATTGACAATAAAAGTTGTTTTGCCTATTCGTGTTGTATAAGATAAAGTATTCTCTTTCATATAATCATTTTCTCCTTTTCATAAATTGATTGTGGGGCATTCCGTTTGGAACACCCCACAAATACAGCCTGTTTCATCGGAACATATCAAGAAGTCATTAAGTCGTGAGTATAATGGAAAAGGTTATCTTTCCATACCTCGCTTGCTCTTTCGTGCCTTGATACGCTCCTGTCTTTCTTTTTCCCTTGCTTCTTTTTCGGCTCGTTCCTGTGCTTCCTTAAAAGAAAAAAGTTGCTTCACTTTTTCGGTAAAAAGTTTGGCAACTTCAGGGAAATGTTCCAACGCTTCAAGAAAAGGTCTGCACTTTTCTTTCAGTTCGTTGTATTTGGTTTTCATTCGTTCCAATGCGTTTGCACTGTCCATATACTTCTGTCGGTAAAAATTTGCACTCTGCTCAAATTTTTTGATTTCCGCACGACTTGTGATACCCTCTTTGGCAAGGGCAGTCAGCTCAGAATAGTCCTTTTGGGAAATTGCCATTTTGCCTGTGAATGTTTTCTGTCCCATACTGTCAATCTCGTTTAAGGTTTTGGAAATATGACGGGCAGGCTCATACTTAACCTGTTCCTTTTGAATACGCTTCTGCAACTTCTCCAATCGCTCTTTGTCCTGTTGGATTTGATATTGCAGGGAAGTCAAATGCTCTGCTGTACTTCCGTATTCGCCACGCTGAAAGCCTTTGAACCCTTGTTCCGTCATATAGTGAAACAATTCATCTTGCAGTATGCTGTACGAAGCTCGGAACATCGGTTTCCCGTTCTTTCTTAGCAACGGATTTCCTTTCATCGGTCATCGGAATATCCGATTTCCATTTCTTTGAATGGCTTATCTGATTAACCACTTCCTTAACTGTTCCTCGCAATTTCTCGTCTTTGCAACGCTTACTCCACAAGATTTCTTTCTCCACCACAGGCAGAACCATAGCGTGAAGATGATAGTGGTAAACCTCTTTTCCAAGTTCTTCGCTTGCGGCTACATTGATTTCATCAGCGTGCATTACCGCCGATATAACATTGTCCGCACCGAATTTTTCTTCAATAAAATGATAGGCTTCTTCATAAAACTGCTTTGCGTATTCATAACCGCCGTTACGCTCGAAGTACATCGTGTTCACATCAATCACAATCTCATTAAACAGCGTTGCGTCTTTCCTTAACCCACGAAGCGACACCTGACCGTCTGTTTCCATCTGCTTTAACTGTTCCATATAGGTCGGGGCTGTCGGCTTTTTGAAATGCACATTAAAGGGTATTCGTTCCACAATCACATTCATATTTTCATAGGTTTCATTCTTGCGTTCGTTGTGTCTTTCTGCCTTACTCACATCAGAAGCGGTGTACTTTTTTACCCTTGCACAACTCATATCCGCCTTATTGTTTTTTGCCATTTTGCTCTCCTTTCCAGACAGGGCGAAGCCATTACACAACATTCTTTGAATGTGTGTAACCCACTATGACACTTTCAGACTTCGTCTGCAAAGATGTCGTGGGCAAGGGAGTTCCCCCTTGACCTCCTTTTGATACCTCAATCATAAAAACAGACTGTCCCGCCATCAGACAGCCTGCTTTTATTCTCTCGGTATATCGCCCATCGGCAAAGACCAGTACCACAGAAAGCCTCGTTTTCGTGAGATAACGCCTGCTTTCTTCTTTGCCTTTTTGATGGTCGATTTCTTGAACCCAGCGGCTTCAAGTCTTTCTTCGCAATCCGAAGAAAGCATTTCTCCGTCTTTCAGCATTTCCAAAAGAAATTCTTTCGCCTTGATTTCCTTTTCGTTCGGTCTGCCCATTTTGGGTGCGAGGGATTGGAACGCTTCTTCTGCTGTCATTTCCATTTCAGAGATAAAGTCCACTCCCTTTTCTGCCACCTCAAAAAGAATTGCCGAGCCTGTCGGGGCAAGGTTGGATTTCACTTGAACCATATATCTTGCCGCCGGTGCTTCTTTGTTCGGTGTGCGTGTGATTGCAAGAATACTTCTTGCAGCACCCGCAATATCAATAGAACCGTTGGTACGATAAAGAGGGTTGGTATCTCTCATCTTGTTCATATGAGCGATAATCACGATGGCACAGCCTGTATTTTTTGCAACTGCAATCAAGTGATTAAACTCTGCCCTTGTTTCGTTGGCATTGTTCATTGAACAGTTCTCTCCGATATAGGAACTCATCGGGTCAAGAATTAAAAGTTTTGCGTGATACTTTTCGATTGCTTCAGCAATACGGTTATCTCCAAAGGATAAAGACTTTTCATCTTCCTTGATGAAGATAAGGTTTTCTCCGTTCCCACCGGCAGAGTTAAATCGGGGTACTACCGTATCGTCTGCATCATCTTCCGTTGTCTGATAGATGATAGTCATAGGCTCATTTTCTTCCGTTTCAGTAAAAGGCAGAGGTTCGCCCTTAGAGAGCAGTGCGGCGATTGACAGCATTAACTTGCTTTTTCCATCGCCCGGATCGCCCTGCAACAGCGTAACCTTGCCGTACGGAATATACGGATACCACAGCCATTTCACTTCCTTCGGCTCAATCTCACTTGCCTTAATAACTTCGAGAGGGACATTTACATTCATTTCATTTTCCATTTGCTTCATTTTTCTTCGTTCTCCTTTTCGATAAATACTTAGGGCAAAGCACCACGATACAACGGAAACTCTGCTTGCAGTCATTACTGCATTTTCTGCAAAGTTCGTTGTAGGTAATGCGATTTCTTTCGTTCAGAAACAATGCCCAATCTTGTTTCCGTTTCTTGCTCATTCTCGGCATAAAGTCCTCCTTTCCGTCTGGAAATAAAAAAACCACAGGAAAGATACTCAGAGCCTTGTTTCTGTCATTTTTCGGGGCGAAAATCGGGCAAAATTGCCTTTCTAAGCCTTTCAAAAAAATCACGCAAGGTATTTGTACTAACCTGTGGTTATGTATGAAATTGTAGGGTTTGGGGCAACAAAAAACACCGTATTTCTACGATGTTTTCTGTCATTCAAGTAGCAAAAAACGTGACCACTAAAATTATAATCATAAGAACAGGCAAAAAGCGAAGATACCGTTCTAATAGAACTTTTTAGACTTGTTTTTTGGGGCTTTATATTACTTTCCCTATTTTTTAAGGGTATAGGGTGTTACATCAAGTTCTTAGTATATGAAATTTGCAGATTATTCTTGGATTTGGCTCAAATCAAATGCACCGTTCTCAATCAACTTCAAAATTGTGTCTGCCAAGTTGTTTTTTACAGTTTCACTTTCATTTTCAACGCCAGAATACTCTACATAAATAGTGTTCTCTCCCATATCAAAGGTTGCATAATATATTACGGTTTGACACCTTGACTATTTGACTTTGTTACGAAATATCCTGCGTTGATATCAACGCCGTCTACACTTGAAGTGATTGTATTTCCATCAATGATAGTATCTAATAGATTTACACCCTGTTTAGAAACTACCATTCTTGTATCATCAATTTTTCCCTCAAAACCCAGAATATTATGATTGTCAGCATCAAAATAAGCATCTGCGGTAACAGGCAAGTCTGCAAAAAGCATTTCAATTTCAGCATCGCTCAAAGGTCTTGTTGTTACATTTAAGTTAATTGAAGATTGTGATAAGTCATTTTTAACAAAAGTAATTGTTTCTCCATCATTCAGCGTGGCAATATCGTTTTTTGTACCAAACAGATTGCTTTGAAAAACTCCCACTCCAATCACAGCAACGAGTACGAAGCAAGCTGCAACAGACACCCATTTTTGCCGATTAGTTATTTTACTTGTTTTTTTCATAGGTTCAGCCTCCTTAATATACTGATTATCGACATTTCCCAATGCCCTTAAAAGTTTCTTTTCTTTCATACAGAGATACCTTCTTTCTCTAACAATTTTTTGAGTTCGTTCCTTGAACGAAATAATGACATCTTGATTTTGCTCTCGCTCATACCATATTCCGTTGCAATTTCTTTAATGGGCGATAAATACCAATATCTTCTCATAAAGATTTTTCGCTGTTCTAATGACAGGGAAGAAAGAAAGCGGTTGAGAATATCCGTTAGAGCGATTTCTTCAACAATGTTTTCTGTACTATCCAACGATGGTATGCACTCTTGTATTTCATCAAAAACCAATGGCATTTGCCCACCATTACGTTTCTTTGCATTAAGCAGTTCGTACCTGTCCAAAGATAGGTTGCGAGTAATCTTCCCTAAAAAAGTTTTTAGGACAGATGGACGGTTAGGCGGTATGCTGTTCCAAGCTCTTAAATAAGTATCATTTACACATTCCTCGCTATCTTCGTCATTGTGAAGAATATTAAAGGCTATGTATCTGCAATACTTTCCGTATTTTTTTGAAGTTTCGGATATAGCAGCTTCGGAGCGCTCCCAATATAAATCTAATATCTGCTTATCATCCATAGGCTTCTCCTCCTTTCCCTTGTATTAAGGCCTTTCACCCTAATAAACGGGAAAAATGTGTCAAGCGTCACTTAAATTCAAAAAATATTTATTCAAAGATTAGCTTTCATTTTTTGAAAGAATATAATAAAACAGCAAAGGCTTACACCTACAAGTCTCTTAATATTCAATGCGGAAAATTACAATTCATCACTCTCATTTTAACACATCATACCATCTTTATGAACTTTCAATTTAACCACTTCCATTACACTCACGACTTAATGACTTCTTGAATACTTCCCGAAAAAGAAAACTGCCATCAGTAAAGACAGCAGTTCCTTTTCGGCTGGTATGCTATTAGGAATACACAATATCGTTCAATACAATCTCATCTGCACAGGCTCGGATATTATTCATCAATCCGACCCATCTCATCATATCCTCCGCTTTCAGTTGTTCCGTCACACCTTGTTTTCTTGCCATTTCCTTTATCAGATACTCCGCCATATTACACGCCGAAGTATCAATTTCAGCAAGGTGTTCATATAACTTTCCGCTTGTAAGCAGATTGCAATATAAGACTTTCCTATGCTCCCTCAAATATCTTTCCCTCATTCTTCCGTATTTTGTGAGCGTAGGCGGTTCTTCGTTTTCTATCGTCAAGCAGGGATAGTAATAATCTCCGATGAGTTCGTACTGGATACCGGTTCTTTCGTCTGTAATAAATCTTTGCATTCTGATTTCTCCTTTCGCTTCTTGTGATAAAATTCCAAAGATTTCTCGTTGTGATTTTGCTTTTGACATTCTTCGGAACAGAATTTCTGCTGACTGTGTGCAGGCCAGTAGGTACTGCCACACACAGCACAGACACGCTGACGATAATAATGATTTCCTTTTTCTGCTTCTCTGTCGGCTTTTGTCTTATCCTGCCTTGCCTGATAGCAACAATCCTTTGAACAGAATATCTGTCGGTTACTTGTAGGCACAAACTCTTTTTGACAGTGAGGACATATCTTTGTCTTGACGATTTCTCCACCGTTTTCAGCGAGTTTTTTCGCCTTTCGCTTCTCTCGGTAGGCTTTTTCACGCTCACGCTGTTTTGCCAAGCGTTCCATCTCAATCTGTTCTTCCTGTGCCTTTATTTCAGCAAGTTCTTCTTCTGTATAGGCAATATCGACCTGCCCGACATAGTTGAAGTAAATATCGGGTTGCCGATCAGCCGGAGGCGGACCGCTGGGTGACGCTTTTACTGCGGCGTGCGGCTGGGCAAGCTGCTCGTGGAGATCCAAAACCCCTGTGCCGAGGGGGCTTGTCATGCGCGACGGCCTGCCGGTCTCCGAGCGCGCGGGGCATGGCTACGGCTGCCGCAGCATCCAGACGATCGCCGAGCGGCGCGGCGGACTGTGCGAGTTCCGCGCACGGGGCGGCATCTTTTCCATGCAGCTCGTGCTGCCGATCAAAGCGGCGGCGAAAAACCCAAGACGATGCAGAAGGCTGCCGCGGACGCGGCGGCCTCCTTTTTTCGTCCCCAGAGGCAAAAAATGAAAAAAGTTCAAAATATGGCTGTTCTTTCTAAAATTCCTGTGATACAATAAATATTCAATTGATCGGAATATATGGGAACAGGAGGGAAATTCCATGACCGTGCAGGAGGCGATCTCCGCACGCCACAGCGTGCGTACCTATTTGACAAAGCCGGTCGAGCCGGCGATCGTGAACGCGCTGCGCGCGGAGGTCCGCGCGTGCAACGCCGAGGGCGGACTGCACATCCAGCTCGTGATGAATGAGCCGATGGCGTTCCGCGGTTTTTTTGCGCACTACGGGAAATTCCGCGGCGTGTGCAACTACATCGTGCTTGCCGGAAAGCGCGCAAAGGATCTTGACGAGCGCGCCGGCTGGTTCGGCGAACGCCTTGTGCTGCTCGCGCAGACGCTGGGGCTCAATACCTGCTGGGTGGGCCTGACCTTTTCAAAAGCGGTCGCGCGCAGGAGCTATGTGCTCGCACCGGACGAGCGGCTCGTGTGTGTGATCGCGTTCGGCTATGGGGCCGAGCAGGGCGAGGCGCACGAGAGTCGTCCGATGCGCGAGGTGTACCGCGCCGACCGTGCGCTGCCCGAGTGGCTCAGCCGCGGCCTCAAGGCGGCGCTGCTCGCGCCCACGGCGATGAACCAGCAGCGCTTCCGCTTCACGCTCCTGCCGGACAACACCGTTCGGGCGGAGAGCCGGGGCGGCAGCTACAGCCATGTGGACCTCGGCATCGTCAAATACCATTTTCAGCTCGGCGCGGGCCGCGAGAGCTTCCGCTGGGCGGAGTGAGCCGCCGCTTCCGCACACGGGTGTGTTAAGAATACGAGAGAGAAAATCAGGAAGGAAAAAATCACTATGCAGAAGAAAGCCAATCCCGCAGCGCTGCTGCCGATCCTTGTGTTCCTGCTCCTTTACCTGGGGCTGGGACTTATCTTTGAGTATGTGCTCAAGATCCCGATGGGCGTTTATTCCATCCCTATTGTAGTCATCTTTCTTGTCGCACTGCTGGCGGCGTGCTGCCAGAACCGCGCGCTGAGCTTTGACGACAAGCTCACGCTGATGGGACAGGGCATCGGCGATAAGAACATCGTGACGATGCTGCTCATCTTCCTTGCCGCAGGTATCTTCGTCGGCGTGGTGGGCCGCTCGAGCGCGGAGAGCGTGGCGTATTTCATGCTCTCGATCATCCCGTCAGGTTCGCTGTGGCGGTGCTGTTCGTCGTCAGCTGCTTCGTCTCCACCGCCATGGGCACGAGCGTCGGCACCATCACGCTCATCACGCCCATCGCCATCCCCATTGCCGCGGCAAGCGGCTATTCCCTGCCGCTGTGCATCGGCTCGGTCATGGGCGGAGCGATGTTCGGCGACAATCTGAGCTTCATTTCCGACACCACCATCGCCGCCTGCAACGGGCAAGGCTGCGCGATGAAGGATAAGTTCCGCGAGAACTTCCACATCGCTCTGCCTACGGCGCTCGCGACGCTCGTGCTCATCCTCGTGCTGACGCTGAACGCCGACGTCGTCCCTGCGGAGATCCCGGGCTATTACCTGATCCAGATCATCCCCTATGTGTTGGTGCTCGTCGGCGGCATCATCGGCATCAACGTGTTCGTGGTGCTGCTCATCGGCATTGTGTCCGGGTCCGTTATCGTGCTTGCCACCGGCGCGACCGGACAGACGGGCGTGCTTGCGGTCAAGGCGCTGCTGGAGAACATGGGCAGCGGCGCCGCCGGCATGTTTGAAACGTCGATGGTCGCCATCCTCGTCTCCGCCATCTGCGCGCTCATCCGCGAGTACGGCGGCTTTGAGGCGCTGCTGGGCTGGATCAGAAAAGCGTTCCGCGGCAAGCGCGGCGGACAGATCGGCATGGGCCTGCTCGTCGGCGCGATGGACATCGCCACCGCGAACAACACCGTCGCCATCGTGATGGCGAATCCCATCGCAAAGGAAATGAGCGAGGAATACGGCATCACGCCGCGCAAGGCGGCGTCGATCCTCGATACCTTCTCCTGCATCTTCCAGGGCATCATCCCCTACGGCGCGCAGATGCTCGTCGCCATCGCCGCGGCGCACGAGCTGGGGTATCAGGTCTCCGCGTTTGAGATCATTCCGAATCTGTTCTATCCGTTCCTGCTGGCTGTCAGCTCCTTCTTCTTCATCGCTATCGACGGCAAAAAGAAGGCCTGAGCCATGCCCGACTTTGCACAGCTCCGCGCCAAGCGGCTCTTCCTGCTCGATCTGGACGGAACGCTCTATCTGGACGAACGGCTCTTTGACGGCGTGGCGGACTTCCTGCGCGCGATCCGCTCGCGCGGCGGGACGTACCGCTTTCTGACGAACAACTCCTCCCGCGGGGCGGAGAGCTATGTGGAGAAGCTGCGCCGCCTCGGCGTGGAGGCGGAGACCTCCGACTTCCTTACGAGCGTGGACGCGCTCATCGCGCATCTGCACGCACAGGGCATGGCGGAAAAGCTCCTCTACGTCTGCGGCACACAGTCGATGAAGCGGCAGCTCACGCAGGCGGGACTGCGCCTGACGGACGACCGCGACGCGGCGGTGGACGCCCTGGTGATGGGCTTCGACACCGAGCTGACCTTTCAGAAGTTAGAGGACGCCTGCATCCTCCTGAACCGCGGCGCGGACTACCTTGCCACCAATCCCGACTGGGTCTGCCGACGTGGTACGGCTTTGTGCCGGACTGCGGCAGCGTGTGCGAGATGCTTTTCCGCGCGACCGGACGGCGGCCCTATGTCATCGGCAAGCCGCGGCCCGATATGGCGCGCCTTGCGATGGCGCACGGCGGCTTTTCCGCAGAGGAGACGGTGCTGCTCGGCGACCGGCTCTACACCGACATTGCCTGCGGCGTGAACGCGGGTATCGACACGGTGCTCGTCCTCTCGGGCGAGACGAAGGAGGCAGACCTCGCCGGCAGCGCGGTGCAGCCGACATTTGTCCTCGGCAGCGTCGCGGATTATCTGAGCATTTTACAGGAATGAAAAACGACCGCTCATGCGGTCGTTTTTTGCGCCTATTTTACCAGCAGCGGCTGGAGCTGTACGCCGCGCAGCGCCGCGTCAACGGTCGGCACGAGCTGTGAAAAGTCAGCGATGAGCGAGGTGGGCTTCCCTGCGGGTCATCCTGCCCGAAGGGAACGAAGGAGTAGTTCTTCCGGTTGAGGAGCGCGGCGAGATTCGGCGCGCTCGCGCTCAGACCGTCGTTCGTCGCCAGCGCGACGACCACGGGCTTGCCGTTGCGCAGATGGGATTTTGCCGCCATCGTCACCGGCCCGTCGGTGACGCCGTGGGCGAGCTTGGCAAGGGTGTTGCCCGTACAGGGCGCGATGACGAGGACGTCCGCCAGGTTTTGCGGACCGAACGGCTCGGCCTCCACGATGGTGCGGATGGCGGGACGCCCCGCCGCGCGCTCCACGCGCGCGATGAGATCGTCGGCCAGCCCGAAGCGGGTGTCGTACCGCGCCGTGTTTTCGGAGAGAATGGGGACCATCTCAAAGCTCTCTGCCATTTCCTCAAAGAGCATCAAAATTTTCGGGTGATTGCAGAATGAGCCGCAGAGGGCAAATCCGATGCGTTCTGTTCTCATGCTTCTTCCTCCCATATTTTTTCCAAGGTCAGCTTGATGGCGCGCGCGCAGTCTCCGGCGCGGCCCTGCCGGGAAGTCCCGGCGCAGCGATGCACTTCAGCTCGCGCGCCTCCGCCGCCGCACGGTCGAAGCCGGGCTGTGATGCCAGCTCGAGCAGCACGCACTCGCGCGGCAGATCGCGCAGCAGCTCCTCTGTGAGTACCATGTTCGGCACGGTGTTGAAGACGACGCGAAAGCTCCCGAGCCGTCCGGCGAGACGGTTCGTGCGGAGACCGCGGTAGCCGAAGGCGTCGATCCACGCGAGATCGTCCAGCCGCCGTGCGCTGACCGTGACCTCCGCGCCCAGCCCCCGCAGGCGGTGGGCAAGCAGCTTTTGCCGATGCGCCCGAAGCCGATGACCAGACACGGCGTGCCGCAGAGCGTCACGTCCGTCGCGGCCATCGCCGCCTCGATGGCGCCCTCTGCCGTCGGTACGCCGTTGCGCACCGCCAGCTCCTCGCGCGAGAGGTAGTCGGTCAGCGTCAGGCCAATTCCGCCGCGGCCTCGCGGTCGGCGGTCTTCACGCCGCCGGCGTAGAGGCGCTGCTCCGGACGCAGCAGCGCGAACAATCCGCACAGCGGCAGCGCCGCGGCGGTGCAGTTGAGATTTTTCCCGCGCGAGAGCGGCACGGGCAGCACAACGCGGTCGGCTTGCGCCGCTTCCTCCAACGCCGTGTCCTCCATGCCGAAGGCGGCGAGTCCCCACGTCCGCACCGGATGACCGTCCTCCGCGAGCAGACGCGCGAGCAGCGCCATGCGCCGGTCCCCGCCGAGCACGGCGATCGTTTTTTCCATAGGCGTCCCCCTTTCCATTCCTCTTACTCTATGCGCGCGGCGGGGGAAATTTGATTGCGAAACGCAAAAGAGTGTGGTATCATGGCAAAAAATCAAAGGAGACCCGTCTATGACACGTTATCCCTATCTGCTCTTCGACGCCGACAACACGCTCTTTGACTTCGACGAGGCGAACATCAGCTCGTTCCGCTCGGTCTGCGCCTATGCGGGCCTTGCCTTTACGCCGGAGCTGTTTGCCTGCTTCGACCGCCGTAACAACGCCGCGTGGGCGCGCTTCGACCGCGGCGAGCTGACGAAGGACGAGACGCTGCGCATCCAGTTCCGCGAAATGTCCGAGGAGCTGGGCCTTGAGCTGGACATCGAGGGCTGCAACCGCGTCCGTCTCGAGGTGCTTGGCCGTTCGACCGCGCTCGTGCCCCACGCGCTGGAGGTCGTGCGTGAGCTGAAGAAAACGCACCGCGTCTACCTCATCACCAACGCGGTCGAGTCCGTCCAGCGCGGGCGGCTGGGGCGCTCGGCGCTCGCGCCGCTCATCGAGGAGGCGTTCATCTCCGAGGCCGCGGGTGCGGCGAAGCCGTCCGTGGAATACTTTGACTATGTGTTCGCCCACATCGACGGCATTACGCGGGAAAATTGTCTGGTCATCGGCGATTCGCTCACGAGCGACATTCAGGGCGCAACAACTACGGGCTTGCGTGCTGCTGGTTCAATCCGAAGAAAGCGCCGAAGCCGGAGAGCCTGCGTGTGGACTACGAGATCCGCGACCTGCGGGAGCTTTACGGCATTGTGAAATAGGAAAAGCGCCGGCTCCGTGCCGGCGCTTCTGCGTTATTTTCTCTTTGCTCTTATCAAAATAATAGTGCGCGAAGTTCTTGTACTGTGCGGCATAATACCTTGCCAGCCGGTACACGCGCGCGGGGGCGAGGTCGCCGCCGCACCAGAGCGTGTGCAGGGCTTTGTATTGCTTCATCTCCTCGCGCAGGGCGGGGGATGTGACGTACCTCGTCAGGATGCCGCGCGGGACGTTGGACCACAGCGCGGTCGTTTCGTTGTAGATGCACTTCCCACGGCGGCCGTAGACCACGTCCTCGGTGAGCAGCTTCATCATGTTGATGCCCGCCGCGCGGCAGAAGAAGCTCGAACGGCCCAGCCGCGGGTTGATCTCAAAGAGCACATAGCGTCCGGTGCGGCTGTCGTACTTCATGTCGATGTTGGAGAAGCCGACGTAGCCGATGGCCTGCAAAAAAACGCTGCATTTTATCGTAGAGCAGCGTGTCGCCGCGCGAGAGGATGGCGGCGTAGTTGCCGACGCTCTTGGGGTCGTAGTATTCGAGCACCGGCTGGCCGAGGCACATCGCGCGCACCGTTCCGTCCGTGTCGGAGTAGCTGTTGAGCACACGCATGGCGTCGTCCCCGCCGGGGATAAACTCCTGAAGGATGAGCTTGCCGCGATAGTCGGAGCCGTTCATGCTGCGCACCATCGTGAGGTATTCCTCCCTGGTGTCGAAGAAAAAAAGACCTTCTTCTGCCCCTCAAGCGAAGTGGCAGCGCAGGTAGTCGAGCGCGTTGGAGTTTTCCGGCTTGACGACGATGGGGAAGTCAAACGGCAGACGGTCGGCGACCTCGATGCGCTCGTCGGGCGCGGCGATGACGGTCTTGGGATAGTCCATGCCGTACTGCTCGCAGAGCGCGTAGAACCGATCCTTGGTGTCGAAGGTCTCGAGCAGCTGCTCGGGGATGAAGCGGTTCGCGATCAGTCCCTCAAAGTGGTCATAATGGCGGCAGAGCAGGCCGGTATAATAGTCCGAGCAGGGGATGACGAGCAGCTTTTCGTAGTCCTTGGAGCACTCGAGCAGTACGCCGAGCAGCGCGTCGGGAAAGACATCCTCGCGTTCAAAGCCGGCGATGATGCGGCAGTCAAAAAGACGCGAGTGCCGCGTGGGAATGAGCTGCGCGGTGCACACGAGCAGCGGCGTGACCTCGGGGTACGCCTCGCGAAAGAGACGCGCCGTGCCGTAGGCGTTCTCGTCGCTGCCGAGAATGATGGGCAGAAAGTCCTTTTTCTTCATGCCTTCGCTTCCTTTTCGTCATATTCTGCCAGATATTTGAGAGTCAGCTCCACGTCGCTCGGAAAGGGGACGAACTCTCTGCCGCGCTTCATGGTCGTCTCCTCGCCCTTGCCTGTGAGCAGGATGACGTGCGGCTCGGGATGGTCGAGAATGGCGCGGCGGATACATTCGGCGCGGTCCTCGCAGACGAGGTGCGGGCATTTGACATGCTTTTTCGATGTCGGCGGCGATCTGCGCGAACGGCTCCTCGCCGGAGTCCTCCTCCGTGATGTAAACGAAGGCGCAGTTCTCGCCGCTCAGCTCGCCGAGGTCGCGGCGGCGCTGGAGCGCGTGCGAGCCGGGGCAGCCGAACACGGAGATCATCTCCTTGCCGGGATACTCCACCCTTGTCGAGCGGTAGAGCGCGTCGAAGCTCATGCGGTTGTGCGCGTAGTCCACGATGACGGTCACCCTTTTGTCACGGCTTTCGTAGACCTGCATCCGTCCGTTCGCCCGCGCCTTGCGCAGACCCGAGCGGACAAATTCCTCCGGCACGCCGAGCGCCATGGAGATCGCCATCGCGGCGAGCGCGTTGGAGACATTGAACAGACACGGCATCGTGATGGAAAATTCACCGTTGTACTTCGGCGAGCGCACGGTGAAATACAGTCCGTCGGCGCGCTTTTCGACCCGTTCGCAAAAGACCGTGTCGCTTGCGTGGCTGCCGAAGGTGATGAGCTCGCAGCCGCCCGACCTCGCGTGGGCGATGGTCTCCGCGGCGTGGTCGGCGTCGGTGTTGACGCAGCCGACGCGGCAGCTGTTGAAGAGCTTCAGCTTCGAAGCGTAGTAATCCGCGAAATCCGGTGCTCGATGGGACTGATGTGGTCGGTGCCGATGTTCAGGAACGCGCCCACGTCAAAGGTCATTCCGCGCACGCGCCCGACCTTGAGCGCCTGCGAGGATACCTCCATCACCAGATGGGAAAATGCCGGAATCGTATGCGTTCTGAAAAATGCTGATAGAGCTCCAGCACCTCGGGCGTCGTGATGTGCGACTCCTCGGTGATGACGCCGTCATAATTGTCGATGGAGGAGAGAATGGCGCATGGGGGCTTGCCCTCGCTCGTGAGCCAGTCATTGAGGATGGAGCGGACGTAGTAGGCGGTCGTGCTCTTGCCCTTGGTGCCGTGATGCCGACGCTCGTGAGCTTGTCGGTCACATGATCGTAGAAGAGTTGGCCGAGCACGACCATCGCATAGCGGATATCGCTCACAAGCAGCTGCGGCGCGTCCACGGGGTAGGGCTTTTTCGGCGACATAGGCGGCCGAGCCCTGTGCGAGCGCCGCAGAGAGGTACTCCGCTTTGAAGTGTGCGCCCTTGCAGAGAAACAGCGAGGTGCCGTGCAGGCTGCGCGTGTCGTAGCTCAGACAGTCGATAACGGTATTCTCCGCAGCGGGCGTCAGCGTGGTTGCGGTCAGAAGCCCGGCGCGTGCGAGCGCGTCGGCATATTCCTTTAAGGTGTGTTTGGGATTCATCTCTTCGCTCCTTTGGCAGTCGATGAAATGGCGGGCCTCATAATAAGTATATAGTATAGCACGCGTCGCTTTTCCTGACAAGAAAAAACGCTGGAAGACATTGCATTTGCATTCTGCCCGCCTGCGCGGTATCATAGACGGCGTCCTTGATCAAGACGAAACTACCGATAAGGAGGCTCACGCGCTATGAATTGTGCTGCTCTGCTTGCGCTGCTGTGCCAGATGCTCGGCGTCGGCTGCAACGGCTAAAGCCGTCAAATATTCGGAGGGAGGAGGGCTTTGCCCGCCTCTCTCCTGCTATTTTTAGCAGTTATGACGGACATAAGCGGCTCTGATTGTGCCGTTTGACCGAAAAACGAAAAAAAGACAAAATTAAGACTTGCAAAAGCTCCGGCGGCGTGCTAAGATACGACCTGTTCGCGAAAAGCGGACGGCTTTCCGACAACGGCTTTTCCTTCCTCCGTCGCGAGTGAAGAAAAATTGCAGAAACACAAAAAAGTGTTGACAAGGGCGGAAAGATGGGTAATCTAAAATTCGTTCCGCGGTTGGAGCGTGTACCTTGTAAATTAAACAACGAAGAACAAAGAAGCACCAGATATGAGGTGTCTTGAAAAAGACATCGAGCTTGCTCTGAAGTGGTTTAGTCAATTACACGGAGGGGCAAGGATAAAAAGTTTTGCAAGCTATGACAAATAGCTCGATAAAGGTTTGAGCAGCGAGAGCTGTTGAAATACCATTTTATTGAGAGTTTGATCCTGGCTCAGGACGAACGCTGGCGGCGTGCTTAACACATGCAAGTCGAACGAGAATCTGTGGATCGAGGATTCGTCCAAGTGAAGCAGAGGACAGTGGCGGACGGGTGAGTAACGCGTGAGGAACCTGCCTTTCAGAGGGGGACAACAGTTGGAAACGACTGCTAATACCGCATGATACATTTGGGTGGCATCACTGAGATGTCAAAGATTTATCGCTGAAAGATGGCCTCGCGTCTGATTAGCTAGTTGGTGAGGTAACGGCCCACCAAGGCGACGATCAGTAGCCGGACTGAGAGGTTGACCGGCCACATTGGGACTGAGATACGGCCCAGACTCCTACGGGAGGCAGCAGTGGGGAATATTGGGCAATGGGCGCAAGCCTGACCCAGCAACGCCGCGTGAAGGAAGAAGGCTTTCGGGTTGTAAACTTCTTTTAAGAGGGAAGAGCAGAAGACTGTACCTCTAGAATAAGCCACGGCTAACTACGTGCCAGCAGCCGCGGTAATACGTAGGTGGCAAGCGTTGTCCGGATTTACTGGGTGTAAAGGGCGTGCAGCCGGGAATGCAAGTCAGATGTGAAATCCATGGGCTTAACCCATGAACTGCATTTGAAACTGTATTTCTTGAGTACTGGAGAGGCAATCGGAATTCCTAGTGTAGCGGTGAAATGCGTAGATATTAGGAGGAACACCAGTGGCGAAGGCGGATTGCTGGACAGCAACTGACGGTGAGGCGCGAAAGTGTGGGGAGCAAACAGGATTAGATACCCTGGTAGTCCACACTGTAAACGATGGATACTAGGTGTGCGGGGACTGACCCCCCCTGCGTGCCGCAGTTAACACAATAAGTATTCCACCTGGGGAGTACGATCGCAAGGTTGAAACTCAAAGGAATTGACGGGGGCGCCGCACAAGCGGTGGATTATGTGGTTTAATTCGAAGCAACGCGAAGAACCTTACCAGGGTTTGACATCCTGCTAACGAAGTAGAGATACATTAGGTGCCCTTCGGGGAAAGCAGAGACAGGTGGTGCATGGTTGTCGTCAGCTCGTGTCGTGAGATGTTGGGTTAAGTCCCGCAACGAGCGCAACCCCTATTGTTAGTTGCTACGCAAGAGCACTCTAGCGAGACTGACGTTGACAAAACGGAGGAAGGTGGGGACGACGTCAAATCATCATGCCCCTTATATCCTGGGCTACACACGTAATACAATGGCGGTCAACAGAGGGATGCAAAGCCGCGAGGCAGAGCGAACCCCTAAAAGCCGTCCCAGTTCGGATCGTGGGCTGCAACCCGCCCACGTGAAGTCGGAATCGCTAGTAATCGCGGATCAGCATGCCGCGGTGAATACGTTCCCGGGCCTTGTACACACCGCCCGTCACACCATGAGAGTCGGGAACACCCGAGGTCCGTAGCCTAACCTGAAAAGGAGGGCGCGGCCGAAGGTGGGTTCGATAATTGGGGTGAAGTCGTAACAAGGTAGCCGTTCGAGAACGAGCGGCTGGATCACCTCCTTTCTAAGGAGAGCCCAAAGGAATGAAACAGTTTCTTGTAACATCCTAAGGTCAGGGTGCGGAAGCGTCTGTGAAAACAGGCGGACGCGGCGCGAGAGCGCAGCGAGTTGTTCGTTGTTTAATTTAGAGGGCACACGCGATGAAGACGCGGTATGGCCTTAAGAGATGGGGCCCGTAGCTCAGCTGGCTAGAGCGTACGACTGATAATCGTAAAGGTCGGTGGTTCGAGCCCACTCGGGCCCACCACTTAAACTCAAGAAGATAGCACGGGGATATAGCTCAGCTGGGAGAGCGCCTGCCTTGCAAGCAGGAGGTCGCCGGTTCGATCCCGACTATCTCCACCAATTTGAAATTGGATAGAAGTATTCGAGCGATCGAGTATTTCCATCTGACTTCAAGTCAGAGCTTTGTACCTTGAAAACTGAACAAAGAAAAGATGAAAGTGATAAGCAAGGCAACAGAGAGGTCTTTCAAGCGGAAGCGTTTGGAAGAATGAAGGTTTTAATTGTGGAACATCGTATAGATGGGTAACGATTACAATTTCAAAAATCCTGTAAAATTGCCTGCATAATTCAACTGAGAATCAGCGATGATTCGATAGGTCAAGCTATAAAGAGCGCAAGGGGAATGCCTTGGCATCAGGAGCCGAAGAAGGACGTGACAAGCTGCGATAAGCCACGGGGAGGAGCAAATATCCGCTATATCCGTGGATTTCCGAATGGGGGAACCCGCTTGAGCAATACTCAAGCATCGTGCATTGAATCAAATAGGTGTACGAGGGGAACGGCCTGAACTGAAACATCTAAGTAGGACCAGGAAAAGACATCAACCGAGATTCCGCAAGTAGTGGCGAGCGAACGCGGAAGAGGCCAAACCGGAGGATTTATTCTCCGGGGTTGCGGACAGACATCACGATCAGAAGAAGCTAGGAGAACGGCATGGGAAGGCCGGCTAAAGAGGGTGAGAGCCCCGTATCCGAAAGCAGGAGCTGACAGTCTGGATCCAGAGTACCGCGGGACACGTGAAACCCCGTGGGAAACCGGGGGACCACCATCCAAGCCTAAATACTACCTGATGACCGATAGAGGAGCAGTACCGTGAGGGAAAGGTGAAAAAGGACCCCGGGAGGGAGGGAAAGAGAACCTGAAACCTTGTGCTTACAAGCAGTCAGAAGCGCGTTAAAGCGTGATGTCGTACTTTTTGTAGAACGGTCCGGCGAGTTATAGTAACGAGCAAGCTTAAGGTATTCAGTACCGAAGGCGAAGCGAGAGCGAGTCTGAATAGGGCGTATTAAGTTAGTTGCAATAGACCCGAAACCAGGTGACCTATCCATGGGCAGGTTGAAGTGGGGGTAAAACCCCATGGAGGACCGAACCGACCCCCGTTGCAATGGTGGCGGATGACCTGTGGATAGCGGTGAAATTCCAATCGAACCCGGAGATAGCTGGTTCTCCCCGAAATAGCTTTAGGGCTAGCGTTGAGTTAGATTACCGGAGGTAAAGCACTGAATGGGCTAGGGGCCGATAAAGGTTACTGAACCCTATCAAACTCTGAATACCGGATAAATGATCGATAGCAGTCAGACTACGTGAGATAAGTCTCGTTGGTCAAAAAGGGAAACAGCCCAGACCCACAGCTAAGGTCCCAAAGAATACGCTAAGTGGAAAACGATGTGGAATTGCGAAAACAACCAGGATGTTGGCTTAGAAGCAGCCACACATTAAAAGAGTGCGTAATAGCTCACTGGTCGAGTGGTCTTGCGCGGAAAATGTAACGGGGCTAAGCAGTTAACCGAAGCTTGGGCTTGCCGAAGGACAGGGGTAGGGGGAGCGTCGAATACGGGGTGAAGTCGCAGCGGGAGCAGCGGTGGACTGTATTCGAGTGAGAATGCCGGAATGAGTAGCGAGAATTATGTGGGAATCATAATGGCCGAAAATCTAAGGTTTCCTGGGGAAGGTTCGTCCGCCCAGGGTTAGCCGGGAGCTAAGGCGAGGCCGCGAGGCGTAGTCGATGCACATACGGTTGAAATTCCGTAGCCACCTTATCGAATGAAAGGACACTTGGAAATAGCGGGACCCGGAGATTGGTAGATCCGGGCGTAAGGGACCGAACACGAGTAGGGAAGTCCGCGATGTTCTGAGGCGAGAAAAGGCATGAGGTAGGGTGCCCGTACCGCAAACCGACACAGGTAGATGAGGAGAGAATCCTAAGGCCAACGGGAGAAGGGTTGTTAAGGAACTCGGCAAAATTACCCCGTAACTTCGGGATAAGGGGAGCTCCATGAGGGGAGCCGCAGAGAATAGGCCCAAGCGACTGTTTACCAAAAACACAGGTCTATGCTAAATCGAAAGATGACGTATATGGGCTGACGCCTGCCCGGTGCTGGAAGGTTAAGAGGAGATGTTAGGCAACGAAGCATTGAATCGAAGCCCCAGTAAACGGCGGCCGTAACTATAACGGTCCTAAGGTAGCGAAATTCCTTGTCAGGTAAGTTCTGACCCGCACGAATGGCGTAACGATTTGGGCGCTGTCTCAACAGCCCACCCGGCGAAATTGTTGTACTGGTGAAGAAGCCAGTTACCCGCAACTAGACGGAAAGACCCCATGGAGCTTTACTGTAGCTTAATACTGGAAATCGGTAAATCATGTACAGGATAGGTGGGAGACATGGAAGTACGGTCGTCAGGCCGTATGGAGTCGCCCTTGGGATACCACTCTTGGATTGCTGGGTTTCTAACCTGCGGCCGTGAATCCGGTCGGGGGACACTGTTAGGTGGGCAGTTTGACTGGGGCGGTCGCCTCCTAAAAGGTAACGGAGGCGCTCAAAGGTTGGCTCAGCACGGACGGAAATCGTGCGGTGAGTGTAAACGTATAAGCCAGCCTAACTGCGAGAGTGACGGCTCGAGCAGTAACGAAAGTTGGAGTTAGTGATCCGGCGGTATGTGCGTGGAAATGCCATCGCTCAACGGATAAAAGCTACCCTGGGGATAACAGGCTGATCTCCCCCAAGCGTCCACAGCGACGGGGAGGTTTGGCACCTCGATGTCGGCTCGTCGCATCCTGGGGCTGAATTCGGTCCCAAGGGTTTGGCTGTTCGCCAATTAAAGCGGCACGCGAGCTGGGTTCAGAACGTCGTGAGACAGTTCGGTCCCTATCTGTTGCGGGCGTAAGAGATTTGAAGGGGGCTGTCCTTAGTACGAGAGGACCGGGATGGACGTACCTCTGGTGCACCAGTTGTCCTGCCAAGGGCATAGCTGGGTAGCTATGTACGGACGAGATAAACGCTGAAAGCATCTAAGCGTGAAACTCCCCCTAAGATGAGATCTCTCATTCGAAAGAAGTAAGGACCCAGAGAGACGATCTGGTTGATAGGCGCGAGGTGGAAGTGCAGTAATGTATGGAGCTGACGCGTACTAATAGTCCGAGGGCTTGACCTACGAAAGAAGCAGGCAAAGGCCTTGAGAGGCATGAGTAATTTTTCTTTGTTCGGTTTTCAGGGTACAAGGAATCCCTGGTATATGCACCTTTAGCTCAGTTGGTAGAGCACCTGACTCTTAATCAGGGTGTCCAGGGTTCGAGTCCCTGAAGGTGTACCAAAACGGCCCGTTGGTCAAGTGGTTAAGACAGAGGCCTCTCACGCCTTTAACATCGGTTCGAATCCGGTACGGGTCACCAAGGTCTTGACAAGGCATGAGCCTGTAGATATAATACAAGTTGTTTTCGGGGCGACCCGATGACATAAATAGTTGGTGCTGATTAGGGCGAGGGTCCACCCGTTCCCATCCCGAACACGGAAGTTAAGCTCGCTTCTGCCCACAATACTTGGCTGGAAACGGCCCGGAAAGATAGGTAGCGCCAACATGAAAGCGACGGTCTATGACCGTCGTTTTTTTTGCGGCAGAGAGAGAAAAAAGGGGAAGCGAAGCCATGAAATGGCTTCGCTTCCCTTGCTTTCATTCGTTGAGGTTATCCGACAAACGCACCGTCCACGGTCAATACCTGTCCGGTGATGAAGGATGCCTTTTCCGAGACGAGGAACGCTACCGCGTTGGCGATGTCCTGCGGCGTGCCCAGACGCCCGAGGGGCGTCTGCTCGGCAAGGTCATGCAGCACTTCCGGCCCGAGCACCTGCACCATGTCGGTGTCGATCACGCCGGGGGCGACGCAGTTGACGCGGATGCCGCTGGGAGCAAGCTCCATCGCGAGTGAGCGCGTGAGACCGATGAGCGCGTGCTTCGTGCAGGAATAGGTCACCTCGCAGCTCGCGCCGTGCTGGCCCCAGATGGAGGAAATGTTGACGATCACGCCGGCCTTTTCGTGCAGCATATGCGGCAGAACGGCCTGAATGGTGTTGCGCGCGCCGTTGAGATTGACGGCGAAGTAGCGCTCCCACAGCGCGTCGGTCACATCCTGAAAGAGCGCCTGACCGGCGACGCCCGCATTATTGACCAGCACGGAGATCGGGCCGAAGGCCTCCTCGACTCTTGACCATCGCGTTGACCTCATCACGCTTCGAAACGTCCGCCTGCACGGCGAGCGCGCGGCAGCCCTCCCGTTCAAGCTGCGCGACAAGCTCTTCAGCCTTATCCCGCCGCTCGTAATAGTTGATGCCGACGGCATCCAGCCCTCGCAAGCAGCGCGGCGACGGCGCGGCCGATGCCG
>VOFK01001134.1_pt1 | contig 21170 bp, 28 predicted proteins | sample 5384121 | NCBI WGS metagenome assembly VOFK01 (sample SAMN12384730, study PRJNA508395) | human gut metagenome | isolation source: healthy gut J | host: Homo sapiens | reverse complement strand
ATGTTGTGCTTCGATTTACGTATTGCCCAAGAGATTATGATTGAAATTCCTTATGAACCAAGCTCTGGTTACATCTTGGATCTGTGGTTATAACAATCAAAATGCTGTATAAAATTCATCAAATTGAAGTCTACTTTGTTGTCAGAGCAAAAAAGAATCTCGGTACAAATCCAGCCAATGGAAACGTAGGCTGCCTAAGAATGTGCTTTCAGACGCAAGTGTATTTGACAGGATTCTATCCTAAACAATATTATCCAGAGCCACTTAGATTGGTTAAATATTGGGATGAAGAACAAGAACGAGAATTTACATTCATAACCAATGCGATGCATATATCTGCGCTTCAAGTTGCTGAACTTTATAAAAATCGCTGGCAGGTAGAGCTGTTTTTCAAATGGCTCAAGCAGCACCTTAAAATCAAAAGATTTTGGGGAACTACAGAGAATGCTGTTCGAATACAGATATATGCTGCTATATGCGCTTACTGTTTGGTGGCAATCATTCAACACGATATGCAACTGAACAGAAGTACATATGAAGTGTTATAAATACTGAGCATCTCATTGACTGATAAGACTCATCTGAGAGACCTCTTTGATAAAACTAAATTTCAAAATGACAAAGAACGATTCGGACCAAATGGGCCAAGTTTATTTAATTTTTAATTCGTCCCAATTTTAATGGGACACTAATGATTTATTTCAACCCGGATTCTGAGGAAGTAGATTCGGGTTCAATGATATTTCGTCCAACGGAATGTTGTACAAGTAATTTTTAGCCGTAAAATTCATACTATAAGTAACTCGCTTAGCATAGGGAGTAATAAAACCATCGGCATCGAATCCTACTTGATCTTTAATAGTCTTTATCTCATCGGCAGAGTACAAATTGGGGTCCATCTTAGCACCACGACGCACACGGTTAAATACGACCTCGCCTACATTCCAACGACAAACGTCGTCCCAACGATAACCTTCGGCAAACAACTCAATGCGACGTTCGCGACGGTTTCACGAATCAAGTTAGCGTTATCACCTTTCACATTAGGATATTTAGCAATTAAATCCGGATCAGCTATCGGATCAGCTTCCAACTTAAAAGTAAATCCTACACGGGCACGAAGCTGATTGATGGTTTTATCCAATTCGGGATCTTTCCCCAACTCAGCACCAGCCTCAGCACGAATCAACAAGGCCTCAGCATAACGCATAACAGGAGCGTCAATACCACCTTTGTGATTACCCACATAATGCTCAGATGCCTTATAGAACTTACATACCGAATATCCGGTACAAGATGCAGCGTAGAAGGTTCAGTATCCGAGTTGGGGAAGAATGGAAAATATATTAGGAGCTCCACCTTTAACATACCTCCAGTAGTACGATATAAAAAAACGAGCATATTTACTACCAGATTCGGGCAAACATACTGTTTGCAACAGACGTCCGTCGCGATTCTTCATCTCAGCATTATACCCCATGTTGGGATTGTGACAACCACAAAGAGATATGGGTTTTTCCTGTATTAGCACACAAATATTCTTCGAAACAGTCACGGCTCATACCCTGTTCGCTATTAGAATACTATTAGGCACGTTGTTGCCCCATATTAAGGGCAGGATCATATTCACGAGAGAGAATTACCTCCGAATTATCATTGTAATTATCTTGTATGAAAAGATCCGAAATAGCTATCGTCTGTACCCGATGCCTTATACAATTCATAACCATACCCCATCAGCTCTCCAGAAGCTTTGTAAGCCTCTTCGAGGAATTTTACATCGCCCTCTACATTACGATAACGGCGCCAAGTACCTTCATAAAGACAGATACGGGCTTTGAGTAATAAAGCGGCATCGCGACTCACACGATAAACTTTAGTCTTGCGAGGTAAAACTCAATAGCCTTATTAATGGTAGCCAAAATATTGGTCATCACTAAATCACGAGAATCACGACCTTTATACAATTTCGGGATTATCTTTATTCAACGTAGAGTCATACCAAGGTACCTCACCAAAAAAAGACACACCTTATTGAAATAATCAAAAAGCTTTGAAAAATAAGATTTCTCCGGCAAATTTCTTTTCAATATCCGAAACGGGAGACTTTTCATAATTTTCAAGAAAAAGCATTACAACCTCTCACTGTAGACCAGTCCCAGTCAGCACTACTAGTCATTACAGTGTTTTGACCAAATGTAATAATACTACTAGCACCAGCTGCTAAAAGATTATCAGACTGATACTCTTGCATAATCATATTTCCAATATTCCAAGACAAAGGATCACCATGTCCCTTGATGAGTTTAGGATAATAAAGATTGCAATATTGCTCTAATGCGGCCGCATTAGAAGTCTCCCAGAAACGATCACTAGAAATTGCGTCACCGGTTCAGTATCCAAATAATCACATCCGGACAGTGACAAGCACAAAATGCAAATACATGAAAATATATATTTTTTTCATAATACCTATCAATTTTTTAAAATGTTATATTAATACCGAATGAATAACTTCTCATAAATGCATATTCTTTACCACTGTTCTCGCTAGACAAGCTATTATCAGTTATTTGATCTACAATATCAGGAGTCATAAATGGGGGCAAACCGGTTTTCTCCCACAAATTCATACCACTTACATAGATACGTACCTGCTCCATTTTCATCTTGGTCTACCAACTCTTGGGTAAAGTATAACTCAAAGTAATATCTTTCAAACGGATATATGCCGCATTTTGTAAGTATTTAGTTTGAATCTGCTTACTACGTTTATTGCCATTAGCATTCAAACGAGGATAGTAAGCTGTAGGGTTCTCATAAGTCCAAATATTGTCGATATGGTATTGGGTTACACAAGAGTTATAGATGCCTCTAGAGAATCCCCAAAAAGATATCACTACTTGTCCACATATCGCGTTTACCCACCCCTTCGAAAATAGCACGGATATCAAAACCACGCCAACCAATACCTCCTTGTAAATTAAAACGATATCGAGGAGTAGAGTTACCTATCACCTTTTGGTCACCCGGATTGGCCAATGTACGATTACCTTGGTCTATCATGCCATCACCGTTTAAGTCTTTGTAGCGAATATCGCCCGGATACCACTTAGAAGAAATGTATTTCTGTACATAATTCATCTTGGCTGCTTCAAAAATCGTCCATAATATAACCATCAGTCACATACCCCCAGATTTCAACCCAATTTCTGTCCTTCATAATACATACCACCAGCCAACGAACCGTTGGGGTTATCGTATTTGGTTATCTCGGCCTGATAATCAGACAAACCTACGGTAAGCGAATAGTCCATAGGACTTCCTAACACATTCTTAATACGATCTTTCCATGTCAATTCCAACTCCCAACCAGTGGTACGCATATCAGCAATATTCTCTTTACCACCCGAAGTACCCAATACGGCAGGCAGTGTAACCGAACGTACCATATCTTTGGTATCACGTACATAGAAATCGAATGTGCCCATCAAACGATTGTTGAACAATGACCAGTCCAAACCCAAGTCTTTCGTCACAACCTTTCTCCCAAGTCACTACACTAGGCAAAGAAGGTATATTCAACGCATTGACCATTTTTGCCATCCATCATATAGTTGGTCAACACTTTACCTGAAAGAATAGACATATAGTCATGATAGCCGTTAGTTATCTGATTACCCAAAGCACCAACAGAGGCACGAAGTTTCAAATTGTCTACTACTTTGTTGAAAGTGGTTCGAAGAATTTTTCTTCCGAAATACGCCAACCGATAGAAGCTGAGGGAAAGAATGCCCAACGGTCGTCTTTGGCATATTTGAAGAGCCATCATAACGACCATTTACCTCAAGTAGATATTTGGAACGATAATCGTAATTCAAACGAAAGAAAGCCCCCCTGTACGCCAAATGTCTGCACCTTCAGCATTGTCTTTGTAGTTGATGGCCAAGTCGGAAATAGGCAACTCGTTATCATACAAGTCAGTCATGGTATATGAGGTATTAGCATAACTCTTCTCCTCTTGGTTATAACCACCCATTACCGAAATGTTATGGACGTCATTGAACGACGTTTTATACTCGGCCCATACATTGATAGCGTGGTAAATGTTGTTCGGAATTATAGTTTCACACAGTTTGAGTCTCTATAATCCATTCAGGACCGCCTTCAGGAAAAGTTTGCTTAATCTCTTTACGGTGGAACTTGAACGGTAGAATAACGATTCAAGAGTAATCGCCCTTAATAGAAAGTCCTTTCAATGGATGTAAATCAAAAACGTCCTATGTACCATTGATCCCAAGTCTCTTTCTTGTTACGTCCGGCCAAAGCCATCTTGCCAATAACGTTATAATTACCACTATTGAGATACATACCGGCAAAATCACCGTTAGGCAAAAAGATGGAAAGTGTAGGATACATGCGATATACTTCATAATACCAAGTTTGAGCACTGCTACCACCATTATCCATATAGGGTTCATCATTCTAATGTTACTCATGCGAGTAACAAAACTCACGTCCAGCCAATTAGTTAGTTTAGTATCGAAACTGAACGCCAAGTTGAAGCGCTTATAAGAATCATTTCCGTAGCGAAAAATACCCGACTGGTCTTTGAAACCAATAGAAGCATAGTAATTGTTACGCTCGGTTCCACCCGAAAGGCTCACATTATGTTGCTGCATGAAAGCTGACTTTTTGATAGAACTCAGATAACCAATCGGTGTTGCCCACATAGGCTGCCATCCCGGTTGTTAGGACTATAATTTGAATTCTGAATGCCTTCGGTATCGACCAAGATTGCAGGATTGTGTTCCGGGTCGGCAATATGTGCATCAAGTTTCTCCATAAACTTCTCGTTAAAGTAATATCCACCCGGAGTATCATACTCGTATGCCTTATTCCACATACGCGCCCATACATCCGAACGGGGCATTTCCGGTAAACGGGCCGGTGAACTCCATGAAAGGTTTATTATTATAGGTCACCCGCGTTTTCTGATTACGATTTCTTTCTTTGTAGTGACAAGCATCACACCGAAGGCAGCACGTACACCATAAACAGCTGCGGCAGAAGCATCTTTCAACACTGACACACTCTCCACATCTTGAGGATTAATCAATGACAGGTCGGAGATTTCCACTCCATCGACCAAAATCAAAAGCATTCCGCCATTCAAAGAGGTATTTCCGCGAATATTGAATCTTGGCTGCTTCGTTTGGTTGACCGCTATTGAAAGTAATATTCAGATTGGGAACCATTCCCTGCAAACCCTGAGCAATATTAGCGATAGGGCGGTTTTCATGATTTCACCGGAAGCAGTTGTCACGGCTCCTGTCAGATTCAGCTTTTTCTGTGTACCATATCCTACTACCACGACTTCATTCAAAGACGCCGAACTTTCTTCAAGCATTATTTTCAAAGAATTAGTTTCACCGGATACCCAGACTTTTCTTGTGCTAAAACCTATATAAGAAGCAACAAGTAAGGCACGCTTACCATCTCTTATCCGTAACGTAAACCACCGGACAGATCTGTGGTAACACCATTGGTCGTTCCCTGTACCGTAATATTTACACCCGGCAACGGCTGTCCACTGGCATCAACGACTGTTCCTTTTACAGTATAATCTTTTATTTCTACGGGTGTTTCTGATTTTTTCTTCTCTTTCCGGGGAAGGCGGACAATAATCACTTGTCTTCCTTTTACTGTATATGTCAGTTGTTTAGGGGGTAATATTCTATTCAAAAATAGACACAACCGACTCGTTTTGTGCTTTGACTGTTACTTTTTCATTTTTCTGCAAGACATCTTCTTTAAAGAAGAAGAACATAATTACTTTTTCTTTTCCAGTGTTTTAAAACAGGGTTTCAAAGAGACATTTGCCAGATTTAACGTTACATCCGTGGATTGAAGTAGCATAAACCCATCTTCTGCCGAGATCTTTGGCAAATGGGACGTTAAAGAATGCATAAAAGTAAAAATCGAAAACCAATATTAGTTAAATATTTACCTCTATTCCTTATCTGAGAGTTATTTTTCATATTTTTGTATAATTAGATTTATAACTTTGGTGAGTTATCTTCAGTCCTAATGTGAACCGGATGATATTTCGCAGATATTATCCGGTTTTTTCTGTTTTATTTTAAGGTGGTATGTTTTTCATTTCTTTCTTTTTAAAGGTTATACTTCTCATTTGAGTTTCTCAAGGCATGATGTATATTACATCCCCTCGCCTAGTTATATTTAATGGCGTAGTCAATGAGATGGCCTCCAATACTTCGTCAAGTGTACAATTCAAATCAAGACTACCATAATATTTTTCATCTTTCAAACTTCCTGATATTTCTATTTTTGTATCATAATATCTCGACAGTGATTTCAGCACATCAGAAAGTCTCTGTCCATCGAAATTCATAGCATCGTCTTTCCAACAAATATAGTTGTATACGTCCACCTCATTCACTTTTTACTGCACCGTTGTCTTTGAAAGACGTTGATTAGGAGCAAGCGCTTTTTCTCTTTATTATCTACTGTCACATCTACACTTCCCTGAACAAGTACCACTGCTGTCTCCGTATCTTTTACATAATCGGTTACATTGAATGATGTTCCCAGCACAGTAACTTCTAAACGATTCGTCTTCACGACAAAAGGGTGCTTAGCATCTTTACGAACGTCCAAATATACTTCTCCTTGTACATTCAACTTTCTATTCTCCGGAAAGTCCGAAGCATATGATATGCATGAACCGGAATTAATCCACAATAAAGAACCATCCGGAAGGATTATTTTAGAACGCTTCCCATAAGGTACCATTATCTGGTTCACCGATATCTTTTCTCCTCTGGAAGCAGCTACCAATTGTTCGTCCACTGTAACTGTACCGTCCTCACCTACCCGGATTTCAGCATTATTTTTGTCCAAACCAACGGCCTGTTTACCATCCAAAATAATCTGTATTTGCCCTGAATGACCTAAAGAGTCTATAATATTGGCTGTAACATCTGTAGTTTTCTGCAAATTGATTTGATAGAATATAATAAGTCCCCAAACAGATGAATAGTAAGGCTGCCACACTTGCCACATAAGCCATTACTCTCCGATAAGGTAATGTTTTTTGTGAAGCTGTACCGGTTGCGAAGATTCATGTTGAAGCCTATCCATCATTCTGGCAAAACTTTGCATCTTATATTCCTCAGATACAGGTTTGCTATCTTCAACCACTTTCATATTTTGAATCACCGCAATAGCCAATTCTATCTTTTTCTTCACAACCGGGATGCTGAATCTTATAGAATTTAATATCAAACCCATTATCAGAAAAACCATATCTTGCCCATTGGAAGAAATCATCATCCAACAAAAAATTCTTCTATATCTCTAAATGTATATTGAGCCATTTTTCTGCCTTATTTTCTATGATGACAAACGAGCAGATGAATTTATACTCATCAGGAGAAAAAAAATCAAAAAAAGACAGACGGGATAAGTAAAATGAAAGAAGTATGCTATAACAAGTTACTATACAATTATATAGAAAAGCACATTAATAAGAAATAAAAATAGTAGCGGATGAAGATTCTTTTCCTAATCTTTTTCCATAGAACGGAACAATAGATTTCAAAGCAGACTGGATATTAATTTTTCATTATTTCTGAGATTTCTTCAAAAACTCATCTCATGGATAAAAGCGAAGATAGATTATTTCTTTCTGACGTCCGGTAAGTCCTTTCAATATATGATGAACCTCATCATGACAACCCTTGGTCATGCATCCAAGACAATTGCTCATCAATTGTATAATCCAAATCAAATGCAAAGTCATAATCCGGCAATGATTGAAGTTTCGCATTACGAAGTAATTGATTATAAATCAAATTCTTTAATGCACGAAATAGGAAGGAACGTAACTTTGTATTATCTTCAAGAATTATCTTTTCTGATAAAGTTTCAGAAACAGGTCTTGAATCAAGTCTTCTACCATCTCATTATCTCCCCCACTCTACGACCATAAGCTAATAAATCATCAAAGCATAAACAGTACAATTGAGAAAAATGCTATTTCATTTCCACCCCAAAATTGTACCCATAAATCTATTATGTCTGATCATTGAGAGTCATAAACTGAATTTAGTTCTCAAAATTAAACTTCTTAATATATTCATTCAACTAACACGGGACAATATTCGAAAAAAAAATAACTATTAAAAGAATTAATATCAGTAAACATTATATAGATTAATTGTTACATGAAAGTTTATTTTATGGCTGATTCTAAAATAATAATGTAATCCACATGTAATAATAATCAAATGTTTTTTCTGAAGCAGAATTTATGGTAACTGGAACCGTTCTTTTTAATAATACAGCATATTTTTTATACTGCTGCTAGTATACTCACTTGTCCTAATTTAATCTTTGTTTTCCTATTTCTCATCAGAACTACTCGAGAAAAAGGAAATTAGAGAGAGGTGGAGGGAAAACAAATGGGATGAGTAGATTTTATTGAAAAGCTTATATATCAGCACTTTAAGTGGAAACAAAAGCAGAGAATGAAATTTCATAGCAGAAGTTCCCCCAGAGTTATCGATTGTTAATCTATTTTCCTGAATGGTAATGAGAAAGAAAATAACTGATAGAAGAGTATTCGGCGACTCATTTTTCTGTCATTGCAGTGTTTAGTTCTTTGTAATACAACGTTTTGTATTAGCAAGATCTGTTCAACAGGTACCCTTGTCCATAAAAAAGAGGCATATGCAAACAAGCAAATTCAAGGTGTTACTTACCTGAAAAAGAGTTAAATTGTAGCCAAATCGAAAACAAGCTCCGATAATTGAAACAGCAATTATGAGCAAACACCGTTCAATTTAGTTTCACAAGTTCTCGTGCGGATCCTAAGTTGTGGAACGCTCAAAAACAACTGAACAGCGAGAACCGAAAGGCGATGGCAACGAATGGCAAGTTGAAACGCTTTCTCTCGGTACAGTCGGCTTATAGAGAACTTTGCGAGCGTAGTGTAGTATTTACGGCATCAGGCATCAAGGAAGGAGCAGTTCCATTTCATCCTCTTTCCGTCCTCACGGCAAATCGTTAGAAGTTCCACCTTCACCACCTCCAACGGAACTGTCAAGACATTCATCATGCCGATAAACAGAGCCACGACATAAAGTCGGTGAGTTTTCTTATGATTTGCAGCCCTCTAATAATCGAATTCATCAAATCGCTTCTGCATGACATTATCGGAATGTAGAATTAACAACTCTTATACAAACAATAAAGAAACCTTCAACATCCCTATTATCCTTGCTGAGTTTTTGCCTATGCACATCTACTGGATGTTCCTGGGACGCGCATTGGACAGTTTCTGGTGGGACGACAGGGATAAGATCCATTCACCCTTTCTTTAATCTGTCTATGCCTAATCTTTTACCCCTTCTCTTCAAAAAGTCCGTTTCGCCGTTCAAATCCCTCGAAAGCTTGATATATGTATGAAAACAAATATAATATTATCTGGTAAGCCTACACTCTATTTTCCCTATTAATTATTATATTTCAACTTCTTACCTTTAGTCCGTGTCCTGCGGATTGCTCCAAGGCAGCCCCATGGGCTGGTTGGCGAGCAAAATCATCCTCGCTACGCCCGGTATTTTTTCCTGCCAACCCTTTGCACAATCCCGACACGAACAACCCGGCAAGTAAGAAATCGGAAATACTCCACGGAGCCGGTTATGTTAATTTTAAATGATTAAAGTATGGCTGAAATGACCGAAATGCAGGTTCACGAAGAACGAGTAATGAACCTCAAAAAAGTAGCAGTGGTAACCCGACAATCACCTGCTGCTCACAAAAAAACAAATGCGCACCGTGCAGAATCCATCCGGCGGATCGGAACGGACAAAGATGCGGTCGCCTTCCATTTCCGCAAGAAAAGTACAGGTATGTATATGTATATCCACACCTACACGGAAAACGGTGAAGAGAAGGAATTATGCTTCTGACTTCAAAAACTGGGAAGTAGCAGGATTCAAGTATCCGGCTATCTGGAAGAACTGGAAGAAATCGCCGTCAATGCTCACTGCTGGAATTTAAGATCCGGGAACAAGGGCTGAAACGGACATCATGGGATATGAAAAGCAGCTTCATGAAGACCTGAAGAAAAATACCGGAGGCAAAAAAAAACAGGATTACATCAATACTTAACATCAATATCCGTTTATTCATTGAAGTTTCAAACCCGATGGTGCCAGGGACGGGCGGATTCACTAAAGGAATGAAAAAGGCAAAATGCCCATATCAGAACAGACAATGACGAATTCTTCTGAAATGGCGTGTGAGAAATTTCTTGAAACCATGCAACTGTTTCACGGAAAAAGATTGCACCCGAAGAAGAAAAACGGAGGAAATGGCGCAGACTGAAACATGACAGTGTTGGTGCGAACACGATTCACGAGATTGATACGGGAAAAGCCAGAGGGTACAACCGGGCACCCTCGTGTTAAGCATCTTTCAACGTTGTCAGCACATTAAGCCGGACATGGCGACGTGGAAATCGTACGAAGGCACGACTTCATTTCCGAATATAATGCCGGCATAAAAGAAGCCTGTCATCACACCACGCCACCGGTTTTCCAGCTGCCTGAAACAGCCAGTCGCGGGACAAGTTAAAGGGAAACCAGAGAACAGGAAAACAGGGAAACAACAGCTTGAAGTTGCGGGAACCCCTCGTTTGAACTATCAGAAAGTCGTCTGCAAATCCTCTTCAACAAAATACCGGAGAGAACGCAGGGAATCAAATCATCTGGTTTCCACTGGTCGCCCATAACAGGGGGCATGGCAGCGGCAACTCAATACGAATGCGGTGTCTGCGGCAAAGAGAATCTTAAACCCTCCAAAATATCTGACCATGACCAAGAAAATCTGAAATTTGTCATTGACTCCCTGTTTCCGGGAGGAAGCTGCGTCACATCCATGTCGGACGGCATACACTGTGACTACTACGGCAGCACACTGGAGTGAATCCCAAGAAACAGAAACAACTCTTTTCTAATTGCGGCAACAAAACGCCATACACAAGAGGTCGCGCATTTCATGACAAGTCATTGTGCCGCCCCTTCCGTGAAATTACAGAGGAAACTATTATACCGGTAAGGAACGAATCCTCCGTCCGTCTGAGAAACGCCATTCATTCTTTTTCGGCGAGCCCTACCACGGCAGCCTGTACATGTTCTGTTTCACCATCGGAAAAATTTTTTTCAGGGGACTGCCTCCGGTCATGACACCGCAGGTCGAACTGGAGCGGCAAATGAACGAGCATTACCGCAACATCACATTCAAAGGGAAAAAGTCACCAAAGGAAAAGCGGAGAGAATTACAAGCAAGGACAAGCAGGAGATCATCACCATTCCCTATTCATTCACCGACAAGGAAAACAGGGAACGTTTCATCTGCAAATAAGGAAAATCGGAGGGAAGATGGTGAGGACACTATAAGGTTGTGAAAAAGACATGGCGAACATACGTTTCAGCCTGAGGAAACATCATTTTCGTATTTCTCCGGATATGGTGGCAGACGACATGGAAACATTTCTGATTTAGTGAGGAAAAAAGATACACCATGGTCAGCGGATGCCTCTTCAAAGCCTCCCCTGCCGTGATTCCGTCTCATTCACCGGAACCGTCAAGGAAACCGGAGAAAACTTTTTCTACAGGATTTATGACCGGGAACTGTTCCATTATGCACAGGTTCAGAGCAGTCAAAAAGAGAGAAAACACCGGTTGAAGCAAAAGCAGTCCTCCTCAAATGCAGACGCCATGAATAATACGGAGCTTATGAAAAAATATGTTCCCCCGAAACGGTCAGCCTGTATCATGTGGACTACCGGGAGAATTGACGAACGCGAAGATTCGCAGGAGCAGTGCATCCGAAACAATAACATGGGGAGGCTATATGAAACAAAGAACATGGAATGTTATGCTGAACAGGAAGCGAAAGTCTGCTCTCAAAATACTTGGGGAAATCAAGAGAAGATGGCAGAAGAAAAAGGCAGGAAGAATTGAGGAACACCGTGAAGAGATTGGCTTACTATCTTGAACAGAGTGATACGACCCGGCGGAAGAACTATAAAAAATTCCGCCGCCGTCAACATGTACTACCTCCTTATACGAAAATAGAGGAACGCATCGGAAAAGCATCCAAAGCCATGTCCTGTTACAAGGTCAGGCGCGAAACTGAAGAAAGGACAGTTTGACACACTAATTGAAGAACTGGTGGATAATGCCACATACGGTGGTGAACTACGTATTTATTTCAATGCCGGGTTCAATAAACTTGTCACAAACGACAACGGAAAAGATTTCAGAACCATCCGTTTCCACGGGGATGTCATCGTAGCCGTCGCCAACAGTTTCAACGGTTCCGGCTTACCACATCAGCCTGCCCCTGGACATTACGTTTCCATTCGTCAGGGACAGACTGTTTGTAGACCTCACAGGTACGTTATTCTATGCAACCGAAGTATGCGGAATGTGCAGGGACTGGTGCGACTCCACCAGCTGGGAAACTGAATACAAAACCGTCAGGAATACAAGCAGGAACAGACAGAAAGAAAAAAACATTATCAACCAATTAAAACGGAATATCATGAAAATCATGTGCAAACAGGAGTACTACAACCAGGTAGTACAGTATGCGGAATCAATCAAGGACACTTCACTGCAGAACTGCATGGAACGTCTTGAAGCATGGGAAAAGAATCCGGACCGCCCGTGTGAAATAGAGCTTTACCACGACTGGGCGCCCTATTCGTTCGGGTTCACCCAAAGGTACCCGGACGGCAGCAGAGGGATTGTCGGAGGGCTGCTCTATCACGGTTCACCGGATGAATCGTTTGCCGTACAGCTGACTCCCTTCAAAGGATGGCAGATACACACTTAAAGTTTCCGGAACATGGAAGAATGGATGCAGTATGCCAGGGACATGGCGAAAGCGGAAAAAGAGCTGGAGATCGAGCTGTGGGTGATCATCTCCTTTTACAGGACTACGGAGCAGGGCGGCAAAAGTCCTGCTCTTCCGATATGACCTGCCACGAAAAGTGGCGGACAAATATGACTGGGTCGTCCGGTGGAGAAGGGCAAAACTGACCTGCCAATATCCCAAAGGGAATGTTACACACACTTACTTGCCTGTATGACAGGCAACAGCGGTGAAGACTATTCATTCGGCTCCTGCCTCTCCTCGCTGGCGGCAGCCAAGGCACAGGTCACCAGGATGGAACGGAGAATAAGGGAATACACCGCATGGCAAAAACAGAACAACCTCTTTTTTGACGAACAAACGGACGAAATGCTCCAAAAGGCTGTCGCCAAACTCAAAATAAAAAAAGAAAATGTACAGGAGGCAGAAAGAAGGCTGCAAAGGAAAGCCGAAAAGCACCAACGGGAAATGCGGAAATAGCAAAACGGATTACGCATTTCCATTTCTTGCCGCAAAGATAGCCGTTTGCCGGACTGAATGCGCAAGGCAGCCCTGCGGGCAGGTTGACAGGAAAAAAAATCATCCTCGCTACGCTCCGGTATTTTTTCCGTCAAGCCTTGCCGCAATCCCCGGCAAACGGACAACGCATCCAACAAGAAATAAAAATGCCCGTCTCACGACAGGCTCATGTATAACTAAAAAATGATCGGCTATGATTACGGATGAAAGAACCCGGAACAGACTGTATGCGGATACGGAAACGACACTTTTCACACTGGAAGACAAACCAGGGGCAATATTACGGATAATGGAAATCATACGGGACACCCCCGAATATGGACAACTTTCGCCCCTTCTTCCGGCATACGCGGAAGAAGACCGGCAAGCAGAATGGTGGAAGGGCAAGGAACCGGACTTCCTTCTGGCGGAACTGCTGCATGTACTTCAACTATATGCACCAGAAGGATTCATACTGGGACCGATAACCGGGAAAACGCATGCTTTCGGATATACAAACCCGGAATATGAAAAAAAAATCTGATCTACAGGATAGAGATCGAGCTTGACTGGGGATATGTGTATGGGAAAAAGAACGAATACAGAAAGAAAAGGAAACTTTATAAGGAAATTGCGGAAATATTCACCACGGACGGATATACGGCAGAGATGGAGAAAAGAGGAAAAGGATGCCGGATAACCAAAGGGAATACAAGGCTTCATTCACATTACGAATGGATAACCGGACAGTGTGAGGCCACACACCTGACCGGAACGCTTATCCGGTTACTCAGGGAAAGCAGGAGATTCCATCTGATTAGGTGCATCCTGCTTGATTTCATATTCAGTTTCACGCAGGAAGAGGAGCTGGAATTTTACCGGCAGCAAAACGAAATAAGCATATACTACCGGATATTCGACCTTTTCAGAAGGAAACCGTGGACTGTTACCGAAAATCTCATGACGGTGGCTTCAGAAATCAACATACCGACTCAAAAATATCCGGAAGGGCCCGACCGGGACTCCCCCGCTTACAAATATGTCCGGGAAGCCTATCAAAAACTCATAGACAAGGGATATCTGGAAGAATACACCCGAACCCTGGATAAGGGAGGAGCTCCTTTGTGCAAGAGCAACCCCGGAAGGAATATCAAAAAACATATTCTATGGAACTCTGCTATAACCGTCTGCTACTCATCTCCCTGTGGCAGTACAACCACCATGAAGAGGAAGGACTGACCCTGCGTCTTTTCGAAGAAACCTTCGGCAAGACGCAGGGCAGCCATTATTACGACAAATGGATGAACTGTTTCAACCGGGACCTCCGGGACATGATCATCTATTTCAGAGGGGAGGGTGAAAACGGACAGAAGTTCTGTGACATGGTGGCCCGACAAATTGAAGTATACCGTAAAAATCGAAAACACTATGGAATTTACTGACCTTTATACAGTGGAAAGCCTGCAATGCTTCAACGGTTTCCATTACCGCGGATATCGGATAAACCAAAGTGATACGGACAAGGTAAACCGTCTCATTGCAATAATCCGGCAAGAACGGGAAAAGAATATCGGACCGGCAGCAGGTGACATCATCGAGTATACCTGCCGGAACGGTGACTGGTTTCAATCGGCACACATCGAAGAGATATGCGACGGACATTTCAAGATCTGCCTTTCCAGAAGCATCCCGTTCTGTTATGAAAGCGGGGACGGTGTCGGCTATAACGTCCATGAAGGGATATGGACTTATCCGAAGAGAGCCGCCTTGAAACCGGCAGGCATCAGGGAAAAGCAGTTCAGGACATGGGGACATGCCGGAAAATGCGCCAACGGGGAGGTATACTTCACGGCCTGTGTCCGTGCGTGGCAATATACGGAACCGGAACCCTGTATGGCAGATATACTACCAGAAACTGGAGCAAATACCACATCAACAGGCAGCCCAACCCGGAACATGACGGCGAGTTCTTCTACATGACCGAAGGATTCACCCTATACCACGCGAGGAACTGGACAGGCTGACCGGAATCCTTCACGGGAAACTCTTCGACGGGATATACAGCAACTCACTCGTTCTATGGGGATACCACATGAAATGGGAAATACTCACGGAACAGGAATGGAACGAAACAAAAAGCCGAAATACACATATCCTTTCTCGGAGAGTCCCCCGTGAAAATAATAACCTGCGATGATGTACCCGTACAATAACCGTCTATAAAAAGAAATAACAATGGCAAAATACGAAACCCCTCCCCCGGTCCGTCCGCTTGAGAAGCTGATAACGGATTTCTCCTACACAAACGGACTCGATCCCGTCAATGTATTCAACGATTTCCTGACCTATATCATCCACGGGTTTTCTCCCGATGCTCCCCCACTGCAGAGCTGGAAGTACAAACGGCAGCAGAACATGAAATTTATGCAAATGCTCACCGGGTGGGTACGGCTCATGGCAAGCCGGATAAAGGATGATACCAGCTGGTATGACCCTTTCGGGGATTTATATATGGCACTGGTTTCCAAAAGTGCCCAGCAGTCACAGGGACAATTCTTCACTCCGGTACATATCTGCGACCTCATGGTGCTGTGCACCCAAACGGAAAAAAAAAGACCGGACAGAGAATGGGTGACCCGACCTGCGGAAGCGGAAGGCTGCTGGCCTATCATGCACGGAATCCGGGAAACTACCTCATAGGGGGAGGATATCAACCGGACCTGCTGCCTGATGACCGTATGCAACATGCTCATACACGGATGCGTAGGGGGAAGTCATCTGCCATGACAGCCTGAATCCCGGAAACTTCGTGGACGGTTGGAAGGTCAATCCCATGCTTGCATGGACAGGCATTCCCATGATAAAGAGAATGAGCATGGAGGAATACCGGGCAGGCAGGAATCTTCCGGCATCCCCTTATATCATACGAAAAACGATACCAGCGGGTGGCAGGAAGCATAAGACGGACTCCCCGTCCGCCTTTACAGACCGTTTTCAAGATGTAATAACGACATAAAATATGATACCAACCCCGATCATCAGCATGAAAAATGATTATATACAATATTTTATAAGCATACTACCGGTATGCCAAATTTATTTATTAACCCATTAAATACAGCAATTATGGAAGTTACAGTAATGCCGGCCGCTGCACCGGTACAGAAGCAGCAGGGATTGAACCATAGGTAGTCATAAACAAAGGTTCAAAAAAATGATCGAAGGAAAACAGCAGGGTGTCATGGCTACAATCACCCGCCTGCTCGAAGAGGGAAAAATCGCGCAGGACTTCATCCACCCATAGGAGTGAACCTGCGTAATGAGGACCGCCATCCGGTTATCACATTCCAGGCAGAGGAACAGGTACAGATGAACATGCCGGAAGGAAATTTCAATCTGCACGGAAATGCTATCAGCCAGATTTCCGAGAAAATGGGCATTCCGGCAAAATATCTCAGGGAGCTTTCCGCAGGAGACGCCTGGCAGAAACAGCTGTGCGCAACCATTCTTAACGAACATTCGGGATGGACGGGGCGCACACGCGTGCTCATCCGTGCGGTAGGAACGGAAATCAGGGGTGTACTCTCAGACTCGTACCGGCGACTCAACTCCGTGGACATACTAACCGCATTCATCAGGGAAGCGGCAAACAACGGAGCCGTCGTGTCCGACGCCTATATGAATGACACCAAAGTATGGTGCGAAACGATTCTTCCTACACCGGTTGAAATACCCACCCGTAAAAAACGGGACGGTAATCATATTCGCGGGAGCAAGATTCAGCACATCCGATTTCGGAAACGGTTCGGTGGACATGCGCTCGTTCCTGCTCAACGGAGCTTGCCTGAACGGCATGGTACGTGAATCGGTCATGCGGCAGATTCATCTGGGAGGACGCCTGCCGGATACGCTTGCGCTCTCGCAAAGAACCTATGAACTGGATACGAAAACTACCGTATCAGCTGTCAAAGATTTGACTAAAGGACTTTACAGCAAGGATACGATCATGCAAAAAGCCATCGAAATTCAGGGAGCGTCGGAAATAGACGTGGACTTTGACAAGGAACTTAAATCCCTGGTACAGCGTGGCGCGTTGCTGAAAAACGAAGGACGGGAAGTCGAAAAGCTCCTGATGAACAACAACCCCGACGACGGCATAACAGGAGGGGCAACACTCTGGAAACTGGCACAGGGCATCACCGCCTTTGCACGGGAACAGGAGCCGGAACGCAGCAGGGAGCTGCATGAGATATCCGGGCAACTGATGAACCGGGTGAAAAACAACTGAAATGGAATCATAGAATGAAAAATCAACAGAACTTGCCGGACCTTCCATTGTCCGGCAAGCAACTGTAAAACAGAATCATTCACAATGGACAAATTACCGGACTACTCAAAAATAATTAATATGCATGTGCTGATACGGATACTTTAATAAGAGTTCCTGTATCCGCTTTCTTTGTTCCAGCGCATATGCCATTCCTCCTCAGTACACATGGCAGCTTCAAACTGTCCTTCCTGCAATTGGTCCCCTACGTATATAAGTTTTATTAAGCCAGATTTTGTCTGTTATCTTTTTTGGATAAAAATCACTCCTTTACCAGTAATACCCAATTGATTGTCGGGATATTTTTTCAATAGGAAAAGAACACTGCAAATATCTCCATTATGTTTAAAAAACTCCTTGATAACCTCCCTCTTTGTCCATTGAAAGGTCCCGCAATTCACGTTCCCGATAGCGGTCAAACAGGTGCGAGGTGAAGAATGCATATTCGTCATCCTTCTCACCACCACGAACAAGTAACATATACCCCTTGCTAGTCAGATAAATCAAATAGACTTTTACATAAGGATGACCGCCATATCGCTGGAATGCTTTCCAACCGGGTGTAAAAGGAAGAACACAAAAACGTAGTGTTATGGTCTACCTTATAATCCAACTGCTTGAACCATACATTCTCTTCATTCTTATGTTTAAAAAGATACCGCCACATACCCTGGCAGTCTATCCGTTCCTAGGAACGGGGGAAAATGGAATCATGAATCTTATCATATTCCCTTGCTATCTCTTCATAGCTCATTGTTTCTACTATCATGGCAAAGTTATAGTTTTTCCATCGGTGGCATGGATGGGATTAGTTTGGTAATCTTATCGTTATCCAAAAATAAAATATTTGCACTGCCCTGCTTCGGTAGCTTCCTTCCGGATATCTGGGGGTACCATACTTTTTACTCAAGCAACAGAAATTCGGATTCATGCTTGTCTCATAACCAGAACGGCGAAATTTGCACAAGCGACAATTTTTTATCAAGACCTTCCTGTAGCGCCCTAATCAATCCATAATCATATATTGACGGTTCACCGACGTAATTACAATAATCCCCGTCAATATTCAGTTCGAGAATTGCACTACGGTTTCTTCTTCCCTCATTGCATACAGGCATATCCTCATAATTGGAGACATAGGCTTTCCCACTCCGAAAAGAGCAGGAAGCGAAACAGTTGCCGTTTATCTAAAAAGAACACTTTTTTACAGAATCCCGTTTAAATCCATAGAATACTATTTCCTGTTCATTTTTCACTGACAGGACAATCCATCAATCGCCTGATGTCATTATCCGACCGGATGTGAATTTCTATTATTTTAAGGGCAGAACTCCTTTTAGCTTCCGCACACCTGTGAGTCACATAAAATTCAATAGAAACTGGAGCCCTGTCTTTTCGGGTACTCTTTGTCAAGAGCAAATCAGCACGGTAGTTACCCACCTGTTGTTCTTCCATACAGGTATCATAATACTCCTTCAAATCATATTTTTCCCATTATTATATCATGACATCTTTCTTTTCGATAGAACGGGCATGACTGGTTACGGGAGCATTTGATCCGCAAAGTATATTCGATTACAAAAGATTGCGAATTATCAAATTTTCTCTTCAACATCAATTTTGCCAGTTTATGAAGATAAGTCTCCGAACCGCATGATTCACCACCTTTATGGGCAAAATGATGTGCTTTCTCATTACCTAACCTGGCCATCATTAACGCACCGCACGAGATACAATGAAAATCATGTTCCTTTCTGTACTCAGAAGATACATTATCAATATCTATGATGGAATCGTGCTCGTCATAGGCAAAATGATATCTGACAGTACACATAAAACTTATTTATTAGTAACAAAATCAATCTTACAGTCAAGTGTAGTAGCAACCTTAGCCAATATATCAAAAACCCGCCGAATACCGTCCCTGTTCAATACAATACTGATTGACCACATCAATACCGGATCTGGTAGTCAATGTCTTGGTATCCATTTTCTTCCCTTCATATAATTGCCCGATACGTACCCCGGTCCGCATTCGTTCCTGCTCCCGGCTCAACTGGAAACGGATAATATGGCTATAGTTGTTTTTTACAAGGTATCTGTTAAATTCCCACACGGTGTCCATATGGACACCGTAATGTGTGTTAAATACCTCTTCCTGAGATTCAGACAATACATTGTCAAAACGTTCATTAACCAGGCTGTTCAAATCCCCCGTAAAGCCGATGATACAAGCATCGCCATTTTTAGCTTCAACTTTCGCCCTCCGGTGATCAATAAATCCAGCACGTGCCATACTACTTATATCGTTTTTTTATTGTGGCATACCCACAGTTTAATTCTGTTACAAAGTTAAAAAAAAATTCATCCGTCTATATAGATTTATACAGAAACTATTTTTTTGTATCTTTGCTTCCCTTTTACAGACATTTATTGAAAGAGAAAACTTATATCAATACTCAAAATGGAAAATAATAATTCGAGCCTGTATGCACAAAAGGCCGTTGAAAGTTTCTATCTGGACCGTCCATACGGTATAAGAATTGATTACTCAGGAAAGGTTTCGTCCTGTTCAACCGGAAACTGAACCTGCTTGGAATGGACAAATGGAACTCAATTGAGGAATTACCGCTGGAAGAATATGACAATCCGGAAGAAATACCGGTTGAAGGGGTGGATATTCAAAGATACAACAGTAAAGTGGACATATTCTTCTACACGGACAAATCCAGTCCCTACCATAACGGAAGACTGGATATGGAGTGTCTCAAGAAATACAACAAATATATCTACCGTCTGTCAGTACTACTGGGCAGAACCCTATAATAAAAGAGCCGCGAACAATATGGCATACTGTTCACGGCTCCGGTAGCATGTAATCTAAGGTATATAGAAAAGTTCAAACTCCCTCTTCCACCTTGTCAATCATGGAAGGCGTATTTCCGGCACGGGCGGAAAAAGCGGAAATCGAAAGAACAATAAAAAAAGTTTTTTCCCATAATCCATTTTTCCGTTTGTGCTTTCAAACAACTAAGGAAAGCCCAGTGTCTTCTTCCGCAATATTCCGATTCAAGTTATCCACATCCCGATGCATACGGCTGTAATCATTCCGACAGACCGCCAGTTCCTCAAACACGATTTGTTTAGGCAAAAGACGGTGACAATAATAGCTGCTGCCAAATGGGACACCTCCCCCTTTGTCATACTGGATGCGTTTGTCAAACATCAGCAATTGAAGCTCCCTGTCCTTGAACAGCCGGCACGGACCGACACTGTTCAGCCAGAAATTGGACATCAGCAGGGGCGAACGGCTTGTCCAGTTGCAGGCAGCGTTCAAAAACGTCCATTTTTCTGCTGAAAGGCGAGATACTAT
>VOFK01000709.1_pt1 | contig 21176 bp, 26 predicted proteins | sample 5384121 | NCBI WGS metagenome assembly VOFK01 (sample SAMN12384730, study PRJNA508395) | human gut metagenome | isolation source: healthy gut J | host: Homo sapiens | reverse complement strand
ATGGATCGGCCGAGACTGAACACCCCGATGAAAGCTTGGCAAATACTGAAATTTTTGATATCATCATTGTTGCTTGGTTTTTATCAAAGGCAGTTACCCACTGCTTTCAGCGATGCTTAAAATCAGGTTCAGGAATCAAAGTATTGCGTTGACTCAAAATCAGCAATTCTGTGCATATTTCACTTTTTGGTGGGCTAGATCAAAACGTGCAGGCAACAGTCAACGCTACACGGGCCCAAAAGGTGTTTTTTGTTTCATGACCGCAGCCCCGCGACTTGACACGTTCGAGGGCAAAGGGAAGCAAGAAAGAGATATGACGCGTACAGCGTCGGTGGCCAAAACGCCGCTTAACGCTGGACTGACGCCTCGGCCTCAGGCGTAACTTCGGGTGTTTTCAAACCGATTCGAAACGAAACTGGCCGAGCTTTTTAACCGAGGCCCGCCGTCGCACTGAAAAATCGAGCACCATTTAAGCCCGGCCCCACCGCTGCGGGGTCGCGCTGAGCGAGGCGAGACACGGCCAGCTCCATGCCCTGATCAGCATACTGGGGCGTCTGCGCAGAAGTCTGGAAGTAGCGGCATGGCGTGGCAAACCCAACCAGCAGCTTACCCTGCGCTACCGAGAGCGACCGCTTCGTCAAGCGAGGCACCGCACCTCACCCAGGGGCGCTGGTAGCGGGGCAGTTACTTTTACCGGCCGGGCAGGCGACTCAGCGAGGCCGCACTTTTTCACCGGGCAGTCAGCCGCCCAGCCCCGAATGGCGATGGGTGCGTTGAAAGTTTGACATCCGTCTTTCAGGGTTGCAGCACCAATAATCCGCAGCGTCGGGGCCGGGCTGCCGCAGGTTGCTCCGGGCTGGTCTCAAGGGACATCTTATGCGCGGTCGACGACCCAGATACGCCCAGAAGAGTTCCGCGCACGGCCCGGCTTCGCTTGTCCCCTCCGCTGAACACTTCCCGCCAGCCCCCGGCATCGTCCACGGCAAAGGGCGTTTCCAGCGCCAGGCTCCGGGCGGCTAGCGATCTGCCCTGCGCGAAGGCCGCCGTCAGACCACCGTTTCGCCGCCTGCGGCGTCGCCCGTTCGGCGCTTCGCGCTCCGCTTCGGGAACCGCGCCTCGCCTTCATAACGGAAAACATCGGCGACGGAGGCTCCCTCCTGCTCCTCGACCAGCGCATCGGTATCCACGAAGCCGACGCCCAGCCTGCGCGCCAGCTTACGCCCGAGGGTGCTCTTGCCGCAGCCCATGTAACCGACCAAAAGAGGGGTTTCAAATCGCCGGCAGGTCAAAACAGGTTCAGTTGTTCGGGGGTCGATCACCTCGTCGGCATCGCCCCGGGCGCGTTCGATCTCGAACTCCACCGCCGGAAACAGCCGCAGCGTCGCCGGCACCGGCATCCGCCGCCCCGTCATCCGCCCGCCGCCGGAGAGCAGGCCGTCGGGAATCTCCCCGGCATCGCCGTCGTCCGAAGGTTCGGGCTCGGGCGGCAGTTCGGGTTCGATGAAGCGCAGCGTAGCGACCTCGTAGGTCGTCAGGCGCTTGCCCTTGGCGCGGTGGCTCTTCCGACGCCGACGAATTCGTCGACGTCGACCTCGTCCGCGGGACGCGACGCATGCGCCCCCTTGAGGTGATTTCGAGTTTGGCGCCCGTGCGTTCCGTCACGGCGACCAGGTCGGCCTGTCCGTCCTCGTCGAGGAAGAACTGCATCTTGTCGCTCATCTCGGCCGTGAAGCGCTTCATGTAAATAGAACTGCTGCGAACGGTCGTAGTAGCAGACGCTGTAAACGCGGTCGGGCTCATAGCGGCTCACGCGCACGGTCTCGTCGGGGAAATGCTGCCCGAGGTCGTAACCCGTGATATAGTACTGGTTCTTCGAGGTCCAGACGATGATCCGGTCGTCGCCCTTGAACTCGCCCAGCAGCTTGCCGCGGCCGTCGGCGTTCAGGCGGCGGACATCCTCGTCGAACCAGACATTCTGGCCGCCGAGCGTCGAGGTGCCTCGCTCCTTGAGGACGATCTTGTGGATGCCGTAGCGCGAGAAGAGGTTGCCCTGGCTCTGGCGCCCCTTGATGGCGAGGGTCGAGAAATCGAGGTCGACGATCACCTTTTTCAGGCGCGGACGGGGCTTGAAGTAAACCTTCAGCACCTCGGCCTCACCATTCGGATTGACAGACATATAGAGTATCTCGCTCTTGGGCGTACCCTTGGTAAGGTCGTACTCCCTGTCGCGCGTGATGCTCTTTATGGCGCAGCGCTTCATCATGATCGGGCCGCCGCGGCCGTCGCGGTACAGCACATTGTAGATCGTGCGCTCGTCGTTGCGCTTGAAGACCCCGATGTAGTAGATGCCCTTCTCGAAGAAGGCCTTGTCGCTCACCTTGGTGATGACGTAGCGGCCGTCCTTCGTGAAGACGATGACGTCGTCGATGTCGCTGCAGTCGCACACGAATTCCGAGTCCTTCATGCCCTTGCCAATGCCGAAGAAGCCCTCGGCGCGGTCGACGTAGAGCTTGGCATTGGTCACGGCGACCTTCGTGGCCTCGATGTTGTCGAACTCACGCAGCTCGGTGCGGCGCTCCTTGCCCTTGCCGTATTTCTCGCGTATGCGCTCGTAGTAGGCCACGGCGTAGTCGGTGAGGTGGTCAATGTCGTACTGCGTAGCCTTTGATGTCCTCCTCGATCTGACGGATCTCGTTGTCGGCCTTGTCGCTGTCGTAACGCGAGATGCGGATGAACTTCAGCTCCGTCAGGCGCTGCACGTCCTCGATGGTGACCTCGCGGCGCAGCAGTTTCTTGAACGGTTCGAGCCCCTTGTCCACGGCGGCGTATGCCTCCTCGCGGCTCTTGCAGCCTTCGATCAGCTGGTAGAGCTTGTTCTCGATGAAAATGCGCTCCAGCGACGCGGCATGCCAGGCTTCGTTCAGCTCGCAGACGTATCTCCAGCTCGCGTCCCAGCAGCCACTTGGTATGCTCGGCCGAACGGCGCAGGATTTCGCTCACGCCCAGGAAATGGGGTTTCTCCTCCCAGATGACGCAGGCGTTGGGAGAGATCGAAACCTCGCAGTCGGTGAAGGCGTAGAGGGCGTCGATGGTTTTGTCGCTCGACTCGTCGGGCGAAACCTGGATGATGATTTCGACCTTGTCGGCCGTATTGTCGTCGACCTTCCTGATTTTGATCTTGCCCTTGTCGTTGGCCTTGATGATCGAATCCTTGATCGACTCGGTGGTCGTGGTATAGGGGATTTCGGTGATGGCGAGCGTGCGTTTGTCGATCTTCGAAATCTTGGCGCGCACCTTCACCGCCCCGCCCCGCAAGCCGTCGTTATAGCGGCTCACATCGGCCATGCCGCCCGTCGGGAAGTCGGGATAAAGCTGGAATTCGCGCCCCTCAGGTGTGCGATGCAGGCATTGATGCTCCACGAAGTTGTGGGGCAGGATCTTCGACGCCAGACCCACGGCGATGCCGTCGGAGCCCTGCGCCAGCAGCAGCGGGAACTTGATCGGCAGCGTGACGGGCTCCTCCTTGCGGCCGTCGTACGACAGCATCCACTCGGTGGTTTTCTTGTTGAAGACCACTTCGGAGGCGAACTTCGACAGGCGCGCCTCGATGTAACGCCCCGCGGCGGCACTCGTCACCCGTGAGTATATTGCCCCAGTTACCCTGACAGTCGATCAGCAGGTCTTTCTGCCCCAGCTGCACCAGTGCGTCCTTGATCGACGCATCGCCGTGCGGGTGGTACTGCATGGTCTGTCCCACGATGTTGGCCACCTTGTTGTAGCGTCCGTCGTCGACGACCTTCATGGCGTGCAGGATACGCCGTTGCACGGGTTTGAGGCCGTCCTCGACATGGGGTACGGCGCGTTCGAGGATCACGTACGAAGCGTAGTCCAGGAACCAGTTCTTATACATGCCCGTCAGCTTGCGCACGCCCCCTCCTCCTGCGTCAGGCGGTCGAACGCCCGCCCTGGCCGGGGCGTCGGCGGCAGGGCTTTCGTCTGCCGCGCCGTCAGTTTCCGGGGTCGATGCGTCCTCGTTGAGCGGCTCGTCCCGCCCGATGATATCTTTTTCTTCTGCCATATTCGTTAATTGATTGCAAGATCCTGCTCGACGATGTCCTCCTCGATGCGCAGGTTGTCGATGATGAAAAGCCCTGCCGTTCGTAGGTGTTCTTGCCCATGTAGAACTCGAGCAGGTCGTGGATCGGGTCGTCCTTGGTGATGCGAACCTTGTCCAGGCGGATGTTCTCGCCGATGAATTCGCGGAACTCGTCGGGCGAAATCTCGCCGAGGCCCTTGAAGCGCGTGATCTCGGCATTGGCGCCGCAGCGTCCGACGGCTTTCTGCCGCTCCTCCTCGGAGGTAGCAGTAAAACGTCTCCTTCTTGTTACGCACGCGGAACAGGGGGGTTTTGCAGCACGAACAAGTGCCCCTGGCGGATTACGTCGGGGAAGAACTGCAGGAAGAAGGTCATCATCAAAAGGCGGATGTGCATGCCGTCGACATCGGCATCGGTGGCGATAATCACCTTGTTGTAGCGCAGGTTGTCCATATCCTCCTCGATATTGAGCGCAGCCTGCAAGAGGTTGAACTCCTCGTTCTCGTAGACCACCTTTTTGGTCAGCCCGTAGCAGTTGAGCGGCTTGCCGCGCAGCGAAAAGACGGCCTGCGTGCGCATCGCGGCTCTTGGTGATCGAACCCGAGGCCGAGTTGCCCTCGGTGATGAAGATCATCGACTGTTCGGCCAGCTCGTGCTTGTCGGTGCGGTGTATCTTGCAGTCGCGCAATTTCTTGTTGTTGAGCGAAACCTTCTTGGCCGTCTCGCGCGCCTTCTTCTGGATGCCCGAAATGGCTTTGCGCTCCTTTTTCGTTCTCGACGATCTTCCCGCTGGAGCACCTGCGCCGTCTCGGAATGCTTGTGCAGGTAGTCGTCGAGGTGCTTGCCCAGGAAATCGATGACGAAATTGCGCATCGACACGCCCGGCTCGATCTCCTTCGATCCGAGCTTGATCTTGGTCTGCGATTCGAAGACCGGGTCGGTGACCTTGACCGAAATGGCGGCGATGATCGACGTGCGGATGTCCGACGGGTCGTAGTCCTTGTGGTAGAACTCCTTGACGGTCTTGGCGATGGCCTCTCGGAAAGCCGCCTGATGCGTACCGCCCTGCGAGGTGTACTGGCCGTTGACGAACGAGATAATAGCTCGCCGTAGCCCGTGCCGTGGGCGATGGCCACCTCGATGTCGTCGCCCGAAAGGTGGATCGGCGCATAGAGCGGCTCCTCGGTCATGTTTTCGTTGAGCAGATCCAGCAGGCCGTTTTTCGAAACGTAGCTGTTGCCGTTGAAATTGAACGTCAGCCCCAGGTTCAGGTACGTATAGTTGCGCACCATCTGCTCGACGTATTCGAGGTTGTAGGCATACTCGCCGAACCTCCTCGTCGACGCGGAACGAGATGAAGGTGCCGTTTTTCTCGCGCACGCCGCTCTCCCACTTGTCGCTCACCTCGAGCCCCTTGGCGAAGGTCACCGTGCGGGCCTCGCCGTCGCGTACCGAACGGGCAGGCCGTGAACTCGCCGGAAAGCATGTTGACGGCCTGACGCCGACGCCGTTCAGGCCGACGGTCTTCTTGAAGGCCGAGCCGCCGTACTTTACCGCCGGTGTTCATCTCGCTGACGGCCGCCGCGAGCGATTTGAGGGGATGCCGCGGCCGTAGTCGCGCACCGACACCACCTTGTCCTCGATCGAAATGTCGATCTGGCGGCCGGCCCCCATGATAAATTCATCGACCGAGTTGTCCACGACCTCCCTTGATGAGGGACGTAAATGCCGTCGTCGGCCTGCGCGTCGTCGCCCCAGCTTGCCGATATACATGCCGGGCCGCAGGCGGATGTGCTCCCGCGGCGAGAGGGTGACGATGGCGTCGTCGCCGTAATTGTCGTTCGGATTCGTATTGAGTAAATCTGCCATAGTCTATTTTTTGTTTCGGATCTGGGCAAGGGCCGCGCTCATGGCGTCGTGCACCTCCTCCATCAGCACGTGCGTCTCGGTCGAGACGACCTTCGCGGCCGGTACGGGGGGCAGCACGCGGATGGTGATGCGGTTGCCCCAGTTGAACATCGCGTTCTTGCGGATAAGCGTCTTGGTGCCGTCCAGCACCACGGGGAAGTATCTCCACGCCCGCCTCCCGGGCCAGCGTGAAGGCGCCCGCCTTGAAGCGGTGTATCTCGCCGTCCTTGGAACGCGTACCCTCGGGGAAGACGGCCACCGAAGCGCCGCGCGAAATCCACAGTTTGCCGTCGCGCACCATCTGCTCCAGCGCCTCGGAGGCGCGGCCGCGGTTGATGCAGATGTCGCCGTGGAGGATGAGGTACTGCCCGAAGAAAGGCGTCTTGAAGACCTCGCGCTTGGAGACCCAGCGGAAATTGAGCGGGATGTAATAGAGCGTCGGAATGTCGATCACCGTATTATGGTTCAGCACGATGACGTAGCTTTTCTTCCGGTCGACATATTCGAGCCCCTCCACACGCTGCCGCCAGCGGGGCGGGATGGCGAAGAAGGTGCGCACCAGGATGCGCGACAGCTCGTGCACCACGCGGCGGCCTTGTCGAAGGGATAGCACACGACCAGCGCCAGGGCCGACAGGATCATGAAGAAGGTGCACAGCAGCACCAGGAAGATATAATAAACCGCGCTTATCATAAGCATTTTTTGCCGGGCATTCCCGCCCCGCCGTGCCTGCCCTGCTGCCGGATCGCGTCGGAAACGGCATGGCGGAGCGTTCGGAATCACATCGGGGACAATGAGCTACCAATAATTCAATTTGCAAATTTAGGAATTATTCCTGCGGGATTCCAGCCCCGCGGCGCACGATTTTTTCAACAAAATTTCGACGACACCTATTTTTATCGGGGACAGCCCTCCCCGCTTTTCCGCGGCGCAGAAAGCGTACGCCGACGACTATACAAAGGCGGAATGCTGACGGGGGTGCGGGACGCGGCAGCCGGCCGGTCGCCGCAGGTAATAGGCAGCATAGCGGGAGATTCCGTTTTGAATTTCCTGCCTTTTTTATAACTTTGTGCCATACATATTAGCGAAAGCTATTGTTTTTGGGTAGATAAAACGACCAATTTTAACGAAGCCAAGAAAACAGTAGTATTCCGCGTCACGCGCGGGCTTACCTGTTTGGCTTCGCTTGGTCGTACCCATCTACCGACAGAGGGGAGTCCGCGTTTTTTCATGCATGAACGGCCGCCCCTCCCCGGGAAAGGATAATTTTTTTCGTAAAATTTAGTACTATGCATTGCAAAGTACAAATATTTTTACATATCTTTGCATCGTCAACTAAAATGCAGTGCATATTACAAACAATGACAGAATAGTATGAAAAAACTTATCTTCCTCATCGTAATACTGGCGCTGGCCGCCGCAAACGCATTCGCAGCCCGCATCTATCCGGCCGAGGGCCGCGTGGTGGACGAACAGGGACAGGCCGTGGAGTACGCTACGGTCGTGCTGCTGAAAGGCAGCGACCAGGTGGCGGGCATGGCCACCGACGACACGGGCCGCTTCGTGCTGAAAGTGCCTTCGGGCGAGTATACCCTGTCGGTACAATACCTCGGGTTCGACCCCGTCGTGCGGCAGGTGCAGGTCGAGGAGAACAACGACCTGGGCGAGATCGTGATGAAAAGCTCGGCGACCCGGATCGAAGGCGTGGTGGTCAAGGCACAGCTGATCCGCCGCGAGGCCGACCGCTTTGTCGTCGATGTGGCCAACGCCCCGGCGGCGATCGGCAAGTGACGGCATCGAGCTGCTGGAACGCGCTCCGGGCGTTTGGATCGACGACGAGAAGATCTCGATAAACGGCAAGTCGGGCTCGAAGGTCTATGTCAACGACCGCGAACTGCGCATGGAGCCCGAGCAGCTGCTCACCTACCTGCGCTCGCTGCGCGCCGAGGAGATCCAGAAGATCGAGGTCGTACGACGCGCCGACTACGACGCCGATTCATCGGGCGGCATCATCAGGATCACGCTGCTCCGCAAACGCCGCGAGAACGGTTGGACGGATCGCTGTCGATGCGCACCACACAGAACGCGCGCCACCATTTCTATACGCCGAGCGGCAACATCAACATCCACACGGGGCGCCTCGGACCTCTATGCCTCGGCATGGGCCGACCTGGGGAAAGGACACGGCCGTCTCGGACGAACACACCGACTACCCACGGGGCGACACGAACCTCACGTCCCATTCGGAAATCACCGAACGCGACCGCAACTTCGGCGGCAGCATCGGCTCGGTATTCGAAATAAGCCCCAAGCACAGCATCGGCGCAGAGTTCGAATACTGGCGCAACAACGAAAAGGGCCCGAACGACTCCACCGACTTCACGGACGCGGGCGTCGTGACCCGTACGCAAAGCCGTTACGACACGCGCAACATCCGCAACAACTATTCGGCGACGTTCAACTACATCTACAAGCTCGACACGCTCGGGTCGACGCTCAAGCTGCTGGCCGACTACACGCGCCGCGAAACGGAGGCCGGCAACGACAATTTCAGCCGCATCACCTCCCCCACCACGGCCGTCGACTCGACCTACCGCGACAACTCGTCGAGCCTCTACGACATCACGACCGCCACGCTGGCCCTCGACAAGAAATTCTCGCCCCGCTGGTCGCTGCGCGCAGGCGCCAAGTTCACCTACAACGACATGCACAACGACGCGCTCTACGAATACGTGAAGGACGGCGCGTGGGTGTGCAACAACAACCAGAGCTTCACGATCAACTATACGGCGGAGAACATCGGCGGCTTATCGCCTCGGCCAACCTCGGGCGCGCTGGAGCCTCGTGGCAGGGCTGAGGGGCGAATATACCCCCTCCACACCCGGGGCAAGGGCGGCGACATCTCGCAGAACTACTTCAGCCTCTTCCCCAACGCGAACGTCTCCTATGCCCTGACCAAAGACGGGGCCTACTCGCTCATCGCCCAGTATGCCCGCACGATCGAGCGCCCGCGCTTCTGGAGCCTCAACCCGCAGCGGTTCCAGATCTCGGACTACACCTACCAGACGGGAAACCCCGAACTCGACCCGGCTTACAAGCAGGACATCAGCCTGACGCTGGTGCTCGCTACAAGTACACCCTCTCAACGGGCGGCATGACGATCCAGCGCGACGAGATACAGCAGACGATACGCCCCGACGCGGACGACCCGGCGCGCCTGTGCCTGGCGTGGACAAACTTCGACACGACGAAAAACTATTACCTCACGGCCAACGCACCGTTCCAGTTCACCAAATGGTGGACGATGAACCTCAACCTCACCTACATCCGGCAGGGGCAGCGCATCGACGAGCACAGCGCCGAAAAACATTACAACTTCTATTTCGTAAACAGCTCGACGACCTTCTCGCTGCCCGCGAAATTCTACATCGACCTGTCGTACCGGTTCCAGAGCCGCATGGACTTCGGCAACTGCTGGGTAAAACCGCTCCATTTCCTGAACGCCGGAATCAAGAAGCGTTTCGGCGACAAGTTCACCGCCTCGTTCTCGGTGCGCAACCTGATCGAGCGACCGCAGCACATCGGCGCCCGCGGCGACGGGTTCGTGCGCATGGTCGACGTCAAACAGCAGTGGAACGACCGCAGCTTCACGATCGGGGTGACCTACAACTTCAAGTCGGGCAAAACCTTCAAACGCAAGGCGGTCGAAGCAGGTTCGGCCGACGAGAAAAACCGCCTGTAAAGTTCCCGGGGCAGCATCACGGGACACACGACCCGGATCGCATCACCCGAAACACAATATCCCGGAACGTACACAGCACCGCGGCACACAACATCCCCAAACGTGCACAGCAGGACACAGCATCGCGGGATACAACCCGGATCGCGTGACGGGGAACACAGCAACCCGAAAAGCAGCATCCTGAAACGCCCCTCCCGACCAGTCGGCCGGGAGGGGGCGTTTGTCCGGTTGCCAAAGGCCGGCAGGAAAGGCAGACGGCAATTGCAGGATGCAGTTGAAAAATAAAAAAGTATTTAGTCGACTGAATAATTGTAAAATAAATTATTTATTCATATATCCAATTTAAATTATTTTACAACCACAAACCCAACAACACATTCCACCCCGCTCATCCCGAGTCTGAAAATCAAAAAGCAACATCCTTCCGGAATACCCGGATCATAGCTGGCCGGATTCCGGCCTGTGAACAAACCGGTCGTGCGGCGACTCCCGGCTCAAACCGGATTCGGGTTTTGACGGACGATTGCAGATTTTCATAACGAAAATCGGTACTACACAGTAAATTGCAACTAAAACAAGGTCGACCATGTTACGAAAAATTTTCGGGCCGCTCATTTTCCCCGATTCTGGGTGCTTCCGTCCATACTTATGCCCAGGAGGAGTAGGATCAGCAAATTTTCCAATACACCAACCAGGAAAAATGGTTCGATGCCAAATCCTTTACGACACCCGCCACGACGACCTGTCCGAGGTTATCCGCCTGATTTCCGGCGCATTCCTGGGAGCATATTTCAACAGGCCGGCCGAAGGGGGTGTCCGCCATCGAAGAGCTGCTGGCCAAATACGGCGGACAGCTCGGGGGACAAGCCAATGTCATGTACAGGATGCTGGCTGCCAAGAATTTTGCCTCTGTGCGCGCCTATGCGAAAATGGATTCTGTATTCACCTATATGCTGGCCTACGACTCCCCCTACCTCGACGACCAGACCCGGAAGGGGATTGCCTCAGGGCTGAAGCAATGCCGGAAGAGTAGCCCGGCTGCCCCGGACGGAGGTGATCGACCGCTCGCGGGAGGGTTCCCCCGGCACGGTCGGCATGAAGCTGGAGGAGGGTCTATTCTACCTGGACGCGGGCTATTGCGGCAAAAGCGTGAAGACCCTGCTGGATATCGGAGCCGAATACACTTCGATAGACCAGAGCCTGGCCGACGAACTGGGTGTCCGTATATTTCAGGATTCGCTGTGGATGGCCCCGGCATCATACATGAAACTGGGAATTCTCGACTCCCTGCAAATCGGATCCATCACCCTCAAAAACGAGATTTGCTGTGTCTCCCCCGACGGTCTGGCGGCACGGAATCGGGAAGCGACCGCCGATTCGGGCATCACACGGATCCGGGCGATGCTGGGGATTTCGACGCTGAGGAAACTATCGGCCCTGACCGTGGATGTAGAGCACGGAACCATCACGTTCGACACCGGGAAGCAACCGCAAACCGGGATTGCCAACTTCATGCTGAAAGACAACATCCCCTACCTGTGGCTGGAACTGAACGGGATTCCGGCGATGATGCACTGGGACACGGGGATGAACGCCAAAACCCCGCTTATCGGGCAAGTTCTATGCGGAACACGCATCGTCGCTCCCCGAAACTGGGTTCTGTCCGCAGGGGTCGGAAATAACCGCGGCCGGGGCAGCGGAATACCGTTACCATGCACTCGGGCGGCATTTGCGCGAAGATAGGATCGCGGGAGGTGATCCTGCCGGAGGTGCGGGTCGTTTTCGACACAGAGGACATGCATACGGCGGAGGTACCCGGTTATGACGGGCAGATGAACAACATCGTCGATGTACGTCGGATACGGATCGATTTCGAAAACATGTGCGTGACGATAGAATGACGGCACCGCACCCGAAGAGGCAAAGGCCGGTACGTAAAGCACGGTATAATTGCTGCATGACGGGAAAAACACCTCGTCATGCAGCAATTCTATTATTTGGCAGTCCTGTTCGTAGCGGGCGGCATCGGCTCGGCGCTCATCGTCGCTGCCGACCTGCGCACCCGCCGGCAACCGATGCGCATTATGGAAAGCGTATGGGTACCACCGCCCCTCTGGGCCAGTTTTTCGGGCTATGGGCCTATTTCGCCTTCGGACGCGCCGCACGGCACATGCCCGCGCAAAACGACGGCACCGGAAAGCAGAAAGGCTCAGCGAAAATCAGCGAACTGGGAAAAAGACGGCGGCATCGGGGAAACCGGGAACGAGCGGCAGGTCGGCAGCGCCGGGCAGAAGGAGGCAAACGGAAAGCCCGGAACGGACGGACGCAAAGACATGTCCGTAGCGGGAACGGATTTATGGAAGGTTTCGGAGCCGGAACGGGCCATGAACATGCCGGAACCGGGGATGCACGGGATGCAGATGGAGAACGGAACCACGACAGGAGCGGACGGGGCGGAAGATATGCCCGGAATGAAAGGGACGGCGCTCAAAGCGGGCATGGCAGATGAGGCGGGCATACCGGACATGGCAAGCGGAGCGAGCATGCCGGGAATGGCAGACGGGACGGACATGCCCAGGATGACAAACAGGACGAAGATGTCCGGGACGGCCGGGCCCCGGGGTATGGAAGGCATGGACGGGATGGGGAATATGCCGGGGATGAAGGGGCGGCCGCGGTGGCAGTCGGTCGTCTTGTCGACGCTCCACTGCGGGGCGGGGTGTACGCTGGCCGATATCGTCGGCGAATGGTTCCTCTTCTTCGTCCCCGTAGCCATCGGCGGAAGCATACTGGCAGGGACATGGGTCGTGGATTACCTCCTGGCCCTGGCATTCGGCATCGGGTTCCAGTACGCCGCGATCCGGGGCATGGAACGCACGCTCCCGCGCGGCGAAGCGATACGCCGTGCCGCCAAAGCCGACATACTCTCGCTCACGGCATGGCAGGCCGGCATGTACGGCTGGATGGCCGTGGCGATCTTCGCGCTCAACGGCGGTGAGGCAATGCCCCGCACCTCGTTCGTATTCTGGTTCTCGATGCAGGTCGCCATGGCATGCGGATTCCTCGTGGCGCTGCCCGTAAATATCCTCCTGATCCGGGCCGGTATAAAAAAAGGAATGTAGCCGCACCGCATCCCCGGCGGCCGGCCGTGAAATTTACGCGGCTTTGCCCGAAAACCCGATTTAATCGTTACCTTTGCGCCGACAGCGGAAAAACCGCGACGAAACGTAATTTCAGGTATACACAGGAAAACTTTATGGAAACAAGCACCAATTACAGCAAGACAGCCGACGTGCGCAGGGCCGACAAGTCCGAGAACATCACCCCTGTTCCGCAACGTCTCACCTATGGATGACGATGGCCCTCTTCATCACGGGCGCAACGGCCCTGACGGTTCTCCGACTCGCAGACGCTGCTCAATGCCATCTTCGGCAGCAAAGTCGCATTCTTTCGGCCTGATCATCGCCGAACTGGCGCTGGTCATCATCCTCTCGTCGTTCATCTTCCGCATGTCGTTCCTCACGGCAACGCTGATGTTCATCGCCTACTCGATCCTCAACGGCGCGACGCTGGCTTCGATCTTTCTGCTCTACACCGCATCGTCCATCGCATCGACCTTCTTCGTGACGGCCGGCACGTTCGGCGCCATGGCGCTGTTCGGGTATTTCACCAAGCGCGACCTCTCGGGCATCGGGAACATGGGTTACATGGCGCTTATCGGCATCATCATCGCAACGGTGGTGAACCTTTTCCTGCGCAGCGAAACGATGATGTGGGTGATAACCTACATCGGCGTGCTGGTGTTCGTCGCCCTCCACGGCCTATGACACGCAGAAGATCAAGAAGATGGTGATGAACGCCGAGGTCGTGGACGAATCGACGCAGAAAATCGCACTGCTGGGATCGCTGACCCTCTACCTGGACTTCATCAACCTGTTCCTCTACCTGCTCCGGATTCTCGGAAGCCGCAAGTAGTCAGGCACCGACAACACAAAAGGGACGGGATACGCTGGCGCGTCCCGTCCCTTTGCTTTCTACCCCGGAGCCGGGCTAAAACTGCACCTGGGGTGCGGTTTCGGTGCCTTCGGCAGCCTCGAAATAGGGCTTCTGCCCGAACCCGAACAACTTGGCCACCAGGTTGGCCGGGAAGCGGCGCACGGCGACGTTGTAGGTCTTGGCCACTTCGTTGAACTCCTTGCGGGCCACTGAAATACGGTTCTCGGTGCCTTCGAGCTGCGCTTGCAGTTCGAGGAAATTCTGGTTGGCCTTCAGGTCGGGATAACTCTCCGACACGGCGATCAGGCGCCCCAGCGCCGAGCGCACCTGCGCCTGCGCCTGCTGGAACTCGGCGAGTTTCTCGGGCGTGAGGTCGTCGGCCGAAAGGTTGATCGAGGTGGCTTTCGCACGGGCCTCGGTTACGGCCTCGAAAGTCTGCGACTCGTGTGCGGCATAGCCCTTGACCGTGTTCACCAGGTTGGGAATCAGGTCGGCACGGCGCTGGTACTGCGTTTCGACATTCGACCATGCGGTCTTCAGCCCCTCCTCCTTATTGACAAATCCGTTGTACGTTGCGTAGAAGAAGATCACCACGACGGCGACGACTCCAATCCAAATCCATTTCTTCATAATATAAAGTGTTTTAAATTCATTCCAATCTTATCCCGTCGGGGGCAGGGGAAAAGCATCCCGCCCGCAAAAGCCAGCCTTTGTCCGGCAAACAGCCGCCCGCAACCGGCAAAGCCGCCCGGCACGCCCTGCGGCCTTTACCAGCGCGAGCCGGCACCGCCGCCACCGAACGAACCGCCGCCGAAACCACCGCCTCGCGACCCTCCGCCGAAGCCGCCGAAACCACGCCCCCCGATGATCGTGCCGCCGCCCGCGCCGCCGCCGAAATTGTCGTCGCGCAGGTTTTTGGCCTGCCGTTTGACCACGGCGCCGCAATTCGAGCAGACGTAGGTATATTCGACCAGCCGGTAGTTGGGCGTCACCTTCAGGATGTCGCTCGACTGCTGCCGGAGTGTCAGTTTATGGCATTTCGGGCAACGCTTGCGGGCGTAGTAACCCAGCAGGATCACGCCCATCGGCACTACGACGAACCCGGTGACGATCAGGAAAACCGCCCATGCGGGCAGCTCGTCGCCGCCCGTATCGGCACCGCCCAGATCCAGTTCGCTCCCCTCAAGCAGCTGCGACACGGCTTCGACCCCCTGCACCATGCCGAGGCTGTAATCGCCCTGGCGGAATGCCGGGAGCATGTATTTGAGCTGGATGCGCTTGCAGATCGCATCGGGCAGCACGCCCTCCAGCCCGCCGCCCGTGACGAAACGGATCTCGCGGCGGTCTTTGACCAGCAGGATGCCCAGCCCGTTGTCGTTGCGGGCCTGCCCCACGCCCCACGCGGAGAAGAGGTCGATGGCGAATTCGAAGACGTCGCCGCCCGCGATGTCGTCCACGGCGACCACGGCGACCTGGGCGACGGCCCGCTCGCGCAGCGCAGCGCACAAACGGTCGATATGCGCCACGGCCTCGTCCGAGAGTATCCCGTCGGGGTTCGAAACGTAACGCGTGCGGTCGGCGCGCTGGACATTGGGGATGTCTTCGACGCGGTAGGTTTCGGCCTGTGCCGCGAGGCACGGGACGAACAGCAGACAGAGGAGAAGGAAGCGTTTCATAATCATGGGCAAAAATAGGAAAAATTCCATAAAAGGAACGCGACCGCGCAGGGATTCGTGTTCCGCGGCGGATAAAAACGGTACGCCGGCCCCGAGCGGGCGTCCCGGGCCGGGTTTGCAGGCCGCAGCCGGGCATCGGGCGGGGGAAGCAGCCAGGCATCGGGCGGGGATGCGGCCGCCGCACTCCGCGGCCGCAGGGGTCAGCGTGTCAGGATGCGGTAGCTCCACGGCGCCATGTCCTCCTCGACATGCCCGCGCAGTTCGCAGGCAACGCCCGTCATGGCATCGGTGTACATGCCGGCATAGATGCCCGTGTAATAATCGGCATGGATGGCGTAGGGCGAGAGGTTCATCACGGCGACGACGCGGTTGCCCTTCACTTCGCGCACGAAGGTCATCAGGCAATCCTCGGCGTTGTTGCGTATCTCGACCATCTCGCCGCCCGCCTCCCCGGCGGCGAGCGCAGGGTTGGCATGCCGGAGCCCCGCCAGGCGGCGGTAGAAATCCGTGAACGAATTGGCCGCATAGGAGGGGATCGGGTCGCGGTCGAAGAAGGCGAACGAATGGTCGTAGCCGATCTCCTGCCCGGTATAGACCAGCGGCAGGCCGCGCGGCACGACGAACGTGAAGGCGGCCATGATCTCGCGGGCGTCGCCCATGCGCGTGAACTCCGAGCCGTTCCACGAATTCTCGTCGTGGTTGGAGGTGAACACCAGGCGCATGGCGGACTGCGGGTAACGGTTACGGTCGGCATAAATGTAGTCGCGCAGGGCGGTCACGCGCACCTTCTGCTGCGCCACGTCGTTCATCAGGTGGTGCATCTCCCAGGCATAGCAGGCGTCGAAGGCACCCGCTTCGAAAAGGTAAGTCTCCTCGGCCTCGGCCAGCAGGAACAGGCCGGGGTTCACCTTCCGCAGGCGGCGGGCAGCCTCATTCCAGAACTCCACGGGCACGAGCATCGCCATGTCGCAGCGGAAACCATCGACGGCGTGCCGGCGCACCCAGAACTCCATGGCGTCGGCCTCGGCCCGCCATACGTCGCGGTTCGCATAGTTGAGTTTGGCGGTGTCCGTCCAGTCCCAGGGCACGGCGGGCGCCCCCGCGGCATCGCGCTCATACCAGTCGGCAGGCTTCTCGCCGACCCAGCGGGCGTCGCGCGCCGTATGGTTGGCGACCCAGTCCAGCAGCACCTTCATGCCCAGGCGGTGCGCCTCGGCGACAAACGCATCGAAATCCCCCATCGTCCCCAGCCCGGGGTCGACGGCGCAATAGTCGCGGATCGAATAGTAAGAGCCCAGCGAGCCCTTGCGCCCCTCGGCACCGATCGGATAGACGGGCATCAGCCACACGGCGTCGATGCCCATGTCGCGCAAGAAGCCGAGCTTCGCGGCGGCGGCCCTGAGGGTACCTTCGCGCGTCAGCTGGCGCACGTTCATTTCATAGATTACAGCCTGGTAGCTCCACTCGGGATGCAGCATAATTTGCGAATTTTAATACGTAACCGGATTCCGGGACGTCAAATGTACGTTTTTTTCCGGAAAAAATCCGTGCTGCGGCCGAATCGGGTGAAAATGGGACAAAATAGCTGGGCAGGCGGGTATGTTTATTTCATAAAAAATTACTACCTTTGCGCACGATATAAAACGCCTTATACAAAAACAAAACGCTCTAAGTAATAAAATGAAGCATTTCCGCCTCTTAGTCCCGGCCATCCTGGCCCTGCTGGTCTCGTCCTGCGCCTCGCAGAAACGTGCCTGGTACCTGCAGGACGCGAACCCGTTTACGCCCGAACAAATCGCCGAAAGCGGCCAGATACGGATCAAGCCCCTCGACCGGCTGACGATCGTGGTCAACAGCAAAGACCCCGAACTGGCCGTGCCGTTCAACTCGTCGACCTCGCTGAGTTCCGTGACGGGAGTCGCCTCGTACAGTTCGGCGACCAACCAGTCGCTGCAGATCCGCACGGTGGACGAGAACGGCATGCTCGACATGCCCGTGATCGGGAAGATCGAATGCAAGGGCAAAACCCGCAGCGAACTGGCGCAGGCCATCGCCGACAAGATCATCGACGGCGGATATATCAACGACCCGACGGTCAACGTGCAGTTCGCCGACATGAAGATTTCGGTCGTCGGCGAAGTAGCCCGCCCGGGACAGTACGACGTCACGCGCGACAAGATCTCGATCTTCGACGCTCTGGCCATGGCCGGCGACCTGACGATCTACGGCATCCGTACGGACGTGGCCGTGACCCGCGAAGTGGACGGCGTGCGCACGATCGAATACCTCGACCTCACATCGACCGACCTCTTCAACTCGCCGGCGTTCTACATCCAGCAGAACGACGTGATCTATGTCAAGCCCAATAAATACAAGGCACAGGCCGGTGAGATCAGCCAGAACCGCAACTTCTACCTCTCGCTCGTAGGTACGGCCATCTCCGTGGCGACGCTTATCATAACCTTAACCAAATAAGCCGGGCCATGACCGAATACAACAACCAGCAGCAACACCTGCAGAACGACGAGTACGAAAACGGCAGCGGCCTCACGCTGCACGACCTGTTACAGATGGTTCTGGCCAACTGGTACTGGTTCGCCTTGTCGGTGCTCATCTGCCTCGGCGTGGCCTATTACTACCTGGCCAGCACCCCGAAGATATACAGCCGTACGGCCACCATCCTCGTAAAGGACAGCCGCAAGGGCGGCGACATGGAGCTGGGCGTTTTCAGCGACCTGGTAGGTTTCCAGAACCGCCGCAACGTCGACAACGAGGTCTACATCCTCCAGTCGCACAGGCTGATGTCGGAGGTGGTGAAGCGCCTCCACCTGACGGTCAACTATTCCGTACGGGACGGGCTGCGGACGCTCGACCTCTACGGCCGCTCGCCCATCGAGGTCGATTTCATCGACGACGACAACCAGCGCCTTTCGCTGGAGGTGACCGAACTCGAGGACGGCCGGATCAAGCTGGCGGACTTCGACGACAAGTACCTCACCAAGCAGGAGAAGCGCAGGGTCATCCGCGCCCAGTACGGCGACACGATCCCCACCCCGCTGGGGCAGATGGTCGTACACAAGACGCCGTTCATGGACTCGACCTACGTGGACAGGCCCATCACCGTCACCAAGAGTTCGCCGATGGTCACGACGAACGCCTACCGCGCCACCGTAAAGAGCGACGTGGCCAACAAACAGGCGTCGATCGTCACCATCTCGATGAACAGCTCCGTGCCCAAGCGTGCCGAGGACGTGATCAACACGCTGATCGCCGTCTATGAAGAGGACGCCATCGCCGACAAGCGGCAGGTATCGGTCGTGACGAACGCCTTTATCAAGAGCGTATGCTGGCCATCGGGCGGGAACTGGGCGTCGTGGACAGCGAAATCGAGGGGATCAAAAAGAGCAACCAGATGATCGACATCACCTCGGAGGCTACCCGATCCATCACAGAGAGCAGCAAATTCAAGGTCGAAGGGCTTTCGATCGAAAACCAGATCAGCGTCGCCAACTACATCCGCGACTACCTCGACGACCCGTCGCACGCGGGGGATCTGATCCCGATGGTCGCCTCGCTGACCAACAACGGGATCGTCGCCCAGATCACCGAATATAACGACGCCATCCTGCGCCGCCAGAAACTGCTCGAAAACAGTTCGGAACGCAACCCCGTGATCCAGGACATGGACAACGTGCTGGCTGCCGTGCGCCGCTCGATCATCGCTTCGCTCAACTCGCACGTCTCGACGCTCGAAATACAGCTTTCGAACATGCGCAAGGAGGAGGCGCTGGCCAATCACCGCATATCCACCATGCCGTCGCAGGAGAAAGTCCTGTTAGACATCATGCGCCAGCAGAAGATCAAGGAGGAGCTGTTCCTCTACCTGCTCAACAAACAGGAGGAGACGCAGCTCAACTATGCCGTCGCCGAAAGCAATTCGCGTACGATCGACCAGGCATACGGCAGCCCCAGGCCCGTGTCGCCCCGTTCGATGATCATCCTGGGCATCAGCCTGCTGGCCGGCCTTGCGATCCCCTTCGGCATCATCTACCTGATCGGCATGCTCGACACGACCATCCGCGGCCGCAAGGACATCGAAGAGAACATCAGCGCCCCGTTCCTGGGTGACATTCCCTTCCTCGAAGGCGAGAACAAGGGCGGCATCGTCGTCCGGGAAACCGGCCGCGACGCATTGTCCGAGGCTTTCCGCATCCTGCGTTCGAACATGACCTTCATGAACGTATCGTCGGGCAAAGGGAGATCAAAAGTGCGTGCTCTTCACTTCGTCCGACCCCCCATGCGGGCAAGACGTTCGTGGCGATGAACCTGGCGATGACGCTCGCCACGGCCGGGAAGCGGGTCGTACTGATCGACCTCGACCTGCGCCGCCACGCGCTCTCCACGACACTGGGCCGCAGCAACAGCAAGAAAGGCATCACGAGCTACCTGGCCGGGACGATCACCGACATCGGCGAACTGATTACGCCGATGGACGTACACAAGAATCTCGACGTGATCTGCGCCGGCATCCAGCCGCCCAACCCCACGGAGATGCTGCTTTCGGATCGCCTGGACAAACTGATCGCAGAGCTGCGGGAGAGCTACGACTATGTATTCATCGACAGCACACCCCGGCCATGTCTGTCGCCGACGCGGTCATCACCGACCGGCTGGCTGACCTCTGTATCTATATCGTGCGCGAAGGCGTGCTCGACCGCCGGCAGCTGCCCGACATCGAACGGCTTTACCGCGAGAAGAAATTCCGCAACATGTGCGTCGTACTCAACGGCACGCGCACCCGCCGCCACGGATACGGTTACGGCTATGGGTACGGGATATGGTTACGGGTACGGATACGGGGTATGGTTTACGACGATTACAAGGAGACCAGCTACCGCAAGCGCCTGAAACTTTTTCAGCAAAAATCGGACGTAGAATTAGGAACAAGGAATAAATGGCTATACGCAATGCATTGATCGCCGTCGATTTCGACGGAACGGTCGTGACACACACGCATATCCCGAAATCGGCGACGACGCCGGGGCGGTTCCCGTACTGAAAGAACTTACGGACAACGGTTGCCGCCTGATACTTTACACGATGCGCCACGGCAAGCTGCTCGACGACGCGATCCGGTGGTTCCGCGAGCGGGGAATCCCGCTCTACGCCGTGAACGAGAACCCCTCGCAGCAGCGCTGGACATCCTCGCCGAAAGTCCACGCCGACCTCTACATCGACGACAGCAGCCTCGGCTGCCCGATCCCGGTTCGTGGACGGTGTGAAACGCCCCGTAGCGGACTGGACGCGCATCCGGGAGCAGTTGGTCAGGGAAGGTTTCCTGGACTGAGCCGCCGCGGGAGCCGGCCAAACCGAAGGCACATCAGGCTTTCCGAAGCCGGCTGCCAAACGGCACAAGCAGGGGCGGATGTTTTCGCCCTTTTTGCCGCAACCGGCAATTATGCCCAGAGGTTGCGGGGATATTTGCCCTCGGCGATCATCTTCTCGATCGAGGCCACCAGCGCGGGTTTGTCCTCCTTGTAGGTGACGCCGTGCCACTGCGCCGCCGAGCGGAGCACACGCAACGAGGCCGTGCCTTCGCCGACGAGTTTGTTGACCATCGTCGGGATATAGAACTCGCCTTGAGGTTCTCCTTGTTGCGGGCAGAGCCACTGTCTTGAAATACCCCTGGAATAGGTGAAGAAATCGGGGGTGAAGCCAAAAGAGGTTCATCGACACCGGCGTGTCCTCGGCCAGTACT
>VOFK01002613.1_pt1 | contig 21188 bp, 35 predicted proteins | sample 5384121 | NCBI WGS metagenome assembly VOFK01 (sample SAMN12384730, study PRJNA508395) | human gut metagenome | isolation source: healthy gut J | host: Homo sapiens | reverse complement strand
TCCGCAAGCGTGACGGCATAGGAAAAACTCATTATTTTTATTCGTTGAAGTCCCGCCTCAATAACTGCTTCGTCATTGGCGAACATGGACAAAAACTTCTTCCGAACAGGAACAAAGCTCCGCCGAATACCGCCCCTGCAACGAAAGAATATGTAATGCCGATAAAATAACTTTTCAGTACGCGTTCCTGTTTTTTCGCCCCGAGATTTTGCCCCATGAATGTAGCGCAGGCTGTATAAAATGCCGCCATAACGTTGTAGATTATCGCATCTGCGTTTGCTGCGGCGGAATTTCGACCATAACGGAATCAGAATTGACAGCGCCCTGTATAAACAGGTTCGCTACTGCAAAACGGCATTTTGGAGACCCGCGGGAATACCGAGACCGAGAATATGTTTTCCCTCAAATTTGGTCAAGCCCCTTTTCAGGTCACGGAAACGGAACGTGCAGTCGTTCTCCTGCCGTCCCATGTCCCGCGGAAACATACTGCGTAACGCCGTCCCGCGCATCGCCGATTTGCGCCTGAATGCCCGCAACGCAAGATACCGCTGCTGCTTGCGCTGAGTAGTTGAAAATGCCGAGAGCCGGCATTCTCGAGCGCATAGATACGGAAATAGAGCACGGCGCCCCTCTATAAGGTCGTCCCTTTGTGCCGAGCAGTTCCAGCATAAACGTGCGGAAAGGAGGCAAAGAGCCATGATAATGACGCCCCGTCGCAAGGACATATCACCAAACGATGTGCGGACGGAAGCGGCTGTGCGCGCTTTGTCCTTCGCGCCGAGGTGACGTGCGACCTCGGCAACGTTGACAAATAGCACTTCCCATTCCGATGAGAAAGCCCGTGAAAAGCGTTACAAGCGTCGTTGTCGAACCGACCGCTCCCAAGGCTTCCGCACTTCGAAAATTTACCTACGACCGCAACGTCCGCCATATTGAAAAGCACCTGCAAAAGTTGCGACAGCATAAGCGGAATGCTGAAAAAGAGCATATTTTTCCAAAGAGAGCCTTGCGTCATTTGTATCTCGCCGCGTTCTTTGTGAACGGCAGAAGAATGCTTTGCCATTTTGGATTTCCTCCGAAAATCCGCGCCTGCGGATATTGTCAATAATGATATGCAGTCATTATTATATTACAGAGAACGCTTTTTTGCAATAGGTCAATGATATTTTTTTTCTGCTTTTTCCGCAAAACGGGCTTCATGAATTTCTGTATCGCAGTCAAAAAAACAAATGGACACGACCCGCTCGGGTGTGTCCGTTTTTGTATCGCGCCGCCAAAAAAGATATCGCTTTCAAATCCGGGAGGCATTACCGAATACCTGCCATTTTTAGGTTCGCTACACAGCCGGCTCCGACTTTATCTATGACTGCAATTATTCTCGCAGTATATTTTTTTTAACCTGCGGTTAATCCCATATATCCCAACAATGCCTTTTCAAAAAACTTATTTTATGCTATAATAGCATTGGAAGCAGACGTCGGCTTACTATTTTGGTTTTAGCGGAGGTACAGTTATGGAAATGACTATCGGCGCAAATATAAAACGTTTGAGTACAGCAAAAAATATTACCCAGGAGCAGCTCTCTGTGGCAATGAACGTCACGTGCGCCGCAGTGAGCAAGTGGGGCGCGGCGAAAACGTATCCCGACATTACACTTCTTCAGCCGTTGGCGTATTTCTTTGAAGTAACACTTGACGAGCTTATGGGATACGATCAGAAAAAAAGTTCAGGCTGATATTGATGAAACAATCGCTCTTTACAGAAAGCATTGGAAAGATAGCAAAGGACGTGAAATTATCGTAAAGGCATATCATGATTATCCGAACGACTATCGGATCATGCATTACTATATGTGGAATATCGGAGGTGATATGGCAGACAACAACCCGACGGTTCTGATAGAACACAAGGAGGAATTTCTTTCAATCTGCGAAAAGATTCTGGGCGGTTGCACCGAAGAAGCGTTGCGGCTGAACGCATGGAACATGCGCGCCAAAATTCTTCACGCGGAGGGAAAGACAGACGAAGCACTCCGGATATATCAGACAAAGTTCGCGGATTGGTATACCACAAGCGGGCAGAAAACCGAGCAGTTGTTCGCAAAGGACACGGACGAATACTATTTTCACGTGCGGAAAAACATGTATGAGCTTGGTGATTTTGCGGCAGACAAACTTGGACGAACCGTGTTCTTCGATCCCGCGCTGTCGATTTCGGAGAAAAGTGGGCCGCGCCATTCTGTATGGCAACCTGATGCTGAACGCTTACAGAGAAACCAAAGAAGCGTTCTTCCTGATGCTTGCGGAATCTTTTCTCGGAAGAATAGAGAACGATCTTTTTGCTACCGCGGCGGAACCGACGAGCAAATCATCGCCGTTATGGACAAAAATCTTTACGCAGAGAAACTGCTGGAAGAAGCGAGGGGCGAAAAACGAGCCTTTGAACAGGGCTTTTGATAGCTATTCCGAAGGGGCGCGGCAGAATATTCTCCGATATACCATTGCTTGCCGCACGGGCGCTACCGATGGCAGGCGAGCCGAGCTTCTGAAAAATCCCAAATATATAGCTGTTCTGGATAAATACAGGTGAAAGGGCGAAAAAGAGATCTACCCGGACGTTGTTCAGGTATCATCAAATGCCAATGTTGCAAAAAGCACATTAGCGGTAAAAATGTCACTCAAAAATACTTTCATCGTAAAGTAGCTGAACTCTTCGGAGAACACAAAATAATAAAATCAAACTTCGTATGTACCGTATCATGTGAGATATAGAACACACTCTTTTGAAATCATTTTTTTCATTTCTTGCTTTATGCTGTTTTCCGCTTCCGGAAGACGCGGTCAGGAATAAACGCGATTATCCCTTACTGTTTGCAATCGCCTGATCGATAAGCTTCCGAAGCGTTTCTGCCTGCGTTTTGCCGGTTATAGCGCCAACGATTGGCTCACCTACAATATTGCCGTTCTTATCGACCACATAGGTTGTGGGGAAAGTATACAACTCCGAAGTAAACTTTCCTGCCTCACCATTTGAATCAAACCAGACATTTTTTATAGGTTACGCCTTTTTTCGTCAGAATATCCTTTGCATCGGATATTGCCGTTTTGTCACCGTCCAGCGTAAAGGAATTGATGCCGACTACCGAGCCGCCCTTCTCGGCAAGCTCCTTGTTCAGCTCTTCCAGATCGGCAAGCTCACCAACGCATGGGCTGCAGGTGGTAAACCAAAAGTTGACTACGGTAACAGTATTTCCAGCAAACAAAGTGCTGCTGTTCACTTCATTTCCGTCAAAATCCTTTCCTTCAAATGCGGGGAAATTTCATTTGGTCACCCTTCTCTGTCGGTTTACCGTTTTCGGCAGGAACGCTCATATCGCCGTCGGATGGCTTTTTTCCGCATCCGGGATACTTCTGTTCCAATATCGTAAGCCTTTGACCTTCTATCTCGCGTATCTGTTCGGCACCTTCTTTTAAGCAACTTCAGTTCGTCTGCCTTGAACTGATCCTTTGCTCCTTCGATCGTCTTGAGCAGGAAGTCGCCGTAGTTGCTGCCGTCCTCAATCATGGTCGAACCCCTTGTTCGCCGACATAAACACCTTTTCCCCAAAGAGCACTGTTCTCGGACAAAATTGCCGTCTCCTGTGCCATCAGTTGCTGATGCAGTTTTGTTGCTTCATCCATGGATTTCGGCTCCGTTGCTATCAGCGCGGCGATTTCGCTTTTCCTGTTTCCGTCGTTTTTTCTTTCCGTCTCCGGTTGTGCCACATGCAACAAGGCTGAATACCAGCAGTATGAGTGTCATCACGGCTAAAATTTTTGTTGTTTTCATTGATCTTACTCCTTTTCTGAAATTTCTTCTTGTTCTATTTGTTTTTATTGTCTTCCGGTTTTGCGGCGTGACACCCGCATTCCTTTCCCTTGCCGAAACCGTAACGGAAGCTGACGGCATTTGTGGGACAGGCACGAATGCACATACCGCAACGGATGCATTCTGCGTGATCTGGAGATTTTGTCACATCTACATCCATCTTGCAGGCCTTTGCGCATTTCCCCGCAGGAAACGCATTTGTGTTTATCCACCTTCATTCCGAGCAGCGACACCTTGTTGAGCAGTGCATAGAACGCCCCCAGCGGGCACAGCCACTTGCAGAACGGACGGTAAAACAGCACGCTCAGCACTACTACCGCAATCAAAATGCCAAGCTTCCAAGAAAAAGTGCGCCGAGTGCGGCACGAATTCGAATTGACGGCGGCAAGCGGTATTGCTCCCTCAAGCACACCCTGCGGACAGAGGTACTTGCAGAAGAACGGATCACCCATGCCGACATCGTTTGTGACAAGCACCGGCAGAAGAACCACCATAACAAGCAAAACCACATATTTTATATAGGTCAGCGGCTTCAGCTTTTTGTAGATAATTTTTTGGTCGGAATCTTATGTAGCAGTTCCTGAAACCATCCGAACGGACACAAAAACCCACAGATAAAAGCGTCCCAAGTACGCCGAGCAGGATAAGAAATCCTGTGATATAATAGGAAAACCGGAATTTCGATGATCCTACTACCGCCTGAAAAGAACCAATGGGACAGGCACCCGATGCAGCAGGACAGGAATAGCAGTTCAGACCCGGCACACAAACCGCCTTACCCCTTCCCTTGATAAATTCCTCCCTTCAGAAAATTCGGCAGGTGAATGTTGGTAAGCAACGTTGCTCCCGCCTGATCCAACCGCGAAAACGCGAGATGCTTTGCGATATGCCCGACTTTTTTCTTTTCTCTTTTTCTTTTTTTTCTACTTTTTTCTTATCCAATTCCAACACACTCCAAACACAATCGTATTGCCTTGCTCAACACGGTGTCCGCTTCGCCGCGCAAAGCACCATAGCACAGCATTGCCACCCCGCAGATAAGAAAGAAGACCTGAAGTATGGTTTTTTTCGATCGAACCAATTCGATTCCCCCCTTTATTCTTCTCTATTTTAGCACAGCGGGCATAAAATCTCTGTTAAGGACGAAAATTTAACAAAAATCTTATATTCTTGTGGTATAATAGAGCAAAAAAAAAAGAACACTCAGTACAAGGAGGTTTTGATGCATATTTTAGTAATCGAAGATGAACGTTCCCTTTGCGAGACAATTGTCCGTAGTCTGCGTCGCCTTGCATATAGTGTGGATTTTTGCTATGACGGGAACAACGCAATCGAACTGCTCCTTGCTCGGAGCGGTACGATCTTGTGCTTTTGGATCTGAATCTTCCGGGAGCTGACGGTATGACTGTACTTCGGACGCTCCGTCAGACCGACAGAGACACCAAGGTGCTGATACTTTCGGCACGCAGTGAGGTTGCGGACAAAGTGGAGGGGCTGGACGCAGGAGCCAATGATTATCTTTCCAAACCCTTTCATCTGGATGAACTCGAAGCGAGGATACGCAGCCTGACCCGTCGACAATTTACGCAAAGTGATGTAATTCTAACCTGTGGAAGGGTCGCTTTTTGACACCAAAGCCCGTACCGCCACGGCGGACGAACAAGCGTTGACCCTCACCCGAAAAGAAATAGGGATACTTGAATATCTGCTGCTAAACCAGGGACGACCGGTCAGCCAAGAGGAGCTTATCGACCATGGGGATAACAGCGTGGATAATTTCAGCAATTCGATCCGTGTACATATTTCCGCACTGCGAAAAAACTGCGTGCCGCTCTCGGCTATGACCCAATACGGAATCGCATAGGCGAAGGATACGTTATGGAGGAAAGGAAAATCATGAAAAAAGCTGTCCTTGCAATGGCGAATCACCCTGATGACCGCATTTCTAACCTGCATGACCTGTGTCGCAATGAATCTCCTTTCTCAGCTATTCCGGTAGGCACTATATGGATTCCATAAGTTCTCATATTACAAACTACGGAGATATGGACCAGGGAGAGCCGGATTTTTTCGACCCCGAGCGCGAAAAGCTTGACCAAGAGCTGACTATCATCATTCATGGTGCGCAGGAATCCTTTTTATCGCTACCAACTGGTGTATCACGGCAGTGGTAACATTGCTTGGCGGTGTGCTTGCATACTTTTTAAGCGGGCGCGCACTAAATCCCCTGCGCGCTTTACTTCTCAGGTGGAAAAGGTTCAGCCGAACAATCTGTCGGACATGAAGATGGCTGAAGATGTCCTGCCGGAATTCCGGCAGTTCAGCAAACCGTTCAACCGGATGCTGGAACGGCTTGACGCAGGCTTTACCGCCCAGCGGCAGTTCACCGGAAACGCCGCCCACGAATTGCGCACGCCGCTTGCTCTGATGCAGGCACAGCTTGAGCTGTTTTCCACCGAGCATCCCAAGGTGTTGCCGGAAACGGCGGACTTTCTTCATCTGCTACGTGAGCAGACCGAGCGGATGACGCAGATGACAAAAACTTTGCTTGAGATGAGCGAACTTAGGACGGTGCCGTGTAACGATCGCATAGAGATTGCCCCGATGATTGAGGAGATTTTTGCCGACCTTACACCGCTCGCAGAGAAGAACGGAATAATCCTTGAAAGTACAGGCGATGGTACTATGACCGGCAGTGACACGCTGATATATCGTCTGCTCTTTAATCTTACCGAAAACGCCATACGATACAACCGTCCGGACGGGATAGTGCGCATTACTGTAACAGAAGAAGAAAAAAACGGCTTATTATACGAGTTTCTGATACCGGCTGCGGGGTGCCCGAGCAATACAGAGAAAGCATTTTTCAGCCTTTTTTTCGTGTAGACAAATCCAGAAGCCGCGAAAACGGCGGCGTGGATTGGGGACTATCGCTGGTGGAAATCGTCACACTGCACGGCGGCGAGGTTCGTGTTGAGGAAAGCTCGGAAAAGGGACGACGATTGCCGTGAAGTTGCGCTTGGACGCACAAACGGATTAGCGGAGGCGTTTTAATATTCGTTGTATTCATAGACCGAGACCGTCAGAGGAAAATAGTAATCCTCGGTCACATACTTCGGCTGAAAGTCCATGACCTTGCGGCAGAGAGAGGGAGAGACTGTCCGGGGGATTCTGCGACAGCTCCACATTCAACTTTTCCTTCTGCGTTCGAGGCAGCCCCCGATAGAGATCGAGCGCTGTGTTGACGCTGCCGACGCTGTCTTTGGGTGTAACCAATGCCGTGAGTTCATTTTCAAAGTCACTCTCGCCGAAGAGCTTCACTTTGATATAGTCTTCTTCCTCGTCCGAGCAGGGGATGATGTACGCCGGGGTTCTGACGCCGATCCGACTCAAAGAGCCTGCAAGCTTCATCCGGGAGGTCGACAGTTCAAGGATGGCGGTCTGATCGTTTCTTGTGATGATTGCTTTCATGTTCGTTTTTTCCTTTCGTATAGAATTCATAGATTTCTTTGTCGTTTTCATTGAGAACGGGGGAGCGCGTGCGAACCTTATCTTCCAGGCATCCGCACCGGACGGCACGGCATTTCCTGCGCCTGCAGTACAGGCAGTAGCGGCAGTCGCAATCTTCTTTTTTATAAATGTAACCGATGACGAACCTCCTTTCAGGCAGACACAAATATTTAACATATAAAAATACGAAAAAAGGGCAGAAGGTGCGTAAAATCATCGCATCTTTCTGCCCTTAAAAACGGGTACTACAGGGTTCAAATCCTGTCCGAAGCCGTTTTTTTGAAATGATATCTTTTTTTCTGCACTCTGTATCCGCAAACCTCATGGTTGCGAAAAAGCGAGCAAACGCGAGAAAAACCCCCGAAATCGTGAGATTTCGGGGGTTCGAAGCCATGATATCTTTTTGGCTTCACTATATGGCTGCGATACAGGGATTCGAACCCCGACAGGCAGAGTCAGAGGCTGCAGTGCTACCTTTACACTATATCGCAATACCGCGCTTGTATATCAAGCCTTTATATTATACTACATTTAGAAAAATTTGTCAAGGGGGATAAATGTTAAATTTCAATGACTTATGTGAAGACGGTGTCGCCACGTTTCATTTTTTACGGCATTTGCGCCCGCTTTTTGAAAAAAGATTGACTGTTCTTGTTAAAAGTGCTATAATACCCATGTTTCCTATGGTATATAGAGAAAGAAAGCAGAAAAACACGCAGAAAGGACAAGCATTATGTCTGAGAAAAAAACATTGACAAAAGGGCAGAAAGCCCGCAAAGCCATCATTATCGTTCTTTGCTGCCTTGTGGGGCTGGTTCTCGTTTTGCTCCTCGGAATCAGAGGATATTTCCGTATTCCCGTAAGCGAGTATTACAAAAACTCCGAAAAAGCGTTCGTCATACCGGGACTTTCGGACGGTATGACACATCAGGGACTTGCATACGACAGCGAAAACGACACGTTCCTTTATAACCGGCTACCGCTCCGACGGCAACGCTTCGCAGGTGTCCGTCGTTTCCAAAGGCTGACGGCAAAGAAGTCAAGAGACTTAATCTTGCAAACGAGGACGGAAGCGCATTCACGGGTCATGTCGGAGGTATCACCGTATACGGCAAATATGTATACGTTGCGGACACCGACGGACTGTATGCGTTTAACAGAAGCGACATCGTTGACGCGGCTGACGGCGGCAGCATAAAAAGCTGTCGGACTGTTCAAGACCTCGGCGGCGGGCGACACTCTCGGCGTGGCGTTCACCCATGTTGAGGGCGATATGATATACGTCGGCGAGTTTTACCGCGAAGAAAAACTATCCAACGCCCGATTCGCATAAATATAAGACTGTGGCGGGCGACGATAACACCGCGCTTATCCTTGCCTATAAACTTGACGCAGCGGCACCTCTCGGAATTTCCGATAAGATAGAGTGCGCATATTCTGCGCGCGGACTTGTTCAGGGTATGTGCTTCGACGCCGACGGAAGAATTTATCTTTCCACCTCTTATGCGGTTGCGTTCTCGCACATCTACATATATGACGCGACAAAAGAAGAGGGCACGGTGACTGTTCTCGGACAGACCGTTCCGCGCTATGTTCTTGACAGTTCCACGCAGAAAGGCGATATAAAACTTGCGCCGATGTCGGAAGAGATAGTTATCGTTGACGGAAAGCTCTACACGATGTGCGAATCGGCGACGAACAAGTATATTTTCGGTAAGTTTACTTCCGCAAAGTATTGCTACGCGACCGATATATCCAAATACGTTCAGGATAAATAAGTTTTCTCGATAACACAGGGATATAATCAAAAACGGACACTCATTTTGTTAGTGTCCGCTTTGTTTTTACATCCCGTTTTGTTTCTTACAGCGTGCTTCGGTCGTCCATGACGCGATAGAACAGGTCAACCATTTCGTCGGGCGTTTCGTGAAAGTCGCGCGCGACCCATTCGCCGAGCAAGCCGAACACGCCGTAGGCGTAAAAAGCGGCTCTGATACCGTTCAAGCTGCGTTGCGTCGTATTGCGGCATCATGATGATGCAGAACGCATCATATATGCAGGTTTGCAGTCCCGTGGCGTAAAAAGCGTTTTCAGCAGATTGCGGTTGTTGTAATTGAATATGAAAAAGTCCCGTGAATTTTCAAGATTGAAACGCTGGCGCTCCGCGATGTTTCGCTCTTCCGACCAACGCCGCCAAAGCGCGACGAGTTTGAACGTCAGCGCCTCGGACTTTGTTGTAAAATGGCGGAACCACGTCGAACGTCCGACGCCTGCAAGCGAGGTTATCTCGGTCACGGTCACCTTGTCTATGTCTTTGTCTTTCATGAGTTTGAGAAGCGCGTCAGCCATACATTCTTTCAGAAAATCGGTCGTTTTTGTTCCTCTTGCCATATTTTCCTCTCTTAAAAAGATACTTTTCGGGCTGAAAGTCTCATTTTGCCCGCAATACGTTGTTTTGACAAAAATTTTTGACGTTATAATGATACTCGGGTATCATTAAAGGATTTCGGTATCATTATATACCGACTGCGGCGATTTGTCAACAGACGGCTTTTGAGACCGAAAAGGAGAGGAAACAAAATTATGAGGATTAAGATAGGAACGGATTCGACGGCGGATATTCCTCAGGAAGTCCGCGAGCGGCTCGACATAAACGTGCTGCCGCTGTCCGTTGTTCACGAGGGCAGGGAATACGTTGAGTGCGTTGACATAAAGCCCAAAGAATTTTACGTCACGCTCGAAAACTGCGAAAAGATACCGACTTCTTCGCAGGTCACGACGCAGGCGTATGTCGATTTTTACGAAAAACGTTTGCGGGTATACCGGATCTTATTCAGATTTCGCTGAATGCGAAAGGTTCGGGAACGTTTCAGTCGGGCGTTGGGCAAAAGACCTTTTTGAGGCGCACCCCGAGGCGGCGGGAAAAGCGATACATAACGTCGATTCCGAAACATACAGTATGCTTTACGGTCACGCCGTGATAAAGGCGGCGGAAATGGCGCGGAACGGCGCTTCCGTCGAAGAAATTATTGCAAAAAAGTCGAACGCATGGTCAAAGCGGTTCGCGGTGTTTTTGGAAATCGCTTTACGCCCGCTTTGTCAAAAAAGATCGGGCAGAGTTTCAGCCGCGGCGGCGTTTCTCGAGATGCCATGGGGTTGAAGCCCGTTATAACTTTCGAAAACGGAGAGTCGAAGATAATCTCCAAAAATAAGGGGCGAAAAACACGTTGTTTCGGAACTTTTGCGACCTTTTGCGAAAAAAGAGCGCGCGTCGGGAACGCCCTGTCCTGATTCGCGGAAACAACGAAAAAATGAATGAGGAAATGCGAGAAGCGTTTGTCGCCGCGTTCGGTCAGCCCGAATACGAATACAATATCGGGTGCATAATTGCAATGAATACGGTCCCGATATGGTGGGCATGGTTTATTACAGAGACGAGATATAAAAAAAGAAATCACGGTAGAAATTATTAAAAAATCACACAAAGCAAAAAGGTGTTCGAACTAAAAATCAGGGACGGTAAAAAGTGCTGAACGGATGAGCAAACCCCGCGAATCAAAGGGTTTTCGGGTTCTTATTTGTCTGACGGCTTTTGCCGTCCTCTTATTCTGTTGACAAAGCCGTCGGTTTATGTTAGTATGTCGATGAGGTGAAAACGCATGAGAAAAAGAATACTGTTTATCGGGACGGGCGGAACGATAGCCTCCCGACCTGACAAAGGGCGCGCTGTTCCGTCTCTGGGCTTCCGAATTGCTGCTCGTGCCCGACGTTTCGAAGATATGCGACATAGAAGCAGAACAACTTTTTGCGCTTGACAGCACGGATATAATGCCTGAACATTGGCCTTTGCTTGCGGCGCTCATACACGAAAAATACGATATGTTTGACGGCTTTGTTATCGCGCACGGAACGGACACTCTGGCGTATACGGCGTCCGCGCTTTCATATCTCATACAGAACAAAGCCGAAAACCCGTTGTCATAACCGGTTCGCAAAAGCCGATAGGGTTTGAGACGACAGACTCAAAACAGAACCCTCCGACGCTTTCCGTGTCGCCGCTTCCGATATGCGGGGCGTGCTTGTTGTTTTCGGCGGAACGGTATTGTCGGCACGCGCGCAAAAACGCGTCAAAAAGTTTTGCTGCGTTTTCAAGCTCGAATTTTCCGCCGCTTGCGACGGTTCAGAACGGCAGACTGACTGTGGTTTTTCGAAACCGAAAGCGGGCGAGGAACGTTTTTATTCGCGCCTTTGACTCTTCCGTCGGGCTTCAAACTTACACCCGCAACGGATGCGGAACTTTTGCGCTTTATGCTTGACCGATATGACGCGCTTGTTATAGAGTCTTTCGGTGTCGGAGGTCTGCCCGACAGGGACGGAGACTTTCGCCGCGAAGCGGAACGCGCCGTCAAAAAAGGCAAAACGGTGGTTGTCACAACTCAGGTGCAGCGAGGGACGGATCTTTCTGTTTACAATGTCGGAAGCGACCTTGCCGCGCTCGGCGTGCTTTGAAGCGCCGTTTTGACATGACGCCCGAAGCGTGCTTTACAAAAACTGATGTGGCTTTTGCCTCTGACGGACGACCCGACGGAGCGTGAACGCCCTGTTTTATACACCCGTCAGTCATGATATCTCTGCCGCCGCAGGAAATTGCGGTCAACTAAAAATAATTAAGGTTTTTTATCTTTGTAAAATAAAGAGGCTGTAAAAACGCAAGTTTTTACAGCCTCTTAGTCTTTTGTGAATTTTATTGTTTCGGAAAATCTGCGGTCTTTGGTGTAATACCCCTGTCCCGTTCGCTTATCGGGCGCAGAACGCGGCACGGGTTTCCGAGAGCCACAACGTTTGACGGATGTCCTTTGTAACGATGCTTCCCGCCCGATAACGGAATTATCGCCTATGCTGACCCCCGGCAGAACGATAACGCCCGCGCCGAGCCAGCAGTTTCGCCGATATGAATGGGCAGATTGAACTGATAAAGTTTTCGCGCAGTTCGGGCAAAACGGGGTGTCCCGCCGTGGCAAGCGTCACATTCGGTCCGAACATCGTGTAATCGCCGACGTATATGTGCGTGTCATCCACAAGCGTCAGATTGAAGTTTGCGTAAACATTCTTTCCGAAATGGACGTGAGCGCCGCCGAAATTTGCGTGAAACGGCGTTTCTATATAGCAATCTTCGCCTATCTCGGCAAACATCTCTTTCAGCAGCGCCGCCTTTTTCTCTGTTTCGTGACGGGCGCAGGAATTGTACTCAAAAAGTTTGTCGAGGCATTCCTGCTGATATTTCATCAGTTCGGGGTCGTCCGCCATGACGCGCCATACGGCTCTCCCGCGTGCATTTTTTCTTTCACGGTCATTTTTTCTTGCCTTTCTTGCCGTCGGACAACGCTTTTTGCTCTTTTTCTCCGCAAGTTTCAACGTTACCGTTCGCTCCGCAAGACGTTGCACGGCTTTTTCGGAAAGCATATTCTTCTTTTTCGAGCGGACGCAGGCCAAGCGGAGTCGAAACGCTCAGGTATAATACCTTTGCAATACCTTCTTTTTACGCCGTTTATGAGGATTTTTAAGCACCGTTATCGGGTTTGCGACTGCGGCAAAGCAAAAATGCGTTGAGCGCAATGCTTGCAAGCAGTTTGTACGCGACAAAAATGTGTTGTTGTTCTCGACGGGTCGGAGTTCAGCAGATTGGGCGAAAGAAAGTTCTGTTTGAGTATTAGGGTCAAGGTTTTCGTTCGTCTTTATCGCGTTCACGTCGGGTGTCTGTTCAAGATATTTGAGCGGAAAACCGAAGTGCATGGGTTCGAGTTCGTCCGCCGTGGAATGTTCCGGGCCATGCGGGCAACAGGCAGAAAAGCAGACATACAAGCAAACCGAAAACAGCGAATTTAAAGGCTCTTTTTCGCAATGCGGGGAAAAGAACGTGAAGAACAGCCCTATTGCCGCTATCCACGCCGTTTATGAAAAACGTCCGCAATAAAAGCAGCCCTATATTCCAATCCGTCTCATAGAGGTCGTAGCGCGGCAGCAAAAAGCCCTTGTTGACGTTTTGTTGAAGTCTTCGTTTATGAGCGCGGTCACTTCGTCGTCGCTTCTTTTCTGTTCCGCAAAGCCGAGAGGAAAACCGTAGTCCACGGCGTTTAACTGTTTTGTCTGTGTGAACGTGTATGGCAATTTCGGAAGTATAGCCGAAAGCCCCGTCACAACACAGCCCAGAATCAGAAAAACGACGGCGTAAGCGATGATTTTGCCCGCTTTTCCGTTCTTTTTTTTCTTTTCTTTCTTCGGCTCTTCGGGTGTTTCTTCCCACTTCCGTTACTTCCGTAACCTCGGTTATGACGATGTTTTCGTCGTTCATTCGTTGTCCTCCGAAGCGGCGAGTTTGTTATTTCACGCTCTGTCGGTCGTTATGAGGCGCGTCGATGAGTTCGTCAAGGTCGCCGTCCATTCTGCAATATCTTTGGCGTAAGCCCTATTCGGTGTCGGTAACGCGTCCCTGCGGGAAGTTTAGTAAGTTCTTATGCGCTCGGCGGTCGCCCGTTCCGACTCTGACTTCTTCTTGTCGGACGCTATCTTTTCGTTCTGCTCCGCCTGCATTTTTCGTAAATGCGCGAACGCAGTATTTTTGAGCGCTTTTTCTTTGTTCTTGTGGCCATTGGCTTCGCTCGTCCTGACAGTCAACCACGGTGCCTGTCGGAACGTGAATTATTCTTATTGCCGATTCGGTCTTGTTGACGTGCTGGCCGCCCGCGCCGCCCGAACGGTGGGTCTCGATGATGAGGTCGTTTTGGTTTATTTCAACGTCATCTTCAACCTTCGGGCAAAACCGCAACCGTCGCCGTTGAGGTCTGTATTCTGCCCTGCGATTTCCGTTTCAGGGAACACGCTGAACACGGTGAACGCCGCTTTCGAACTTCAAACGGCTGAACGCGCCGTCGCCCTCGACCGAAAATTCTATTTTCCTTTATGCCGCCGAGTTCGGTCTTTCGTTGACGGGAAAGCACTTCCGTTTTGAAGCCTCGACTCCGCATACATCGTATACATTCTGTAAAGCGAATGTGCGAAAGCGCCGCTTCTTCGCCGCCCGCGCCGCTGCGTATCTCCATGATAACGCTTCGGTCGTCGTTCGGGTCGCGGGGAAGGAGCAGAATTTTTATCTCTTCTTCAAGTCTCGTTTTCGCTTCTTTCGCTTCTTCGAACTGTGCTTCCGCCATTTCTTTCAGTTCCTCGTCGGGGTGGGAAGACAGCAACTCTTTCGCCTCGTCCATTTCGTCGAGAGCGCGGTCTTGTATTCGCCGTATTTTTTTCAACGACGGGTTCAAGCCCCTTGCGTTCGCGCATCAGCGCCGCAAATTCCTGCTTGTCCGAAAATATCGCGGGGTCGGAAAGTTTTTCGTTTATTGCGTCGTAACGTTTTGATATGTTTTTGAGTTTGTCGAGCATTTCGTTCTCCGTAACTTCAATGTGATATATTATATATTATAACAAATACTATGGCTGTAAATACATATTTTCACAATTTTTTATGAAAAAGTGTCTTGACAGGCGGCGGAGACGGTGCTATAATAAATTCGCGATACGGGGAAAGGTGAAAATCCTTATCGGCGGTAGTCAGTCCGCGAGCGCGAAAAGCGCACGAATCCGACACGGAACAGAATTTCGTTTCCGAACGGATACCGACGGTCAAAGTCCGGATGAAAGTATTGATATTGCGAAAATTTTACGTCCCCGCGTATCGTTACGCAGGGACGTTTTTTTTGTGATTGAGATACCCCCAAACATATTTTACGGAACTTTTTGTGTTCCGAACGGAGGTATTCTTTATGCAGAATCAAAAATCAGAAACATCACCGTGACGGCGATAATGTCGGCGGTCTCAACCGTTTTGATGTTCCTCAGTTTCAGCGTTCCGCTCGTTCCGTCGTTTTTTTGAAATTCGACTTCTCCGGAACTGCCCGCGCTGCTGACTGGCTTTGCGCTCGGCCCCGTTTACGGCGTCGCCGTCTGCCTTGTCAAAAACGTCGTAAACGTGTTCTTTACAACGACATTCGGCGTCGGCGAACTTTCAAACTTCATTCTCGGCTGTATGTTCGTTGTTCCCGCCGCGCTTATTTATCGTCACAAAAAGACACGCTTGACCGCATTTGTCGGTTCTACCGTGGGCGCTTTGCGATGGCTGCGTTCAGTTTTGTGACCAACTATTTCTTAATTTATCCCATTTACGGCAAAGTTATGGGCGGCATTGACAAGATAGTTTGCGCTTTTTACACCGCTATCCTGCCCGGTGTGACCGAACTTTGGCAGGCTCTCGTTATTTTCAACGTTGCCGTTCACGTTTGTAAAGGACTTATGAGCGTTGTTATATCAATGCTTATCTACAAAAAAACTTTCGCCTGTGTTGAAAGCAAGTCTTCTACGCAAAGCAGGGGCGCAAGCATAAGTATTCCGGAGATTATCCGAGGAATATTTTCAAACTGTTCAAGGGCAGCGGCGACGCACCTCGTCCGACTTCTATCGTATAGCCGGGCAGATTGTTTTCCTGAATGAACCAGTCTTTGTAGCCCGCATAACCCGAGTTTTTCGGGTGTCGTTTCGACCGAATATCCGCTGACGGCGGAAAAACGCTGCGCTGTCTCAAAGCTGCACGGCGGGTCGTAATCCGCGAATTTCCAATATATTATCTCTCCCTGCGAATGGTATGCGAGTATCAGGCGCGGGGAGATGTTTTTGTGAATTGCGCCATGGCTCTGGATTCGGGTGCGGAGAGCGGATGTCTCCGACAAAATCTCTCGGCGCGGGCGAGGTGAACCCCTGCGCGTATTTTATCCGACGCGCTTCTTCCCACCCTGCGGGGTAGTTCAGGTTCAGGTCAGTTCCAGCAATGTTCGCTTTCCAGCCCTCGGGGAACGGCAGCCCGAAAGTGTTCAGTTTTTCGGCGTTTTCGTACAATGTACTTCCCGCGGGTATCTGCCCCGTGACAAGATCCACGCCGTCGGGATCGACCATCGGAACAATGTATATCGAGGCGCTGTCAAAAACTTCTCTCGGGTCGTAATCGCCGAGCCTGCGTTCCGTTACAAGCGCATGACAGAACATTTCGACGAACTTGACGAGCAAAAGCGAGGTTATCCATTCATTGGCGTGGTGCGAAGCGTTGTAGGAAACGACTTTTTCGCCGCGTCCGAGCCGAAAGCGAAACAAGGTCTTTGCCGAGCACGCTTTTTTGCCTATTGACGAAAAAGAGAGGAAAGGATACCGCGCCGCAAGCGAGCCGAGCAGAATGTTCATAACGTCGGAAGAAAGCGCAGCGTCGTGGGAACGACGAACTCCGAAAAAGGTATAAGAATTTTTTGTCCGACAAACAGATTGTCTGGGTCGGCGAGATCGTTTGCGGTAAGCAGTATTTTCAAATTTGTGTTGCTTTTTGACGCTATCGAAGAAAGCGTGTCTCCCGCTCTGACCGTGTAGTAATAATTCCCCGTGAAATACGGCTCGAACGCCGCCCACGAGCGAGGTCCGACCACGCCGTCGTCTGAAAGCCCGAGCGTGGACTGCAAGGCGGCGACCGATCTCTCCGTTGCCTCGTCAAAGACATAATTTACTTCTCCCGAATAAAATCCGAGCCGTTTCAGAACAAATTGCAGAAACCCGACAAGGGGTCCCGTGCTGCCGAGATAAAGAGTTTGAAGTTCCATAAACGATTCCTCCGTTTTAGCCTGTATATTGTTTTTAGGCTGAACTGATTTCAGCCTGTGAAATGTCGGTTGACGATGTTTTTTATATTCGGTCTGAATATTTATATGCGTTTTCCTTTTCAAAAAATTACGAAAAATCACGAAAATAGTTCTCAAATTGCTGTTTACATAAGCAGTTTTTTATGGTATTATATTATATATGAAAATGGGTATATTTACGTTCTTTTTGAACGTATCTGCTGCCCGAAAAACAGAGGTCAGAAATTATGAAGAGATTTTTTTTTACATCGGAGTCCGTGACAGAGGGACATCCCGACAAGATATGCGACCGTATATCGGACGCCGTGCTTGACGAGATACTTTCACACGACCCGAACGCCCGCGTTGCCTGCGAAACGTGTACGACGACGGGTATGGTTCTTGTTATGGGCGAGATAACGACCCATGCGGATTATATCGACATTTCGCGTATAGCCCGCCGCGTTCTGCGCGACATCGGTTATACCGATTCGGATTACGGCATTGACTGCGACGCCTGTGCCGTTATGTCCACAATAGATGAACAGTCGCCCGACATAGCTATGGGCGTTGACCGCGACGGTGCGGGAGACCAGGGCATGGTATTCGGCTATGCCTGCAACGAAACGCCGACGCTTATGCCCATGCCTATTTATTACGCGCATGAACTTGCGAAAAAAACTTGCCGAGGTGGAAGAACGGCACATTGCCGTATCTTCGTCCCGACGGAAAGACGCAGGTCACGGTTGAATACGACGACGGCAAACCTGTTCGCATAGACGCGGTTGTCGTTTCGGCGCAGCACGACCCGTCCGTTTCGCAGAAGACGATAGCCCGCGACGTGACCGAAAAAGTCATTGACGCCGTTATTCCCGCGGAACTGCGCGACGAAAATACAAAACTTTACATCAACCCGACGGGACAGTTCATCGTGGGCGGACCTCACGGCGACAGCGGTCTGACGGGCAGAAAGATAATCGTTGACACTTGCGGCGGCTATGCCTGCCACGGCGGCGGCGCGTTCAGCGGCAAAGACCCGACCAAAGGTTGACAGAAGCGCGGCTTATATGGCACGTTACATCGCCAAAAACATCGTTGCGGCGGGAATTGCCGACAAATGCCAGATTCAGATAGCCTATGCGATAGGCGTTGCGCAGCCCGTTTCCGTCTGCGTTCAGACCGAGGGCTCTCGACTCGGGTTATACCGACGAGCAGATAGCGGATGCGGTTTGCGAAGTTTTCGATATGCGCCCCAAAGCCATAATCGAAGCTCGATCTCAGAAAACCGGGATATGAAAAACTTTTGCGGCTTACGGTCATCTCGGCAGAGAAGACCTCGGCGTTTCTTGGGAAAAAGACGGATAAGAAAAGAAGCAATACTTGCCGCTCTCAAAAAGTTATAAACCGTCGCCGACTGCTGTTCGGCGCAACAGAAAGTGGGTGGGGTATAATGAATATTAAAGCCTATGCAAAAATTCAATCTGACGCTTGACGTGAAAAACAAACGGGGAGACGGTTATCACGAAATTTCGTCTCTTATGCAGGAGATATCCGTTTGCGACGAACTTTCCATTCTTGTCAAAAACGCAAAGAACGGAAACGAAGTCAGCATCAAGTGTTCCGATCCGGAAGTTCCGTGCGACGAAAGAAATACCTGTTACAAAGCGGTGTTCGCGTTTTCTCGTATTTCGGAATCAAGGACAGACTTGTAAAAATAAATATCAAAAAGGGTATTCCGCTCCGTTCGGGTCTTGGGGAGGCTCTTCGGATGCGGCGGCTGTCATCAATGCTCTTAACAAGATATTGAAGCTGGACGCGCCTGCGGAAGTTCTTGAAAAAGTAGCCGCAGAGGTCGGCGCGGACGTTCCGTTCTTTATCAGGGGCGGAATGCAGCGTGCCGGACGGTATCGGCGAAAAACTTACGCCGGTCAAGTGCGATTTCAGACCGTATTTTTATCGTGGCCGCTCCCGCAAAGGGGGCGCAGCGACCGATGAGGTGTACACGAAGTTTGACGAAATAGACCCGCAGCGTTCGGACGGAACGGGCAGATACTGCACGCGATGTCGTTCGAGCTCAATCCTTATGATTTCCTTTCAAATTCTCTGCTTCCCGCGGCGACCGCGCTTGGTATTGCCGGAAATAGAGGATGTTCTGACAAAACTTTCCGCAACGTCCACCATGGTCAACATGACGGGCAGCGGCTCTGCGGTTTACGCCGTTTACGAAACGTATTCGCAGGCGTTCGAGATACTTCAAAAATATAAAAAAAGAATTTCCTTTCATCTCCGCGTGCATCTGCGTGGACAGAGAAAAAGGAAGCAAAATAAAAAGCGAATAAGAATCCCCGTTTTCCGCAGGACTGTTTTGAACCGACTGCGGAGAGGATTTCTGTTTGTTGTTTATGATAAGCGGGAAAATATTTTTCGTCGCTTAAAATGCCGCGATATGCGGCGGAACGGAGTTTTTTAACAATGCATTACATGGGTTTGAATGAAATAAGAAAAATATCTCTCGTTCTTCGAAAGCAAGGGGCATTTGCGTTTGCCGAGCTTTCCGCTCATTCCGCAGAACGATAAGAGCATACTTCTCATAAACGCGGGCATGACCCCGATGAAGCCGTACTTCACCGGTCAGGAAACGCCGCCGAGAAACAGGGTAACAACTTGCCAGAAGTGCATAAGAACGCCCGACATCGACTGCGTGGGAAAAGACGCACGTCACGGCACGTTCTTTGAGATGCTCGGCAACTTCTCGTTCGGCGATTACTTCAAGCGCGAAGCCATCACCTGGGCGTGGGAGTTCTGCACAAAAGTTATGGAGATGCCCGTTGACAAACTTTATGTGACGGTATATCTCGAAGACGACGAAGCGTATGATATATGGACAAAAAGAAATAGGCGTTGACCCGTCCCCGTTTCGCGCATGGGCAAGGAAGACAACTTCTGGGAACACGGTTCCGGGACCCTGCGGTCCCTGCTCGGAAATTTATTTCGACAGAGGCGCGGACAAAGGCTGCGGCAGACCCGACCTGCCATGTCGGCTGTGACTGCGACAGATACGTTGAGTTCTGGAACGTCGTTTTCTCACAGTTCAACAATGACGGGACACAACAACTATACCCCGCTTGAAAAGAAGAACATCGACACCGGCATGGGTCTTGAAAGACTTGACCTGCATCATGCAGGACGTTGACAGCCTTTTCGATGTTGACACGATAAAGAACATCACGGCAAAAATTTCGGAGATGTCCGCCGTCAAATACGGTGAAAATCACCTTTTGCGGACGTTTCGCTGCGCGTTATAACGGACCATATCAGAAGCACCACTTTCATGGTCTGCGACGGCGTTCTTCCGTCAAACGAGGGCAGAGGTTACGTTCTTCGCCGCCTTTTGAGAAGAGCGGCGCGTCACGGCAGACTTCTCGGCATAAAGAGCCGCATTTCCTATCGGAACTTGCCGAGGTCGTTATTCACGAAAGCGAATCCGCTTATCCCGAACTGCGTGAAAAAGCGGCGTATATAAAGAAAAAGTCATCGAGCAGGAAGAAGACCGTTTCGAAAAGACGATAGACCAGGGTCTTGCCATTCTCGGCGATATAATCAAGAGAGTTAAGGACGTTGCGGGAAAGATTCTTGACGGCGAAGAGACTTTCAGACTTTACGATACGTTCGGCTTCCCGATAGACCTGACAAGAGAAATCGCTGCCGAAAACGGACTTGAAACCGACGAAAAACGCTTCCTTGAACTGATGGCGGAGCAGAAAAAGACCGCAAGAAGTGCGGCGAAAGGCTTTGCGGCTTCCGCATGGAAAGACAATGAAGCGCTTGCCGCGATAGAAAAGACCGAGTTCAGCGGATATACAAAACTTGTGGATACCGCAAAAGTGCTTGCGATACTCAAAGACGACGAGGCGGTAGGCGTTGCCGAACAGGGCGACGACGTTACCGTTGTTAGCTTGACAGAACCCCCGTTCTATGCGGAAAGCGGCGGACAGGGTCGGAGACAAAGGCGTGCTGACTGCGGGAGAGACTTCTCTTCTCGTGCGCGACACCAAAAAGGCAAACAGGAATCTATCTGCACGAATGTTCCGTTGCGTTCGGTTC
>VOFK01001772.1_pt1 | contig 21191 bp, 37 predicted proteins | sample 5384121 | NCBI WGS metagenome assembly VOFK01 (sample SAMN12384730, study PRJNA508395) | human gut metagenome | isolation source: healthy gut J | host: Homo sapiens | reverse complement strand
GCTGCTTTTATAACAAGCTGTTTATTTAATAAGTAAGATTTGGAAATTCTAAAATTGTCTTTGTAAGATTTAAAATTATGATCAGCAATTCCAACGCATGAAATTATACAGATTGCTGTTGTTAAGACTGAAAAGATTTTAATGGTATAGTGAAGCTAATTCAAAAGTCAATAAATTACAGTTGGAGCTGAAGAAAATCACACATCTTGACAATGAAGATGAAACATTAGATCAAATAGAAATGCTGATAGATTATTTTGAAAAGCAGAGTGATCCAATAACAGAATTTGACGAATCTGCATTTGAATTTCTGGTAGAAAAAATTGTGATTATAAATCAGAATGAACTGGAATTTCATGTAATAGGCGGTCTGAAATTTAAAGAGGAAATATGATGTAATATGCTCTGAAAAAAGTAAAATTTCGGAGCATATTTTTGTTGCCTTTGGTACTGGATTTCTGCATGAAAATGTGATATTCTTGTAAGTTGAAAAGGGGTGAAATTATGGCTAAGAACAGAGTTATACCGTTTGGGTACTGTATGATAAACGGCGAGATTACGGTGGATTTTGCGGAGTCCAAAGCGGTAATAAAAATCTTTTGAAGAATACTTGGGCGGCAACAGCTTACTGCAAATCGCAAAGCTGATGGAGTCTGAAAAAAATACGATATTCTGAGGGTTCAGACCGTTGGAACAAAAACATGGTCAAGCGTATTATCGAGAATGAAAAGTACCTCGGAAATGAAAAATATCCTCAGATAATAAGCGAAAAATTTTTTCAATCAGGCGAATGAAAAAGAGTATCAAAAAGCGACTTCTGTATGTGTGATCTCAGAGGATCTGCAGGAGATCAGAAACCGTACATACTGTGCTGAATGCGGTCACAGATTATCCCGAATCGGCGGTAATTGCCGAAGCGCAAAGTGGGATTGTCGTAATCACGACTGTTACAAACTTGAATATCAGCTTACTGATCAAATGATAATCGGGGGCAGTTTTTACTGTTCTGAATACGGCGATTGCAAATCCAAACGTAATTAAAAAGGGCGGCGAAATCAGCACATATTCCCCTACTGCCGATGTGATCCGTAAGCAGAACGAGATCAGCAAATGACCGATTCAGCACAAGTATACTTCGACAGAATTAAATCTGAAATTTTCAAGCTTGCAGAAATGAAATGAAATACAATTGCTGTACTTATGATGAAAGTCCACAGAAAACAGCGGAGATATGCAGTTTGCTTGAAGATCATGAACAATTAAATAGTTTAGATATTGGCTTATTCAAGGCGTGTATTTCACGAATCTGGATAAGCCATTTTTTACCATAGAGGTTGAATTTGTCAACGGAGTACATATCAAAAATATAACAGAAAGGATAGATGAAAATGAGCATAGCGCCAAATGTGACGGTGATTCCTGCGAAAAAGCGCAGACGGAAATCAACCGTAGTAAATACCAACAATTGAGGGTTGCAGCCTATTGCCGTGTCAGCACCGCAGAGGAAGAACAGCAGAATTCATATCAGGTTCAGATCTCTTATTACACCGATTTGATCAACAGAAAAAAAAAGAATGGACTCTTGTAAAGGTTTTTTGCTGACGAAGGAATCAGCGGTACGCAGACAAAGAAAAGAACCGAGTTCAACCGTATGATAAGGATGTGCAAAAAAAAAAAAAATTGATCTGGTGATCACCAAATCAATAAGCCGTTTCGCCCGAAATACCGTGGATTGCCTTGAATATGTGAGGCAGCTAAAAGACCTTGGAATCGGAGTGATTTTTGAGAAGGAAAATATCAACACGCTGACAATGACAAGCGAATTTATGATAGCTTTATACGGCAGTTTGCCCAAGCAGAGAGTGAATCCATTTCAAAAAATGTTTCGTGGGGTAAAGAAAAAGCTTACCGTGAGGGGCAAGGTTGCATTCCAGTACAAACACCTCCTCGGCTATAAAAGGCGATGACGGCAAGCCTGGAGATAGTTCCAGAAGAAGCGGAAACGGTGAGAATGATTTTCAAAATGTATCTTGACGGTTACACGCTTTTGAACATTGCTCAGTCCTTTGAAAGCAGAATAAGCTGACAGCGCTGGGCAAAAAATGTCTGGACTAAAGGCGAAGTTCAGCGGATTCTGAAAAATGAAAAATATGTTGGCGACGCACTGCTCCAAAAGACTTTCACAGTCGACTGTATAACCCACAAAGTTATGAAAAATAACGGCGAACGTCCAATGTATCTGGTGACGGATCACCATGATCCGATAGTCGACAGAGATACTATTTAATCGGGTTCAGCAGGAGCTTGCAAGGCGTTCCAGTAAACGAAAAATCAGCGATAAAACCAAAACGGAGCAAGGGAAAATACAGCAGAAAATATTCGTTGTCGGAGTTGATGATATGCGGTTGCTGCGGCACTCCGTACAGGCGTAAAATATGGATGAAAAACGGCGTGAAACTGGCGGTCTGGCGATGTATCAGCCGTTTGGAACACGGCAAAAAGTACTGTCCCGATTCGCCTACGATCAAGGAAGAAAAGCTTCACAAAGCGATAATTCGGGCGATAAAACTAATTACTTCCTGCCGTGACGACATCGCAAGAATCCTCAAGGCTAACATCGGAACAGTTCTGGAATGTCAGGGGCAGGAAGAAATGATCAGCATCGAAAATAGACTTAAGGAAATTGATCAAGCAAGCGAACGATCTGGTAAGATTGATAGCTTCCGGAGGCTGTGATGAGGACAAGCTTGACAGCGAATTTTCAAACCTATATCAAGATGAACAGCAGCTCAGCGACAGGCTTGATGCCCTGAAATCTCAGAATAAAACTTCCGCTGAAACTCAGAAAAAAATTGATAAAATCATGGATATGATCAAGCATGAAAAATTTGAGTTGGAAACCTTCGATAACGTGCTTATCAGAAAGCTGATAGAGTGTGTAAAGGTTCTCGGAAAGACCGAAATACTGGTGATTTTCAAGGGCGGATATGAAGTAAAAAAATTGATATTGAATAAGAAAATTGAGATGTCTGTAGAAAAAAATCTACAGACATTTTTTTATTGGGAGGGAGATAATTTGTCAGGAAATTTTGAAGGGATTAAACAGCAAAAAAATACGGAGTGGAGGTAGAATGTACAGGCTTGACAAGAGAGGATGCCGCAAAAAGCGATAAGCAAGGTTGTAGGCGGTGCCGCGGAGCATTTGGCGGCGCCTATGACAAGTACATTGTTCGTGACAGCAAGGACAGAAAGTGGTCGATAGTCTATGATTCGAGCATCAGATGCGTTGACAAAAAGCGGCTGTTCTGCATCGAGGAATTATGCTGTTGAACTTGTTACCCGGTGCTGGAATACGAGGATATGCCGTTGCCGCAGGAGGTCGTTCGTGCTGTGAGAAAAGCCGGCGGCGTGACCGGAGCAGAGTATCGTGCAGGCATTCATGTGCATATTGACGGCGCTCCTTATGACGCACGGACATTGAGGAACTTGGTAAACATTTTTGCGAACAAGGAAAATTTCCTGTTCGATATGCTTCAGGTGTCACCCATGCGTGAAACCTACTGCCAGAAGGTAGACAGAGATTTTCTTGAAAAACTAAATAAACAGAAGCCAAAAAACCATTGAGGAAATTCAAAAAACTGTGGTACAGAGGCGATATGAACGAGGTGCATCATCACTACTCATCAACACGTTACCGAGCCTGCAATTTACATAGTTTTTTTGCAAACGGTCATTGGGAAATGAGAGCCTGCAATTCATCGTTACACGCCGGAGTTATTCGTTCATACGTGACTCTGGCACTGGCGATTTCTAATGCGGCGCTGACTAAAAAGTTCTGTTCACCGCATATTTCAGAGAGTGATAATTTACGTTACAGCGCAAGAGTTTGGCTGATAAATCTGGGACTTAATGGAGAAGAATATAAAAACTGCCGCAAGCATCTGATTTCGCATCTTGAAGGCAATATTGCTTGGCTGCACCCCCGAAGATGCGATTAAGCAACGAGAACGTCTTAAAAGCGGAGAGAATCGCCGCCCGTGAGCGCGTGTCGAGCCTGTGAGGGAGGTTCAGCGAAGCAATCCGACATCCTACCCGATGAAGTCATAAATCCCCAAGAAAATGAGCGTGAGCCTATTTTTTGAGGATGAAGATCTGGAACAAGAAGAAACATTTGAGATGACTATGTAATGGAGGTTAACAATGCAGAAAAAGCAATTATACATTGCCTATGGCAGTAATATAAATCTGGAGCAGATGGCGTATCGGTGTCCGCATTCAAAGGTTGTGGGAACGTCTGAAATAAAGGATTTTGAGTTGGAATTCAGAGGCGTTGCAACCATCGTTCCAAAAAGAAAACGCAAGCGTTCCGGTTCTGATATGGGAACTTGACGAAAGAGATTTACCAACTCTCAACAGATACGAAGGCTGGCCTCGGCTTTACAGACAGGAAAAAATGCCATTTGAGTTGAATGGAAAATCCTATAAAGGCATGGCTTATCTGATGAATCGTGGAGAAATTTCGCCGCCGAGCCAGCAGTATTACAACACTATTTTGCAGGGTTACAGAGAAAATGGTCTGGACGAATCGTATCTGCAAAAGGCATTGGAACATTCGCTTCAGATGGATTTCGCAGAGGAAGAATTTGACGAGGATTTTGATATGGAAGATTTTGAGGATATCGATTTTGACAATGACTTTCAGATGGAGCTTTGAGGAGGACAGTATGAAATATAAAGGGTTTTTTGTGAAGATCACGCCGGATAAGTATCTGCCAAGAGAAAATGAGGACGGCGAGATCGTTGCCTGTGAGGGATTCAAGATAGAGGTATTTTCGGATGAATCTGAAAAAGTAGAAATTGATATCTTTTCGGTCTGCGGTTGATTTTGAATTGATGAAGAACAGTATCAATGAAGCAGAACAATTCGCTAAAGACTACATCGACTGCGAAGAAAAAGAGTATCAAAGAATGCTTGATGAGTTTAACGGAAATTAATTTTAAGATTCAGCGGTATAAAAGTACCGCTGAATTTTCATTTTCAAGTTCATGAAGTTCGTGAGTTTGAAAATGAAAAATTTATTTGACAATTCTCTTTAAAACGGCGTAGAATAGGGATTTTAATAAAGCGACTATTTGGTATCAGCTTGACACAAACCTTGTAAATTACGTAAATACGTAGTTTGCAAGGTTTTTATTTTATCTGATTTATTGTTAAATGAAATATATAATTCTTTGCGAAATTTATAAAATTTTTTTCTTATTCCCAACTTACTACGAACCATTAAACCGTGAAATATTTCAAATGTGACCCTTACTTTCTGTTTGCATGTTACTATTGAGTGAAGAAAATAAGACTTCTAAAATTTCAGCCAATCTTAATTTACTCTTTATATAGAAAAAATCCCCACTTGCATCAAGTAGGGATTTTTTGGGAAACAGGTACAAAAAATACATTTAAATTTTACACATAATATTTATATAAAAGATAGATATATTGTAAATATTTAATTAATTTTATATTTATATGTTGATTTTTTGTAAATTATTGGTATATAATGTGTGTATATGTATATTTAATAAAATTTATTTAAGGAGAAATTATTATGAAAAAATTTAAAGAAAATAATCTCATCTATGCTCACAATTACATCTGCTTTTTCATTATGCGACTTAAACAAAGACCAATGCTTATTATGCAGGACAAAAGCATACTTGGCGTATTTATGAAAAGGTATCCACCCTTAATATGGAATGGTATAGTAGTACAATATTAAATAACAATAATTATACATTCAATTCTTGTGTAAAAAACAACTAATAGTTAATTCCTCCAATTTTTACAGCAATTATTCCACTAGTTTGAAAGCCCTTACTACTTCGTATTACAGTCCTCCCAAAATAAACGGTACTGGTTTTTTTGTCTATGTCAACTTGGTATACACCGACTGAAATCAATAAGTTTTCTGTACAATATAGTTATGAAACAAGCAATAATGCAAAAAATTACACCAATTTATGTACTGGTGGGTGATTTTAAATCAGATGGCTATGTAAATAAGCTTGATGCTGATCTGATTTTAGAATATAGTGCTAGTGTTGGTGTTGGTGAACAACCAACATATTCAGAAAAAGCTTTTTTACTTGCTGGTGATATTAATAATGACGGAATAGTAGATGCAAGGGATGCTTCCTCTATTTTATCTTTTGTGGGAGGAAGTATAACACATTTTTAAATAAAAATAAGGCTTTAAAAAAAAAGCCCGTCAGGAAATTCCCGACGGACTTAGCTTTGTATTGTTTCTGCGGTATATTTTTTTCAACAAATTAATTATATCACACTTTTATAAATTTTGCAATTATTTCACTTTTATTTTCAATTTCAGTATGCAGACGTTTAATGAAGTTTTCCCCGCAACCGTTTTGCTGATAACCCCATACGCCTAACAGATAATTTACTGCTTTCAGAGTACCATCACCGAAAAGACTTATTTTTATCCATACCGTATTTGTTGATACCTAGTGTTTTGGCTGTCAACAGTAGTTCTTTAAGCGATAGCACACCAATAGTCTTATCGCCTTTTTGTAGCCTGTTTTATCTAGAACATGCTTTGCCGAACTTGCTGCTGTAGAAATACCCAACGTCTTTAAAAAATACCTTTAGCGTATGCTTCAGCAAGCTTTTTGTAATTGACTTGATAAAATCAGCAAAGCATTTTTGAAGAAACAGCTGCACCAAAAAAACTTTTTTACAGCGTTGCAAGCCTTGAAAAACTGTCTTTCAGTGCGGGATATATATGTCCCTGTACAGACTGTAAAAATTCATCGTACCTTTCCATTCTCTTTGCTGTCAGGCTGACACACCTTGTCTGTCCTTACTACTGCCTTTACAGCCTCGTGCACACTGCCGTATATCCCCTGCACCAACAGACGCAAAAAGTGCCGCACCCAGTGCAGGCCCCTCGCTTGGACGCAGGCGTCTTTACCTCACAGCCATACAGATCTGCAAGCATTGAACGCCACAAAGGTGATGTTCCACCGCCGCCGCATGCCATCATATCCGAAACATTTATTCCCATTTCATGAAAAAACCTCCACGCAGTCACGAAGTGAATATGCAACGCCCTCCATTACCGCCCTCAGCATATGCTTCTTTTTGTATGCATTGCTGAAAGTCCGAAGAATACGCCTCTTGCATCAGGGTCAAGATGGGGTGTTCTCTCACCCATGAGATAGGGCAGATACAAAAAGCCTTTCCGCACCTATCGGAACGGTTTCTGCCTCCTTGTCCATGAGATAATATTCATCAACATCCATAAGTGCCGCTGTATCCTTTTCTGCACCGCAAAAATTGTCCCTGAACCATTTCAGCGAAAGTCCTGCCGCCTGTGTTACGCCCATAATATGCCATTCTCCCGGAACAGCCGCACAGCAGGTATGAACACGTCCCTCAGGGTCAATGGAAACAGACGGTGTATGTGCAAATACAACTCCAGATGTACCTATTGTGGTGAATGCTCTGCCCTCTGCACATACCCCTGTACCTATTGCTTTTGCGGCGGCATTGTCACCTGCACCGCCTACTACTATTGTGCCTGCATTAAGTCCGAGCTGTTCTGCAATATCCGCTCTCAGAACGCCTGTCACCTCACAGGATTCATAGACACTGGGCAGAAGTTCCATATCTATACCGAGTCTTTGACATATTTCACTGCTCCAGCAGCGGTTCGGAACGTCAAGCGCTGCATTCCTGATGCGTCTGATACTTCTGTTGCATATTCGCCGGTAAGTATAAATCTCAGATAATCCTTCGGCAGAAGTATGTGTCTGCATTTTTCAAAAAATCTCAGGCTCGTTATTTTTTCACCCACAGAATTTTTTGCCGCTGTCCAGCCTGTCAATGCAGGATTTGCTGTGATTTCAATGAGTTTTTCCCTCGCCGATTATGCGGTTCATTTCATCAGCCTCTGCGGCTGTACGCTGATCGCACCATATAATAGCATTGCGGAGAACGTTGTTGTCCTTATCCACCATTACAAGACCGTGCATCTGTCCGGAAAAGCCTATGCCCTTTATTTCGTCCTTATTTACGCCGCTTTTTGAAACTACTGCTTTCTCACTGTGTCGCATTGCAGCCGCCCAGTGTACAGGATCCTGCTCTGCATATCCGTTTTTCGGCTGATACATGGGATATTCCGCAGTTGCAGAGGCAATTACCCTGCCGTTTTCATCAAAAAAGAACTGTCTTTGTACCGCGTTGTACCGCAGTCCACACCGATTATATATGCCATAGATGTATTCCTTTTCGTATGTTGTAGATCATTCGCTGAAAACGTTCCACCGGAAAGTTTTCAGAAAAAAAACTTACAAAAAAATATAACAAGGGGAAAGCGGTCTTGTTCGCTTTCCCTCGAAAAAGCCGCCACTTTTTCCTTTTTTCTCCGCGCGCAAAAAGCATAGCGCAGGGAATTTCGCCCTCCGCGGAGGGCGACCAGGGCTTCTCATCCTGAACCTCGCCAGCATTTTTTGAAAATAGCTGGATCAAAAAACTTTTTTATTGCCAAGTCGCCATTATCAGAGATTAAACATAATATTATTCACAACAGACTCAAGCATTTCCTGTCTGCCGCTTGAAAGGCTATCTGTAACTTCACTCTTTTCAAGAGCGTATTTCTCCAGATCTGCCATGGTAACATTACCCTCAATTATATCCTTGCCTATGCCTATCTGCCATGACGCATATCTGTCAGCAACAAACTTGTCAATTCTGCCGTCCTCTATCATCTTGACTGCAATTCTCAGACCAAGTGCAAAGGTGTCCATTCCTGCAATATATGAGAGGAAAATATCCTCGGGGAGTGAATGAACCTCTCCTTGCCTTTGAGTCAAAGTTAAGTCCTCCGTTTGTAAAGCCGCCTGCTTTCAGAACCTCATACATACAAAGTGCAGCATCATATACATTTGTGGGAAACTGGTCTGTATCCCAGCCCAGCGACGGATCGCCCTGGTTTGCGTCAATGGAACCAAATACGCCGTTATCCCTTGCAACTCTCAGTTCATGCTGGAATGTGTGCTGTGCCAGTGTTGCGTGGTTTTGCCTCTATGTTCATTTTGAAATCATTTTTCAAGGCCATACTTGCGCAGGAAGCCTAAAACTGTTGCTGTATCGAAATCATACTGATGCTTTGTGGGTTCCTTTTGGCTTTGGTTCAATGTAGAAATCACCCTTATAGCCTATGGAACGTGCATAGTCAACAGTCATTCTCATAAGTCTTGCCATGTTGTCCTGCTCGAGTGCCATATCTGTATTCAGGGAGAGTTTCATAGCCTTCTCTGCCGCCCCAGAATACATAACCCATACCGCCAAGCTTTACAGTAGCCTCAACAGCTTTCTTTATCTGTCTTTGCGGAAAATGCGAAAACATCTGCAGAGGGGTGAAGTTCCTGCACCGTGCATATATCTCGGGTGATCAAAGCATTTTTGCAGTGCCCCAGAGAAGTTTTTTGGTAGGGTCAGCCTTCATTTTTTCTGCGATATAGTCTGTTACCTCGTCAAGCTTAGCGTTTGTTTCTGCAAGACTGCCGTACTCAGGAGAAAGGTCACGGTCATGGAAGCAGAAATATTCAATTGACAGCTTGTCCATTATCTCAAAAGTCTGCGTCAACCTTTGCCTTTTGCTCTTGCTGAGGGTCAGATTCGCCCCATGACTTGTCAGCAGTACCGCGAGCCGAACATATCAGTGCCGTCACCGCCCATTGTATGCCACCATGAAAGTGCAAATTTCAGATGCTCTTTCATAGGCTTTCCTGCGATCATTTCATCGGGATTGTAGTATTTGAATGAAAGCGGGTTCGTGCTGTTTTTTGCCCTCGTATGCAATTTTTTGCCTATGTCTTTGAAGAATTCGCTCATTTTTATTACCTCCGAAAAAATATCATAAATTTATTTCTGTGCTGACGCACTTTTGTGCCGCACAATTTCTCGCTTATTTCATCAGGCTGATGAGTGCCTGCGTATAATGTAAACCTGCTTTGCTGAAGCGGTTGCGCTCGCCGTTTTTCGTCAACAGCGGTAAATGCTCTTTCCGATACGGATATCTCTATATTTTCTCGCCTGCTTGCAAGATTTACCCTCTTGAAACCGCACAGACTCACATTAGGCACAGCGTTTTCACAATAGTCCTTGATATAAAGCTGAATAACGTCATCCACCGCTTTGCCGCCCGTGTTTTCGGCAGTCACAACAGCCTTACCGTCCTTTGTATTCAACCGATGTGCAAACAATTTTTCCGTAAGTAAGACCGTATCCGAAGGGATACAGCACATTATTTTCCGCATAACGGTAGGTGCGGTTTTTCATGGAATAATCGGTGAAGTCGGGAAGCATATCGGAACGCTCGTAGAATGTAACGGGTAGCTTGCCCGAAGGTGAAACGTCGCCGAAAAGTATCTCTGCAAGTGCCGTGCCGCCTTCCGAGCCGGGATACCATGCGTGGATAAGCGCATCCGGATCACATTCGGTATTCACCGAACTTCCTGCGGCACACACAACGACAACCGGCTTGCCCGTCTGCATTATCTTGTCTACCAGGATACGTTGATATTCGGGCAGACGTATATCATTTTATCTCCCGAAGAAAACTCGTTACCTGTATCGCCCTCTTCGCCCTCAATGGTGGAATCGAGTCCAACGCAAAGTACAACAAAGGTCGGCACAGTCCGCGCCGGCGAGTGCCTCAGCATATCTGTCACCCGATTGCGCCAGAGCGGAAACCTTGTCTTTATAAAGGTGACAACCCTCGGCATAAATGACCCTGCCCTCAAAGCGCTCTCTGATACCGTCAAGGAATGTAACATACTTATCCGCAGTACCGTTATAGTTGCCCTCCAATGCAATTCTGCTGTCACTGTTTGGGCCGATGACCGCAATTGTATGCAGTCGGCTTTCATCAAGCGGAAGTATGCCGTTATTTTTCAGCAGTACCATGGATTTTTCCGCGCATTTCAGCGAAACCGCCTTGTGCTCCTTGCACGATACAACGGTATAAGGTATATCATCGTATTCTGTTTTATCATCGAGCATACCAAGCCTTATCCTTGTTCTCATAAGGTGTATGCAGGCGTTTCGGATATGCTCCTCGGTGATAAGTCCCTCGTTAAGTGCGGCAAGGAGATACGCATAAGTGCGCGACCGCAGTTTACATCGCATCCCGATTTTATGGCAAGAGCCGCAGATTCAACCGGATTCGCTGTAAGACCGTGATGCTCATGGAAATCGCGTATTGCCCAGCAATCGGACACAAAGTATCCGTCAAAGCCCCACTCGTTCAGCTTGGACATAAAGAAAACTGCTCGCACAGGCAGCTTCGCCGTTTACACGGTTATATGCGCCCATTACGCCCCCTCAACGTGAGCTTCTCTGACGAGTGCTTCAAATGCAGGAAGATAGGTTTCTTCAATATCCCTTTTGGAAACTTCGGCATTAAACTCGTGACGCACTGCTTCGGGACCGCTGTGTACAGCAAAATGCTTTGCGCAAGCGGCGACTTTCATTGTTTTTTCTTCACCCTGCAAGCCATTTACAAAGGCTTTTCCGTTTTCGGCGGTCAAATACGGATCTTCGCCGTAGGTCTCATGTCCTCTGCCCCAGCGAGGATCACGGAAAATATTGATATTGGGCGCCCAGAAAGTCAACCCCTTGTATATATCTCTGTCATCGTATTTTTGTATATGCATTATACTTTGCACGAGCTTCCTCGGCGGTTATATCCGCGACCTTCTGAGTCAGTTCTGTATCAAACATAGCCGCCAGACCGATAGCCTGCGGAAACATTGTGGCTATGCCCGAACGCGCCAGACCGTGCAGTCCCTCGTTCCACCAGTTGTATGCAGGAATGCCCAGCCTTTTTACGGCAGGAGCATCGTATCTGAGCTGAGAAGCCTGCTCCTCCACCGTCATTGCATCGGTTAGCGCAATTGCTCTTTCTTCTGCGCTGAGGGTGCTGTCAAAATATTTTTCCATAGTGATTTTCCTTTCAGATTTATATTATATTGCGTCAAGAAATCTGTTGATCCGACCGCCGATATACTCCTTGAAATCATTCAGATCCGGCTCAAAATTACCTTCGTTATCCAGCAGGCACCAGTGCTCTGAAATGACTGCTTCCTCATTCTTCGCAAACCTCTTTTTTCTCCCCAAAAGCTCACATTCAAGGAACAGGCTGTTGGTATATACCTCAAAATTGCAGGAATAATCGGGATAGCATACCTCCTCGTATTTCGGGATACATTTTGCAAATATCTGCCCGTTGACCACATAGGCGCGTAACCGTCCTCAAGATTAAAGCCTGCTTTGAAAGCCTTTCTTACGTAGCTATCCTGCCTTATGCGCACTTCGGAATTTGTTATTCTGAAACGGCTGTCATTTATATCGGAATAGTCCCAAAGACTTATCACACGGTTGGGAAGATATCCTTTTTTCTGCGTGCTCATAGGAATAATACAAACTCCGCCATGTGTAAGACTCGTCACGGACCATGGCGCAAACTCCGCTTTTTTCTCGGATATATTGCGTATTTTTGTGCGTTATCTTCACAACTGGATATGCCTCGTTCATTTCAATTATCATGGTAAATTCCTTACCAAATGGAGTGACGGGCGGCATTAATGTAAGAGTATATATGTCCGTGATCTCGCAGCTTACCCTGCTATTATCGGGGTAATAGGTTTCGGGATTCACCTCGGGCGCACACCAAAGCCTGTGTCCGCCGTATGCCACCCATGTTCCGTATTTTCCTGCAGGCTCAGTAAATATGCGTTCAGTATCTTCAAAAAGCACATTTTTTCTTTTCCCCGCAAGGGAGAAATATATTATCCTCGGACCTTCTTCAAGTGTTACTCCCAAGGTGATAATACCGTTATCAAGGAAAATACATTCACCAAAATTCTTGTATATACGTTTTGAAGATATTACACTCATAATTTTTTTTTCCTCCAATTTGTTTAAATTATACACTAATTTGTTTTGATTTACTAACCGTTTTTTGCGCTTTAAGTTTCAATTATTGCGATATTTTATATTTTCCCTTGTGCAAATACACATATTTACAATAAAATATATTGCACTTTTTTGCAGGATATGTTATTATATATTATACATAAAAAATACATCATGTAATCTCAAGACATTTTTGATTATATCATTATTATTCAAAAAAATATATGAAAGGGAGCTTGACATGATCGCACATCTAAACGGTGATTTTGAAACGGTTGACTATACTCAGAACAGAAGTGTGCTTTTATACGACAATATTGAAAATGAAGAATATCCTCTCCACTGGCATAATGCTATCGAAATAATTATGCCGCTTACAAACGGCTTTGAGGCTATTTGTGGAGGCACGGATTATCACCTTGACGAACGTGATATACTTATTATTCCCGCAGGTACGCTCCATAATCTTAAAGCTCAGTCCGGCAGACGCCTTATCCTTCTTATTGACAACCATTCGTTTGCAAATAATCCTGCACTGTCGGAACTGTACTCTGTTTTTTCCGAGCCTTTGCTGATCAATTCAAGCTTTGACAAGGAATTTCTGCGGTCAATGAACCAGATAATGAAAGACATATATATACTTTATTCTAATTTTGGTGATGTTACCGAAGTATATATATATATATGAAGATCTTATCTTTTTTGCCAAAATAAAGGAATATCAGCTTAACGAAATACAATATTACGCCGGCGAACAGTATGCGGGCAAATTCCGTATGATACTGAAATTTATTGAACAGAATTATATGAATGATATTACTCTGGAGGATCTTGCTCAGCTCGCAGGCTACAGTACCTTTCATTTTTCAAGGATATTCAAAAAATACAGTAATACCACATTTATTAATTTTCTTAATCGCCGCAGGGTAAAAGCCGCAGAGCTTCTTTTACTTGAAAACGGATGTTCAATCACCGATGGGCTATGCAGGTAGGATTTACAAGCCTTACAACATTCAACAGAGTATTCAAAAGTATAACCGGATGTACTCCCTCGGACTACAAAAAACTATATCGGACATAGCAGACATCGGAAAAATTTTCGTAATCATCATGAGGAATTTTTTACACTTTCGTATTGGTTAATATTATAATACGCTAAAAGGTATTTATCAAACTATAAGATTCAGATTAGTGTATTTTTTTTTAGCGTTTTTGTACATTTTTAGAAGTGATATTTTTATGTTTTATACACAATTTTTAGAGCTATGTAAAAAGAAATGGCACTAAACCAACACCTTTGATTAAAAGTCTTGAACTAAGTCCTGATAATTTAAAAAACGTTAGGAAAACGGTTCAACAGTTAATTCAGATATATTATTAAAAATTAAAAGGAACTTCAGAAAATTACAGCTACACAAATCCAAAACAATCAAATAGAATCAGCATATCATTTTTTCTCCAACTTCCGGCAAAGGAAATTCCCCGAATAACAATATTCTCTTTTCCGCAATAAATAGCTGCTTTTCATATTTCCTCCTTACCGCACATAACACACTTATGAATAATTGCAATTATATGTTCAATTGAATCAGTACAATTTCTTTTCAGCCACTCTGCTATTATTGCGGATATTCCGTTTAGATAAAAAAAAGCATCATATAGTTTCTCTCAGACGTTGGAACGGAAAAAGCGTTGCAGAATAGGGTCAAAGTATGTGCCGGAACATTTTCTGATAGGTTTTATCAGCAGAGAAAAATCCTCGGGTTTTCCATTGCTGTCTGATAGATATTTCTGTGCTGACAAACAAATGTCAGATATGGAGTAAGATATTCTGAAGTGACAAGAAAAAAGTTCTTCTTCAGGGCAAAAACGTAGTTTATTTACAACACTGTTATCTGAATCTGAAAAATAAGAAAGTAACTTTTTTATATGCATATACTCAATGCTTTCAGCCAGCAGGTCACCTATCGTTTCATAGTGAAGATAAAAAGTAGAACGATTCACTCCTGCCTTTTCGCATATTTCCTTAACTGTAATATACGCAAAATCCTTTTTTTTTCAAGCAATTCAAGAAGAGCCTCATCCATACGCACGGCTGTATTAAAGTATTTGCTTTCAGACTTATTCATGCTTTTCCACCTGCCTTCCGTATTTTCTGCTGTGTATCAGCATATACACAGCTGTCACAATAACTATCAGATATACCGAACTGCCAGTAAGTGTATTCATCAATTTCCGGTAGCTTTCTCCGTTTTCAAAAAAACGTGAAATCATTGCTGTTTGCAAGCCAAGGACTGACATCATGGCTGAAATGAAATTCAACACCTTTGCAGCCGACAATATCAAATCACCAAGTTCGTGGAATTTTTACAAGATTGATAATTGAAAGGATCAGAGTATAAAAATGTGTACAATGCAGACAGATAGATGATGTATCCGGGATATGTAAATCCTGAATTTGTTCTCACCATAAGAACGATCATACCACCTATTGGAATATTCAGCAAAAACAGAAGCAGAGCAGTTTTTCTGTAACACCGGTATTTCTCTTTTTTGTTCTTTTTTTCTCCGATAGCTGAATATCAGATACACTCTGAGTCCGCCAAGTACAAAGTAATAAACTGCCATTGAAATAAACCACACTGAAGCATAGCGTATACCTGCTTTGCAATTCGGAATATAACATAAAAAAGAAAATTGATGAGCATACCCTGATAAATATTTACACTCCCACGAAAGGCAAGGTCATCGAAATATTTTCTTCCGAAGTATGATGCTCTGATTTTCTGCATTATTCTGCTATTATTGAACGCCGTTTTTATATCTTTTAACAGTTTAGGTACAGAGGCAATAATAACAGCAAGAGAGTACGCAGACATCACATATATCATGTATGAATACGCACTCTCTGTTTTTCCTGCGACAAAGATATAAATGAGCGCTGCATACACGACAGGTGTAAAAAAATAATGTCACTTTGGGCGGATGCAGAAACTTTTTAATGATTCTCTTTGTCTTTTTGCATGGCTTAATTCTCACTTATCTCTTTTTGCAAGCGTTTGCATGATTTCAAAGGCATACTTCTGTTTGCCATTTGACAGAAGCTTTTTGTAGACAGGATAGTTAACTCCCATACAAATAAATCCGATTATACCAATTATGACTCCTATAATAAACATAGCTGTCGTTCCGCTGCCGATTACTTTCATTGAAAGGCACATTCCCACACCTGTAATAAGTGAAGCAATGATACCGAAAGTATAGGTAAAAACTGTTGCAGGAAGTTTTGCTCTGGCATCCAGTTTACGCAGTGCGACTACCTTAGAGGTGTCTTTGGGTGCATACTCATTTGCGAGATGTTCTGCGTAAATCTTATCTGTATTCATGGCTGATAGCCTCCTTTTTATTTGATACCTTTATTATACAGTAGGCAAATCAAAAAACTGAACGACATTGATTGATGTTTATGTTGTTTTCAGGAACAGATAAATCCCGATTTATCAATCAAATTGCTTGAATGTTATCAATAATAACACCACATCCGACAATTAAATACAACTACCTTAGCAACAATAATTTGAATGCAACGATTAAAATATCAATCGACATTTAAAACATCGTCTGAATAAATCAGCCGATGAAAATTGTATTTTTCACAAAAATGCGCCCAATATCCATAATAATTGCGCAGATGAAAAAGTACAATTGAGATGTTCCCGAAGGAACAGAATTTCAGCAAGGAATGCTGAAAAAATATCGTGGATATGAAATATCCACTCAAACGTAGCAAAGCACAGTACTTTGCGCCACGAAAAATGAGGACGAAAGCACGATGCTTTTCAGGGGAATTTTTCCCCATGACAACTGATGAAAGAAAAAATTCTCCGTGAACTGGGAAATAAAAATGCCAATAAAAGTGGCATGGACGTTCTCAAAGATCGCCGAAGAAAGGAACTTGAAAAAGTCTTCTCCGGAGCTGAGCGCATAATCCAGAGTTTTGCACCAGGAGAAGTCACTTCCGAACAGGCAATGATGATAGCTCAGTTACTATGCAGCCGACTTCTGAAAGACCAGTATCCATTCACAATGACCATGGGCATATCCACTCGCATATCATTTTCAACAACGTAAATATGCAGACAGACCGCACCTTTGAAACAGAAGAAAATCAGGGTAAAAAACCTGACAGAGGCATGAGCGAAACTGCGGAAAGTCTCCGATGAAATCTGTGAAAAAGCAAGCTCGTCAGTAATTGAAAATCCCGAATATGGCAAGGGTATTTCTCATTATGAATGGAGCAGAAAAATGCAAAAAATTCATGGTTGGAATGTTAGGAACTGATGTCAGACATTTGCTCTCCCTCTAAAATCATTCAAAAAAACTATCTTCTGTAATTTACTTCCCCCTACTGCAATCGGATCTAAGTTTAATGTCAACAACCCCGTCATTAAATGACCTGTTCTTCTGCATACGTATATCCCGCATGATAAAACAGTGAAGTATAGCCATATGTATCCACGTAATTAATATCTGCTCCCTGTTCCAACAGCCATCGCATCATACTTTCGGATATAAGAAACTCAACGGCATTTCCTTTATTGTATCCTCCATATGCATTGATATCAAATTTTTTCGAATACATTTTTATTTGATTACCTGCTACTTCTACCAATAGTTCAAAAAAATCTTCTTTTGGTAACGTCTTTCGCTTCGCCATAGTACCATACTCCTTTCCATATTCAGGAATATCAACATCTATTAATTTTAATTGCTTATATGATACTTCTTACTGATTTCAAGCTCTTTTGTACTCTTGTTATAATAGAAAACATCCCGACTGAAAATCAGGAACGGACTTTCCTTTTGATTCTCTTCAAATATTTTCTGCGCCTGTTTTATCATTTTACGTATGGATTTTTATTGCCTGCTCTTGTAAACAGCACCATATCCTTCGTCGGAACTGCAATCAGTAAATCATCCTGTAATGCCTCGCTGCAATCTTCCCATATACCTGGCAGACACAAAGCCTCCGCTTCAAAATCTCCGCCTGCCACCAATCCATACACACCTGCTTCCTTTGATTCCACCATACGATACGTTATATCCCGGTACAGATTTTCAAACGCTTTGCTCTCAAGCAATTGGGCGGACGTATCTTCCGGAAGATTGTCATAGGTCAGATACATATAAGGTCTTTCCCCATATCCTGTATCAGTGTAATTATATAGCTATCATAAATCCGAAACATGGGGATATTATTGTATTCCTGTATTTCGCCGCTCTGATTATTAAAATTGTTGTTCGCAGCCATAAGCGTGACTGCCTCAGCGGGAGTTTTTGACCAATTCTTTTTTTTGATACGGGGATAAAAGCTTGTCTGGTTCAAATATGTAATCATCTGAAAAGCCGTCCTGAAACTCCGTTTCTTCTTCGTCATTTCTTTGCAGATGAGTCCATTCAAGCTCGCATAATGCCCCGTTTTCCTGAATCCATTTTTGGCATCTTTCAAGAAAATCCAAACCATAATTGCTGTAAGAACATTTCATGAGAACACGAATTACAATCCTGTTATATTCTTCATCTTTATGATACTCCGCAGCTTGTCCACTATCTATAAACTGCAAATAATCACTGATTTTATCCTTCAATGTATGGGCATGACTTTCCCCGCACACAATATCCCCATTCCATCGGATCAACAATGATAAGCACCAGCTTTTCATCTTCAACTGCAATTTGGTCTATTACATATCTGTCATTTACATCAGACATACTTATTTCACCTCAAATACAAATTCATTCTTCCATGTAAACACTTCAGAACAGAATAGCAGACATTTTTTTTTCAGTATCCTTATCTTTTTTCCACATATATTTTCCTGTCATTATTGTCAATTTCAAATTCATCCGAAGATGTTCGTATAAGGGCTGTTCCGACAGGATTATCAATATACTTCAATACATCAGAATCCAGTTGACACACCCCTGCAATGGATAACAGCTTTATATTACTGTAATCTGCCACATATTCATCATCCTCATTTCCAGCCATAAAAAAGACCAGCCGCTGTCATTCTCATTCAGCGCTTCCTCTCTGGTCATATATCCGACTTTCCAACCTTCATCAGTAATCTTTTTCGATACATATGACATCATTCCGAGTAACTTCTTCCTGTTAATCATATCTTCATAATAATGTTCATTATTTTTAAATTCGCTAATATGATCAGCAGTTAATATAACGCCTGTATCAATGCTGTCTATATTTGCATCCCAGATTTTTTATCATCCATTACATTTCTTAATAATACCGCAAAAGTAAAGATTTCCTCCGTCGATGCTTCCACATATGTTTTGATTTCTTTTATCAAATTTCTTCCATGTTCATCATAAATATATACCAGTACGCCACCATCACGATAAAGTGTCAGCTTAACGGCACCTAAATTATTTTCATCTTTATAAAATACAAAAAAAAATCGGAAACTTTACCATTCACATACCAATCAAATTCCGTCCCGTTTTTTCCATTCATATAATAAACTGCCCCATTTTCTTCTAAAGCTTCAGCCTTTACATGCGGCAGATACATTGTACGGCTTTCACGGATCAGCCGTCTTATTTCATTCAATATCTCATTCATAATTTTAGCTCCCATCAAGTTTAATGATGTACCTTTTATTACTTATCATTCAGGAAATATTTCAACCTGAACATTATTTTCACGACAAAATTTAATAAATTCCCCGACATCATCTCCGCTGATTGTCGCAAAGAAAGTAATTTTACGATGGTTATACTTTCCCTCATCGTGCATATCATCGAGATAAACTTCATTATCCTGCTCGCTGTATGTTACGTTAAGCTTCATATTATCTTTATAGATCATTCCGTCTCTGGCAGTGAGCATAACATCTATCTTTACAAAAGACTCCTGCCGAAGCTTTCTGGCTTTTTTTTTATTGACCAGACGGTGACAGGAATGATACATAAAAAATTCAAGAAACATTGGTAATACAAGAAACCAAATATCCGCTATACACATTACACCAAATATGATAATAAACAAAACCAACCATATTAAAATAGGTGCCGATAAGCGCAGCGTATCTTTGTCATTCAAAACACGAGTTGTTACTGTTACCCGATACATCTTTTTTCTCCTTTCCGACAATTCGTATAGCCACTAATGAACAGTCCCAATTATACAGTACATCGCCAAAATCCAGTTCCTCAAGTTTTTACTATTGATAAAAAACGCACCGACACCCGCATCGCCCCACAGAATGCGCCACTGATTCTTCCAGTAATCCGAATCAAGCTGAAACAGCAGGGTATCATAATAATCCGCAGCCTCCACACCTCTCGGATCCCACTGTCTGAAATGTGGATATCCAAACATTCGGTGTCCATATGTGGATTCATGAATGTCCACATATTTTTTTATCATACTCGTCAAACATTTGATAGAATTCTAATCTGCTGTCCAATTCAACGCCAAGCTCCTCTGCAATCTTATGCAGTAATTCATCACACCTTACATCACAATCATTCATATATGCTTTTTCCATCTTGAAAGAAACTGCATATTCTCCCCCTGTACAGGAAAACAGTTGCTATCCTGTTGGTTTACGCTCTTATTCTCTTTTTCCAAATCTCCGGTTGTTTTTATTCCAATAGAAAGCACATCCGCTTCTTCTGTAATACTTTCATCTATTTTTTTCGTGATATACCACCTGATATGTATTATTTGGATAGCCGCTTTCCTGAATAGCCATGCCATAGTTTCTGTCACATAGTATAAAAATTGCAGTATGCCTGTCCTTGAAGCATCTGATTTTCAGGAAGCTCATTCAGATTCATCTGTGCCAGCAACATCAGCTTGCTTCCATCGGAAGCCTTCGGATATTCTCTCTTCTTGTCCCAATAAGGGATACCACCTATTTTACTTCCAAAAAGCGTTGGTTTTCTGTTTTCCTCTATCTGAATTTTGATTGAATCCTGACTAGTTCGCTTCTGTAACTCCTGTAAAAGTATTTTCACAGTTTTTCTTGTCCGGCGTTTGAACAGGCGTATGATTGTAGTCAGCACCCTCTTTTTGATCTCACATTCTTTTTTTTTATGACCAAGATATATCATTACAATTCCCAAGGCTAAAATTACACCAAAGGAAAAAGAACAGAGAGAGATACACATG
>VOFK01001990.1_pt1 | contig 21192 bp, 29 predicted proteins | sample 5384121 | NCBI WGS metagenome assembly VOFK01 (sample SAMN12384730, study PRJNA508395) | human gut metagenome | isolation source: healthy gut J | host: Homo sapiens | reverse complement strand
TGCTGGCGCTGCCATCATCCCATCATCTTCCGCGCGACCGAGCAGTGGTTCTGCTCCATCGATGCCTTCAAGGAGGATGTCTACAAGGCCATTGATAATGTGAAAGTGGCAGCCGCCTGGGGCCATGACCGCATGGCCGGCATGGTCCGCGACCGCAGCGACTGGTGCATCAGCCGCCAGCGCGTCTGGGGCGTGCCATCCCGGTATTCTACTGCAAGAAGTGCGGCAAGTACCACATCACCGATGCCTCCATCAAGGGTGTTTCCGATCTGTTCCGCAAGGAGGGCAGCGATGCCTGGTACATGATGCCAATGACATCATGCCCAAGACCGAGGTCTGCGAGTGCGGCGCCGCCGACTGGGAGAAGGACCCCGACATCATGGATGTCTGGTTTGACTCCGGCTCCACCTGGAGTGCTGTCTGCCGTGAGCGTCCCGAGCTGCGCTGGCCCGTGGATATGTATATGGAGGGCGGCGACCAGTTCCGCGGCTGGTTCCAGTCCAGCCTGTTGACCTGTGTTGGCCACTCAGGGCATTGCCCCCTACAAGGAGGTTCTGTGCCACGGCTGGGTCGTGGATGAGAAGGGCAAGCAGATGCACAAATCCGCCGGCAACGGCGTGGAGCCCAGTGAGATCATCCGTGATTACGGTGCCGACATCATCCGTCTGTGGGTCGCCTCCAGCGATTACACCGTTGATGTCCGCGCCGGCAAGGAGATCTTCCGCCAGCTGTCCGAGGCCTACCGCAAGATGCGCGCGCGTGCGCAATACCGCCCGCTTTATGCTCGGCAACATCAACGACTTTAATCCTGCCAAGGATATGGTTGCCGATGACCAGCTGTTTGAGATCGACCGCTGGGCGCTGGAGGCCTGCAATAAGCTGACCGCCAACCTGCGCGATGCCTATGACCACTATGATTTCAGCCGCGCCTACCACGCACTGTACAACTTCTGTGTCATTGATATGTCCAACTTCTACATGGATGTCATCAAGGACCGCCTGTACTGCGCGGATGACCATGCGCGCCGCTGCTGCGCACAGACTGCACTGTACCGCATTCTGGTGGACTTCACGAAGCTGTTGGCACCCATCCTCTGCTTTACCAGTCAGGAAATCTGGAGCTATGTGCCGAAGCTGCCCGGTATGAAGGACTATGTGGTGGCTTTGAGCAGATGCCCGAGGCTAAGCCCGCTGCCGACGATGCCTTTACCGCCAAGTGGGATCGCATCATGGCAATCCGCGATGATGTGAAGAAGGTTCTGGAGAGCAGGCCCGTGCCGATAAGGTTATCGGCTCTGCACTGGAGGCCGGTCTGACGCTGTACTGCAGCAAGGAGGTCTACGACTTCCTGAACGCCATCCCGATGGATGAGTTGGCCGACCTGTTCATCGTCTCCCATGTCGAGCTGATCGAGGGTGAAGGCGGTGTCAAGGGTCTGGTTGAGGGTCTCGGCGTCAGCGCCGCCCACGCCGTCGGCAACAAGTGCCTGCGCTGCTGGAAGTATGACACCTCCGTTGGGGAGGATGGTCTCTGCCCGCGCTGCGCTAAGGTTCTGAAGCTGTAAATTTTACTCTGCCGTCAGCGGTGCTTATACGCGTAAGCACCGCTGATTTTTTCGGATAAGGTGTTGTATGATTTCTGGTTTGTTTTCTCTGCTGGGGGCGGCCGTTCTGGTCGTGATCGACCAGCTTATCAAGCACTGGGCCATTTGGCGGCGCTGCTGCCGGTGGGCAATATGGATGCTGCCCGGCATTGTCGAGCTGCGCTACTGCCTGAATGACGGTATGGCATTCTCGATGCTGGCCGGTAAGCAGACGCTGCTCATCGGCATGACCTCGGTCATGCTGGTGGTGGTGGCCGCCATGCTGTTTACCCGCAAAATGTCTGTGTGGGAGCGCATCTCCTGGACGCTGATTCTCGGCGGCGGTGTGGCAACCTCATCGACCGGGTACTCAACGGCGTGGTGGTGGACTACATCAATGTGCTGTTCATGCACTTTGCTATCTTCAATTTTGCGGATATCTGCGTCTGTGTGGGTGTCGGCCTGCTGATGCTGGTCGTGCTGCTGACTCCTTCAAGAAAGAGGAGACCGCAAAGCAAAAGGCGGATGACGATGGAGCTGCTCTGAGCTTGCCGGCCGTCCCCGGCGACAGCGGTCGGCTGGATGCGTGGCTGGCGGGCAGTGCCCGACACTCTCCCGCAGTGCGCTGCAGGGGCTGATCGAGCAGGGACTTGTCACCCGGGACGGCGCGCCTGTCAACAAAAAAGAGAAAAAGGTGGCCCCCGGGCTGTCTATACGTGGCGCTGCCCGAACCGCAGCCCATCGAGGCGCAGCCCCAGAATATTCCGCTCGATATTGTTGTACGAGGATGATGACCTGCTGGTGGTCAACAAGCCGAAGGGCATGGTGGTTCACCCGGCCCCGGCAACCCGGACGGCACTCTCGTCAATGCACTGCTTTACCACTGTGCCGGGCAGCTGTCCGGCATCGGCGGCGCGATCCGCCCCGGCATCGTACACCGCATCGATAGCGATGGACCAGCGGTCTGCAGGTGGTGGCCAAAAAACGATGCCGCATCAGGCGCTCAGCGCCCAGATGAGCGTACACAGCATCCACCGTGTTTACCATGCGGTGGTCTACGGCAACCTCAGGGGAGGACGAAGGCTTTGTGGAGCGGTGGATCGGTCGTGATCCGCATGACCGCAAAAAGATGGCCGTGCTGGCAGAAAACGCTGCCGGGGCGCGGTATGCCTATACAGGCTGGCAGACGCTGGAACGGTACGGCAATCTTTTACCTACATAGCCTGTAAGCAAAACCGGGCGCACCCACCAGATACGCGTACATATGACCTCCACAGGCCACCCGCTGGCGGGGGGATGCCGTCTACGGCCCCAAAAAACTGCATAAAAATCACTGGGCGGCCAATGCCTGCACGCGAAGGAGCTGGGCTTTGTCCACCCTCGAAAACAGGGCAGTGGATGCAGTTTGATTCACCCCTGCCGCCTTATTTTTACAGATTTTCTGACACGGTTAAGAAAGGAACATCGCACATGAAAAGCACCCCTCAGCGATACCCTTTGTAATTGTGATATGGATAACACCCTACGGCCAAGGCGGGCATCCCTGCCTGCAACCGGCCGTCATCCAGCTGTACACCAGCATGGGGGGCTTTTTACAGTGGCCACCGGCCGCCCGCCGGAGTCCATCCGCGCGGCGCTGGGGGGAAATCAAGCTGTCGCTGCCGGCTATCTCCTGCAACGGTGCGCTGCTGTATGATTTCTCCACGGACTCGGTGCTCCACCGTTCCACGCTGAACCGGGAGCAGGCCACCACGGCGATTCTGGATATTTTTGAACAAATTCCCGCGTATGGGCGTGGAGGTCATGGCGGGCAACGGCGAAATGTACGTGATTCACGCCAACGAGGTGACCCACGCCCATCAGGTGGATGAGCAGCTGGGCAGCATTGCCTGCCCGGCAGAGTCCGTGCCGGATGGCTGGGTCAAGGTGGTGTTCGCCTCCGACCCGGAGAGCATCCGCAAGCTGGGCCAGTACGCCAAGACGAAATATTACGGCAGGGATAACTATTTCCTGGCCACCAACAGCATCTATCTGGAAATTATGCCTGGCGGTGTCAGCAAGGCAAGCGGCCTACATGACCTCTGCGCACTGATGAGCAAATCCATGAAAAAAAATACGGTGGTTATCGGTGATTACTACAATGATCTGGAGCTGATGCGGGAGGCCGGGTATGCGGTGGCGGTTGCCAACGCCCCGGCGGAGGTCAAAGGCGGCCGCCGACCACGTGACGACCTGCACCTGTGCCGAGGGCGCAGTGGGCGAGTACCTGTACAGCCTGATTGGCAAGGCCGAAGCGTAAAAGAGGGCATGACGATGAAAGTCAGCAAATTCATGAACCCGAAGGGTGTACTGCTCCAGGCAAAGATAGATAATTCTGCCGATGCACTGGGAATTCTGGTGGAGCTGCAGGAGGGAATAGGCGTTATCACAAACGGAAACGCCTTTACAAGGCTGTCTCCGCGCGGGAGAGCTTTGGCGGAACCACAGCCATAGGCGGCGGCATTGCGCTGCCCCATGCCAGCAACGCGGGGGTGTCCGCGCCGGGCATTTCGGCGGTGCTACTGCGCCGCGGCGTGGACTGGGGCGCACCTGATGGGGCACCGGTGGATTTGATTTTTATGATTGCCGTTCCGCCGGGAAGCGAAAGCCTGCATTTACAGATTCTGGCGCGGCTGGTGAATCTGCTCAGCCGCAGTGAGCTGACGGAGGCTCTGCGCACCGCCAGCAACCCCCCAACGCTTTGTGGAGCTGATTGCCAAAACCGAAAACGCCTGCTTTGCAGAGTAAACCCATCCCGGCCCAACGCGGCCGGGATATTTTTGCCTGCAAGTTCAGACAAAACCGTCGATTTGCACAAAACAATATAAGATTTTGCTGCCGTATTATACGGATTTGCACTTGCTTTAAACCACTAAAGTGTGCTATACTTTTAAAGCACTAAACCGGCTGCGCGGAGGGACCCACGTGAGGGAATGTGGGTGTACACCTGAAACAAAAGGTACGCAGCGGGTGCATTGGAGAATATACAATGAAAAAAAAAGCAGTCTCTCATGATGGCCGCCGCCCTGACGATGGGCCTGGCCGCCTGCGGCTCTTCCGCTTCCACGGATACCGCAGCATCCACCGCTGACACCGCTGCTTCCGGCAGCGAAGCCGCCGCCGACAGCACCGCCGCTGCCGGATGGCAAGGTCTACAACGTCGGCATCTGCCAGCTTGTCCAGCACGAGGCACTGGACGCCGCTACGCAGGGCTTCAAAGACGCCTTTGACCGAGAAGCTGGGCGAGGGCAACGTCAAGTTTGACGAGCAGAACGCCTCCGGCGACTCTGCCAACTGCGCCACCATCGTGAACGGCTTTGTTTCCAATAATGTGGATTTGATTCTGGCCAATGCCACCGCACCGCTGCAGGCTGCTGCACAGGCTACCGCAGACATCCCGGTGCTGGGCACCTCTGTCACGGACTACGCCACGGCGCTGGATATCAGTGACTGGACCGGCACGGTCGGCAACAACATTTCCGGCACCTCTGACCTTGCGCCGCTGGACCAGCAGGCTGCTATGATTCAGGAGCTGTTCCCGGACGCCAAGAATGTCGGCCTGCTCTACTGCAGCGCCGAACCGAACTCCGTCTACCAGTGTGACGTCATTGAGGGCTACCTGACCGAGGAGGGCTACACCGTGGCCCGCTATGCCTTCACCGATACGAATGACGTTACCTCTCTGTGGCACAGACTGCCGCCGACAACTCTGACGTTATCTACATCCCCACGGACAACACGGCAGCCTCCAACACCGAGGCCATCGCCAACGTGGTCATTCCCGCCAAGGTTCCTGTAGTGGCCGGTGAGGAAGGCATCTGCAACGGCTGCGGCGTTGCTACGCTGTCCATCAGCTACTACGATCTGGGCTACGCCACCGGTGAGATGGCCGCCAAGATTCTGGCCGAGGGTGCAGACGTCTCCACCATGCCGGTTGAGTATGCACCCAACGTTACCAAAAAGTACAACGCTGCCAACTGCGAGGCCCTCGGCATCACGCCGCCGGCTGACTACGTGGCCATCGGCTAAGACGAAAGCAGCAGCAAAAAAATCATCATAACAGCGAGGAAGGGGAGTGCTGTTCTCTTTCCCCGCTGTTTTGGTGCCTATGAAATGAGGATGTTTTATGGATTTCCTGACCTCTTTGATAAACTCCATGCCCGGTGCTGTGGCACAGGGTCTCATCTGGGGCATTATGGCCATCGGCGTCTATATTACCTACCGTATTCTGGATGTGGCCGATTTGACGGTCGACGGCTCTCTCGGTACCGGCGGTGCGGTCTGTGTTGTGCTGGTTCTGAACGGCGTACCGGTGGGTGTGGCGCTTTTGGCGGCTACGCTGGTCGGCATGCTGGCAGGCCTGGTCACAGGTCTGTTCCATACCGCCTGCGGTATACCGGCTATTCTGGCCGGTATCCTCACACAGCTGGCGCTCTACTCGGTCAATCTGCGCATTATGGGTACCGGCACCGGCGGCGGTAAAGCCAATCTGCCTATCAGCGTGGACAAGTACAGCCTGCTGGTTTCGGCCCGCTATGTGCGTGCGCTGGCGGCGAATAACCCGATTATTGTACTGGTCATTTTTCTGCGCTATCCTGATTGGTGTTCTGTACTGGTTCTTCGGCACTGAGCTGGGCTGCTCGCTGCGTGCCACCGGCGCAAACCAGCATATGGCCCGCGCCCAGGGCATCAACACGAACGTCACCATCGTGCTGGGCCTGATGGTTTCCAACGGTCTGGTTGCACTGTCCGGTGGCCTGCTGGCGCAGTATCAGGGCTTCTCGGATATCAATATGGGACGCGGCGCAATCGTTATCGGTCTGGCGGCGGTCATCATCGGCGAGGTTATCTTCAGCAAAATCTTCCGCAACTTCGCACTCAAGCTGCTGGCGGCCGTCATTGGCGCTATCATCTACTACATTGTTATGAACTTCGTGCTGCGCATGGGTCTGTCCACCGACGACCTCAAGCTGCTGACCGCGCTGGTTGTGGCCGTTTTCCTGACCATCCCGTACTGGAAGGGCAAATACTTCACCAAGACGCCTGTGAAAAAGGGAGGCAAGGGCAATGCTTGAAATCAAAAATGTGTACAAGACCTTCAACGCAGGCACCGTCAATGAAAAAGGTAGCACTGAAGGACCTGAACCTTACGCTGGAGGACGGTGACTTTGTCACGGTTATCGGTGGCAACGGCGCGGGCAAGTCCACTATGCTGAACGCGGTTGCGGGTGTCTGGCCGGTCGATATGGGCAAAATCATCATTGACGGACAGGACGTGACCCGCCTGTCGGAGCATAAGCGCGCCAAGTACATCGGCCGCGTTTTTCAGGACCCGATGATGGGCACGGCGGCAACCATGCAGATTGATGAAAATCTGGCGCTGGCAGCCCGCCGGGGTCTGACCCGCACGCTGAAAACCGGCATCACCAAAAAGGAGCATGAGGAATATTATGAGCTGCTCAAAACGCTGGATTTGGGGCTGGAAAACCGTATGACCAGCAAGGTGGGCCTGCTCTCCGGCGGACAGCGTCAGGCGGTCACGCTGCTGATGGCCACCCTGAAGAAGCCCAAGCTCTTGCTGCTGGATGAGCACACCGCGGCTCTTGACCCCAAGACGGCGGCCAAGGTGCTGACCCTGTCGGAAAAAAAATCGTAGAGGAAAACCACCTGACCACCCTTATGATTACCCATAATATGAAGGATGCCATCAAATACGGCAACCGCCTGATTATGATGTATGAAGGCCACGTCATCTATGATGTGCGCGGTGAAGAGAAGAAGAACCTACAGGTCAGCGATTTGCTCAAGCGCTTTGAGCAGGTGAGCGACGGCGACTTTGCCAATGACAGAATGTTGCTCTCATAAAATGCTTTGCCCGGGAAAATTGCCTCCCGGGCTTTTTTGTAATAAAATTGTAATTCGTGACAATTTTTTGAAAACGGTGTTCAAAGCTCTGAAAATATGATATAATTCCTAATATGTATACTAGGTGGGATATGGCCTGTGGTCAGCTCCCCATTCACATATCAAAGGGAGGAGGCTTTCCTATGAGTCGCGAACGTCAAGAGGAAAGAGTTGGCCTGAGCCCCTATACAGCGCAAGGCGTGTGTGGTGCTGGCCCTTTGTGCACTGGCACTCATTTTAAGTATTTTGGTGGCGTGGGTGCTGCCGGGCAAGCTAGGGCTTTTCGGTGGCTCCAAGGATCCCTATGACCCGGAGGCATTCCCGCTGGATACCACGTTGGACTGCATCCTGCCGCAGGCCTCGGCGGATGATGCCTACATCACGGCCAGTGTCTTTGCGGGCGACCAGTATGCGGTCAGCCTGCAGAAGGACAGCCGCATTACCTTGAACCAATTTGTCGGGCAGGAGGGATTGAAAACCGCAAAGGCCCTTTCCACCTCCTGCGTGAACTTCGCCTCGGATTCCAGCACTTATACCATCGTGCAGGCCATCCCGAAGATGAAGGCGCGCCGCGTCTTTGTACAGCTTGGTTCCAATGATGTAGACGGCACGGTCAGTGTGGAGTCCTACATTGCGGACTACAAGCAGTTTTTACAGAGCATCCGGTCCGCCTATTCGTACTGCGATATCATTGCCGTGGCGGTGCCCCCGGTGAAACAGGACAGCACCGATGCCGCCCAGATTCAGACCTACATTGATCAGTTCAATCAGGCGCTGGCCGCGGCCTGCAGCGATTTGGACGTCAAGTACCTGAACACCGCCGAGGTGCTGAAAAACAGCGACGGCTACGCGGAAAGCACGTACTTTGAGGGCAGCGGCTACAGTGCCTCCGGCGCACGTGTTGTGCTGGAATACGCCAAGAGCCACGCTTACAACACAATGGACAGCCGCCCCGACACCAGTGATATTCCGCAGCGTGCTTCCCAGTCCGTCGGCGGGAATACGGCTGAGCCGACAGCTACCCCGGAAAAGCTCACCGCCAGCTATGAGGTGGAGGACGCGACCAAGGGCACGCTGACCGGCAACGGCCAGACCGGCGTCTCCAGCCTGGAGATTGAGGCAGCCTCCGGCACCAGCGTCAACGTTACGGCCGTGGCAGCGGAGGGCTTCGTGTTCTACAAATGGAGCGACGGCGTCACCACGGCGACCCGCTATGACAACATCACAAAGGATATCTCCGTCAAGGCTATGTTCAACGATGCCCGCGTGGAGCTGACGCTGGATAAGGCGGACACCACCATCAAGAAGGGCGAGAAACTGACCATCAACGCCTCTGTCAAGCTGGGCGGCAAGAGCTATGACGCTGCAAACGTCCAGTGGTCCGTCAACAGCGAGATGGAGCAGAACGGCAGCAGCTTCACCTTTACCGGTGACAATGCGGGCAGCTACACCATCAAGGCCGGGATTGAAATCAACGGCACCTTCTCTACCGCGCAGCTGGTGGTTACGGTGGCGGCTGACCCCACAACCGTGAATATCAGCGGCAGCAACACGCTGACCGTCGGCCAGAGCACCACCCCCTGACCGCCACTGTCACGAACGGCAATGGCGATACCGTCTGGGGCTGTGAGGAAACCTCCTGGCGTATGACCGGCAATCAGGTTACCTTTACCGCCAACGAGGCTGGCACCTACCACATCCACGCGGTCAACAACAATGTGGATGCCCGTCTTTACGGTGACCGTAAGCCCGGCACCCACGCAGGCCCCCCGACACCGACCCCGGCCCCGACACCGACCCCGACACCGGAGTCGACTTCGACCTCGACTGACTAGCCTGCGGGGGAATGATTTTACAGAGGTAAGAAAATGGCAATTTATACCTGTGTCCTGCTGGACATTGACAATACACTGCTGGACTTTGACGCTGCGGAGCGTCAGGCACTGACCGATATGCTGGCAGAGTATGAGCTGCCCCACGATGAAAATGCCTGCGCGGTTTACCACAAGGTGAACCGCGAGCTGTGGGATTCTCTGGCCAAGGGCCAGCTGAACAAGCAAAAGCTGTTCCAGATTCGTTTTTCGCCGCTTTATGCAGGCCATGCAGCTGCCGGACAACGGCAAGAGCAAGGCAATGAATGACCGCTATGAGGAGCTGCTGGCCACCCATGCCGACCTGCTGCCGGGCGCCATGACCGCCTTGGAGGAGCTGGGTGAGGTGGCAACGTTGGCCATTGTGTCCAACGGTGCCCTTGCCGTGCAGGAGTCCCGCATTGCGGCCTCCGGCATTGGCCGCTATATGGACGGCATCTATATCTCAGAGAAGTCGGCGCAGCCAAGCCGAGCGCGAAGCTATTTGAGCACGCCTTCCGCGACCTTGGCATCACGAACAAAAAGCCGTGTGCTGATGGTGGGCGATGACCTGCTGGCAGACATCAAGGGCGGCCAGAATGCCGGGGTGGACACCTGCTGGTTCAACCCCAAGAACGAGGAAAATAAATCCGGCATCACGCCGAAGTATACGGTCGGCTCCTATGAGGAGCTGTACCGCATTGTGATGGAACCGGAGGAACTGGAAAATCTGGGCGTGCGCAACCGCCGCCACAGCAACGAGGCTCTGCTCTGAGCAAGGCAGGGGTATACTGCCGCTGCCCATACGAAAGGCAGCGGCATCATTTTGGAATAGAGGAACGTACCGTTATGTTGTTGGAACTTCAAAATTTAGGCAAGAGCTTCGGCGAACACGAGGTACTGCAGGATGTAAATGCCGGTGTGGAGCGCGGTGACCGCATCGGTATCATTGGTGCAAACGGCACCGGAAAGACCACGCTGCTGCGGATTCTCTGCGGAGAGTGCCTGCCAGACGCGGGCGATGCCGCCTTTGGAGCCGGGGTAACCATCGGCTATCTGGAGCAGAATGCCCGGCTGGACCCGGCGCTGGATGTTTACGCCACGATGAAGCTGGTATTCACCCCGGCGCTGGACGCCATGCAGGAGATGGAAGCGCTGCAGAAGCAGCTGGCAGCCGCCCCGCATGATGCCGCCCCTGGCCGAGAAAATCGCCCACTGCACAGCGGTCATTGATGCCATGGATGCCTACAATATGGACACCCAGATTAAAAAGGTGCTCAACGGTATGGGCTTTCCGGCACAAACGTGGACAAAGCTGGCGGGGGTGCTTTCCGGCGGCGAGCAGACCCGCCGTCTGGCACGGCTGCTGCTGGAACGCCCCGATTTGCTGATACTGGACGAGCCGACGAACCACCTTGACCTCGAGACAATGGAATGGCTGGAAAGCTACCTGAAAGCTTACCGCGGGGCGGTGCTGGTTGTCAGCCATGACCGCTATTTTCTGGATTCTGTCTGCACCCGCATCTGGGAGCTGCGCGGAAAGACCATCAAGACCTACCGCGGCAACTACTCGGCGTATCTGCCGCAGCGTGAGGCCGCCGATGAGCGCCAGCAGAAGCTGCATGATGCCGCTGTGGAGAAGGCCGCAAAGCTGCAGGACTACGTGGACCGCAACCTTGTGCGCGCTTCCACCACCAAGATGGCCCAGAGCCGCCGCAAGCAGCTGGAAAAGCTGGAAATTGTCGAGGCCCCCACAGCGGAGGCGTGGGAGCTGAACTTCCGCTTTGAATATGACATTGAGCCATATGATGAGCTGGTCATTATGAAAAACCTGAGCGTGCGTATCGGCGAACGCACCTTGATTGACGCGCTGGACTACGTGGTGCACCGCGGGGACAAGCTGGTCATCGCGGGGCCCAACGGCGCGGGTAAATCGACCCTTTTGCAGGTGTTGGACGGCAAGCGCCGCCCCTCCGGCGGTATGGTGCGGCTGGGCAGCGGCGCCAAGCCCGGCATCTTCACCCAGCAGCAGGCCCGCCGGGCCGGACGCGTCATTGACGCTATCTGGAACCAGTATCCGCGCTTTACTGAGCTGGAGGTGCGCAGTCATCTGGCGCGCTTCGGCTACCGGGGCGAGGAGGTTTTCAAGGCGACTGCGCTTCGCTCTCCGGCGGCGAGCTGGCCCGCCTGCGCTTTGCAGAGCTGGCGCTGGAACGCCCGAACCTGATGTTCCTGGATGAGCCGTCCAACCATCTGGACATTTATATGCGCGAGAGCTTGACGCAGGCACTGGCTGCCTACACCGGCACGCTGCTGCTTGTCACCCATGACCGTTACCTGATGCAGACACTGGCTGCCCCATTATGTATCTGGAGGACGGTAAGGCGTCGTTTTACCCGAACTTCGCCGCTTTGCAGAACCGCGAAAATGGCAAAAACGCAGGAGCAGCAGAAAACCGAGGAGACTGCCAAAAAGCAGGCCTACGGCCGGGAGCAGCGCAAGCGCCGTGCCGAGGTGCGCGCTCGTCTCAAGAAGGTAGAAACTGAGATTGAGGAGCTGGGCGCGCACATTGTGGAGCTGGAAAACGAAATCAATGACCCCGAGGTGCTGCGCGACCATCTGCTGCTGCGGGACAAATGCGATGAGCTGGACGATACGCGCTTTCACCAGCAGGAGCTGTATGACGAGTGGGAAAAAGCTGGCCGAGGAGCAGGAAGGCTTTTGAAAACGAGGGTGAATGACCGCGTTTTACCGTTCTGTAACTTGTATTCCTGCAAAAAAACGCTATACTATAGGGTTAGCAAGAAAGTATAGGAAAGGAACGTAAGGCGGGTAGAACACATTGCAGACCACCATTATCGTAGCAACGCATAAACCGTACTGGGTGCCGGATGACCCCATGTATCTGCCGGTACAGATGGGACACGCCATCCACCCGGCTATCGGCTATATCGGCGATGACACCGGCGAGAATATTTCGGAGCGAAATGCCAATTTCTGTGAGCTGACCGGCCTGTACTGGGCAGCACACAATATAGATTCTGACTATATCGGTATTGTGCATTACCGCCGCTATTTTGCCAGCCGCAGAAAAAGCCGCTTTGCCGCCAAAAAGGATCGCGTCATCAGCCATGAGGAGCTGTGCTCCATTCTGGCTACAACCAACGTTGTACTGCCGAAGGAACGGCACTATTTCATTGAGACCAACTATACCCAGTATATCCACGCCCATCACAAGCGGGACCTGACCGCAACCCGCGCCATCATCGCACGCAAATGCCCGGAGTATCTGCCTGCGTATGATATGTATATGTCCAAGACGCATGGCCACCATTTCAATATGTTTGTCATGAAAAAGGAGCTGCTGCAACATTACTGCACGTGGCTGTTTGACATCCTGTTTGAGCTGGAAAAGGAACTGGATATGACCGGCTACACCGCAAATGACCGGCGTGTTTTCGGCTTTGTGAGTGAGCGTCTGCTGGATGCGTGGCTGATTACAAACAACATCAGCTTTGAGGAACTGGACATCGTTTATATGGAGCACCAGAACTGGCTGCGCAAGGGCACAGCCTTCCTCAAGCGCAAATTCTTCCCGAAAAAAGATGATTGATGCAAAGGCTGTCACGGCAGTGGTCGTGACCTATAACCGCCTGCCGCTGCTCAGGCAGTGTCTGGCGGCGTTGCGGGCGCAGACCGTGCAGGGCTTTACCGTGCTGCTGGTAGATAACGCTTCTGACGATGGCACAGCGGACTATATAAAAGCGTTGGCCATGCCGGGGCTTATCTACCACAACACCGGAGAAAATCTTGGCGGCGCGGGCGGCTTTGCCCGCGGCCTTGAAGAAGCCGTGCGCCTTGGCTGCGAGGCGGTCTGGATTATGGACGATGATACCTTGCCGGAGCCGGACGCGCTGGAAAAGCTGCTGGAAGCCGATGCGGCCAGCGGGGACTACGGCTGGCTGTCCAGCCGGGCTCTGGCCCCGGACGGTACCGACCAGCCGATGAACCTGCAGCGCAAAACAATGTATAAGGACATCGACAGCTTTGACGCGCCTGCCGTTCCTGCCGTGATGGCGAGCTTTGTCTCGCTGTTTTTGCGCACCCGGACGGTGCAGCAGTTTGGGCTGCCTATCGCGGAATTTTTTATCTGGTCCGATGATTGGGAGTACACCCGCCGTATTTCCCGCGCAAAGCTGTGTTGGGTCATTCCGGCCAGCCGGGTGGTGCACGCTATGCAGAACCCCGGTGTTGTGAACATTGCGCGGATGTGCCCGCCCGCTGGGCGCGCTACCGTTATTTTTACCGCAATGATGTTGTGCTCTACCGCCGGGAGGGACTCATCGGCTGGCTGTGGCTGCTGGCAAAGGACGCCTGGCATACGGTGCAGGTTCTGCGCGATGGGCAGGGCAGCCGCGCTGAGCGTATTGGCATCATCTGGAAGGGCTTTGCCGCGGGGGTTCGATTCCACCCGCAGATACCATATGTATCATGAATATTACGGAACAAATTTGTCATAAAGCGGCACGCTTTGATGCGGTGGCCTTCGATGTGTTCGACACGCTGATTAAGCGTGACACAGCTACCCCCACGGCGCTGTTCCGCCTGCGGGGCGAGGCCTTTTACAAGGTCCGCGTCCGGGCAGAGCAGGAGGCACGCGCCGCAAAGGGCGGCGAGGTGACGCTGGCCGAAATCTACGCCCGCCCCTGTCTGGCGGGCTATGACCCGGCCGAGGAGGTAAGCGCAGAGCTTGCCGCCTGCACGGCGTACCGCCCTGTGCTTGCCGCCGCGCAAAGGCTCAAGCAGCAGGGAAAACGGCTCTACTATATCTCAGATATGTATCTGCCGCACACACAGATTGACACCATGCTGCGCCGCTGCGGCTATACCTTCTTTGACGGCGGCTTTGTCTCCTGCACCTACGGCGTGCAGAAGCGCAGCGGAAAGCTGTTCCGGCAGTTCCTGCATGAGACGGAGCAGGACGCAAAGCAGGTGCTTTTCATTGGGGATAGCTGGCGCGCCGATGTGATTGGTGCGGCTGTGGCAGGCATTGCGGCGTGGCATCTGCCTACGCCCGAAGCACCGGAACAAATCTGGCCGCCTTTATCGAAAACCGCCTGCCGATGCAGAAAACGGCGGGGGAGGCACTGGGCTTTTCCGTGTTGGGGCCGTTGTGCGTGGCGTTCTGCCAATGGCTGCACCGCTGCCGGGCAAGCCGCCCCGACGCGGCGGTGCACTTTCTGGCGCGGGATATGTACCTGATGCAGAAGGTCTACCGCACCCTTTACCCGGGGGAGCAGACCGACTATCTGCAGGTTTCCCGCCGCAGTCTGGCCCCGGCCTTTCTGGCGGCGGGGGAGTTTGCCTGCGTGCAGGCTGCCCTGCCGCGCCAGCTTCTGACTGGAAAGCAGCTGGCGGATTTTTGCGGCACGGTCTGCCCGCCTGCTGCGGCTGCAGGGCAATTTGACGTGAAGCACCCGGACGGGGCAGAGCTGTATGAATTTCTGCGCAGTCTGCCGCGCCCGGAAGCGGCTGATACAGCCAAGGCATATCTGCAGGGCAGGAGACTGCGGCCCGGCGATATTCTCGTGGACATCGGCAGCGGCGGCACCACCCAGCGGGTGCTGCAGGAGCTGCTTGGGACGGAGCTGCACGGGATGCAGCGGGCCCTGACCGGCTGCGCACGCCGGTTCAGCGGCGCGCCAGAACCGACGGTGCCCCGGCACTGCGCATGTTCGGGCAGGGCAGCCCCTGTGGTTGGAACGCCTGTTTCGCAGGATGTCCCACCCTGGCTACACGAAAACGCCTGCGGGCTGGTGCGGAATCTCGTCGCCCAGCCGGCTGAGCCGCTGGCAGAGCTGCAGGGCGCTGCGCTTTGCAGCGAGAATGGAGCGTTTTCCTGAACGGGCAGACAATGAACTCGGCAGCGCAACTCGACCCGTTTTTGCGGCTTTGGAAAGCCGCTACCGCCCTGCTTTGCGGCAAAGCGGTATGTTTTCGGAGGACTTGACCGTTGGAGGACGGCGTCACGGCGGCATGACGGCTCATTCGAAACCCGGTTGCCGGCGCGACCTTCGGGCGACCCCGCTGGAAGATACTTTTTAAAGCGGCTGGCTCCGTTGCCGCCGCTCCCCTATGGGGAAAATCTATCAGAAGCTCAAAAATAACTGCCCCGCAGCGATGATAACAAACCAGTGTCATCATCCTGGTTCATAACGCCGGTGGCCCACCTGAAAGCGCAGTGCAGAGCGTGCTGTGCCAGACCCTGGGCGATCTTGAGCTGATCCTGGTGGGACGACGGTTCCACCGACGGCAGCGCCGGCTCCCAGTGATGCCGCCGCCGCAGCGAAAACCACTGCATCCACGTCATCACCCAGAAAAACGCCGGCATCTGCGCGGCCCGCAACCGCGGGCTGGAGGCAGCGGGGAGTATTTCTGACCTTCTGCGATGATGATGACCTGCTCTGGCAGGGGCCTTTCAAGCTGCTGCTGCAGACGGCGGAGGATACCCATGCGGACATCGTGCGCGGCGGCTGGTCTGCTGCGCCAGCGTCGCCGACGGGACAATGGTCCAGCAGCCATCATCCGGCCGGGCAGGCTCTGCTGCAATCGGTTTGGCAGCGGCGGCTGGGTCTTTTTTTTTGACAAACAGCGGCCCGCAGTTTGTCTGGAACGCCCTTTACCGCCGGGACCGCGCTGCTGGGGCTGCGCTTCAATGAGCGATGCAGCTTCGGGCTGGAGGATTTCGTTTTCAATGCCGCCGCCTTCCATGCCCGTATGGGCGGGCGGTCTATATCCCCAGGCTGGTTTACCGCCACCATGAGCGGGCGCAAAGCACCTACATCGGCACTTGGTCAGCCCGGGAGGCGGTGGAGGCCCAGGTGGGCTGCCGCGTCCATGGATGGAGTGCGGAATTCCGATGCCCAGCGCTGGTGCGGCGCCGAAACTGCAGGCCGTCTGGAGGACCGCCGCGCTCAGGCCGTCACCTTTTTTGATGCACCAGCTGCGGGACACGCACACATGCCCCCGGCGTGCTGCGCCGCCGGCCTGGCACGCTGCGGCCGGTGCTGGGCCCGCCCTGGCGTCTGCTTTGACACCCTGCACGATGCAGGGCACAATAAAAAACAGACCCGTGGCACTGCTTTTATACCAGATGCGGCTGCAGGAGACTGTATGATCTGCTGCCGGTCAGGAGGAAAACAATGAAAACGATTCTTGTTACCGGCGCGGCGCGGCTACGATCGACCGCCATGTTGTAAAAATGCGCTGGACCGCGGCTACAAGGTCATTGCGGCGGATTTTTCCTTCAAGGGGGGCGTGGATGAGCGCGCAGAGTTCTGCGATGTGCCGATTTCAGCGCAGCCGGGACATCTACCGCCAGCTGGGGGTTCTCGATGTGCTGATCCATGGCCTGGCGCGACGGCTTTATCCATAACGCCTCTCATATGAAGGATCTGTCCAACCATGTGATCTTCTCAACAACATGGCCAAGGGCGGTTCGCCTCGGCTGACCGTCATGGGCACGATGCACGAGATCGGCTACTGGGAGGGCGCCATCGACGAGAACAGACCCCCTGCAACCCCCAGCCAGTACGAGTCGTCAAAAATGCCCCCGCGCCAGAGCCTGATGCTCAGCCTGCGGACTTCTGCACCGGCTGCGCGCGTACTTCATATCGACGGGGATGAAGCTCACTGCAGCTCGGAGGCTACATCACGCAGGCAGAGCAGGACGCAAGGGGCAACCTTCCCGTTCACGAGCGGCAAGTACCTACGATTTTGCTGATGTGGGATGAGCTTGGTCATCATGATCGTGGCAGCCAGCGTGCAGGACCGGATCAACGGCATCATCAATGTATGCACCGGCAAAGCCCATGAGCCTGGCAGACCGTGGACAAAAAACTATAAGATCAAGTCGACTACGGCGCATTCCCGACCGTCCCTACGACAGCCCGGCACCTGGGGTGACCCGACGTAAAGATCAACCGGATTTCTGGCCATGGATAAAAAAAGGAACAGCAATGAAACGATTAGGCATCTTTTTTTCGAAAAACGGCGATGGATGATCATCACCTACTATCTCGCAGATTCGCATAAGAACTCCGACCGAGCTGGTCGTTGTTCGTAACGGGCGCTCAGCGCGCAGACGCCGCCGCTTTTGAGCAGTTCACCGATACGATTATCGTGCGGAAAACAAGGCTCGATGGCTCACAAGATTTGCGCGTTGACTTCACGGCTGGGAGAAGTTGCCTGGAATATGTATCGAGATCGCTTATAAACCTCGACCCCCTTATGGGCTCCCCGTGCGCCCGCTGCGGGAGATGCTCGAGGCCATGTGGGAAAATCAGATCTGATTTCTGGGCCTTCCGCACACCACTTGCGCAAAAGTCAAACCCTTCGGCGTTACCTTTACAACTATGTCGGTGCATATCCAGTCCCATTTTATCGTCTACCGCAAGCGCTTTGTGCAGAACCCGGAGCTGCAGGCCTTTTGGGATACGATGCCGATGATCGAAAGCTACACCGACTCGGTGCAGCGGTGGCGAGGCTGTGTTCACCAAGCAGCTCGGGGACAAGGGGCTTTTAAGCGGATGTTCATGTCAAGACCGATGACCCGAAGGAGCTTACCGGACTACCCGCTGCTGGTCTGCCCGACGCTGCTGCTGAAAAAAGTGCCCGCTTTTCAAGCGCCAGCTTTATGCATGAGCTGGAGGCCTCCTCAACGATACCGGGTGGGCGAGCTGGTGCAGGAGCTGTATGACTATCTGCGCGATGGAGATTTACCTCGCGTCCGCCGGAGCTGTCTGGAAGAATATGATCCGGACGTGGCGCACCCCCTCACGATTTTCACATCACGGAATCTTGGCGCTGACCCGCACTTCGCTGGAACTTAATCGTGCAGGATGCCGCTGGTGGCGCAGAGCCTTTGCCAAAACCGCCGCATTGCGCTGGCTGGCGCATCTGTATGGATATGCTCGCCAGAGCAGGGCCTTTTGCCGCCAAATTCCCCGCCAGACCGATGCGTTCGGCCACAACGAGCAGTGCCGATAAAAGCCGCGGTGACCGGAGGCAGCCTTTGCTGACCTGCTTGGTACACAGCGTTACCGTGACTGTAGGAGAATCAGGGCCGCGATGTGGCGGGCTTTCCTTCCTCTGTGATTCAGCCCCGCAGCTGTGGAATATGACTATGCCTCGTTTTATGCATGACAAAAAACCGTCAGACAAAGCCCGGCAGCGTGGTGCAGGCTTCGGCTATGTCTGCAACGAGAATGTCTGCAAAAATTCCGCGCATGTGCTGAATGTTCACCAATGCGAGTTTGAAGAAGGGACTCTTTACCTCGGTATTCTTTTGCCCGCCGTACCTCGACCCACGGACTGTATTTTTATGGCGAATGGTGCTCCTGGCGGCTGGGGCCCGAACTTTTGAAAAATACGAAAGAAGCTGATGAAGGATCTGGGCGATATGTTACTTATCTCGGTGAAAAATCGCCCATTGCGCCTCTACGGCAGTGTGTTCTGGTTCCGCCCGCGTGCGCTCGCGCCGCTGTTTGACCACGGTTGGAAGCATACGGACTTCCCCGCCGGAGCCGCTGCCGCAGGACGGTACGATCAGCCATGCCATCGAGCGCATCTACCCGTTTGTGGCCCAGAGCGCAGGCTACCCTCCGGCCGTTGTCATGAGCAAAAGCTATGCCGTCACCCACAACGATAACGATGCAGGCTACGCATCCGCCGTGATCCGCCCGCTGGCCCGCGTCTTTGACTGCGATCTTCTATGGGGCGTCCAGCTCGGCGCGTAGGGTTTACCAGCGCCACCATCTGTTCAGCCACTACGGCCGTATTCTGACAGCAAGCGCCGCCATGCCTGGAACTGGCTGCGGACAATCACTGCCCGGCGGCTCCTACCGGGTCATCGCATCAATACAAAGCGCGCGATTTTCACGGCCCGCATGAGGCCTATGAGACCTGATCTGCCATGAAAACGACTGGTCATCTACTTCCATTATGACCCGGCGGGCTGTGGCTGACACTGCCTGCCGCATTGCCGTGCAGGCAGTGCAGAAATACGGCTGGGTCGTCTCTTTGTCACAAACGATTGCGCTGGCCCCGGCAGGCGGACCGGGTAGTGCGCGCCAGTCCGGCGCGGGCTGCATAGAGCGGGAAAACACCGGCACGGTGTGGGGGAGCTTACCGGGGCTTTTGCTCACCATCGGCCGGGAGGCTTTGGCGGAGAATCATCCTCGCGAACTACACGCTGGCGAGCCCGGTCTGTGAGCTGCAGCCGATGTTTGAGACAATGCAGGCACGCCCGGCGCTGGACTCTGGGGCCTGACCCGCCACTATGAAAAAGCCCGCGGTTCGGCGGGAATGCCGGAGCATATCCAGTCCCATTTCCTCGCGCTGCGGCCCCCCGGCTTTCACCGGCGATGATTTCTGGCGCCACTGGCAGGAAATGCCCCTGCCAAAGAGCTACGAGGAGTCCGGTCATCCGCCATGAAACGCGGTTCACGCCCTTATTTTGCCGCCAAGGGGTATACATGGGATACCTATGTGCAGACGGAGGATATGAGGGGCGTCTTTGTCAACCCACCGCGGCCTGCCTTACCGAGCTGCTGGAAAAGGCGTCGTCCGTTCTTCAAGCGGCGCAGTTCGTTCACGCCCTGCCGGGATGAGCTGCGCCGCACAGACGGCATGGCGGCGTGAGCTGTGCGCTTATTCCATGAGGAAACCAGTTTCCCGCTGGATCTTCTGCTGGTGTCGCTGCTTAAGACCCAGCCGCTGGCGGCGCTGTCCAAAAACCTCGCACTGCGCTATGTTGTTGGGATGCCCACCCAAACGCAGGCCGACCCGGCCGTGCCAGCAATGGGCTGATCCGCGCGCTGCCAAAGACAGACCCGGTAACCGACTGGTATACCCGGCAGGCAAAAGCCGCACAGGCGGATGCGCGCTGATGGAGCAGGCTGCCATCTGGTTTGAAAAAGCAGCCGCTGCTCGGCATCCCCAGCCCCCGTCCCGCTGTATGCGGGCTGTGCCAGCAGCGCCGCCAATGGCTGGCGGAGAAAGAAAGCCTACAAAGTCAGGCGAAGGTCCCTGTCGGTGAGGAGCCTCTGCCGGCACCCAACTGCGGTTGGATGCTGGTGCGGGAGTCTGCTTTCCTGCAGGGCATTCCGACGTAAAATTCAGCAAGGATCGCCCGCGGCTGGCCTGATCGTACAAGCAAACGGCGCATACGCCAGCTTTGAAACAGCGGCTCAGGCTGTGGCGCGCGCTGACATTCTCAATGCGTATGAAACAGCGGCCGCATGCCGGGCCGCTGTGGCAGCAGCTTGGGCGTCTGATCGGGCATCGGCTGCAAACAAAGGCAATTCATCAAAAGCAACGCCTTTTTGATTGGTCTGTCGTGCCGTGGCGCTGGGGCTGCATCCTGACCGGTGCATTTCAACGCCACGGTCACGGGGTATTTCACCCCTGCCGCATAAGTAAGCTGTTTACTTCAGCTGCCGCTGGGCATCTATCTGGGGGATTTCCTGGCCCACGCTGTTCTTTATCGTGTCGGGCGCTGCTGGCGCTGACGGTCCCGAAAATCAAAGCCCTGCGCAGTTCTACAAAAAGCGTGCCGGGGCGGTCTATCCGCTCTTTTGGCTGGCATGGCGGTTGTAACCAGCTGGAGGCTTTGTGACAAGGCCGCGCCTTTGCCGGGGCAAAGACGATCATCACGCTGGTGCTGACCTTCCTTGGCTGGATAACTTTGCTGTGGCAGGTTGGCCGGTATGGATTTTGCTCTGCGTGGAGCAATACGTAACTGAACGAAGTACAACA
>VOFK01000641.1_pt1 | contig 21195 bp, 34 predicted proteins | sample 5384121 | NCBI WGS metagenome assembly VOFK01 (sample SAMN12384730, study PRJNA508395) | human gut metagenome | isolation source: healthy gut J | host: Homo sapiens | reverse complement strand
TGCACCAAACCTCATACCCCGCAGAAAAAACCGCAGAGCTCGTCCAGGAAGCCCAAAGAGGAAAATGAAGATAACTCTTTACTACACGGGATCCGCTGATTGATGCCGCTATGGAGACTGATCTTCCTGCCTGTCAGTTTCAATAGTCAACTCATCCATCCAGACACAACGACCATGAACATAATGAAAAATGATGAAGAGTCCAGCAGATGCAGACAGGCTTTGCGGCCGTCCGAAAAACTCGCCTCCCAAACCGTTACAACGAAGGAGCTGGAGGAAAATTGAAAGTTACCACCTGTGACGGCAACCACGGAACTGGCCTGGCTGATCCTTCCATCACTGACCGTCTGATTCAGAATTTCTCCAGGAGCTCCTTCAAACCATCAATGCAGCAAGGGTAAGGAAACAGTCAAGCGGAAATGAAAGCTGACAGGAGGCTTGGCCCTCCCGGCATGGGCTTAATTGTCACCACAGTGCATCGGCTCAGAAAGACGCAAACATCTGGCAGAAACCCCGCCAACGCTATCCGAGTCAAATCACTTGGAATCAGCGCTGGGTGGCGTTCTCTGTGCCTGTGGGTCATCGTCGTCACTATTTTCCTGGTTCAGACACGATGGCTTTTTGTAACGTCACTGCCCATAAGGGCTTGCTGTCTCATTTTCCTTTCCGGCGCTCATTGCTGGCTGGTCTTCGTTCCCCGGATCGGTCTGCTTGGCATTATCGTTCGTTGCGTACGAACAATGTCACAGACTTTCTCCCGCCCAAGCCAGAACTGAAATGAACATACAAAATGCCGCCATCTCCGGATGCCAGGCAAATAAGTGGTTCTTACCTTGTACGGCTGCGAGGAACCTCCTCCCATTGAACAAATATCCAAAACTCCAGATGTTTATTGTCCAAGGCTGCAGCAACTATAACCGAACACTTAATGATTGGTAAGAGAGGACAGACGCTGGATGCACTTCGGTACCTGACCAACCTTGAGTGAATAAGAATTCCGAAGAGTATGTGAAGGTCAAGATCGATACGGAGGATTACCGGAAGCGAAGAAGAGAGACGCTTGAGAATCTTGCTAAGAACATTGCTTATAAGGTGAAGAGAACGAAGCGCCCGGGTTTCTTTAGAGCCGATGAATCCGTTTGAGAGAAGAGTCATTCATTCGACTTTACAGAATGATAAGTTTGTGACAACGCACAGTGAAGGCGAGGAGCCTTACAGACATGTGGTTGTTACCCTGAAGAAATAGAGTACAAAAGGGGTGTCATCCGACATCCCCATTCTTTCATTAAAGGAGATTTATGAAAACAGATACTATTGTTTGCGATTGCGACTGCCATGGCAGGATCTGGAATCGGAATTGTCAGAATCAGCGGGGAAGAAGCGGTTTCCATTACAGATCAGATTTTTCATATGCCGGGCGGTAAGAAGCTTTCGGATATGGAGACACACACGATTCATTACGGACACATCCGGGATGGAGAGGAAGTCATTGATGAGGTAATGGTTTTACTGATGCGCGGACCCCTTGGAGTTACACTAGGGAAGATACAGCTGAGATTGACTGTCACGGCGGTGTTTATGTGATGAAGCGCATTTTGGAGACAGTTATCAAATATGGAGCACGTCCTGCAGAGCCGGGAGAATTCACAAAGCGTGCATTTTTGAACGGACGTATGATCTGTCCCAGGCGGAGTCTGTGATTGATGTGATTTCGGCGAAAAATGAATTTGCCTTAAAGAGTTCCATGAAGCAGTTGTCCGGCGCTGTCTCAGATGCAGTCAAAGAGATTCGCGGAGAGATTCTCCACGAGATCGCATTTATTGAATCGGCGCTTGATGATCCGGAGCATATCAGTCTGGATGGTTTACGGGGAGAGACTGGAGCTTACCATAGAGGGTGCAGTGGACAGAATTGAAGCTGTTGGCTTCTAGTGATAACAACGGCCGCATCTTAAAAGAGGGAATTTCTACCGTTATTGTGGGAAAACCAAATGCCGGAAAATCGTCACTTCTTAACACTCTATTGGGGCGAGGAGCGGGCAATCGTTACAGAAATTGCCGGTACCTACAAGGGATGTGCTTGAAGAGCAGATTAACCTGAATGGAATCATACTCAATATCATAGACACTGCAGGGATTCGTGATACGGATGACATTGTGGAAAAAATCGGAGTCGACAAGGCACGAAAAATATGTGAAGGATGCAGATCTGATTCTGTATGTAGTGGGATGCCTCCACGAATCTGGATGAGAACGACGGGGAGATCATGGAGTCGCTTCATGGAAGACGCACGATCGTACTTTTGAACAATCGACTTAACGCCGTTGACAACAGCGGAGGATATTCGTACATGTGGATAAAGACTGTCCGGTTATTTCTATTTCGGCGAGAGAGCAGAAGGGAATCGATGTCTTTACCGAGCAGATCCGAAAAATGTTTTTCCGGGGGAGAAGTTACCTTTAATGATGAAGTCTATATTACGAATATTCGTCATAAAACCGCTTTACAGGAGGCACTTTCTAGTTTACATTTAGTAGAGCAGAGTATCGCGGATGGAATGCCGGAGGACTTTACCGATTGACCTGATGAATGCGTATGAGGTGCTGGGAACCATCATCGGGGGAAGCGGTGGAAGATGATCTCGTCAATGAGATATTCAGTAAGAAGTTTTTGTATGGGAAAATAGTTGGCCTAAATATTTAAGAAACCATTGGACGGCTATTATTGGAAGTATGCAACCATAGGGATAAGGAGGAAGCAGCGATGATTCGACATATCTGTATGTTTAAGCTGAAGGATGAGAATAAGGGAAGCAAATTTTGAGGCACTGCGCCGTTTGGAGGAGATGAGAGAGATTTCTGATTGCAACGTTTGAGGTTGTGACGAATGCGGGCTGCCGCCCGGAGCAGCAATTATGATCCTTCACTTCTATTTTTTTTTTGATTTAAGAATATGGATGATCGAAATACTGTAGTTTATCCGATGGCTGTGGAGTTTGGTGTTTGTCACAGCAATCAGAGAGTAGCAGGGCTTGTATTGATTATGAATTCTAAGAATCTTTTTGAAGAAACGTATGATGGCAGTTGTGGGAGCGGGACATGCAGGATGGAGGTAGTGGCGCTTGCCTGTGCGAGACCGGGGCTCGAGACAATTATTTTTACTGTGAGTGTGGACAGTATCGCCCTGATGCCGTGTAATCCGAATATTGGCGGAAGGTTCAAAGGGGCATCTGGTTCGTGAGATCGATGCGCTTGGCGGCCGATGGGAATCAATATTGATAAGACATTTATTCAGTCAAAAAATGCTGAACAAATCCAAGGGACCAGCGGTTCATTCAGCTGCGGGCACAGGCGGATAAGGCAAATTACAGCATGGAGATGCGGAATACATTACAGAATACGGAGCATCTGACGATCCGCCAGGCGGAGGTTGCCAGATTCTCACAAAAGAGGCGATCGTGAGCAGATTACCGGTGTGAAGACGGTTTCGGGTGCAACGTATCACTGTAAGGCGGTTGTGTTGTGTACGGGAACGTATCTTCGCGCACGTTGTCTGACCGGCGAGATGATTACCTATACCGGACCGAACGGTCTGATGGCTGCAAATCATCTGACCGATTCATTACTGGCACATGGGTAGAAATGTTCCGCTTCAAGACCGGTACACGGCAAGAATTGACAAACGGTCGATTGATTTTTCCAAGATGGAAGAGCAGAGGGAGACGAAAAAGTCGTTCCGTTTTCTTTCACGACAAATCCCAAAGATGCAGAATCGACCAGGTGTCCTGCTGGCTGACTTACACGAATGAGAAAACGCATGAGATTATCCGCAACAATCATGGATCGGTTCCGATCTATGCGGGAATCATAGAGGGAACCGGGCCGCGTTACTGTCCATCCATTGAGGATAAGGTGGTTAAGTTTGCGGATAAGGACAGGCATCAGATTTTCATTGAGCCGGAAGGACTTCACACGAATGAGATGTATGTCGGAGGAATGTCCTCATCACTTCCGGAGGATGTGCAGCATGAGATGTACCACTCTGCCGGGACTTGAACATGCGAAGATTGTCCGTAATGCTTATGCGATAGAATATGATTGTATTAATCGAACCAGCTGTATGCGTCCTTGAATTTAAGAAGATCCGGGGATTTTTTCCGGAGGGCAGTTCAACGGCAGCAGGCGGTTATGAGGAGGAGCGACCTGTCAGGGACTCATTGCCGGTATCAATGCGGCGATGGAGATTCTCGGAAGAGAGCCGCTGGTGCTGCTTTAGACCGGTCGGAGGCTTATATCGGAGTTCTGATTGATGATCTGGTGACGAAGGAGAATCATGAACCATATCGTATGATGACGTCGCGTGCGGAATACATGCGTCTGTTGCTTCGCCAGGATAATGCGGATCTGCGTTCACGAAAAGGGATATGAGATCGGTCTGATCTCAAAAGAGCGGTGGTACGACTGGGTCTGTAAAAGAGCAGATGATCAAAGAGGAGATTGACCGTGTTGCGTGAAGGTTCATGTAAGGTGCGAACAAAAGAAGCGTGCTCTTCCTGGAGAGTTACGGTAGTATGGATTTAATAAATGGTGACGTTAACGGAGCTGATCCGCGCAGACCGGAGCTGATTATGATAAGCTGGCGCCGATCGATCATGAGACCGGAACTTCCGGAAAAAGAGAAAGCAGGTCAATATTCTGATTAAGTATGATGGGTATTGGCTTCCAGACAGATCAAGCAGGTGGAAAGCTTTAAGAAGCTGGAGAAAGAAAAAAAAAAAATACCGGAAGGATTCGATTATGATGAGGTTCCGAGTCTGCTGAGGCGCGGCAGAAGTTAAAGCTGTACAGCCCGACATCGACGGTCAGGCGTCGCGCATTCCGGTGTATCGCCGGCGGATGTTTCCGTATTGTTATGTGCATGGAACAGATGAATCAATCATGGGGAGCAATTCATAGAGTATCATTCATAAAAAGAAAAAGAGTGCAGGAATGGAGAGTGGTTTATGGCGTATAATCTGAAAAGTTCAAAAAGCGTCTGGATGATTTGGTAAGATCCATCTGACGAAAAACAGATGGGACAATTTCAAACCTATTATGAACTTCTGGTAGAAACGAAAGTTATGAAATCTGACACCGCTATCACAGAGTTTGATGAGGTCATTGAGAAGCATTTTCTTTCTTGACAGCCTTCTCGTGTCGTAGCGATTTAAGAAGTCTCGAAGATCGACCGAGGCGCTGATTCTTATCTTGAACGGAGCGGGATTTCCGGAATTCTCGCATTGCTTTTCCGGAAACTTCAGATCGTGCTGGCGGGATCACCGAATGCGAAAATCCGTTTCTGGTTGGTGAGGTCATTGATACACTCGGATTGGAAGATGTGACTGTGTTCATGGAAGAGCAGAGGAAAATGCAAGCAAGAAATATATTATATCGGGAACAATTTGACCTATGTGTGTCCCGTGCCGTAGGCAAATTATCCTCCCTCGAGTATTGTATTCCATTTCATTGAGACCGGCGGGCGTTTATTTCCTATAAATCAGGAGAGGTGGATGGGGAAGCCACACAAAGAGAGCCATTTATCTTTTGGGTGGTGAAGTGAAGGACATTTACAAAATTCGATTTGTTTTGATCAGAAGCGTTCGTTTGTTGTGATTGGAGAAAAGAGAGGAATACGCCGAAAGCTTATCCAAGAAAAGCCGGCACACCGACAAAAAAGAACCGCTGCAGTAACAGAAAAGAGAGATGATGCGATGGATCCTGATCCGGTCCGGTCATTCTTTGATTTTATGAAGTATTTTCTGATTGTATAAGGTATGACGTTACATTAGTGATCTTCGTAAAGAACATCCGCATGATGTTCAGAAGCTTATCCGGTACCCACTTCAAGTCGCGGGGTTAAGACCTGCATTTTTATAGGCGGTTTCTACAGTTGCGTTTTTGTGCGCATAAAGAATCTGCAATAAGCAACCGCATCTGTCATGGAACGGCTTTCAATAATATAGCGGAATGGTAAGCTTTTCACGGCATGTCCACGTTGCATTGTCGGTGTAATGTCCTCGATGCTTGCCATCAGATATTTTCGTGGCTCTTTCCCCATGTGCGATGCCTCATAGTAGGCATCAAGCATCTTGCTGAATACAAGCCGCGTCTGCTAAACAGTTTTCTGCAGTGTCCGCCGGATATTGGATTCGTGTCCGGACATTGTAGAGGGAATGTTCCTTTGGATCGGCGGTTCTCCAGCAGGTGCCTTTTTTGACAGAGGAATACTTGTCCGGTGTGTCAAAACTGTTCATCGCAGGCGGATTGATCGCGGTGATGCTTGCGAAAGATTCAGATTCATATTCTGGGCAAGTACCTGCAAACGAAATAGGATTGCCTGTTGTCACGACATCCGGGCGTTCCCCGATCACCATCATGAATAAAATCTGTGAGAAGCTGTACATACAGGTAATTGGTATAAGTCAGATAAGGCTTGTCCGAGCGCCGCATCCAACAGATCTATGGTATATACCGTATGGTGCTTCTCAAGCTTTTTCACAAGTCTGCACCACTCATAGGGAAGCGATCGGATTTAATTCGTGAATGAGAAGGGCGGAGGACCGGACCGCCGCTTGGTATAAAAAATGCTGCCGTTCTTCCAGTGATGGCAGTAACTGCCGCTTTCCGTCGTCTTTAAAATATTTTTTTTCATCTCTGCTGTCATATCGATGAAGCGGTTCCAAAAGATGAATCGTGCCTTTTTACAAGAGCGTCAGCAGAAAGAAATGTCTGATATTCTTTTTCATGCTATTGTTCATAGAACCTCCCGTAATCTTTTTTAAAAACGTTTCCTTATTACTTATATTATAGCCGCTTTCCATAACTTATACAAAATTAAAAATTCTGAAAATATAAATTTTTTGCTTTCATTGAATTACGTTTGGTATAAAATAATACTTAATTTTTGTTTTTAATATCAAACATATGTTCGGTGGGCGAAATGGTAGAAGAATATATTCAGAAAATTTATGAGGAACTTTTAAAAAGAGGAGCAGAACAGTGCGAAGCGATTTCTGATTTACAGATTCATTTGAAAAGACGCGCGGCAATGATCCATTTGCTTGAGGAGACGAATGATCCTAATTATGAGTCGTTTACTCCAAGAAAAGTAAATTCCAGAATAAGCAGAAAAAAGTCGATGAATTGCATGCAGAGATGAAAGAACTCGAGGAAGCAATTCAGCAGGAGACAGACTACCATACGCAGCAGATGGAAAGAGTGGAAGAAGCGGCGAAGGTATTGCGGCAGGCGAAAGCAGATGTTGCATGCAGGTGTGACAGAAATACACTTTTTGGAAGAAAGGAAAAACCATACGTCCCTCCCTGAAACGCAGGAGAATGAGACAACGCATTTCACGCGAACTTTCATGACAGTACCGCCGTTCAGAATCTACGGCAATGGTTCACATGGCAGAACTGTGCAGTAAACTGGTGGATATGGATCCGGATCCGGTGTGTTGAACTCAGTAAGATGATCAAGAATTCAGGAAGATCATCGATGCCATTTCAGAAAGATGTGACGGCAACTCCAGCCCTATGTCTTTGGATGATATTGGTCTGGATGTAACGAGAGAACTTTTTTGGACAAGCTGGAAGCAACCGTGGGCACGAAGAAGATTCATTTTGTAGTGGAAGGAACCTTATCAATTAAAAACCGATTATCGTATTAACGTTACTTAGAATTATTCAGGGGAGGCATGTAAAGAATGCGATCTGTCAGCGCAAACCCGACTCCTGATACATGTTCTTTCGTTAAGATACGAGCAAGGCTGTCACGGTAATAGCGAGATGATGGAAATGGAGCCGATGTTCATACTTGGATGAGCGTCCAAGGATGATACCTGGGTTTGGAATGTCTATGATGAAAAGAACGAGTATATTTGCCATCCGGTTCGATACATACTGACTCTAAGATCGGTGTTGGAACAAAAAATTATAGTGAAAGTACCTATTAGTAACAAGGGAGTGAGTTTTTTGAAATGGCAGTAAAAGTAATGATTACAGATGATCATTCATTGATTCGTGAAGGATTGAAGCACCAAGTTGAAACCGTGGAAGGAGACTTTCAGGTACTGCAGAGGCGTGTGATGGTATTGAGTGCATGGAAAATTAAAAAGAGCAGATACCGGATGTTTTATATCAATATGCCGCGCATGAATGGACTTGAAGTTTTGCAGAAGATTAAAGATGAAAAAATAGATGTCAAGATTCTTGTTCTTACCGTACATAATGAAGTGTGAAGTATTTATTGAAAAAGCAGTGGACATCGGAATCAATGGTTATCTGTTGAAAGACCCGAGTCTTCTTGAATTGAAAAAAAGCAATCTTATCTGCCGATGGAGAAGATTACACAGCCGAAAGCCTGATTCCTGTATTGAATGCAAAATGATTGAATGGATATGGACAGTGAGAAGATTGAAAAACTGGACGAAGAGAGAACTCGAAGTGTTGAAACTTCTTGCGGTTAGGAATGTACAATAAAGGGAGTAGCTGATGAGTGCACATCAGTGAACGTACTGTGAAGAATCATGTATCAAGTATTTTTAAAAAGACGATGTTTTGGACGGCATTTGGCAGCGTATTTGCTATTCGAATAAATTTGATTTCATTCATTATATTAGAGAAAAGACTGAGGTGGAATCATCAGTGCCATCAATTATTTTATAGAAAATAATGTTATTACTACATAAAATATTTTAAAAACGCGTATATTATTGGACAAAATTATCATTATGTTTCACATTGAAACATTATATAAATGAATGTTTTACCGCACACATGTTTTTCTACAGATTTTTGTGTTATAAAAAACAGAAATACAACAGTTTGATACTGGCGAAATGTTTCACGTGAAAACATTTCCGTAGAACTTCCTGCCAGAAGGAAATATGTAAAAAGTGTTATAATTCTGTCGAGTTCATATTGAAATTTCAATGAAACTTCGGATGCCAAAAACTCAAAACCGAAGGGTAATGAACTCTGGAAAACAAAACGTACCAAATGAACATCATCATCAGGGTAATAAAAATTTAAAAGAGGTAATATGAGCAGAATAATTTAATCGCAAACCAAAAAGGTGGTGTTGGTAAGACAACCACAGCTATCAATTTATCATCCTGTCTTGCAGAAGCAGGAAAGAAAGTGTTGTACTTCATTATTCCCTGGACCCGCAGGGAAATGGCGACAAGCGGATTAGCGTTGATAAAAAAAACGAAACTGGAAAATACTGTATATGAATTGATGCTGGATGAGTGTTCCATCAAAGAGAGGCTGGCAGATACCGTAGTAGGGAAGTGAATGAATGATTATCCCTGTCCATCGAATCTTTTGTTGAGCAGATCGAAATATTTGGTATCAATGAAAAGGAAATATATTTTAAAAAAAAATGCCGTATATCAGATGATTATGATTTATCATCATTGACTGCCCACCATCCTTAAACATGTTGACGATCAATGCGATGACAACCGCGGATTCGGTGCTGGTTCCAATTCGGGTAATGAGTATTACGCACTTGAGGGGATTGAGCCAGCTGATCCAATACGATTGATCTGGCACAGCAGAGACTGAATCCAAGATCTCATCATCGACGGAGTTGTATTTACCATGTATGTGCGAACCAATTGTCCAATCAGGTAGTAGAGAATGTAAAGAAAATTTTGATACCAAGATCTATGAGACACTGATTCCGAGAAATATCCGGATTAGCAGAGGCTCCATCTCTGACTTCCGGATCAATATGTATGATTCAAAATCAGGGGAACAGAAAGTTATCGTATGTTGGCAAAAAAGAAGTGATGGAGAGATAAGGAGGAGAACTATGGTCTGCTGCAAAAAGGTGGACTGGGAAAGGAATTGATTCTTTAATTCCAAACAAAGTAAGTGCCAAAAACGGAAGCAAAGAATGAAAATGTGAAAAACGATAAAAGTCATCGAGGGTGTTCTGGTAAATATCAATAAGGTAGAACCGAATCAGGAACAGCCAAGAAAGAATTTTGATGAGGATGCCCTGTTGGAATTGTCCGAGTCAATCAAACAGTTTGGTGTGTTACAGCCTCTGCTTGTACAGGACAGAAAAGGATATTATGAAATTATTGCCGGCGAGCGCAGATGGCGAGCAGCGAAACTTGCCGGATTAAAAAGAGGTTCCAGTAATTATCAAGAATCTTTCCAACCAGGAAGTCGTAGAAATCTCCCCCTGATCGAAAATATCCAGAGAGAAAACTTAAATCCGATTGAGGAAGCAATCGCATTACAAAGCGTTACCGACAGAGTTCAATCTGAAACAGGATGAAGTTGCCGAGCGTGTATCGAAGAAAGCAGAACCGCTGTCAAAATTCCATGCGACTGTTAAAACTCGACGAAGAGTACAGCAGATGGTAATTGATGACATGATCTCGACCGGACATGCGAGAGCACTTCTCGGTATTGACGATCAGGAAAAACAGTATACGACAGCACAGAAAATTTTCGACGAAAAACTGAGTGTGCGTGAGACGGAAAAACTGGTAAAGAAGATCCAGCAGGAAAAAAGATCAGCCGGAAGCAAAGGAAGAGGTAAAGATCGATCCGAAGATGGAAGCAATCTGCCGTGATCTGGAAGAAGATGAAAGTCATTCTTGGAACAAAGGTTGCCATCAATCAGAAGGATAACCAGAAGGGCAGGATCGAAATTGAATATTATTCTATGGATGAACTTGACCGTATCATGGATCTGTTTGGATCCATCCGAAAAATAGACAGAGTAAGATTCTGATAAAAGTCATATCAGAATAAAGAGAGAGAAGAATATGATTTCACAGTATTTAGGTTTTTGATTCCGATTATATTATTATCGGACTTAGCGCAGTGGTTCTGATTCTATTGATTCTTATCATTGTAAATATAGCGCAGATGCGGAAGCTGAAAAAAGCATACAAAAGTATTTATGAGCGGAAAAACGGTAAGAATTGGAAGATACCCTGATCAAGCGTCTGGATCAGGTAGATACACTTCTTGAGGCAAACAATGAGAATGAAAAAAACAATCAAATCATTGTTTGAGGCCATGCAGCTGACCTATCAGAAGATGGGACTGATAAAGTATGATGCGTTCAACGAGATGGGAGGAAAACTCAGTTTTTTCTCTTGCCATGCTGGATGTGGAATAACGGATTTATCATCAATGCCATGCACACACGCGCGAAGGTCGCTATACATATATCAAAGAGATCGTAGATGGTAATTCCATTATCGTGTTATCGGATGAGGAGCAGAAAGCTCTCGACAGAGGTAAAAAACAGAAAACAACGAATGAGGATAATGTATGAGAATACAACTGGTAAGAACACTGCAAGGGGGGGGAGAAACTTGGGGGTCGGTCATAACGAAGGAAAATGAAATTCTCATTTCTGAGGGAACAACGCTGAAAACGGAATATCTGGATCTGATCTCCTTTTCTGGGAATCGAGACCGTGTGTATCGAAGACCCCTATGAGGAAGATGAAACACCACATGATATTATCAGTAACGAAAAAACGGAAGAATATATTGAAAAAAATAAAATCTATTCTGGAAAAACATATTTATCACAGGGGCAGTTCTTCGGGAAATTGAATACGTCGCAGAGGACATTATTCAGGATGTCATGCAGGCGGATGAAAATATGGTACTGATCTTTTGGAACGCGAAGGTAATTTGTACGAACATACACTTGTAGTAACAAAATTATGTATTATAGTCGCAAAAAAATGAAGCTCACTGCGGAGCAGATTTACAGACTTGCACTGGGAGCATTGCCGCATGATCTGGGACTCCGCCACATTACGGTGCCGTATATCAACTGCGACATCAACGAATTGTCAGAAGCAGAGGCTTTTGAATACCGGAAGCATCCGATCCTTGCGTACTCTGTTCTGGAGGAAGAAAATGGATGGATCCTTTGTAAAAAAATAGTGCTTGTACATCATGAGAGAAGAGACGGTTCCGGATTTCCGTTGAAGCAGAAAAAACGCGGGATACGGAATGTGGAATATTACAGGCATGTGATGCGTTCGACTGTTTTATCAGCGGGATGGAATGCAGACGTATGAGCATCCAGCAGGCACTTGAGTATCTGGTGGAAGGTACGGATATTTTTTATGACAGGAGAATTGTGCGTGTGATCGAGCGGCTCGTCGCACGCTATCCGGTCGGGACGAGAGTCCGGCTCAATACCGGAGAGTCCGGCATCGTTTTAAAACAGACAGAAAATTCCATCCGGCCTGTAATTAGAATTTTGGATGAAGAGGACCGGTTGACGGAAAAGATATACCAGTTGAATAAGAACAAGAATGTATCTATTCTTCAGGTCGAAAACTAGAAACAGAAAGAGGTGAAGATAGAAAATGCACAAATTTCTAAGAGCCATCGGGTTCAGTCATATTACAAAAAAGAACAGCTGCAAAGATATTTTTTGCAGATATTATAAGCGCACCGACGGTTCAGAAGGCAGCACTTGATTCGGAGGGCAATGAATTTGCAGAACTGTCAAAGGAGTACGGAGATTTTTTCGGAATCTCTGTCCGGGGCGTGTATAACGAAGATGATACCTTTGAGATGGAATATTACTATCCGTATTTGTGTGGAAAGAACATATCCACAATAGAACCCGCAGAAGTGGAAAAACATGCGGAAAAAGAATCCTATGCGGGGATATGTGATGAAGTCCGCATTGGAGTGACACTCATTTTTTATCTTCAGAATGTGGTGGATTATCTTGCGGTCAGCAAGAGCAAAGGATATATGAATCTGGCAGACGGCGTCATTTTTAGCTGCGCTGTTACGGAGGGAAAGATTTTTTATTCCCGATCAATAAGGCGGAGAAAAAGTGCCTCATGCGCCAAAGGAGGGAACAGACCGGAATCATCTGATTGCCGCGGCAAGAGACGGGGATGAGGATGCGATCGGGAATCTGACGCTGGAGGACATTGATACCTACTCGCTGTTGTCAAAAAAAAAGGATCACACATGAAGATGTGCTTAGCATTGTGGATACCTACTTTATGCCGTACGGTATCGAGAGCGATCAGTATTCGGTGCTCGGCGAGATCATGGATGTGACACTGCTCCAGAACCGTTTCACGGAGGAAAATGTATATTCCATGGAAATCATGTGCAATGATATTCTTTTCAGCGTCTGTATCAATCAAAAAGATCTGCTCGGCGAACCGGAAGTGGGCAGACGTTTTAAGGGAAATATTGGATGCAGGGCAGCATAAAATATCGGGATTAGTTTGTGATTTTCCTATGGTCTTTTGGCGGATAATATGATAAAATGAATAAGCTGTATACAGAGAAGCCTGTATACAGCGGATATATGTTTCCTTAGTTAAATGGATATAACAGCCCCCTCCTAAGGGGCAACTAAGTGCAGACCATTTAGTGAGACTCAACTGATTTTTTAGAGTTTGCAAAAAGGCTAAAATCAATATATAATAACAGGGGCAATTCATCACGCAAGTGATTGATTCATAAACATGGCGCCTGAGCCAAAAAAGGCTGAAAAAAGCCCGAAAAATACGGCATTTGTTCCCTTAGTTAAATGGATATAACGGGGTCCTCCTAAGACTCTATTGTAGGTTCGATTCCTATAGGGAACGCTCTATTTTAAGCGGTAATGAGAGAAAAATCATTGCCGTTTTTTTGTTGTTTTTCTGCTAACAGCAAATCAAAAAATGAGTATTTTCTGCTAACAGGAATGAAAAAGCTATAATGCAACTGGTGTAAAAGGTTGTAAATTCTTGTAGCTAACAAAAGGGTAATGATTAAAACTATTTCTGCTTGGAAAATATCAAGCCTGAATGAGTATTCCGTTCAGATTAGATTAGGGTTCTAATCTGGGCGGATTTTTTTATTTCAGGAAGAAGGAGGATGCCTATGGCAGAAAAAGTGGATCAGATGGATCCAGATGAAAAAATCGTTGAGATAGCAATTGAACGGTTAAGAGTATTGGCATTGGAACTGAGAAATTATATGAAAATTGCTCATCCGGGAACTTTCATTTCCAAACCAGTAAACTAAGTAAAATAAAAATTCTGCTTTACAAACAACAGATAAAGTATTAAAATAAACAAAAAGATATCTTCAGGGCAGGGTGAGATTCCCTACCGGCGGTAAAGCCCGCGAGCCGAGAGGCATGATCCGGTGAGATTCCGGGGCCGACAGTACAGTCTGGATGGAAGAAGATGATAGTACAGTTGATTTTTTGTATGAATGAATGTAGTATCAGAGCTCTGAGATGGTGATCCATTTCAGAGCTTTTTATGTAGGAAATACAGACATTCATTTATCAATCATATGTAACAGATCAATTCCACCCCTGCAGATATTTCTGCAGGCTTTTTTTGTATCTGGTATATCGTTTTCGAAATAACTATACCATTCACTTGTCTGTGAATCCGATTGCACATGTTTAAAAGCCTCGGCGTAGCCCAGGCAAAGAACAGGAATAAGAAAGAAGGAATAGAAATGACGGATCAGGAATATATGCTTCGGGCTATTCAACTGGCCAAAAAAGGAGAAGGCTGGACGAATCCCAATCCTATGGTAGGGGCAGTGATCGTAAAAAGACGGAAAGATCATCGGGGAAGGCTATCATAAAAAAGTATGGAGAACTTCACGCGGAACGTAATGCAATTGCTTCTCTTACAGAATCAGCATAAGGTGCGGTGATTTATGTTACGCTGGAGCCTTGCTGTCATCATGGTAAAAACACCTCCATGTACGGAAGCGATCATTAAACAGAAGATCAGAAAAGTGGTGATCGGTTCCAGAGATCCGAACTCCGAAAGTGGCAGGAAAAGGTGTACAGATGTTAAGGGAAGCCGGTGTAACAGTGGTTGAAGATTTTATGAGAGAAGAATGTGATCAGCTGAACCCGGTGTTTTTCCATTATATTACTACGAAGACCCCTTATGTGGTAATGAAGTATGCCATGACACTGGATGGGAAGATCGCAACGAAAACAGGAGCATCAAAATGGATCACCGGAGAATCTGCACGAAAAGAAGTACAGCATATGCGGCATCAGTACATGGGAATCATGGCTGGTATTGGAACTGTGCTTGCAGATGATCCGATGTTAAACGTCCGGGTAGAAGGCTGGAAAAGTCCTGTCAGGATTGTGTGTGACAGTAAGCTCAGGATCCCGCTGGGCAGTCAGATTGTAAAAAGTGCGGAAAAGTACCGGACGATCGTGGCTTATGCAGAACAGAAAAATGCAGAAGAGAAAATAAAAATATTACATACCATGGGAGTTGAAACCATTTACTGTCCCGACGAAAAGAATCAGATAGACCTTAAGAAGCTGATGGCAGATCTTGGAAACAGAGGCATTGACAGCATCCTCCTGGAGGGAGGAGGTACGTTAAATGACAGTGCACTGCGAGCTGGAATTGTAAAGGAAGTACAGGCTTTTGTGGCACCAAAGCTGTTTGGCGGTGTGGCTGGGAAGACACCGGTAGAGGGTATTGGAGTTGAACTGCCGTCTGAAGCAGTGGAACTGAAATATACAGATATCTGCCAGATCGGTGAGGATATCCGAATAAAATGTCAGGTGTGTGATAAAAAACAGGAGGAATCATGTTTACAGGAATCGTAGAAGAGAAAGGAAAAGTCCGTTATATACAGCTGACAGGGGAATCAGGGATCCTGGCAGTGAAAGCCCGGAAAGTCCTGGAAGGGACAAGGATCGGTGACAGTATCGCTGTGAATGGTGTGTGTCTGACAGTTACGTCGATTCAGCCGGACGGATTTACTGCCGATGTGATGGCAGAGACGATCAGAAGAAGCAGTCTTGGCAGCTGCAAGGCCGGAAGCCAGGTAAACCTGGAACGTGCAATGGCTGCAGACGGTAGGTTCGGGGGACACATAGTAAGCGGCCATATTGATGGGACTGGCGTGATACGTTCCATGCTCCAGGAAGAAAATGCCATCTGGGTATCAATTGAGACATCGCCACAGATTTTGCATCTGACCGTGGAAAAAGGATCCGTCTGTATTGATGGGATCAGCCTGACAGTTGCAAGGGTTGATGAAGCTGGTTTTCAGGTGTCGGTCATTCCACATACAGGGAGAAGAAACCACTCTTTTGGAAAAGGTGCCGGGGGATCTGGTTAATCTGGAAAATGATGTGATCGGAAAATACGTAGAAAAACTGCTTGGCATCAGAAAAAACGAAGAAGAGAAAAAAGAATCCGGAATTACGATGGAGTTTCTTGAAGAATTCGGGTTTTAGAACAGGAGGATATACACTATGTCACAAAATTATCAGTACAACACAATTGAAGAAGCACTTAGGGATCTTAAGGAAGGAAAAATAGTTCTGGTCACAGATGATCCGGACAGAGAAAATGAGGGAGATCTGATATGTGCGGCAGAGTTTGCGACCAGGGAAAATATTAATTTCATGGCGACCTATGCAAAGGGTCTTATCTGTACACCGATGAGTGCAGAAATTGCGGCGAGATTGAACTTTCCGCCGATGGTTGCGGAGAACACGGACAATCACAGTACAGCATTTACCGTGGCAGTAGATCACGCAGATACAACCACAGGTATCTCTGCGGAAGAGCGCTCCTATACTATCATGAAGTGTGTGGATGATCAGTCAAAACCGGAGGATTTCAGAAGACCGGGACATGTGTTTCCGCTTATTTCCAGAAAAGGCGGGGTTTTGGTACGAAATGGCCATACAGAGGCAACAACAGATCTTATGAGACTTGCTGGGCTGAAAGAATGCGGCGTGTGCTGTGAAGTTATGAAAGAAGATGGCACGATGATGCGTACATCACAGCTATGGGAAATGGCAAAAGAGCATAACCTTACATTTATTACGATCCGTGATCTGCAGGATTATATAAGAATACATGAAAAGCATGTAAAGGAGGAAGCAGTTGCAAACCTCCCAACGCAATACGGCGATTTTTAAAATGTATGGATATATCAATGACATTACAGGAGAGCATCATCTGGCACTGGTAAAAGGTGATATAGGAGATGGTGAGGATGTGCTTTGCCGTGTACATTCGGAGTGCCTGACAGGAGATGCATTCGGATCGCTCAGATGTGACTGCGGCCTGCAGCTGCAGACAGCGATGCGCCAGGTAGAGGCGGAAGGCCGAGGAATTATTCTGTATATGAGACAAGAAGGCCGAGGAATCGGACTGATCAATAAGATCAAAGCATATGCGCTTCAGGAGCAGGGATACGATACTGTGGAGGCTAATGTGAAGTTAGGGTTTGCACCGGATCTCAGAGAGTACTGGGTCGGGGCACAGATACTGTCAGACCTTGGTGTGAAATCATTAAGATTACTGACAAATAATCCGGATAAAGTCTATGGACTTGGCGAATTCGGGCTGAAGATCAATGAGAGAGTACCTCTGGAGATTCCGGCACAAAAGTATGACCGGAAGTATATGAAGACGAAACAGGAAAAGATGGGTCATATTTTTAAAGAAATAAATTTATAAAAAATAGCAAATATCAGGAGGAAGAAAAAATGAGACAGATCAATTTAGTAGAAGGAAAAGTAGTAGCACCGGAGGGAATGAAGGTTGGTATCGTGGCAGCGAGATTCAATGAAATTATTGTGAATAAATTATTGGGAGGGGCAGTCGACGGACTGGTAAGACATGGAGTAGAAGAAGAGAACATTACTGCAGCATGGGTACCGGGAGCATTTGAGATTCCGCTTACAGCACAGAAGATGGCACAGTCAGGAAAAATATGATGCAATTATCTGCGTTGGAGCTGTCATCCGTGGAGATACTTCACATTATGATCTGGTATGTAATGAATCTGCTAAGGGAATCGCACAGGTTGAACTTGCAACAGGAATCCCGGTCTTATTCGGAGTGATCACGACTGAAAATATCGAGCAGGCTATTGCGCGTGCAGGAAGCAAAGCGGGAAATAAAGGCTATGATTGTGCATTATCTGCGATTGAGATGGTCAATCTGATGAAGCAGCTCTAAAAGACAGGAAAATAAATGATGACAAAAACGATCATATTCGATTATGATGGAACGATCCATAATACCCTTGGAATCTATGAACCGGCATTTCGTGAAACCTATCAGTGGCTGACAGAACAGAAGGTTACCGAAGAACGGGAGATAGGCTCGGTGGAAATTGCCGGCTGGCTGGGACTTAACAGTAAGGAGATGTGGAATACATTTTTGCCGGAACTGGATCAGAGCTATAAAGAGCAGGCAAGCACGATGGTAGGAGATCTGATGGTCAGACAGATCAGGAAACATAAGGCTGTGTGGTATCCGGGAGCAGAGGAGATGCTAACAGCTTTGAAGAACCGGGGATATCACCTTGTGATCTTAAGTAACTGTAAAGCTTCATATCGTGAGGCACACTGGAAGGAATTTGGGATGGAACGATGGTTCGATCATTTTTATGACTGCGAATCGTATGGATTCCGTCCAAAGACAGAAATTGTGCAGGAAATTATTCGGGAATATAGTGGCCCTTATCTGGTAGTCGGAGACAGGAGACAGGATCTGGAATGTGCCAGGTCCTGCAAAAGCCCTTTTATAGGATGCCTGTATGGATATGGTGAGAAAGGGGAACTGAATGGGGCTGATTATTATGCAGAACATATAGAGGATATACTGCAGATGGTGATATGATTTTTGCAATATAAAAATCTGAAGGAAAAAAGTTAAAAATAAGTACTTCTGTAAAATAAAAGGATATAGAAAATTTGCAACAACTTGTTGCAAATTCTGAGGCGGGGATGATTTTAGTATAGTCATAGTGATAGAGGTAATCCACTTTCATAACCCCATCTGTACAGTAAAAGTTCTCAAGTCCCGTTGTACAAAGCGCTACTTCACGGGGAACCAGATGGAATGCATCTCCACTTCCTAAAAGAACTGCCATAATTCCAAACATGATAAACTGTCGGTTTCCTTTGCCTTTGCGGATCATTTATAGATTTTACTGTGGAAGATTTTGCATAAAGTGTTTTCCGTGCTTGTGTGTACCATTATCTGATATCAAAGCAGTACAGGGTGATTCCGGCCATGCACAGGTCAATATGATTACGGATGCGTACTCTCAAATTCCGGATGATGACCAAAGGAAAAATGCAGAGCTTTTTAAAGAAGCATTTTATGAGAAAAAGAATCTGAATCCAGAGAGGCGGGCGTTGCTCAATTCGTTGGCGAAAACGATGAAGTAATGAAAAATAGTGAAAAAAATAGTGTAATTTTAATGAAAAAAACAATCCATAAAACGATATAATATATGGATGAAATGAGGATATTTATTGTGTATATGGATATTCTATCTCCATCAAATTTGAGATCTCCATCATTTGATGATAGAATGATGGAGATAAATCTGAAATGAAGGAGATTCCTATGAGAGACTTTGATTTTAGTTGTAAGTCCTGAAAAATTGTTAACACCTGAAATTGTTCAGATGGTTAGCAGCATTCATGAACATAAAGGCAAACAGGAATTATTTCTCGAAGCCAATGTAGATGAATTGAAAACACTCTTAGAGGTTGCATTGATTCAGAGTACGGGAGCATCCAACCGAATCGAAGGTATATTTACAAGCGATAAGCGTTTGGAAGAATTGGTAAGTCAAAAAAGCAGAACCCCGCAACCGATCTGAGCAGGAAATTGCTGGTTATCGTGAAGTACTTTCCACAATTCACGAAGGTTATGAATATATCGATCCAAGACCGAACATTATTTTGCAGTTACATCGAGATCTGTACTCCTATTCACAGGGATCTGCTGGTGGAAGTTATAAGAATTCCGATAATGTAATTGCAGAAACAGATGCCGAGGGTCATCAGAAGGCACGTTTTTTATTCCAGTTCCCGCATTTCAGACTGCTGAAGCGATGGAAGAACTTTTTGCGCCCGCTTCCTTGAAGCATGGGAAGCTGACCGCATTGATAAACTGGTTTTGATTCCTATGTTCATTCTGGACTTTCTGTGCATTCATCCTTTCAATGACGGAAATGGTAGAATGAGCCGGTTGCTCACTTTACTGCTTTTTTATAAGGCGGGATATATCGTTGGAAAATATGTCAGTATGGAAATGCTTATTGAAAAGACAAAAGAAACATATTATGAAGCCCTTCAAGCAAGTTCTACCGGCTGGCATGAGGGCGAAAACAGCTATGAGCCTTTTGTTAAGTATTATCTGGGTATCATGCTGAAAGCATACAATGAATTTGAAAGTCGTGTAGAGTATTTGAAGCATCGGAGTCTTTCTAAGCCTGATAGAATTAAAGCGGTTATTGATAACAAGGTTGGCAAGATTACAAAGAAAGAAATCATGGAGCTTTGTCCTGATATAAGCAGAGTTACCGTGGAAAGGACTTTGACGGATCTGGTTAAGCGTGGGTATATCGCAAAAGTTGGTGCAGGTCCATCTACCGGTTATGTCCGTGTTTAAAAATATGAAAGTATTAAAATTTGCCAGTCAAAAACCGGCATTTTCTTAGCAAAATCATTTTCCTTTTATGTCGGCTTCTATAGCCGTAACCCTTTAATATCTTTAATCCGTGATAAGATCGTATTGCAGCTACAGCTGATAACGCCGGTAGTGTATCAATGACTGTGTGCAGGAAGTGTTCCATTTCATCACCTGATGAAGCAACGGCATGTACATGAAGCCTGTCTCTTCCTGTGACACGGTAAATCTGCGTGACGGTATCATTTTTGTACAATATATCTGTCACCTGTGCCAAATGCCCTGGTTTTGTTTCAATTTCAAAATAGCATGATACAGCCCCACTGATTTTTTGCGGATTAATAATTGTTGTATATTCTTCGATTACGCCTCTTTTCTCCAAAGCCTGGATACGGGCTTTTACTGCCACTCTGGAAATACCGGTTTCTTTACCGATATCAGAGTAAGAGATACGTGCGTTTTCTATAAGCAGCCGGATAATCTTTCTGATCCAGCTCATCTAAACCGTCCAGGTACATAAGTTCCCTCCTGTAAAATAATATCCTCCGGATATTAAATATCATATCATTTATTTAGCTGAAAGTAAACGCGGGCTTCGATTGGCAGCTGTAGCTACATATAATTGTTTCTCTTTATACGTAATTTAAAAACTTGCGTTTTAGCAATACGTAACTGAACGAAAGCACAACAT
>VOFK01001621.1_pt1 | contig 21198 bp, 34 predicted proteins | sample 5384121 | NCBI WGS metagenome assembly VOFK01 (sample SAMN12384730, study PRJNA508395) | human gut metagenome | isolation source: healthy gut J | host: Homo sapiens | reverse complement strand
GGATGAAGCGATCACGAAGCGTCTGGAGCATCAGGTGTTTCCGGATATTTTGATCCGTCCGAGGACTATTACAACAGCATCATCAATTGGCAGAAGGTCCGCAACGGCGTTGAAGGGCTGACAAAAGAAGCGATCGGTTATGAAAATGGCGTGCTGGGCGGTGTTGTCGCTGCGCTGCAGGCATTTTCTGCACCGGGCGAGGCAATCCTGGTTCATTCTCCGACGTATACCGGATTTACCAGTGTCCTGAACAATAATGGACGCCGGGCAGTACATACCGAGCTGAAACGGGATGCAGAGGGCATCTGGCGGATGGATTATGAGGATATGGATAAAAAGCTCAAAGAAAACCATATTCATCTGGCAATTTTTTGTTCTCCCCACAATCCGAGCGGACGTGTCTGGGAACGGGAAGAAATTGAAGCTGCGATGGAGGTTTATCGTAAAACGACTGTATCGTTATTTCCGGATGAAATCTGGTCAGACCTGACACTGGGCAATCGTCAGCATATTCCGACACAGACGGTTTCCGAGGATGCAAAAAACAGAACGATTGCAATGTATGCGCCGACGAAAACCTTTAATCTTGCCGGACTGATCGGTTCCTATCATATTGTATACAACCCGTATCTTCGAGATCGGATGAACAAGCAGACCTCGCTGTCTCATTATAACAATATGAATATTTTTTCCATGCACGGACTGATCGGTGCCTACAGTAAGGATGGTCAGGAATGGGCGGATGAGCTGAAAGCTGTGCTGACAGAAAATATGGAATGGGCATATGATTTTATCACGAAAAACTGGGATGGTGTAGAGCTTGCAAAGCCGGAGGGCACTTATATGCTGTATCTGGATTGTCATAAATGGTGTGAAGCACATCATAAGACAATGGATGAGCTGCTGCAGGCAGGTGTTAAAGTCGGTGTTATCTGGCAGGACGGCAGAGCATTTTTTCTACCCGGACAGCATCCGGATGAATCTGGCGCTGCCATTTTCGAGAGTGCAGGAGGCCTTTCATCGTCTGGATAAATATGTTTTTAGGGCAGAAGCATAAAGGAGCAAAGTAAGGCATAACGAAAGGGAGAACTGTAAGATGAACAGAGAAGTGACAATGGAACTTCTGGAAAAAGTACGGAAAAAGAATTTGTACAGGATCGTGCAAACCGCGTTGCTCAGAACGCAGTTGTGGGCAAGGGCGTAAATGCAGCTGCAACAGACAGCGGCGTAGAAAGAGAGATTGCGAATACATTTTCTATCAGCCTGGAGCAGGGCAAGATTACCAACCAGAAAAAGAGCGGCCGCTGCTGGATGTTCGCAGCCTTAAACTGCATGCGTTTTCAGGTAATGAAGCACTGCAATCCTGGAAACTTTGAGCTGTCCCAGAATTATACCCTGTTTTATGACAAGCTGGAGAAATCCAACTATTTCCTGAATACAATTCTGGATACTCTGGAAGAGGATACAGACAGCCGGTTGATCGCACATTTGCTTTCCGCACCGTTAAATGACGGCGGGCAGTGGGATATGCTCTGTGCAATCGTAGACAAATACGGACTGGTTCCGAAGGAAGCGATGCCGGAAAGCGAGATTTCCTCCAACACAAACGAAATGGTATCTTACATGACAGAAAAGCTGCGGGAGTTCGCATGCACGCTGCGGGAAGCATACCGTGCCGGCAGCACCAAAAGAAGAGCTGCTTGCAAAGAAGGAAGAAATGATGCAGATTGTTTACAACATGCTTTGCATCTGCCTCGGCAATCCGCCCAAGACCTTTGATTTCGAATACCGTGACAAAGACAAGCAGTTCCATCGGGAATGCGGTCTGACCCCGAAGGAATTCTATGCAAAATATATCGGTCTGAACTTAAATGATTACATCAGCCTGATCAATGCGCCGACTGCGGACAAGCCGTACTACAGAAGCTACACTGTACAGTACCTGGGCAACGTTGCAGAAGGCCGTCAGGTAAGATATGTCAATCTGCCGATCGAAGAGCTGAAAAAAGGCTGCAATTGCACAGATGAAGGATGGCGAGCCGGTATGGTTCGGCTGTGACGTCGGCAAGCGCTCCACCAGAGAGAGCGGCGTTATGGATACCAAGATCTTTGCACTGGAAGATCTGTTCCAGACTGACTTCCCTATGACCAAGGCACAGCGTCTGGATTACGGACAGAGCCTGATGACCCACGCAATGGTATTCCAGGGCGTGAACATCGATGAAAACGGACAGCCTAATCGCTGGAGAGTGGAGAACAGCTGGGGACCTGATGCCGGAAGAGATGGCTACTACACCATGACAGACAGATGGTTCGACGAGTATACCTATCAGATCGTTGTAAACCGCAAGTACCTGCCGAAAGAGGTTCTGGAAGCTTACGAGCAGGAGCCGATCGTATTAAAGCCCTGGGACCCGATGGGATCTCTGGCGTAAGGAGAAAACGCAAGTCGCGTTTCTTCCAGGAAAAGATATTGCCGGCGCAAAAACGTCGGTGCGAGAGAAAAGCGTCTTCGGAGAGAAATCTCCGGGGCGCTTTTTTGTAGCTGGAAGACGTTCTTTTTAATTCTTGACATAAAAGAAAGTTTTTTCAATCTATTATTAAAATAGTTTTAATAATAGATTGAAAAAGCGAGATGGATATGGCGTTTTCGAGCATGGTAAAAGATATCAACAGAAAAATCATTCTTGAATCTTTTTGGGATTTTAGTAGAAATACGAAACAAGATATTACAAAAAAAACAGAACTGAGTTTTCCAACAGTAAAAGTAAGCTGGTAGATGAATTGAATGAGGCAGGATATTATACATATGTTATCAGACAAACGCGGTGAAACTGGGGAGAAAAGCGAATGAATATATTCTGAATCAGAATATGCGTATAGTCTTTGCTTAAAGGTAGAAAGAAATATATAGAAGTTTTTATAGTTGATCTATATAAAACAGAATATCAGTTATGACAAAATTGAAGAAAAAGCAATATCTGCTGAAAAAATACTTAAAGTTATCGAAACAAAGATATTGAACAATAAAAATTAAATCTATTGTAGTTGGAATACCCGGGTTTATACATGACGGAATAATAGGTATGGCGGATGGAATAGAAGCGCTAAACGGATGTAATTTAAAAACTGAAATTTTTCAAAAATTTAATATAGAAACAGAAGTAGCAAATAATATGAATATTCTTGTTTCCGGTTTTCAGAAGGAAATTGGGAGATATTTCATGTATTCATATTGGTAAAAATGGACCTGGAAGCAGTTATATTGTTAATGGAAAGCCAGTAAGCGGTGCATTTGGTTTCAGGGAGAAGTTGGATTTAATTTTTATGATGAACATAGGACGTTTAGAGAGATTGCTTTTAGAAGGATATCAAAATATTGATATGATAGAATATACAGGGAGATTGTTACTTCAAATTATTACAGTAATAAATCCGTATAAGCTATATTTATATCCCCTGACAGATATAAATATAGAGGAATTGCAGAATTATTGTTTAAGATATGTACCTCAAGAAGCGATGCCGCAAATAATCCTAAAAAACATATGACAAAGATTATCAATATAGTTTTGCTCAGCAGGGGAATTCATCTTTTTACAGGCAATTATTTAATTTGAGGGGAAATGGATAAAATTACATTTGATGAAAAGAGAATCGCAGAAGGATATATGAACCGTCCATGGCTTCATAAAAAAGTAATAGAACGATTTGTAAGCGATTGTGAAGTTACTTCCAATTTTCGGAATGGATTGGATGTAGGATGTGGGGCTGGATTATCGACAAAAGCACTCCACCTGATTTGCGACAGGGTTACAGGAACTGATATATCAGAACAAATGATTCAAGTGTGTAAAGAGGAAATATAAGGATAATAAAGCATATACATTTTACAGGGCAAAAAGCGGAGGAAACAAAAGAGCCAGCAGAAAAATATGATATCGTAACTGCAGCTGGAATGGTAAATTGGGTTGACAGGGATTTGTTTTTAGAGAATATAGGACATGCTCTGCAGGATCAGGGTATTTTGCTGATTTATGATTTCTGGATTATAGATAAAATGCAGGAAAATGATGCTTATACAAACTGGTATCATGAGGAATATTTAAAGCGCTTTCCCAAACCGCCCAGAAACGAAAACACGTGGAAACAAAGTGAACTGCCGGATTATTTTCACATTAAAAATCAGATCACATATGAATTATTCTATGATTTTTCTATGGAGCAGTTTATTGATTTTATGATGATTCAGTCGAATGTAAATACAAAGATAGAAAACGGGGAAGTAAGTGAGGTAGAAGCAAGAAATTGGTTTAAAAACTCGCTATCGCCTGTTTTTGAAAACAGGAAAAAGACGTTATATTTACAGGATATAGCTGGTATCCTATAAATCGGCGGTTCACCGTGTATTGTCTAGCGGTTGCTGTTGATTTTTCCTGAAATATCGTTTACATTAACTATATGATGTCGGGGACAAAAGCCCCCGACCTTGATGCTTGCGGATTGTTCCGTGCTGCGCACTCCCACAATCCTGCCCGATAGTCGCATATCGTGGGATTATCATCCCACTTTTATGCTCCTATCGGGGCGGGTCAAGAGGTCTTTCACCCACCTATGAGCAAGCTCATGTGGGCTTAGACCTTTTGACCCTGGCATCAAATACATTCTATTATGGCAGGCGGCTTTTGCAGAGGGAGAGCCGCCTCTGCCGTAGAATCTGAAATCTTTTCTACTTTTTTTTCAAGGTCGGATCGACCAGAGATTTCTATCAGACAAAAACTGAATAAGGAACAGAGGGACATGCCGGGAAGACCTTGCAGGAAGGAGCCTTCCTGGTATAAGATGAATGTATCAGAAAGGCAAAAAGATGGAGACAATCAATACACCTTATGATGACACTTTCCGCACGCTGCTGCAGGACTGCCCAGAGCTGGTGGTTCCGCTGATTAACGAGCTGTTCGGCACGAATTATACCGGGCGGGAAGTAGTGGTATCGAATGAGAACGAGATTTTTTTTAGGAACCCGGAGGGGAAAAAGGAGAAGCGGGTTACGGATTCCAACATGACATTGATTTCTTTAAAGGGAATTTCCAAACGATATCATCTGGAATGTCAGAGCACAGCGGATGGGACGATGGAAATTCGGATGTGGGAATATGATGCGCAGATTGCTTTGATGGAGAAAGAATATCGGAATGGAGTACTGCATGTAAAATTCCCGGATTCTGCAGTCATCTATTTAAGAAGCAGCAAGACAACGTCGGACGAACTGAAAATCTGTATCCATGTACGGCAGAAGCAATTGCAGTACGGGATTCCGATTTTGAAGGTAAAGGACTATACACTGGAAGAACTTTTTGAAAAACAACTGTGGATGTTGATCCCATTTTATATTTTTCGATATGAAAAAGAATTTCGAAAAATTGATGGAAATCAGAAACGGTTAAGCGGACTGAGACTGGAATACGAAAAAATTGCGGAAATGCTGGATCAGAGTGCCAAAGCGGTCATATGAAGCCGATCACCTGTGGCGCACTGTGTGAATTGTCCAATAATGTGGTGGAAAAACTGGCGTCGAAGTATAGCAATGTAGAAAAGGAGGTTACGGAAGTTATGGGAGGAAAAGTGCTGAATTATCGGTCGAAGGAGATTTATCTGGAAGGTTGCGCATTTGGAAGAGAAGAAGGAAGAAAAGAAGGACAAAAGGAAAGTATTGTGCAATTGGTAACCAGAAAATATCAGCTTGGAGACAGTCCCGAAAAAGATCGCCAAGGATCTCTTGATGAGTGAGGAAGAAGTAGAAGAAATTTTGGGAAAAGTTGTTTCCGAAAAGGTGGAATAATCTTATAGGATATTTTTAACAGCCTTCCTGTCGCGGTATATGATCCGGCGAGGAGGCTGTTTGTTTTGTGGTAAAATTACAGAAACCGACTCTGGAACGCTGACTATGTACAAAATTTCGGGGGGGGGTGGTATAATCAAATTGACACCGATCACAACAGGGGGAGTTGTAATCATGCGCAATATCAAAAGAATTACCGAAGTCATGAAAATATGGAATTGCAAGAGAAAGCACTTGGTCTGTTAAAAAGCAGATTTATCGGGAGAATTTATTCAGCGCAGTCCTTTCGTTGACAGTGATTGTTTTACTGGCTTGTTGTCGGAGTAATGCCGTCATTTCTGATCGGTAAGATTATCGACATGGCGGCAGCGGGCAGGATAGACGGTTTATTCATGCTGAACGTCTGGTTGATTTTAGCGCTGGGAGGGGGCAAAATTCTGGAAATCACGCAGGAATACATCACTGCAGAATCGTCTATTTCGGTTGCAAACAGCCTGACCGACAGGATCATGGAGCGGCTGATGCATGCAGAAACCGCATGGCTGTCCGGGCAGAAACGGGGCGAAATTCTGCAGGCAGTATCCGACGATGTGGAGACGGTCAAGCGGATCAGCGTGAGCACTCTGCCGCAGTTTCTTTACATGCTGCTTGTGGCAGTTACGAGCACAGTGACAATCGCACGGGTTTATTATCCGGTGCTTTTAGTGGCGGCGATTGTCTATCCGCTGTATCTTCTGCCGCTCGGGAAAAACAGCCGAATGCAGGAAAAATGCGGAGCGCAGTCTGCGGGATGTAAAAGCGAAAAGCCGGGGCTTTATTATTGAAACGTTTGAGAATATCAAAGATATCAAAATCTACGGTGCAGAGCAGGCGAGCACGGAGGTTTTCGGCGGACTGCAGGAGCAGTGGAGTGAGGATATCAAGCAAAAATATGTAGCGGTAAATATGTTCAAAAGCGTTCCGCGCGTGCTGGCGGCGCTGGGACCTGCACTGGTGTATATTTTTGCGGGAATTGCGGTCATTCATGGAAATCTGAGCATCGGAAGCGTTGTGACGTTAGCCGCACTTTTGCCGAAGCTGAGCGAACCGATCCGGGCGTATTCCGGGTTCTATATCGATATCAATGTCGTGGAGAAAATCGGGGAAAAGTTCCAGCAGTTTTTATCCGCGCCACGGGAAATACCAGTACGATTTGCCGGAACGGGAAATGGCGTTTGATACCGTGGAATTTGCCGATGTTTCTCTGAAAAATGAACGCGGAACGGTGCTCGATGGCATTTCTTTTCGGATTGAAAAAGGGGAAAAAATAGCGATCGTTGGAGAAACCGGCTGTGGGGAAAACCACGCTGTTAAAGATGATCGTCGGATTGGTGCGCCCAAACGCAGGAACAGTAATGGTTGGCGGGGAAAATATTGCAGAAATCAACTGCCGACAGCTACGGGGAGCATATCCGGGTAATCCTGCAGGAAAATTATGTGTTTGACAGCAGCATTGTCAAAAAATATGGGATATTTGAGCGACTGTAGTGAGGCTGAAATTGATGAGATGTGCAGGGCGCTTGGATTGGAGGAAGTGGTAAAAAGTAACGCAGGAGATCTGGGAAAATCTGAATACAGTTTCCGGCGGGGAACGCCAGCGGATCAATATCGGAAGAAGCCTGTTGTGCCCGTTCGATATGCTTTTTGATGGATGAGCCGACATCGGAGCTTGACCCGAAGATGGAAGAAACCGTCATGGATTTTATTTTTGAAACGGCGAAGGAAAGGACGGTTATTTATACTGCGCATAAGCTGAAAACGCTCCTATATGCGGATAAAATTTTATACCTGAAAAAGGGAAAAATTGAAGATTTCGGAAAAAGACCGAAGAAGTGATACGGCGGAACCGTTATTTTGAAAAATATACGGAGAGTGCGGCATTTCAGGACTCGGAGCAGTTTGTAGAAGGAGGCGCAAGATGAGAGATTATCCGGGAAGTTCTAACGATTATTCAAAGGTTTATTCCGAAAAATGGATTCAGAACGTTATTCTCCAGAATAAAGCGAAAGTTCGGGCTGTCGCTCTTTTCTTCCATATTCAGAAGTCTGGTATTATTGCTGCCGACGTTGCTTGTAAAACAGATCATCAACCGCTCGATTCCGCAGGGAAATATCCCGATACTGATTCTGTTAAGCTGCGTGAATGTTTCGATTTATTTTGTGACTACGACGCTAATTATTCTGGATTTGCATCTGGAAAAATATATCCTGGATGCGTTTGGAACGCTGCGGCGGGACATGTACCGATTTTTTCTGGAAAAACCGCTGCGGGAGTTTGCGGCAATCCGTTCCGGGGACACGATCAGCAAAATTGTAGATGAAACGGAAGGGCTGGCCAACTTTTTCTACTTCGGCTTTGGCAGTTTAATCTGGATTAACACGACGGTGTTTGCAGGGATGGCGATCATGGCGGCACAGAATCTGCTGCTGGCGGCATTGACGATTGCGCTCATGATCCTGCGGATTGTGCTGATCCGGAAAATCAATAAAAAGCAGGAAGTGATCGGTCAGAAAATCAATGAAACCAACAGCCGGGTGAACCAGACGGTCAAGGAGCAGATGTCGAATATCCTCTTTATCAAGGCGACGGCGAGCGAGGAAAAGAGCTGAACCGGGTCACAGGAAGCGCTGTCGGAAAAATACAGGATTCAGCGAAATGCCTTTCACGGAAAAGTGCTCAATAAAGCGGTATTCGGCGGATTTGAGCTGCTGATCAATGTGCTGTTTTACCTGTACGGAGGACTGCTCATTGCAAACGGGGAAATGCTTCCTGGAACGCTGGTTGCTTTTGTGGCAGCTACGACTGGATCGTGCCTGCGCTGGACGGATATATTGATTTGCATATCGATTTCCGGCGGAAAAAGAGCAGCATCGTGCGAGTGTTTGGAGTGTTTGCGGACGCGGTGACAGCTGGAGATAGCGTTGCAGATGTGTCAGGCGGCTGGAAGACGGCGCCAGGCGGAGTAGAGAACGTGACGCTGTCGGAGTTTGCTTCGTGCAAGCCGCAAGGCATGGTTCCTGCGGATGCCAGCATTGCGGTCGAACATCTCAGCTACCGCTATGGAACAAAAATGGTTTTGAATGATGTTTCCTTGCAGATTAAATCCGGGGAATTTCTGGGGATCTGTGGAAAAAGCGGCAGCGGGAAAAGTACACTTGCAAACCTTATGGCAGGGCTGCTGGATGGATATGATGGGGAAGTTTTTGTAGGAAGAGAAGATATCCGCAAAGTTCCTCGTGACTGGATGACGAAAAATCTGATTTATCTGGGACAAGACGGATATTTGATGAATCTGTCGATTCGGGATAACATTCTTTTTTACAGTCAAAGTCACACGGACGAAGATCTGGAAAAAGTGCTTCGTCTTGTGAAGTTAGAGGAATGGATTAAGAAGCTGCCAGAGGGCTTGGATACAGTGGTCGGTGAACGGGCAAACGCGGTATCCGGCGGAGAACGTCAGCGTATTTTACTGGCACGGGCGCTGCTGCGGAATCCGAAGATTTTTATTTTTGATGAAAGCACTTCTGCGCTGGACGTCAATACGGAAAAAGAGATTATGGGTAATATTCGGAAATTTTATCCGGATGCAACGCGAATTTTTATTACACACCGGGAAAACTGTCTGGAGTTGTTTGATCGGGTGGTATTTATCGAAAATGGGGAGATTTTTCGATAAATAACTGATTATGATTGATTTTTTCTGAAATATCGTTTACGTTAAATATATGATGTCGGGGGCAAAAGCCCCCGACCTTGATGCTGCGGATTGTTCCGTGCTGCGCACTCCCACAATCCTGCCCGATAGTCGCATATCGTGGGATTATCATCCCACTTTTATGCTCCTATCTGGGCGGGTCAAGAGGTCTTTCACCCACCTATGAGCAAGCTCATGTGGGCTTAGACCTTTTGAACCCTGGCATCAAATATATATTCTATTATGGCAGGCGGCTTTTTGCAGAGGGAGGGCTGCCCATGCCGTAGAATCTAAAATCTTTTTATTTTTCAAGGTCGGATCGACCAGAGATTTCTATCAGACAAAAACCGAATAAGGAACAGATGGACATGCCGGGAAGACCTTGCAGAAAGGAGTGCCAAAGCGGTCATATGAAGCCGATCACCTGTGGCGCACTGTGTGAATTGTCCAATAATGTGGTGGAAAAACTGGCATCGAAGTATAGCAATGTAGAAAAGGAGGTCACAGAAGTTATGGGAGGAAAAGTGCTGAATTATCGGTCGAAAGAGATTTATCTGAAGGTTGCGCATTTGGAAGAAAAAAGAAGGACAAAAGAGAAAGTATTGTGCAATTGGTAACCAGAAAATATCAGCTTGAGACAGTCCCGAAAAGATCGCCGCGATCTCTCTTTGATGAGTGAGGAAGAAGTAGAAGAAATCTTGGGGAAAACGACAGGAAGTCAGCAATAAACAGGCTTCCAATATTTAGAAGAGTGCGTATGCTGTTCTATCTCAAAGAAAATAAGAACAACCGCAGGCGCGCCGCAAATTCAGAAGCGCCTGTGGTTGTTTTTTTATTCATGACAATAGAATGCTCGCAGAGCGTGCATTCTATTGTTTCATAGGAAAATGCGTCCTATGAAATAAAAACGCGCTACGGGGATGCGCACTCGGCGCAGGGTTAGATGGTTGCGCACCGAAGCAACTTGCGCGCCTCGGGCGAGAATGTGCCAAGGCACATTCTTTTTACATTTTATCCTTTCCTTCCCGTCTCGAACAGATAGATTTCACGGCTGACGCGGTTGGCGAGGTCGGCGCTTACTTTGGCGAACAGATCGAGCTGTCGTTTGCGAATTTCCATCGGCGCCTGGGCGAGCTCCCAGCCGATGGCGTCCGCGAGGCGGGCTTTTTCCACATCCGGCAAAGAACGGTAACGGGTGCGCGCCTGGGAATAGTCATCGGTTTTTCAGGACGGAGCGCTGCACGGTCCCACCGGGATAGCGCATGCCCGGATAGCAGGGCATGGGGGCTTCCTGCGGATTGTTGCGGTCTAAGGAGTTTGGCTTGTAGTTGACGCAGCCGGGCGGATTTTTGTATGCCATATAGCCGTCCTGCTGGTCGTTGGCGACAGGAGAAACCGGGCGGTTGACCGGAAGCTGGGCGAAGTTTGCGCCGATGCGGTAACGCTGTGTGTCGGTGTAGGAAAATGTGCGTCCCTGCAGCATTTTATCGGCGGAAAATTCGATGCCGGGAACGATGTTTGCGGGACAGAACGCTGCCTGCTCGATGTCGGTAAAAAAGTTTTTGGGATTTTCGTTTAAAACCATCATGCCGACCTTCTGGAACGGGAACTGATCCTCCGGCCAGATTTTGGTATCGTCGAGTGGATCGAAGGACAGCTGGTCAGCCATTTCGGGCTTCATGATCTGTACCTGAAATTCATATCGGATCGGGTTGCCCAAAGCGAGCCGCCTTGTGCAGCGTGCGCACAGCGATGTCCGGATCCTGACCGGCAAGGCGTTTTCCTTCTTTTCGGTCGATGATGTCGAAGGGTTCCTGCGCGGTAAAACGATATTTGACGTAAAAACGTTCCCCTTTTCCATTGACCCAGACAAAGGTATTGACACCAAAACCGTCCATTTTGGCAAAATCCTTAACGATGCCGCGGTCACTGTAGAGCCACATCAGTTGATGAAGGCTTTCCGGTGTGAGGGAGAAAAAGTCCCAGACATGCGCGTAGTTTTTGATATTTGTGCAGGGATCAGGCTTCTGGGAATGGATGAAATCGGGAAACTGCATGGCATCGCGGATAAAAAAGACTGGAAGGCTTAAGCCGACGACGTCATAATTACCCTGAGAGGTGTAAAATTTAACAGCAAAGCCGCGCGGGTCGCGGTCAGTGTCAGGAGAGCCCTTGGAGCCGATGACGGTGGAGAAACGGATCAGAAAACGGGTGGATACGGACGGATCCTGTAAAAACGCAGCGCTCGTATAATCCCGCATGGAACGGTAAGGGCGGAATGTGCCGAATGCGCCGCTTCCTTTGGCGTGCACAACGCGCTCCGGGATGCGTTCCCGGTCGAAATGTGCAAGTTTTTCAATAAAATCCACGTCCTGTAAGAGGACGGGACCGTTTTGCCCGAGGGTCTGGGAGCTGGCGGTGTCCGAAACGGGAGCGCCTTTGAGAAAGAGTCAGCACAGGCTGGCTGCAGGAAGCAGCGAGAGTCTGTGCTGAGTTTGGATTGGTGTCAGCCAGATGTCCGTCAGACGGTGTCCGGCTGCTGTTTAAAAGATTCCTTTGTCATAAAATTTCCTCAGAGTCCTTTTTACTATTTATGATATGGGACTTTGGGAAAAAAGTACCGCATTACTGCTCGCGGAACGTGATTGTGCCAGTCTTTTCGTCCATGCTTTCAACGATAGCGAGAGATTCCAGATGGATGCCTTTTTTGCGCAGCTCATCGCCGCCGGGCTGGAAGCCTTTTTCAATTACGATGCCCGCACCGACCAGGGTTGCACCGGAGGATTCTACCAGGGCAGCAAGACCCTCGAGAGCTCTTTCCGTTTGCTAAGAAATCATCGATCAGCAGGACTCTGTCGTTGGGAGAAAGGAATTCTTTTGATACGATGATGTCATAGATTCTGCCGTGGGTGTAGGATTCCACCTGTGTGGTGAAAACGTCTCCGGCAATATTTTTGGTCTGATTTTTCTTCGCAAAAACGACAGGAACATCAAAATACTGCGCCGTGATGCAGGCAATGCCGATACCGGATGCTTCGATGGTCAGGATCTTGTTGACGCCGGCATCCGAGAAACGGCGATAAAACTCTTTGCCGATTTCTTCAAACAGGTGGATATCCATCTGATGATTCAGGAAGCGGTCTACTTTGAGGACATTTCCTTCTTTAATGATTCCGTCTTTGCGAATTCTTTCTTCCAAAAGCTGCATAGTTTTTTACTCCTTATTTAAATTTCTGATAATAGCCCATAATAAAAATGAACAGGACGATCAGCGGCAGAATATAGGAAACGTAAACGCGCGCCCAGGCGGGGAATTTTACGCCCTTGCCGGTGTCGGCTTCTGCCAGGAAGTTTTTCCAGCCCCAGCCGTATCTGCTGGTACAGAACAGCAGATAGACCATGCTGCCCAGGGGCAGGAGGTTGTTGGAAACAATGAAGTCCTCGAGATCCTGAATCGTGGAGCCAGTGCCCAGCGGCTGGAAACCGGACCAGATGTTGAAGCCGAATACGCAGGGCAGGGACAGGAGGATAATCACAATTCCATTGATCAGGACGGTTTTTTTACGGGATGTGCCGAACAGATCCATGGAAAAGCTGATGATATTTTCGAATACGGCAATAATCGTGGACTGGGCGGCAAACGTCATGAAGACGAAGAACAAAACACCGAAAATCCGTCCGCCGACCATCTGGTTGAAGATGTTGGGCAGAGTGATGAACACCAGTCCGGGGCCCTGTCCGGGATCGACGCCGAATGCAAAGCAGGACGGGAAAATAATCAGTCCTGCGAGAAAAGCAACCAGTGTGTCCAGAAGGCAGATATTGATTGTTTCCCCTGTCAGGGTGTGGTCTTTACCGATGTAGCTGGCCCGAAAATCGCCATCGCACCGATGCCGAGGCTCAGGGTAAAGAACGCCTGTCCCATTGCGGCGAAAATCGTGTTGCCGACGCCGTTTTCTGTAAATCTGGTAAAATCGGGAATCAGATAAAAGCGCAGTCCCTCAGAAGCGCCGGGCAGTGTCACACTGCGGATACACAGAATGAGCAGGATGAGGAAAAGACAGCTCATCATTGCCTTGGTAATACGCTCCACACCTTTTTGCAGACCGAGACTGCAGATAAAAAAGCTCAGCAGAACCACAAGAACCATCCAGAATGTCATGTAACCGGGGCGGGCGAGCATGTCATTAAAAACTGCTGCAACGCCGTCAGAATCCAGACCTTTGAATTCGCCGGTCAGCGTCTTGAAGATATAGGCTGCCATCCAGCCGCCGACCGTGGTGTAAAACATCATCAGAAGATAGTTGCCTGCCATACAGGCATAGCCCTGCAGATGCCATTTTGTACCGGCAGGCTCAAGCACATGGAAAGAGCGCGCCGCGGATTTCTGGCTGGCGCGGCCCACCGCAAATTCCATGACCATGATCGGAAGACCGAGCAGGACAAGGAAAATAAGGTAAACAAGGACAAACGCGGCGCCGCCGTATTGTCCCGTAATATAAGGAAAACGCCAGACATTACCCAATCCTACCGCACAGCCGGCAGAAATCAGGATAAATCCAAGCCTGGAGGAAAAACGTTCTCTATTGTTCATTTGCAGCTCTCCTGGAATCTTAAAAAAATACGATTGAACGGTATCGGACAATCTGTAGAAAAGCATAGCATAAAACGGTATTTTACGCAACGAACGGAGCGAGAAATTATAAAAACTAAATGAAATTTTCGGCGGCAGGATTGTAAAGAGGTGGAGAATATTGTACCCTTAAAGAGAAGAACTGCAGTTCGTTTTAGCAGGAGGGCTGCAGTCAGAAACCGGAGGAAATGAAAGAGCATGTTGGATTGGAAGCTGCTTGCCGGTGCAGCAGGCATTGTGGCGGCGGTTGTTTTTGTCATATGGCTGATTTTTTTCTGCGCACGCCGGATACGGGAGCATTTAAAGGGACGTGAACTGGATGCAATGGAGGGACACGATTTCGAATATTTCTGTGCGGACCTTCTGGAAGACCATGGTTTTAAAAGTGTAGAAGTGACCCGCGGGAGCGGTGATTACGGTGTTGATGTCCTGGCGGAAAAGGAGGGCGTGACCTATGCGGTACAGTGTAAACGCTACGATGGGCCTGTTGGCGTCAAGGCGGTTCAGGAAGCCTATGCGGGGCGGGATTATTACGACCGGATGGTGGGCGCTGTGATGACGAACCAGTATTTTACGGAGCCTGCGGTCAAGGCGGCAAAGAAGCTGAAGATTCTCCTGTGGGACAGGGGATATCTGGAAAGCATGATGGAAGAAGAGGAATAAGATTGAAAAATGGTAACTGCGGAGGTACTGAACAGTTACGAAAAATAAAATTTTTCAATCGCGGGATTTGTGTCTGCGCGCACTTGACACAAACTCGACATGCGCAAAAAGCGTGCGCAGAAATGAGTGGAAAGTATGAGCTTTGTGGAATTTCATGACGTGAAAAAAATTTATCACATGGGCGAGGTGGAGATCCCGGCACTGCAGGGCGTCAATTTCGAAATCGAAAAAGGCGAATTCTGCGTGATCCTCGGAGCCAGCGGCGCTGGCAAGACAACGATCCTGAATATCCTTGGCGGAATGGATACGCTGACGGAGGGAAAGGTCCTGCTGGATGGAAAAGAAATTTCCTCTTACGGAAAGAAGCAGCTGACAGACTACCGCAGATATGATATTGGCTTTGTGTTCCAGTTTTATAATCTGGTCGGAAACCTGACAGCGCTGGAAAATGTGGAGCTGGCATCCCAGATCTGCAGCGATCCGCTGGATGCAGGGCAGGTGCTTGCAGACGTGGGGCTTGCAGACCGAGCATCGAACTTCCCTGCGCAGCTTTCCGGCGGGGAACAGCAGCGTGGGCGATCGCCCGTGCCCCTTGCTAAAAATCCAAAGCTTTTGCTGTGCGATGAACCAACCGGCGCGCTGGATTACAATACAGGTAAGGCAGTGCTGAAGCTGCTGCAGGATACCTGCCGCAAAAAGGGCGTTACTGTCGTTGTTATTACACACAACCAGGCGATTACGGCGATGGCGGATCGGATTATCACCGTGAAGAATGGAACAGTCACAGATATGCGTAAAAACGAACATATTGTTCCGGTAGAGCAGATCGAGTGGTAAAGGATAGAATGGATGCTCGTCAAGCATTTTGTTTGTTGGAAATATAGGCTTGTGCCGCGGCGCGGCAGAAGGTGAGGAGACGTGAAAAGAAGAAAATCGGCGATGTGGAAAACAACATATCGGGAAATCCGGCAGAGCTTCGGCAGATATGCTGCAATTTTGGCGATTGTAGCGCTGGGTGTGGGATTTTTCGTCGGGCTGATGGTGGTGACACCTGCAATGGTGCGAAACGGCGGGCGGTATTTGAACAACCATGACCTGTATGATCTGCGGTTGTTATCGACGCTCGGCTTTGAAAAGGATTCGGTGGACGCTTTTACAGGCCGAGAGGATGTCAAAGCAGTGGAGGGCGCGGTTTCTTCGGATTTCCTGGCGGTGGATGAGAGCGGCAAAAGCCGGGTGCTTGTGGCGCAGACACTTTTGGAAGTACAGAATCAGGTCGAATTAAAAGCGGGACGGCTGCCGGAGGCGGCGGATGAAATCGTCATGGATTCCAGTCTGTTTTCGAAAGACGATATCGGCAAAACGATTCAGGTTTCGGATGAAAATCCCGAAGAGACGGCAGATTTGTTCGCATATGACGTGTATACAATCGTCGGCATAGCAGATGCTTCCTATTATATTAACTATCAGCGTGGCTCGACCACTACTTGAACGGGCGGGTTTCCGGCTTTGTATACATGCTTCCGGATGGATTTGATACGAATTATTATACGGAAATTTTTGTCCGGCTCGATCAGAATGACCGGATTTACAGTGACGTTTACAAGAAAAAAATCGAAGACCTCAAGACCTGGGCAGAGCCGATTGCAGAGCAGGAGGCGCAGAACCGCTACGACAGCCTGAAAGCAGATGCGCAGCAGAAGGTGGACGATGCGCAGAAGGGAGCTGCGGGATCAGACGGCGGATGCGCGTACCGATCTGGAAGAGGCGAAGCAGAAGCTGACAGACGGGCAAAAAGAGCTTGCAGACGGCAAAGAGCAGATCGCGGACGCAAAAAAGCAGCTGCAGCAGGCAAAACAGACGCTTGCGCAGAAGCAGACGGAACTTAACAACGGACGCGCGCAGCTTGTGGATGGACGCAGCCAGCTGGAAGCCGGGCAGGTGCAGCTCGACAGCGCGCGGGCACAGTTGAATGCAGCGATTGCGGCTGCGCAGAGTGCGGGAAGCCAGGCGGGCGCAGAATCCGGCATGTCCGGCAGTGCCGCCGCCAGCCCTGCGCAGCTTTGGCAGCAGCTGGCCCAGCTCGATGCGCAGCAGGCAGCTCTGATGCGCAGCGCAATCAGCTGGAAAGCAGCGAGGCAGAGCTTACAGCCGGAGAAAAGCAGCTTGCGGCTGCAAAGCAGGAGCTTTCCTCGCAGGAAAAACAGCTAAACGAGCAGGAACAGAAGCTGGCGGATGCAGAGAAGGAGCTTGCCGACGGTCAGAAAGAATATGAAGACGGCTTACAGACACTGGATGAAAAGACCGCAGATGCAAAGGAAGAGATTGCGGATGCGCAGAAGCAGATCGACGAGATCCAGGAGCCGGATGTCTATGTGCTGGGCAGGGATACCAATATCGGTTACGCCAGTTATGAAAATGATTCTATGATCGTCGCCGGAATTGCGAAGGTATTGCCGTTTTTCTTTTTCCTGGTAGCGGCGCTGGTGTGTATGATGACAACAATGAACCGGATGGTAGAGGAGCAGCGGACACAGATCGGTGTACTCAAGGCACTCGGTTATTCGGAAGCCCGGATTATGGGGAAATATCTGTTTTATGCGGGAAGTGCGGCATGGATCGGTTCTGTCATCGGTTTTCTGATCGGTTTCGACGATTTTCCCGACCGTCATCTGGAATGCTTATAAGATCATGTACCATATGGGGGATTATGAGCTGATGTTTGACCCGGGGCTGGCGGCTGCCTCGCTTGCAGTGGCACTTTTATGCTCGGTTGGCGTAACGTGGCTGACCTGTCGGTACGAGCTGATGAGCACGGCTGCAAATCTGATCCGTCCCAAGTCGCCAAAGAGCGGCAGAAGGGTATGGCTGGAGCACATCCCGTTGCTCTGGAACCATATGAGCTTTCTGGCAAAGGTTTCCGTGCGGAATGTTTTCCGGTATAAGCAGAGATTTTTTATGATGGTAATCGGTATCGGCGGCTGTACAGCCCTTCTTGTAACCGGCTATGGTATAAAGGATACGATTGCGGACATTGCGGATATGCAGTATGAGGAAGTACAGCTGTACGATATGAGCGCGACACTGAAAGAGGGGTATCCGGCCGCGGATGCGGCAGACTTTTCTGAACTTACCGAGGTGCTTTCCGAATCCTCTGAGGATTGGATGCCCTTCTGTGAGATTGCAATGGATCTGACGGGGCGCAGTGGTGTCAAGACCGCCAACGTCGTCATTCCGCAGGATACCGGGGCAGCGCAGGAGTATATCCGGCTGCGGACAGAAGAGGGAGAGGATATTCCATGGCCTGGTGAGGAAGAGGCTGTTATCAGTGCAAAGCTTGCGCGAAAATGCGGGATCCGCGTTGGGGATACCGTTACGCTGCGGACAGAGGATGGCGAAAAGCTAAAAGTGAAGGTGGCTGCTCTGTCTCGAAACTATATTTATAATTACGTTTATATTTCACCGGAAACATGGAAACTCGATAACGGAAGTGATCCGGTTTACAAGAGCATTTATATCCATGCATCGGAGGGTGCGCAGGAGAACCGGGAACTGTCGGAAAAGCTGCTGGCATGCGACGTCGTTTCTGCGGTTGCGGTCAATGCGGATATGCTCAGCCAGATCAACAAAATGATGGGCAGTCTGGATGCAGTGGTGCTTTTCGTCATCCTCTGTGCCGGTGCGTTGGCATTTATCGTAATTTATAACCTGACGAACATCAACATCACCGAGCGAATCCGGGAGATTGCAACGATCAAGGTACTTGGTTTCCGACCAAAGGGAGACAGCATCCCTATGTGTTCCGGGGAAAATGTCGTGCTGACAGCGCTCGGAACAATTGTCGGGCTGGGGGGAATTTGCCTGCACCGGTTTGTTATTGCAAAAATATTGATGTCGATATGGTTACATTTCAGCCGCGGGTGCTTCCCTTTAGTTTTGTAAAGAGTATCCTGCTGACCTTTGTATTTATGGTCATTGTAGATGTTGTGATGTATCTGAAGCTGGAACGGATCAATATGGCGGAATCGTTGAAAAGCGTGGAATAAAACAATAAAATGCATGCTCTGTGAGCGATCTATGGGCATGAACCAAACGGGCTGGCGCGTGGTCAGCCCGTTTTTGCTGCAGTCTGTTTCAGTCGTTTTGTAAGGTTTTCGAAATCAGACGGACCAGCCTCCAGGACAAAGCGATGGAAGCGCAGCAGGGAAAAGTTGTCGCTCCACTGAAGTTCGGCTCTTTTTTTGAGGGCATTCATTTCGAGATAACCAACGTAATACTTCAAATAGACCGCAGGGGCAGTGCGCAGATAATCGTAAACACGTTCCGACTGCTCTTCCGAAAGACCGAAGGATTCGAGGGAGCGCAGAAGCTCTGACTCTTCCGCGCCGTAATAGTGCAGAGAAAGGTCAAGTAAGCAAAACAGGTTGATTTGCAGATCGCGCTGCTGCTGCCAGAAGCGTACAGAGCAGCGCAGCGGGATAGGAGCTGCCCAAGCTGCCTTCCGCTTCCGCAAGGACCTGTGCGGCATATTCATAGGAAATCCGTTCGGTATAGTACGCCCAGCCCTCCACATATCCGCCGTAGGAGAACAGCTTGCGAATTGGCAGCGTCTGCGTGTCGCAGACAAGGGAGGAATAGACGGTCTGGTAGAGATGCCCCGGATAACCTTCGTGGGCGAGTGTGGTGTAAAGCTCAATTCCGTCCGCGGTCGAGGAACGGTTGATGCGGATCGTATTCTGCATCAGAGCATCGATAGGCGGGATCATATAAAAGGCGGGACTGGAATATGCCTCGAGCCCGGCGTCCACATCCTGAATGTCGCATTGAACCGTCTGGGCGGTTAGATCGGCCAGAGCCGGAAAGTCCTGCTGCATCCGGTTTTGCAGATCTTCCAGAATGGCGGTTGGATCAGAAAGTGGAAATCCATCGTTAACCGGGGCAAGGTCAGGCGTACCGCCGGTCAGCTCCTGATAAGTGGTCAGCGTCTGCTTCATCTCTTTGTAGGTTTTCTGAAACTGTTTTTGAAGGAGCAAATAGAGCTGATCCATGGAAAGGGAGGAGCCGGTGGATTCCTTGACGAGCCAGGCATAATATTGCCGCCCGTCGGGCTTCTGGGAAAGTCCTCCCCTCGTGCGCCCGGTGTCGGAAAGCTGTTCCAGCCCGTCTGCGAGGGACTGCCAGGCGGGCAGGACGGATTTTGACAAAAGCGACTGGTTTTGGGCTTCGTATTGTGACTGCTGCTTGGCGGTCAGAAGTCCTTTTGTAAAAGAGATGCAAGTCTGGAAGAAAACGTCGTCTGTAAAAAGTGCGTGCCGGAGAAAGCGCCTCCTTTTGTGAGGATTTCGCGGCACTGCTGTGCACTTTTTTAGCGTCCTCTTTTTCCATAAAAAGCCCGGCTGCACTTTTTTCGGATTCATAAGAAAGCAGACCCTGCACGTAATCGGGAACGGACTGCAGGAGGGAAAGATAGGTTTCCACGTCGTCAGCGGTATAAAACGGATATTCTGCAAATAATAAAAGCAGCTCGCTCTGCATGCCGGAGGTCGGGGAAAGGGGTTCCTCATAATAGGAAAAATCAGATTCTTCGAGGTCGAGAGCCAGCCTGTCGCAGAGCAGATCGTAGGTATAGCGCTCCTCCTCATTTAATTTTTTCGAATCGAGAAAGGAGAGCACGGATAAAAATTTCTGCCGGGAGGCGGCAGAAGCCTCGGAAGCTTCCTTAGAATAAACCGGAAGCGCAGCGTCTTTTAGATGAATCCCTTGCAGATTCGGATACGCCATGACAAAGTGCAGGCTGAGGGCATCGTGTTCAAGGCTGGACTGCACATATGCACTTGTTATTTTATGGAAAAGAGCCCGGTCAAAGCAGTGGGAACACAGCAAAATTGCGGGCAGAAAAATACACAGAAAAAGCGTGCATAGAAACAGAGGAGTCCGTTTGCGGAAAATATTTTTCAAAAAGCGCCACCAGATTTTTTTCATATTTATATGTGGTTTTGGGAAAAGATATGAGAAAACCCCTGTAAATGGGTTGACTGTCTATAGTAAAATGTGATACAAAGTAAAGTAAGTGGTTAATTTTTGGGCCGTTTTCGCGGCGGAATGAGAGGAATTATGGATAATTTGGAACTTGCCAAAGTGGCGAATGAAGTCCGCAAGGGCGTTTTGACTGCTGTACATGGCGCAAAATCCGGTCATCCGGGAGGATCGCTTTCTGCAGCAGATATCTTTACCTACCTGTATTTTGAAGAGATGAATATTGATCCGGCAGATCCGAAGAAGGAAGACCGGGATCGTTTTGTTTCTTTCCAAGGGACATACGGCACC
>VOFK01004072.1_pt1 | contig 21202 bp, 39 predicted proteins | sample 5384121 | NCBI WGS metagenome assembly VOFK01 (sample SAMN12384730, study PRJNA508395) | human gut metagenome | isolation source: healthy gut J | host: Homo sapiens | reverse complement strand
CTCAAACATGCTGGTTTCAGTTACGTATTGCTACTTTGTTCTGGTAATCCGACTTTTTCTTGCTACGTGTCCGGAAATATTTCCTACTATTTCTCAGCAATCGGATGCCGAAAAAGCGTATGAATGGATTGTGAAATATGTTGGTGCAAGTCTGCCTGTGCGCGATCAGGTGGATGCTTATCTTATCAGCGAACTGACTTCATTGGGAGAAAAAGGGACTATAATCCAAAATGAACAAGATACACAACAGTTTCCTTTAGGTGGTGTAGGTGAAATAGAATCTGGAGTGAGCCTCTTAGATACTGATGGTGACGGTATGCCTGATGAGTTTGAAGACGGATATGGTTTGGATAAGAATAATCCGGACGATGCTTCACAAATGGCAGAAAACGGATATACCAATATTGAGAATTATATATTTACGCTTGATGAAAGATTAGATAAATAATTTTTTTTTTTTTATGATAAAATTATTGATGAAAATACCTGCTATTTTGCCGGAGTAATGGCAGTAGTAGTTGGCTGTACCGAAGAAAAAAAAAATGGAGGAAGTCTTTATAGAACAACCTAATTCTTTTTCATATAAAAAGTAGAAGGTGATGAAGCTTTTGCTTTGAATATTCCTTTCCGGTGGAAAAAAAATCGGTATTAATGGTAAAGAGGTACAAGTCTTGTCAAAAGGGTTGGTTAGTTTATATGAAGTGCCTGCCGAGGAAAAATACACGGTATACTATCCTTTAAGCGTACAGCTGCAAGAGGAGCGAATGAAGTTTAACATGCCCAAGGACCAGATTTACCGTACTGGCGGAGTTGATGTAGCAGCATGTCCGTATTATGCTGTTGCTGATAATGAAGGATTGGCGGATTTGAAATTGAAACCGGCATTGGGTGCGTTAAAATTGATAATACCTGCCAATCAGGAATTTGCTTCTATATCATCTGTCGTTTTGAAATCAGAATCGGATGATATAATGGCTGGATGTATAGAATTGGGTTTGGAAAGTGGTAATATTATCACTAAGGAAAATATGTCTCGTGAAGTCGTTTTAAAAAGGAAATATTGATATAACTGAGAATAATGAGGCTATTATTGTTCTACCTCCGCAAACATTTTACTGGGAAATTGGATGATGCTTGTGGCTCCGAAAGGAGGAGGAACGTATAGCCTTGATTTAACAGGAAAAATCTATAGAAGCAGGTAAAGTACTTACTGCAACGCTTGATAATATAGATTGGGAAATGTGGACTTATTATTATGGTACTTCTAATTGTGTGATAGTACCACCGGGACAGCTTTCTGTTACAGTGAATTGTGCTGCCTATTATACTACTAGTTCTGTTTATGCATATGAGAATATCTCTGCAGGAGATAATTATTATTTACGTTGTCTGCTGCACAATTGTGGAATGATGTTTCTTCTGATTTTGTAAAGGGAGTAACACTCTCTTCAGATCGTAAATCATTTACTGTAAATCTTGACGGACGACCAGGGGAATGCAGTGATAGCTATTTATGACAAAGATGATCCTAAAACGGAAGATGCTAAGATTTTGTGGTCATTTCATATTTGGGGTGACAGAGGTCAAGGAACAGCATTTGGGTATGAACGTAAAGGGAAATAGCTATACTGTACTTGACAGAAATTTAGGAGCGACTTCCGTTATTCACTGGAGAACGTTCCTCTATAGGATTACTTTATCAATGGGGGCGGAAAAGATCCGTTTGTAGGCAATAGGGGAGTATGGAAAAAATAGTAATGCCAAAATGTACAATGAAGTAGGAGAAGTTGCTTTTTTGCTACAGTTAAAGGTGGAGAAAGTACAGGCAATGTGAAATATGCCATACAAAATCCAACAAAGTTCATTATGTATTCTCGGGTAAAAAAAGCAATACAGCTAATCCACCTTATTATTGTGCTTACGATTGGCTATACTATGCTGATTGGGCATTATGGGGGAATCAGAGGATATACTTATCCGAAAGCATCAATCTTACAAAATCTATATGACCCGAGTCCAGAAAGGTTATATGGTAGCTCCTAATGATACATGGATGGGAGCCAGCGATGGTTACGATAAAACTTCAAGTATTTTTGCTGCAGCAGAATGGAGTAAAAGGGATATGTTATGATGGATGATAGCGGACAAAACGGTGGTATCCGATAGGAGGATGGCGTAGTCGCAAGAATGGAAAATTAACTGCAGCAGATACTAATGGTTATTATTGGTGTAGTTCTACTGATAGAGAAGGCCGCGAATTCTGTACATCTAACTCTTGGTAAAGATGATGTCAAACTGAATTCGAATAATAGTCGTGCTAATTCCAGTTTGATACGTTGCGTCAAGATACAGAAATAGAAATAAAATTTTCATTCTCTACGCTAATGTGAGATAGCTCTAATAAGAATGAAAGTATTTCATTTGAACAGATAAGATAGGGAGGATTAGCTATTATAAAAAAATATGGAGCTATAAAATATTTTTTGTGTAAATGGAAAATACGGGATTCAAAAAATGAGTTCCGTATTTTTTGTTTACACAAAACTTTGCATTGTTCGATTTGTTCTTGATAGAATTGACAGACAGTTTTCAGTTCAAATCTTTTGTTTTCGTCATTGAGTAGAGTAGTGGTAGTATATTCTTTCTGTTCAGAGTTGAACTCTAACATTCGTTGTTGTAACTCTGTTTGTTTATCAAGAATGATTTTCTGAATATATACTCTTTATTGGGACAGTTTTGGTTTTGGCTTATTTCGTGTAAAAGTCCCAATAACGGGGTAGGACAGATATGCCTAAACTTTGGTATTTCTTCTTTCCGTCTTTACAGATGCGGAGCATTAATGGGTATTCACCATTTGCTAAGGTTTTCCACTTATAGCATACACATTAATCGTTGCGTTTATAAGATTTTTTGGTTGAACTCTTGGTTGAACTCACTCCGGTTAAACCATAGCCAAACCGCCATTGTCTAAAAAAAAAATCAGATAGAAATCTTTCGATAACTATCTGATTTTCAGAAAAGCGGAAGACGGGGCTCAAACCCGCGACCCTCAGCTTGGAAGGCTAATGCTCTATCAACTGAGCTACTTCCGCAATTTTAGTGGGCAAAGATGGATTCGAACCACCGAAGGCGTAAAGCCAGCAGATTTACAGTCTGCCCCATTTGGCCACTCTGGTATTTGCCCTTTTGCTGTTGAGAACTACTTTAAATCTCGCTTTAAGCAGCTTTGTTTCTCAATTGCGATGCAAAGGTACAACTATTTTTGTAAACTCAAGCAAAATCTATCATTTTTTATTGCAGTAATTGCACATTCATCACCTTTATTACCCAGCTTGCCGCCTGCGCGATCCTCCGCTTGCTCCATTGTATTGGTGGTAATTAATCCGTAAATACTGGAACATCGCCACTTGCATTTAATTGAGTGATGCCTTGAGTTGCACCCATGCAAACGTAATCAAAATGCGGTGTTTCTCCTCGAACTACGCAACCAATTGCAATTACAGCATCAACTTCGCTGTATTCTATAAGTTGATTGGCACCGAAAGTTAGTTCAAAACTTCCGGGAACGGTTTTTACCATGATATTTTCGTCTTTAGCTCCGTGTTTTTTTAAGGTGTCAACTGCTCCTTTTAAAAGAGCGCCGGTGATATTGTAATTCCATTCGGATACTACAATACCGAATTTCATATTCTCTGCACTAGGCACTGAGTTGAAATCATAATCCGAAAGGTTGTGATAAGCTGTAGCCATAATAAATTAAAGATTAAAAATTAAATAAATTGGAACGTATAAATGAAGAGCACGGATTACACGGCACTCACGGTTTTTGACTTCCGTGTATATCCGTGTAATCCGTGCTCGAAATATCTTATAAATAAGGTATGAATTACTTCTTTAAGAGCTTAGCTTGTTCGATGTATTTATCAATGTCCATAGCTTGATATGAACGGAAGTATTTATCCTTAATAGAAGTATATGCTTTGATGGCATCGTCATACTTACCCTGCTTAACCAGAATTTCTCCGGCTTGCTTCAGATAGATAGGACTAAGTGTATTATTATCTGCTTCATCAGCTGCTTTCAGCAACATGGAAGATGCCTTATCGAGTTGACCGAGTTGAGCGTAGCAATTACCCATAGCGCCTTTCATTGCAGGAGCTACCATTTGGTCATCTCCGTCAAAGTTCTCCAATGCTTTTACGGCTTCAATCGAATTTGCCAAGATGTGCATAGCAAAGACCAGCATATGCCTTGGCAAGATTGGCTGCATCTGTACCGCTGTATTGGTCGGCTATCTTGATGAAACCTACGTAACCGATGCTATCGCCGTTCAGGGCTTCTTCAAAAAGCATCAGCTTCAAAATATTCTTGTCCTTTAAAAAGGGCTGCCTGTGCTTTTCCTCACGAGGTGCTGCATAGAGGTTCTTGTACATTACTATACCTGCTATAATGATGATTATAGCTAAAATAGCACCGATAATTGTCTTTTTTTGTTTTTGATGAGAAATGCCTCTGATTGTGTAAGTGCGTCTTCCACGTTTAAGGCTTCGTTCGTCTTTTTTGTTCTGCCATTTCTTATATATTCTTTTTGTTATTATTCATTAATAGCTAATTCGACCCGCAAAAGTAAAAGTTTTTTATAGCTATCAACGAAATTTAGCGGCATCTTTTTTTATTTTGTATTCCAAAACCATAGATTTATTTTGTTTTGCGTTGTCTTTCAAGATACAATGAAGATAAGTTGTACTTTGGCAGAATAAAATGAATGCATTCGTTTTTATTCTGCTCCCAGTTTGTATTATCTTTGCTGGGAAAAGTAACGATAAACTGTCATATGATACTGAAACGCATATCCATACTTAATTATAAAAATCTGGAGCAGGTAGAACTTGCTTTTTCTCCGAAACTAAATACTTTCTTCGGACAGAACGGAATGGGAAAGACAAACTTGCTGGATGCTGTTTATTTTTTCTCTTTCTGCAAAAGTGCGGGGGAATCCTATTGATTCGCAGAATATAAGGCATGATTCGGATTTTTTCGTTATACAAGGATTTTACGAAGCTGTGGATGGTACGCCGGAAGAAATTTATTGCGGCATGAAGCGTCGTCAGAAGAAGCAATTCAAGCGGAATAAAAAAAGGAGTATACACGTTTGTCCGATCATATTGGTTTCTTGCCGTTAGTGATGGTATCTCCTGCCGATTCGGTCTTGATAAGTGGAGGCAGTGATGAGCGTCGCCGCTTTATGGATGTAGTGATTTCACAGTATGACAAAAGAATATTTGGATGCATTGATTCGTTATAATAAAGCATTGGCACAACGGAATACATTGCTTAAGAGTGAGATGCCGGTGGAGGAAGAGCTTTTTCTGGTATGGGAGGAGATGATGGCTCAGGCAGGTGAAGTGGTATTCCATAAGCGGGAAGAGTTTATCAGGGAATTTATTCCTATTTTCCAGTCTTTTTATTCGTTTATTTCACAGGATAAGGAGAAGGTCGGGTTAACTTATGATTCGCATGCTCGTGACGCTTCTTTGTTGGCTGTATTAAAGGAGAACCGTATGCGGGATCAGATAATGGGATTTTCTCTGCGTGGGATACATAAAGATGAACTGAATATGTTGCTGGGTGATTTCCTATTAAACGGAAGGCTCGCAAGGACAGAATAAAACGTATCTGGTAGCTCTAAAGCTGGCACAGTTTGACTTTCTGAAACGGACGGGTACCACAGTTCCGTTACTGCTGCTGGATGACATTTTCGATAAATTGGATGCGTCGCGTGTAGAGCAGATAATTAAACTGGTGGCAGGTGATAACTTTGGACAGATCTTTATAACAGATACCAATCGTGAACATTTGGATCGTATTCTGCATAAGGTGGGCAGTGATTATAAAATGTTCCGTGTAGAGAAAGGTAACATTTCGGAAATGGCAGAGACCCAGGTAGCGGTTGGTGAGGAAAATGAAGCATGAAACGGAATGATGCAGAACAGATAGGAAAACTGATACGAAGCTTTCTGAGGCAGGAGAGTTTGGAGTCTCCGCTGAATGAACGGCGGCTCATCAACTCGTGGGCAGAAGTTTTGGGACCGGTCATTGCTTCTTATACACGTGAACTTTATATAAAGAATCAGGTGCTGTACGTGCATCTTACTTCTGCTGCCCTTCGTCAGGAACTGATGATGGGAAGAGATTTGTTGGTACGTAATCTGAACCGGCATGTGGGGGCGCAGGTGATTACTAACATTATATTCCGGTGATATGCGTACTTGCTGTTGGCATTTTAATACATCATCTTCAATGTATCTGTGGTTTTAATCTTCAATTCCTTTAGTTCTTGTAAGGCACGTTCATAATAGATAGGAACTTCTAAATCGTTATTGTTGTGCGCATCCATACCGATAATGGCTGTGCATCCTTCATTGGCAGCAATGTGCCAGAAATTCGGGCAGGGATAGGTGTTTAACCCGTGTTCCTCATTGTATGCCACATATCCGATGTTATATTCCAACGGAATGTTAAGCCGGGCTGCGGTCCGACAGATATGTCGGCTGAGTGTGGCACAGTGATGATCGAATTTGGGATAAGAGCGCATGAATAAGTCAGGGTGGGCAAGACAATTACAGACCGCTCTCCATCCCTTCGATAGCGCTTTCTCTTCGTATAAGTCGAGCATATCCCGATTGTCTGTGTGATGTCCGAAATAAGGGAATTTTTCATCCGTGTGGAAATGGTGGTTGCCGAAAAGGATGTAGTTCAACTGGTACTTTTTAATCTGTTCTTTCAGCCAAGGGATATATTCGGGAAAGTATTCGCATTCCAAGCCTATTTTTATGTCGATTTGCTCCCGGTATTTTTTCTCGTAAATATTGCAGGCTTTCTATATACTCCGGCAATTCCTCGGGAAGCATGCGCATATCGGCTACGTAGCTGGTACGGTACTTCCAAGGGGTATGGTCGGAGAAACCAAGTATCTGAAACCGCCTTTGATAGCGCTGAGAACATATTCTTCATCGCTTCCGACGGCATGCATGCAACGTGGTATGAGTGTGGTAGTTTGTTTTCATTGTTGTGTTATGATTTCGTCCACACGGATGTCGAATGGTTCTGCCGGAACTTCTTCTACTATTTGAAACGGAAAGCAAATGCCGACTTTGTATGCGGAAGGTATGCGGGGAAGCAGCCGGTCGTAGTACCCTTTCCTCTTCCCAGCCGGTTTCCGTCACGGTCGAATGCTACCCCCGGAACAATGACAAGGTCTATTGTGGCATAGTCGGTGAACAATGCTCCCGTAGGCTCGATACCATACGCTCCAATAGCAAGGTCGGCAGGACTTGTATATACGCGAAGTTCCAAATCGTTACCTATGACAACAGGCAGGAGTATTTTTTTCTTTGTACCCATTTTCTGATGAAGTCATGTGTGTGTACTTCGTCCGGCAATGAGTGATATAATAATATAATGCTTGCCGCTCTAAAGACCGGATGTGCTTCGAGAGCGGCAAGTATCTCAGCAGATTGATGCGTAGCGGTAGATTTGTGAAGGGTCTTCAGTAAAGCTATACGCTTGCGCAGTTCTTTTTTCTTTTCCATTGGTATTCTCCTCTTCTTGGTCGGCTTGTAGCGGAGCTTTCGGGAAAGCTTCGCCACGTTCCAGGATTTCCAACGCTTTCTTTACAGTAGCGTCACTCTCGTTGATATATCGGATATAGGCTTCTTTACCCAACGTATTGTAGATGATATTGCCGTAGAGGTTCCGTTCTAGTAATTTATAGGAACGGTGTATCAGCAGATTGCGTCTTTTCACTCCTTTGGAATCGGCAAAACGTATGAATTGCTCTACAATACCTTGGCGGCGCAGGTATTTCAGTAAATCCTGTTCATTTTCGAACGCACTCAACTTGGCACGGTTACGGTCGGTGTATTGGAAGCTGAACTGTATAATCAACCCCCTGTTGCTGACCTCTATCAGATAAGAAGATACTCCGGTTGTGTCTTGAGGTACGAATACATCGGGCATAATGCCGCCACCGCCGTAAACGGGACGTCCCAGTCCGGTGGAGTAGCGCAGGTTTTCGTCGAGTTTGATGCTGTCTTTAGAGAAGAACTCTCCATGTTCATAGCGGGTCAGCCAATCCATTTCGTATTTAGAGTCTTTCCCGCTTTCGTAGGGACGCTGGATGCAACGTCCGGATGGAGTATAGTAGCGGGCAATAGTCAGGCGAATGGCGGAACCGTCACTGAAATCAATAGGCTGTTGTACCAAGCCTTTGCCAAAAAGAACGGCGTCCAACGATAGTTCCCCGGTCGTTGTCCTGAATAGCACCTGCAAAGATCTCACTGGCAGAAGCCGAACCTTCATCCACCAATACAACGAGCGGTGTCTTTTTTGGCAGCTACCCGTACCGTTGGCATACTCTTCCATACGCGGATATTTACGTCCTTGTGTATATACAATGAGTTTCCCTTCCGGAAGGAACTCGTTTACCATACGAGTGGCGGCTTCCATGTAACCGCCGGTATTACCACGCAGGTCGATGATGAAACCTTTACATTTTTGATGGCTTAGCTGGGCAATGGCATTCAGCAGTTCTACGTGTGAGGTACGCCCGAACTTGCTGACTTGTATGTAGCCGAAATCATCGTTGAGCATATAAGCGGCATCAATCGTGTTCTGGGGAATGTCGCCGCGTAATGGTGAAATCCAACAGCCAATCTTTTCGGTGGCGCGCTTCACTCCCTAACTTCACTTGTGTGCCTTTAGGTCCTTTCAGATTGCGCATGGCTTTTTCATTAGTCAGCCCTTTACCAACGAACAAACTGTCGTTAACCATGATAATGCGGTCACCTGCCATGAGTCCTACTTTTTTCGGACGGACCGCCTTGTATTACGCTGTTCACGTGTATGGTATCTTCTTGTATGGTAAACTGGATACCGATACCGCTGAAACTGCCTTCCAGTTCAGAATTGACTGCTTCCAATTTCTGTGCGGGAATATAAGTGGAGTGTGGGTCAAGTTCTGCCAATATCTGCGGCATTGCTTTTTCTACCAGATCGGTCATGTTGACGCTGTCCACATACTGGTCGTCTACCACCCGCAGTAACGCATTCAGCTTGTTGGACGAACCGTTGATAATTCCCAAACGGTTTCCTGCGAAATGTTTGGCATAAAAAGTTCCGATAAGTATGCCCGCTACTACACTGATTGCAATAATGAGAGGTGTGAAACGGGAAGAGTTTTTTGTACCCATAATGATATGTACTATATTTTACGATTTACTATTTGGCTGTGCACGAAGTTATCAACTCTCAATTGACATATATATTACTTCGATACCTGCACGTTTCAGCAGTTCGATGCCGTCTTCCAAACGATATTTTTCGGAGTATACGACACGCTTGATTCCCTGCCTGGATGATGAGTTTGGCACATTCTATACAGGAGAGGCCGTGACGTTTTGTTATTGGGCACCGCTGCTGCTGTTGTTGGAGCGTGCTATTTTGGTAATGGCATTGGCTTCGGCATGGAGCACATAGGGTTTGGTGAGATTGTTTTCATCTTCACATACATTCTCAAAAACCGGATGGCGTGCCGTTATATCCGTCCGAGATAATCATTTTTATCCTTTACGATGAGTGCACCCACCTGACGACGTTGACAGTATGAGTTTTCCGCCCATATGCTTGCCATGCGTATATAACGTTTGTTCTAAGGCTTCTTGTTTACTTCTCTTGGTTTCGTCCATATTTCAGTTGTATTTAGCGGGCTGTAAATCCCATGACTTTTTGTTGTATTTCCGTCTTTGAAGTAAAGAGTAATATTATGTATATCCCCTTCGTATTTGAACACATTCTGTATACCGTTGATAAATACTTTAGCCAACTTGTCGCTTTCTGTACCAAGAACTTTTCCTTTGATGCTTATGGTATGTTCCTTTCCGTCTATTTTCAGAACTGCATCATTGATACTCGAGTTGACGGCATGGACATTAACCGTACCGGTAACTTCTCCGTTCACTTCGGCACGTTAAAATTAAGAGTGTAGTTTCCTTCTGCCCCGAAAGTATTGAGTTCACGGTCGATTTCTTCTTTACTTTCGTTGCTCCACAAGCCTTGATAGAATTGTTCTTTTCCTTTTTCGGTGGCGATACGAACCAATTTCCAGGTTTTGTTGTTGAAGATTTCCATTACATCATCCTCATTGTTGCAAGCGCCCAAGCCGAAAGCATGGATGTCATCATCAGGCAACAGACTATTGTCTTTATTTTAATTTTTTCTTTTTCATCTTTTTATTCCGTTTCTGATTAATAGCGCATCTATGGTAGGTTCTTGTCCACGGAAACGCTTGTAGAGTGTCATGGGATGTTCCGTACCTCCTTTCGACAGGATATTCCGGCGGAAAGAGTCGGCTATTTCCGGATTGAAAATGCCGCATTGCTTGAACAGCGAGAAAGCATCTGCATCCAGCACTTCCGCCCATTTATAGCTGTAATACCCGGCAGAATATCCGCCCGCAAAAATGTGTGAGAACTGGGTGCTCATACAAAGGTTTCCTCTACAACAGGGAGTATTTGTGCTTTATCCCAAAGCCTTCTTCTCATAAGCTTTAACATCCCTTCGAAAGGGGTATTGCGTGTATACCATGCCATATCCAGCAATCCGAAACTTACTTGACGCAGGCAGGCATAAGCCACGTTGAAATTCGATGAATTCTACAATGCGCTGCACCAGTTCGTCGGGGATGAGTTCGCCGGTTTGGTAGTGGCGGGCAAAGGTGTGCAGGAACTCTTTTTCAATGGCAAAGTTTTCCATGAACTGAGAGGGCAGTTCTACAAAGTCCCAATAAACATTTGTGCCACTTAAACTTTCGTAAGTGGAGTTGGCAAATATCTCGTGCAAGCTGTGCCCGAACTCGTGCAGGAAAGTTTCCACTTCATCGAAAGTTAGTAGGGCGGGCTTGTTTTGTGTGGGTTTGGTAAAATTCATCACGATAGATACGTGCGGACGGCTGTTTTCGCCGCTTTTCTCATCTGTCCACTGCCCTTTGTAGCTCGTCATCCATGCACCGGAGCGTTTTCCGGCTCTGGGATGAAAGTCTGTATAGAGTACAGCAAGATATGTGCCGTCTTTATCAAATACTTCGTAGGCTTCCACATCCTTGTGATAAACAGGAATGCCGGGATTCTTCTTGAATGTGATGTCGTACAGCCTGCTTGCCAGTCCGAATACTCCTTCTTTTAACTTTGCTTAGCTCAAAGTAGGGGACGAAGCATTTCATCATTAATACTTTCGAACTTCCGGTCTTTCAGCTTTTGGGAATAGTAACTCCAGTCCCATGGCATGAGATTGAAGCTTTCTCCTTCTTCGTTGCGTGCCAGTGCCTGCACTTCAGCATATTCTTTTTGTGCGGTGGGTGTATATGCTTCTAACAGTTGGTTCAGCAGTTTGTATACAGCGTCGCTGTTTTGTGCCATTCGTTCTTTCAGGTTGTATTCGGCAAAGTTGTCGTAGCCCAGCAGTTGGGCAATTTCCATGCGGACGTTGGCAATTTTCTTTACGATTTCCAAATTGTTGCAGGCATTGTCGTGCGTGCATTTTGTATTATATGCCATGTAGAGTTTGCGGCGCAGTTCGCGGTTGTCGGCATACGTCATGAAAAAGGGCTGTAACTTGGGGCATGCAGGGTGAATACCCAACCTTTCACTCCTTTTTTCCTGCGCTGTTTCGGCGGCGGCATCAACGGCGCTTTCGGCCAGACCGGACAATTGTGACTTATTGGTCAGCACCAATTGGTAGTCGTTTGTCTCTTTCAGGGCATTTTCACTGAACTGCAGTGTCAACAAGCTTAATTCTTTGCACAATTTACGGTATTTTTCTTTGGCATCTCCTTGCAGGTTTGCTCCGTTGCGGACAAAACCGGTGTAGATGTCTTCCAGTAGCTTGGATTGTTCCGGAGTAAGTTTGTTTTTGTCTGTCAGCTCATATACGGCTTTGATGCGGGCAAATAGCTTTTCGTTGAGGCTGATGTTATTCTCATGTTCGCTCATCAGTGGCATGATTTCCCGGGCAAGTTCCTGCAATTCATCGCTGGTTTCGGCGCTGAGCAGATTGCCGAATACGGTATTTACACGCTGCAATAGTTCTCCGGACTTTTCGTAAGGCACTATTGTGTTTTCAAAAGTCGGAGTGGCAGTATTATTGATGATAGCATCTATCTCTGCATTTTGCCGGCGGATGCCTTCGTGTATGGCAGGTGCATAATGTTCAGTCTTTATCAGATTGAAAGGAACAGTTCCGTACGGAGTTGAATACTTTTCAAAGAAAGGGTTTGAGGCTTGTATCATGGTCATAAAACAAAGTAATATTAGTGTAAGTTTAAGTCTTGTCATATACCTATTTATAGAAAAAAATAATTTAATTGCAAATGTGTGCAAAAAAATAGGCGACTTCATAAAAGAAGCCGCCTATTTTTTATTATTTTCTAACTGTATATTAGCAGTTAACAGATGCCATGTGAGCGATTAGGTCAAGAACCTTGTTAGAATAACCGATTTCGTTGTCGTACCAAGATACAACTTTAACGAAAGTATCAGTCAAAGCGATACCAGCTTTAGCATCGAAGATAGAAGTGCGAGTGTCACCCAAGAAGTCAGAAGAAACAACTGCATCTTCAGTGTAACCCAGAACACCTTTCAGTTCGCCTTCAGAAGCTTTCTTTCATGGCAGCGCAGATTTCAGCGTAAGTAGCCGGTTTAGCCAAGTTAACAGTCAAGTCAACTACAGAAACGTCCAAAGTCGGAACACGCATAGACATACCAGTCAGTTTACCGTTCAAAGCCGGATAACTTTACCTACTGCTTTAGCAGCGCCGGTAGAAGAAGGAATGATGTTGCCTGAAGCAGCACGACCACCTCTCCAGTCTTTCATAGAAGGACCGTCAACTGTTTTCTGAGTAGCAGTTGTAGAGTGAACTGTAGTCATCAAACCGTCAGTGATACCCCATTTGTCGTTCAATACTTTAGCGATAGGAGCCAAGCAGTTAGTAGTACAAGAAGCGTTAGATACGAATTGAGTACCCTTAACATAAGTCTTTTCGTTAACACCGCAAACGAACATCGGGTGTCATCCTTAGAAGGAGCAGACATTACAACGTATTTTGCACCAGCTTCGATGTGAGCCTGAGCTTTTTCCTTAGTCAGGAACAAACCGGTAGATTCAACTACGTATTCAGCACCTACTTCGTTCCATTTCAGGTCAGCCGGATTCTTTTCAGCTGTGATACGGATAGCCTGACCGTTAACATCAGCTTGCTGTTTTCAACATCAGCTTCGATAGACCGTCGAATTGGCCGTGCATAGTGTCATACTTCAGCATGTAAGCCAAGTAATCTACCGGGCAAAGGTCGTTGATACCAACGATTTGAATATCGTTTCTTTTCATTGAGCAGCGCGGAATACGAAACGTCCGATACGTCCGAATCCATTAATACCTACTTTAATCATTTTGTTTAAACTTTTAAGGGTTTTTTATAATGTTTAAAATTAAACTTTCAAACTTTTACAGCATTTCTTTTTACGAATTGCGCTGCAAAAGTAAGAAAATGTTTTTTTATATTCGTATCCAAAATCATAATTAAATAATTGAAAAGATGGGAAAAAGTTCATTTTTACAGGAATTTAAGGCTTTTGCCATGAAAGGCAATGTGGTCGATATGGCTGTCGGTGTTATCATTGGAGGTGCGTTTGGCAAGATTGTATCTTCAGTTGTGGCTGATGTGATAATGCCTCCTTTGGGCTTGCTGATAGGCGGTGTGAATTTCACCGATTTAAAATGGGTGATGAAGCCTGCCGAAGTAGTGGACGGTAAGGAAGATAGCCGCTGTAACACTGAATTACGGAAATTTCCTGCAAGCCACTTTCGACTTTCTCATTATCGCTTTTTCTATCTTTATGTTTATTAAGCTGATAACCAAGCTGACGGAAAAAAAAAGCGGAAACGCCTGCTGCTCCTCCCTGCCGCCCGTACTGAGTAAGGAAGAAGTGCTGTTGACGGAAATTCGTGATATATTGAAAAGAAAAATAATCACGTTTTTTTATTTAAATAATAAAGAAATTCATATATAAATATCCTCGGAAGATGGTAATGCTTCTTTCGAGGATATTTTGATTTTATAGATTAAAAAAAAGGATTATTGCCTAGTCTTCTTTCAGGTTGTACTTCAATCTCTGATATTTACGAATTGTCTCCCCGTTGAAGGCTTTCAAGATTGTACTGATCTCTATGGATAGTTGGTGGAGCTTGGGATCGGTCTCTTTGAAATTCGTGCTGTTTTTATAATCATAGATTTCCGGTACAACTGGTTTCTTTTATTCGTCCAGTAGATAGGAAGCACAGGCTATATAATGCTCTTTGAAGGCTTTGCGCTTTTCGAGCAGCGGACGGTAAGCCTTATCCTCATTGTATATGCGTTGATAGAAACCGTCCAAAGGCAACTTTGCGGTCTTTTTTTCTGTTCCGTATTGATGGCTCTCTTTTTATATAAATGAATCAGAGGGTGATATACTCCGGGTAGGATGTCAATAAGTGCTTCAAGTTCTTTTAGCCTTTTCGTAGGCTAATCTTGAGGTTCCAGTTCTTCCGGTTTTATGGTGTGGCAGTTGTATCAACCGGGGTTCGCGGTTGAAGTTGGTGATTTTGTAGAGGGTTTTTGCAATATTCAATGTATTTTTCTGTTATTTCCCAATTGTACTGCAAAGTTTTTTCTTGCAAAATCAGTCTGTATGCTTGTCAGAGCATTTTTTTCTAATTGAGCAATTTCAATTTGTAGCGAATCTGCTTTGGAAAGGGGCTGTGCTGCTATCGGCAATAGGCAGTAAAGTGTAAGGACCGCTGATAGGATGTTTCTTTTTCATGATACTTAGATATTTGGTTTAGTAACAGGAGAGACAAATATAAATTCTTTAATTTTTATAAATCCAACAAATCGCTTTAGTTTCTTGAAAGATAAGCGGTGCAGGTGTTTTCCGTTCTCTGTATATTGCCGTATTTTGTTTTTGCTCTGAACAAATTTTGCCATATTTTGCTTTCTAAACAAATTCGTATCTTTGTGCTCAAATTACTAACACCTCTGTTTTCTATGCAAGAAAAAAGATTATTATTCTTGATTTCGGCTCACAGACCACGCAGCTTATCGGTCGCCGTGTTCGCGAGTTGAATGTATATTGTGAAATTGTGCCTTTTACAAAATTTCCTCAGGGAGATGCGAGTGTAAAAGGAGTTATTCTTTCAGGTAGTCCATTTTCCGTATATGACGAAAGTGCGTTTTTAAGATAGATTTAAACGAAATCCGTGGTAAATATCCTATATTGGGAATCTGCTACGGTGCACAGTTTATAGCCTATACCAACGGCGGTAAGGTTGAACCTGCGGGTAGCCGTGAATATGGACGGGCGCATTTAGCTTTTTTGATAAAAACAATGTGCTTTTTAAGGGAGTAAAGGAAAATACTCAAGTGTGGATGAGTCATGGCGATACTATTACTGCTATTCCTGAAAGCTTCAAGACTATAGCTTCTACGGATAAAGTGAAGATTGCCGCTTATCAGGTGGAAGGAGAGAAAATGTGGGGTGTACAATTCCATCCGGAAGTATTCCATAGCGAGGACGGTACACAGATGCTGAAAAAACTTTTGTAGTGGAAGTCTGCGGTTGCAGGCAAGGAACTGGAGCGCAGCTTCGTTTATCGAAACTACGGTTGCCCAGTTGAAGGAACAATTGGGGGGGATGATAAAGTCGTGCTCGGTTTGAGCGGTGGCGTTGACTCTTCTGTTCCTGCTGTATTGCTGAATCGTGCTATCGGAAAGAATTTAACTTGTATTTTTTTGTGGATCATGGCATGTTGCGCAAAGATGAATTTAAAAAATGTATTGCACGATTATGAATGTCTTGGTCTGAATGTTATCGGAGTGGATGCAAGCGCTAAATTCTTTGCGGAATTGGCAGGAGTGACCGAACCTGAAAAGAAGCGTAAGATTATAGGTAAGGGTTTCATTGATGTATTCGATGAAGAGGCTCATAAGATTAAAGATGTGAAATGGCTGGCTCAAGGAACGATCTATCCGGGACTGCATCGAGTCGCTTTCTATTACCGGAACTGTAATCAAGAGTCATCATAATGTAGGTGGACTTCCTGAAAAAATGAATCTGAAATTGTGCGAACCCTTGCGACTGTTGTTTAAAGATGAGGTTCGCCGTGTAGGACGTGGAGTTGGGCATGCCGGAGCATTTGATTGCCCGTCATCCTTTCCCGGTCCGGGATTGGCTGTTCGTATTTTGGGTGATATAACTCCGGAAAAAGGTGAGTATCCTGCAAGATGCGGATGATATTTTTATTCAGGGATTGCGCAATTGGAAAGTGAAAGATGCCGGAGGAAATGAGACAACTCTTTATCATCAGGTATGGCAGGCAGGGGTTATTTTACTTCCTGTGCAGTCTGTAGGCGTAATGGGCGATGAACGTACATATGAACGTGCGGTCGCTTTACGTGCTGTTACTTCCACAGACGCAATGACTGCAGACTGGGCGCATTTGCCTTACGAATTTTTGGGCAAGGTTTCCAATGACATTATTAATAAGGTGAAAGGTGTAAACCGTGTAACCTATGATATATCGTCAAAACCGCCTTCCACAATTGAATGGGAGTAAAAACGGTTGCTGAAGATATATTAAAGCAAAGATTATGAAGTGAACCCCGAAAGTTATTTAATTTTCGGGGGTTCATTTCATTTTAATAATCTTCTTGAAGATATTTGCATTTTATGTACTTGGTCAGTTTATCAAATTTTTCAACATTAGGCAGTATGATTTCCCCGCGGTGTAATTCAACCAATCCTTTTGTTTGCATAGTATTGAGGGCTTTTGACACTCCTGTTCGGGTTTCGTTGATGATTTGAGCCAAATCCTCCATTTTTATTTTCAATATTTTTTCGCCCGACAGCCGTTCTGTATGACTGAGGATGAAATGGATAATGCGGCTTTCGGGACTATTGCCGAATACAGCCCATAAGCGGTTGTGCAGCATTTGAGTGCGGTTACTGATGATATTCATGTAATTCAAGCGGAATATTTCGTAGTTGAAAAGCTCTTTCACTACAAATGCTTTTGCTGATGCTGACCGTATGCACTTCGGTTCTTGCCCGATATGTAGAAGCATAATGCGTTTTCATGCCGAATATGGAGTGAGCCTCAATCAGGAAAGGGGCTGGAAAATATTCCGTAAAGCTGTAAGAAGAATCGGCGGATGATGTGGAAGATGCAATTTCTCCTTTTAGGACGAAGACCAGTTCATGACAGGCGCCCCCTCTTTTAAAAAGAAGCTCACGGCTTTATTTTGTGAAGTACAATTTTACCTTTTCCAAGATACAGGTGAAGTCCTCTTGGGCAAGTCCTTGAAAAAGGGGTAATTGTAATAGTGTATCGAACATTGTTTCCATATCATTCTCATCTTCTGGTTTAAGAACAAAAAGTAGATATAATCGATCTCTGCCGTAAACACTTGCCCTTTCTTTTTGTTTTTTTTTATTATTTCTTAAACGTGCTATTCATTCACTTTTTAAGAAATTTTGCGAAATGTATAAAAATAGATTATCTTTGCAGAAAAAAAGGAGGAACGTATGTTTTCAGCATTTAATTGGCAGCAGATGACCAGTGCTTTTTATCGTGCTGTTTGCCGTAATAGATATTATAGGCTCTATTCCTATTATCATTAACCTGAAAGAGAAAGGAAAAGACGTAAATGCATTAAAAGCTACGTTGATATCGTTTGCACTGTTGATAGGCTTTTTCTATGCAGGTGATATGATGCTGAAACTGTTTCACGTAGACATCGAGTCGTTTGCCGTAGCAGGTGCGTTTGTCATCTTCCTGATGTCGTTGGAGATGATTCTCGATATTGAGATATTTAAGAATCAGGGGCCTATAAAGGAGGCTACATTGGTGCCGCTGGTGTTTCCGTTATTGGCGGGAGCCGGAGCATTCACCACGTTGCTCTCTTTGCGTGCCGAGTATGCCAGTGTCAACATCATCATTGCGCTGGTGCTGAATATGATATGGGTGTATTTTGTTGTCAGCATGACGGGACGCGTGGAGCGTTTTCTCGGTAAGGGCGGAATTTATATTATCCGCAAGTTCTTCGGCATTATCCTGCTGGCGATTTCCGTACGCTTGTTTATGGCAAATATATCATTGCTGTTGGAGAGTTTTCATAATTAAGACGGTCTTTTTTATTACTGTCCGGGGAGGAGGGGTGTGCATCTTTCCCTTCACTGTTTTTCCTCTTCCTCAATTATCCTCTTTTTGGGACTTTCCCTTTCATATTGTGGGATGAATAGTTAAAATAGCGGTATAATCGCAGTCAGAACTATTTGTCGGGCATCATATTTCATATATTGTACAGGGATTTATCATTTTCGTACAATGCTTTGGATTATTTGCTTGAAAAGCGAAAAAAAACTGACTTTTTATTTTGCGTGTAGGCTTTAATTCGTACTTTTGGGCATTGCTACAAGCTTTGTAGCGCATATACCTGAAATAATTAACCTTTAAATAATGCACAACTATGAGTTATTTTACGATTTGACAAGACCTTGATGGTTAATCTGCAAGAATCTTTGCCAAGGGAGATACTTCGGACTAACAAATCGGGAGCCTATCATTGTACAACGATTGTAGATTGTAACACACGAAAATATCATGGGTTGTTGGTGATTCCCGTTCCCAACCTGGATGATGAAAACCATGTGCTGCTGTCTTCTTTGGATGAAACAGGTGATTCAGCACGGTGCAGAGTTTAACTTGGGATTGCACAAGTATCAGGGAAATAATTTTAGTCCGAACGGACATAAGTATATCCGTGAGTTTGATTGCGAGCATATCCCGGCAACTACTTACCGTGTGGGAGGCGTTATTCTCCGTAAAGAGAAAATTTTTGTACATCACGAGAACCGGATTCTAATTCGTTATACCTTGGTGGATGCCCATTCGGCAACAACACTCCGGTTCCGCCCCTTTTTCTGGCATTTCGCAGCGTGCGTGAATACACGCACGAAAATGCACAGGCCAACCGCGATTATCAACCGGTGGAAAACGGTATTAAAACCTGTATGTATCCCGGATACCCGGAACTTTATATGCAACTGAACAAAAAGAATGAATTTCATTATCAGCCGGATTGGTATCGCGGCATTGAATATCCGAAGGAACAGGAACGCGGATATGATTTTAATGAAGACCTGTATGTGCCCGGCTATTTTTGAAGTAGATATAAAAAGAAGGGTGAAAGTATCGTTTTCTCTGCAGGGTATCTCCGAAATTTCACCGCGTAAGCTAAAGACAGACTTTGAGGCTGAGGCAGAAGACCGTACTCCGCGTGACAGCTTTTTATCACTTTGTTTGAAAAATTCGGCCCACCAATTCCATAACAAACAAGGAGAGGAGCATTATATACTTGCAGGCTATCCCTGGTTTAAATGCCGTGCGCGCGACTTGTTTATCTCTTTACCGGGCTTAACTTTGGCCGTGGACGAACAAGATGAATTCGAGGATGTTATGAGAACGGCGGAAAAGGCTATATGCTTTCATTGAGGATAAACCGGTTGGTTATAAAAATATATGAGATGGAACATCCTGACGTGCTTTTATGGGCAGTATGGGCTTTACAGCAGTATGCCAAGGATACATCGCGCGAACAATGCCGTTTTGAAATACGGCAAACTGTTGGAGGACATTATGAATTATATCTGCGCTCGTAAGCATGATAATCTTTTTCTTGCACGAAAACGGTTTGCTTTATGCAAACGGTAAGGAGAAAGCCTGTTACATGGATGAACTCTACTGCCAACGGGCATCCTGTAATTCCTCGTACCGGTTATATCGTAGAGGTGAATTTGCTGTGTATAATGCTTTGCGTTTTGTTTCAGACATTGTGCGTGAGGGTGGAAATGACATTCTTGCAGACAAATTGGATGCTCAGGCAGAAATAACAGGAAAATCGTTTGTAGAAGTTTTTCGTAATGAATACGGTTATCTGTTTGACTACGTGGACGGCTATATGATGGATTGGAGTGTCCGCCCCAATATGATATTTGCTGTTGCTTTTTGACTATTCTCCATTGGATAGGGCACAGAAGACAGGTACTTGATATTGTGACAAAAAGAATTGCTGACTCGAAAGGCCTGCGTACTTTAAGCCCTAAGAGCGGGGGATACAATCCTAATTATGTAGGCCCTCAGGTCCAAAGGGATTATGCATATCATCAGGGCACAGCATGGCCGTGGCTTATGGGCTTTATATGGAGGCGTATCTGCGCATTTATAAGATGAGCGGCATTTCGTTTGTAGAGCGCTATCTGATTGGTTTTGAAGATGAGATGACGAGCCATTGCATAGGATCGCTGTCCGAGTTATTTGATGGAAACCCGCCGTTCAAAGGAAGAGGAGCGGTATCGTTTGCCATGAATGTGGCGGAGATTCTGCGTATCTTGAAATTGTTGTCTAAGTATAATTTATAGGAGGAGGAACGAAGATGAAAGTTTTAATGTTTGGTTGGGAATTTCCTCCCAAAATATATGGTGGCCTTGCAGTTGCATCATACGGAATCACGAAGGGTTTGAGCTTGCAGGGAGGATGTGGAGACTACTTTCTGTATGCCTAAGCCTACAGGTGAGGAAGAGAAATTCTTGAATATAATCGGTATGAACCAAGTGCCTATCGTGTGGCGTGATGTTGATTACGATTATTTGAAGTCTCGTTTGTCGACAATGAGTCCGGAGCAATATTATGCGTTACGCGATCATATTTACTCGGATTTCTCTTATATGCACGTCAATGATCTTGGCTGTATGGACTTTGCCGGCGGTTATCCGGGAAATCTGCACGAAGAAATCAATAACTTTTCAATCATAGCCGGAGTTGTGGCACGTCAGCAGGAATTCGACATTATTCATGCTCACGACTGGCTGACATATCCGGCTGGTGTACATGCGAAGATGGTGAGTGGCAAACCGCTCTGCATCCATGTGCATGCAACAGATTTTGACCGTTCGCGGGGGAAAGGTTAACCCCACGGTCTATTCCATGGAAAAAAACGGAATGGATTATGCCGACTGCATTATGTGTGTCGGAACTTACCCGTCGTACTGTTATC